>Ga0209062_1006341_pt1 | contig 10874 bp, 8 predicted proteins | sample Coa_R2_2_FD_187158 | JGI IMG/M metagenome (GOLD analysis project Ga0209062, IMG submission 187158) | Surface soil microbial communities from Centralia Pennsylvania, which are recovering from an underground coalmine fire - Coalmine... | ecosystem: Environmental > Terrestrial > Soil > Unclassified ...
TGGATTCGTGTGACGGCCGCGGAGCAGATTCCGCTCCGCGAAGGCCGCAGCGTGCAGATCGACGGGACGGAGATCGCGATTTTCAACCTCGGCGACCGCTTTCTCGCCGTGGATAACGCCTGCCCGCACCGCGGCGGTCCGCTGTGCGACGGCATCGTTTCCGGCGCCACGGTCGCCTGCCCGCTGCACGGTTACAAGATCTGCCTCGAAAGCGGCAACATGCTGTCGCCGGACCTCGGCGTCCGCGTCGACACCTATCCGGTGCGGGTGGAAGACGGCGTCGTTCTGTTGCAGATCGATCCGGCGAAAGACCGGGCAGCTTAGCTGGCTGCGAAATAAATTGGGCCGCCGATGAACGCCGATAAACGCCGATGGAAAAAGTCTGTATCGGCATTTATCGGCGGCCTGAGAATTCGATTTTCAGGGATCCTGCTAGCCGACGAAAATCCAAAACCGCTAAAGATTAGCGGCTTTGCACAGTAAAGCATTTGTTTTCAATGCCCTTTTCTCGAAAAACCGCTAATTTTAGCGGTTTCCATCAAAAAGGAGGATTCGCTTATGTCGTTCCGGGACTTTCGGAAGGCCGGCCACGCGCCCACGCTGGCGGCAGCGTTTCTCTACTTCGACGCCAGCTTCATGGTCTGGGTCATCCTGGGGCCGCTGGGGCCGTTTATCGGCGAGTCGCTGAAGCTCTCGTCCACGCAGAAGGGCCTGCTCACGGCCGTGCCGCTGCTCGGCGGCTCGTTCTTCCGGCCGATCCTCGGCTGGATGACGGAGCGCTTCGGCGGACGCCGGACGGGACTCATCGGACTGGCGGTCAGCCTCGTGCCGTTGCTCGCCGGTTGGCAGCTTGCCCACAGCTTCGGCGAGTTCCTCGCCGTCGGGATTCTGCTGGGGGTTGCGGGCGCCAGCTTCGCGGCGGCGCTGCCGCTGGCGAGCGCGTGGTATCCGCCGCAGTATCAGGGCATCGCGATGGGCATCGCGGGCGCGGGCAACTCCGGGACGCTGCTGGCCACGCTCTTTGCGCCGCGGCTGGCGCAGGCGTTCGGCTGGCACAACGTGTTCGGGATGGCGGCGATCCCGATCGCGGTTGTGTGGATGGCGTTCTTCCTCATGGCGCGGGAGGCTCCGGGCGCGCGCGTGGCGAAGCGCTGGAGCGACTACGCGCCGGTGCTGCGCGAAGCGGATACCGGGTGGTTCTGCTTCCTCTACAGCCTGACGTTCGGCGGATTCGTCGGACTGGCGAGCTATCTCTCGATCTTCTTCCACGATCAGTACGCGGTCGGCAAGGTGCACGCGGGCGACCTGACTACCGTGGTGGTGGTCTTCGGCAGCTTCCTGCGGCCCGTGGGCGGGCTGCTGGCGGACCGGCTGGGCGGCTACCGGATGCTGCTCGCGCTGCTCGCCGGAATCGGCACATGCCTGCTGGGAGTCGCCACGCTGCCCGCGCTGCCCGTCGCGCTCGGCCTGCTGGTGCTCGCGATGGCGATGCTCGGGATGGGAAACGGCTCGGTGTTTCAGCTCGTGCCGCAGCGCTTTGCCGGCCGCGTCGGGATCGTTACCGGGATCGTGGGCGCCGCCGGGGGCTTCGGCGGATTCTTGCTGCCCTCCGTGCTCGGCACGCTCAAGGACCGCGCCGGCAGCTTCGGCCCCGGCTTCGCCCTGTTCGGCGGGATGGTGCTAGTGGGCGCGCTGGCACTGCTGCGGCTGGGCCGCGCATGGCGGGCGTCGTGGAGCCCGGAAGCCGCGCGGCGCGCCGGCCTGCTCACGGCTGTGGAGGGAACGGACCGGCTCGCAGCCGCGCGCACTACCGTCAGCCCTTAATCACGCCGAGCGGGCGCAGGCGGGCCACTTTGCGCGCGAGCCCGGCGTTGTGGACCACCTCGATCACTTCATCGACGTTCTTGTAAGCATCGGGCAGCTCCTCGAGAAGGCCATCGCGCGTTTCGCTTCGCACGAGAATGCCCAGGGCTTCCAGTTTCTTCTGTTCGTCATGCGCGTTCCGGCCCTTTTTCGCAGCCGTGCGGCTCATCAGGCGTCCGGCGCCGTGGCAGACGCTGCCAAAGGTTTCCTGCATGGAGCCTTCCGCGCCCACGAGCACCCACGAAGCCGTACCCATGCTGCCCGGAATCAGCACCGGCTGCCCGATCGCGCGATAGGCCTCCGGCAGCTCCGGGTGTCCCGGCGGAAATGCCCGCGTCGCGCCCTTGCGATGCACCAGCACATCCGCCACAGCGCCGCCGGCGCGGTGCTGTTCCCGCTTGGCGATGTTGTGGCAAACATCGTAGACCATCCGCAGCTCGAGTCCCTCGCCGAAAATGCGCCGGAACGCCCCGCGCAGCAAATGCAGAATCGCCTGCCGGTTGGCCCAGGCAAAATTCGCCGCGGCGCGCATCGCCGCGAGATATGCCTTGCCCTCCTCGGACTGGATGGGCACGCACGCCAGTTGGCGGTCCGGCAACGAGATGCCGTACTTCTTCATGGCGGCGCCCATCTGCGCCAGGAAATCCGTGCAGACCTGGTGCCCGAGACCGCGCGATCCGCAGTGGACCAGCACCACGACCTGATCCGGATGCAATCCCATCGCGCGCGCGGCTTCCTCGTGGTGGATCTGCTCCACGTACTGAATCTCGATGAAGTGGTTGCCGCTGCCGATGGTTCCCAGTTGATTGCGGCCCCGCTCCTTCGCCCGCGCCGAGACCTTCTCCGGACCGGCTTCCGCCAGCGCGCCGCGCTCTTCGGTGAACTCGTCATCGGCCGGCTCGCCGAACCCTTGTTCAATCACCCACCGCGCCCCGCGAGCCAGCACATCGTCCAGCTCCTGCGGCTTGAGCTCGATCGGCCCCTTGCCGCCGGTCCCACACGGCACGTCACGGAAGATCTGGTTGATCAGCTCGCGCAGCTTCGGCCGTGCCGCAGACGCATCGATTGAGGCGCGCATGAGCCGCACGCCGCAGTTGATATCGAAGCCCACTCCGCCCGGCGAAACGACGCCGCTTTGCCAATCGGTTGCCGCCACGCCGCCGATGGGGAACCCATAACCCTGATGGATATCCGGCATCGCCAGGCTGGAACCTACGATTCCCGGCAACATCGCGACATTCACGGCCTGCGTGAGCGAGGCATCCTTGCGGATCTGATCGAGCAGGGCCCCACTCGCATAGACGACGCAATCCGTCCGCATGCCCGCAGCCGCGTCCCGCGGAATGCGAAATCGAAACCGGTCGATGGGAGTCAGTTCCATGGCAGGCCCTCAAACATCCACATAAACCTCGCAGGACCAGCCATGCTCATTCTGCTCGATCTTCAACTGGTGGTAGGTAATCCCCTTGACGATCAGCCGCGCGGGGTGGCGCGACGGGTCCCGCGGCTCCCCGAAAGCCACGCCGGCCACGCGCTCCGGGCTGAGGCTGTTCACCTGAAACCGGCGCAGCGCCAGCAGCTTTCCATCGAGGTAATAGAGGACTTCGCTCAGCCAGTTCACGAGCAGGGATTCATTCGAATCGCCTTCGGCCTCGATCGGATAGGACTCCCGCTCCGCGATCGGCTCGATTTCGAGCGCGATCCCTACGAGCGCCTCGGCGGCCCGCTCCAGCAATTCGGGAAAACTGCCCGCGCGCACACGGAATCCGAGATCGGCCGCATGTTCGAGAATCTCGTACATCGCATCCCGTCGAGCGCCGCTAGCGCTTCGGCTTATCCCAGTCGCGATGGGCCTGCCCGCTCTCAGGACCGCGGCCGGGCGGCGTACTGCCGCCCCCAGCCGGACCGCCCATGGCCCCTTCGGTCATCGCCGCATCCGGCGGAAGGGCTTCGAGCAGCACACGCTCCGATCCTTGCGGGAGAGCCGGACCGCCGATCAGCCACACCGTGCCGTCCGGCAGGACCAGATATTCACCGTCGCGGTTCGCGTAATACCCGGCCGTAGGACCAGCAGCCATGCTTCGATTATTTCATCGCACCGGGGACTCGCGCAGTACCGGCGAATTTTCTTCGTGATCGAAAAAACCGAATGGACCCTGCGGGATCGCACACAGTCGCCGTCCGGCGGTTACTCGTAGCGCAGCGCAATGTTCGGGTCGATCCGGCTGGCGCGGCGGGCCGGAACATAGCACGCGAGCAGCGTAACCGCCGCGAGCACCGCGGCCATCGTGAGAAACGTGGCGGGGTCGAGCGAGCTGACGCCGAAGAGCAGGCCGGAGAGGAACCGGGTGAGCAGCAGCGCGCCCGCCGTGCCCGCGGCCGTGCCGGCCAGGGCAATCCGCAAGCCGCTTCGTCCAACCAGCCGCAGGACGTGGCTGCCCCGCGCGCCGAGCGCCATCCGGATGCCGATTTCGGCGGTGCGCTGCGCTACGGCATACGAAATCACGCCGTAGATGCCGAGCGCCGCCAGCACCAGCGAGAGGGCCGAGAAGAGCGTCATCAGCAGCGTGAGGAAACGCGGGCGCGATACCGAGCGCGCCAGGACCTCCTCCATGGTGCTGAGATTGGCGATCGGGATGGCGCGGTCGAGAGCGCGCACCTGCGCCCGCGCCGGACCCGCCAGAGACCGCGGATCGATCCGGGTGCGGATCAGCAGCGAAGCGTCCGCCACAAAGTTGCTCGTCATGGCGGGAACGGTCGAAGCCTGCAAATACGGGATATAGAGCTCGGTGCCGGCCGGCTTATCCAGCCCTCCATTCTTCACGTCCGTGACGACGCCCACGATGGTGCGCCACTGCGCGTCGGGGCGGAAATCGGTCTTCAGGCGATGCCCGATGGCGCTTTCGTGAGGCCAGAAGGCGCGCGCCATGGTCTGGTTGATGACCGCCACCGGCGCCGTGCCGCGGGCGTCCCCCGGCGTGAGGAAACGGCCCTCGACGAGCTGCGCGCCGATGGTCCGGAAATAGGCCGCGTCCACGAAATTCCAATAGTCGACCGTGGGCGCCGGGCCGCCGAGCGCGGGATCGAGATTTTCAATCGGCGTGGTGTTCGCATTGATCTGCCGGATGGGCGGCAACCCGCTCGCGATGGCCGCCGATTCGACGCCCGGCAGCGACCGGACGCGATCGAGCAGCGCCGACCAGAACGCATCCGCCTGCGCCTCGCTGGTGTACGTGGCGGGAGGTAGGGCGAGCTGCATGGTCAGCAGATGGTCCGGCTTGAGGCCCGAGTTGACCTCCTGGAGCTTCCAGAACGCCTTCACCATCAGCCCGGAGCCGATGAGCAGCACGAGCGCCAGCGCCAGCTCCGAGCTCACCAGCGCCGCGCGGAACCGGTTGGCTCGAACGGAGCCGGCGGTCCGTCCCGCGGCGGATTTCAGCGTTTCGTGCAGCCCGGACGGGCGCGCATGAAGAATGGGCGCGAGGCCGAAGATCAGGCCGGTCGCCAGCGCAAGAGCCAGCGAAAACAGGAGCACGCGCCAGTCGATCGCGATTTCCTCCGCGCGCGGGATGCTGGCGGCCCCGCTTGCCGCCAGGATGCGCAGCCCGCTATCGGCCACGAGCAGGCCCAAAGCGGCGCCCGCGGCCGAAAGGATGATGCCCTCCGCCACGAACTGCCGCAGCAGCCGGCCCATACCGGCTCCAATGGCAACGCGGACCGCGATCTCGCGGCGGCGCCCTTCCGAGCGCGCCAGCAGAAGGTTGGCGACATTCACGCACGCGATCAGCAGCACAAAGGCAACGGCGCCGAGCAGAACCAGCATGGCCGGGCGCACCGCATGCACGACCTCCTCGCGAAAATCCGCCAGAACGATCGGGTGCTCCACAGGGTCGAAGCGGTGCTGCGCCCGCGCGATGGTCTGGCTGGTGTGCCGGACGTAGCGCTCCATTTCGGCATGGGCCTGGGCGATGCCGGTTCCGGGCCGCAGGCGCCCGAGCACGGAAAGGTAATGGCTGCCGCGATTCCCCGGCCTGGCGGGATCGAGTTGCAGCGCGACCCACAGCTCGGCGGGCTTCGCCTCGCCCGGCGGAAAATGGAAACCGCGCGGCATGATGCCGGCCACGGTGCAGGCGTTGCCGTTGAGGCGGATATCGCGGTGCAGAACGGCCGGATCGCCGCCGAACGCGCGCTGCCAAAGATCGTAGCTGAGGACCGCGGCCGCGGGGACGTTGGGACGATCGTCGTTGCGATCGATCAGGCGGCCCATCGCCGGCTGCACGCCGAGCATTTCCAGAAGGCCCCCGGTGACAAAAGAAGCCGTGGCACGGACCGGCTCATCGCGCCCGGCGAGATTGACAGGGACATCCACCCATCCTTCGAGCGCTTCAAACGATTGCGTGTCCCGCCGGAGTTCGAGAAACTCCGGCGGCGAGATCCAGAAATGCCGGAACCCGTTGGGCGAAGTGCTGGAAACCAACTTGGGAAACTCGCTGAAGACGCGCACCAGGCGGCCCGCATGAGCGTAGGGCAGCGGCTTCAGCAGGACGGCATCGACCACGCTGAAGATCGCCGTCGTTGCCCCCGTGCCGAGTCCGAGGCAAACGACCGCGGCGGCGGTGAAGGCGGGGTTTCGCGCCAGCATGCGCAGACCGTAACGGAAATGATTCATGGCGGCTCCCTTGAGGGCAACTCTTCTGCACGGCGCGTTCCACGATCCGGCCATTGATTCTGCTTCCCTCTGCCCAAAGCGAGTGTCCGTTTATGGGAATGCGCGCACACCCGGCTGGCCGCGCGCTGCTCGCGCGGGCTCGCCGTGTTTGCGATGACACGCCGATGGGGAAGTGAAGCGCGAGAATTTAACATCGCCTCTCCGAACGAATTGCGTGTTGCTTCGTCTGGAACCCTATCAGGAACCGGGAGACCATGAGGCACATCGTCATTCTGCTCTTTGCATTTGCCATCGCGGGCACGGCACAGCCGGATGCCGCGAACGATTTCAACAACCGGGGCCTCGAAGCATACGGCCGCGGCGATTATGCGGGCGCTGAGCGTCTTTACCGCCAGGCGATTCCACTTTGGCAGGCTCTGGGCGATCCGTTCACGGCGCATCTGGGAATCACGCACATGAATCTGGGGCAGGCGCTCGCCGGGCAGGGCAGGCGGCCAGAGGCCGCGGCGGAGCTCCGGGAATCGATCGCGCTGATGCGACCGTCACTCGGGATTCGGCATCTGAATACGTTGACTGCCGTCAATCTGCTGGCCGGCGTGGAGCTCGTGCTCGGCCAGGATGACGAAGCCGGCGCGCTGCTCGAAGAAGCGCTGCCCATCGAGCGCGAGCTTTATCCCGGCGACGTCCAACTGGCCCGCACGCTGGCCGCGCTGGCCTGCCTCCGCATTCGCCAATTGCGCCTCGCCGAGGCCCTGCCGCTCGCCGAAGAAGCGCTGACACAGGCGATGCGCGCGGCGGGCAAGGACAGCCTCGACACCGCGCTCGCTTATGCGACCGTGGCCGAGGTTCACCGGATCGCGGGCCGCCCCGCGCGCGCGCTGCCGCTCTACCGCCACGCTCACGAGATCTACCGCAAGCACCTGGGCCCGCAGCATCCGCGCGTGGCTTCGATGCTGGCGCAGGAGGCGCTGATCCTGATCGGCGATGGGAAGCTGGCCCTGGCAGAACGCCAGTTGCGCGAAGCCCAGGCGATCATCAACCACTCGTGCCCGAACTGCCTCGTGGAGCAATGGGGCCTCGAAGCCGACCTCGGGGTGCTCCGCGCACGCCAGGGGAAATACGCCGAAGCGGACCGGCTGCTCACGGCATCGCTCGATCTCCTCGATCGCGCCCAGCCGCAGCCTACCTCCGACCTGGCCGCCACCATGCGGGCGCTCGCCCTCGTGCGGCGGCGGGAACACCGGTTCGAAGAAGCCGACCGGCTCGATCGCCGCGCCGCGTCGCTTTCGTTCCGCTGACGTTTTTGGAAGATCGCCCGGACCGCGCCACCCCCTTACGGCCGCGGCTCCGATTTGGCGTGGTTTGCCGTCTCTTTACGCGAAGCCGACAATACCCATGCCTGAATCGTCTGCAATTCAGCGGAAGACAGCCGCGCCTCGGGATGAAGCCAGCGGTATCGTGGCGGCGGCATCAGGCCGCTGGCGGTGGCCGCTCCGATCGCGGCGGCGAAGCCGCGGCGCTGGGCTTCGCTGTACTGGTTCCACTGGGAGAGATCCATGAACGCGCGTCCGCGGGCCACGTCCTCATGAATCCGGGCCGACAGCGGAGGGATCTGCGCATACCACGGCCAGTCTGTCTCCTGGGAGTGGCAGTTGTGGCAGGCGCGCTGCAGGATGGCGCGCACCGGCGCCGGCACGCCGGAACCGGCGAGAAGCCGTCCCGCGCCGGCCCCCGCCGTGCCGTTCGAGTTCGCGGTGCTCAGGGTCAGCGCCAGCGCGCCGAGGACTGCCAGTCCGATCGCGCCCGGACGCAGGAGCGCGCTGCTTTGCATGGCCATACTGGTGAGACGTTTTGCGGCGCGTGGCAGATGCTCACGAATTGTCAAAACGCTGTAAAGAGTCAGGCGCGGGCGGCCGCGGGCGTTTCCGCGCCGGCCAGAGGGATGCGAAACATCAGGCAGGCGCCGGGGCCCGCCGGCGGCTCGGCCCACATCTCGCCGCCATGATCGAGCACGGCCTGCCGCGAAAGCGCGAGACCCAGACCCATCCCGTTGCCCTTGTGGCTCGTGGCGAAGGGCTGAAACAGGCGGTCGCGAATGTCGGCGGGGATGCCGGGACCGGTGTCCCGCACCGTGACCAGCGCGGCCGCGCCGTCCCGCCGCGCGGAAACGGTAATCTCGCCGCCGCCCGGCATGGCCTCGATCGCATTGCCGATGAGGTTGGCGACGACGCGCTCCATGCGGCGCGGATCGAGGTCCGCGGGGAGGTCCTCGGGAATCTGCACTTCGATCCGGATGGACTTCGCCTCGGCCGCCAGCGCCAGCGAGTCCGCCGCACGGCGCACGACCTCCCGCAAGTCCGTCCGCTCACGGCGGCCGGAGCCGCCGCGGCCCAGATCGAGAAGGTCCTGCAGCATCTGATGGATACGGCAGGAGGCCTCGTACATGTTGCGCGCCAGGCGCGCGACCTGCGCCTCGCTCAGCCGCGAATCCATGAGGATCTCGGCGCCGCCGTAGATCGCCGCCAGCGGGTTCCGCAAATCGTGCACGATCGACGCTGCCAGCCGCCCCACCACGCCGATGCGCTCCGAGCGGATGAGCTCTTCGCGCGCCTCGCGAATCGAGATGCACATGGCGTTGAAGGTCGCGGCCAGGCGACCGAGCTCATCCTCGCTTTCGACGGGAACCTCGCAGTCGTAATTGCGGGCCGCGACTTTGGCGGCGGCGCCCGCGAGCTTCTTCACCGGGTCCACGATGCGGCGCGCGGTGACATAAGTCAGCGCCAGGCCGACCAGCATCGAGACCAGCCACAGCAGGCTGATGTTCCGCCGCAGGTTGGCGATCTCGCGGTCGGCCGCATCGCGCGATCGCAGAATGGCGAGTTTGCCGACCGGCGCGCCCTCGAAATCGACCAGCGGGGTGATGAGCGGCGCGTAATCCGACGCGCCGGCCCGCACGATCGGGGGCGCGGAAGACAACTGCGCGGCCACCGCGTTCGACTCGTCAGGCGGCAGGGTAGAAGCGACCACCCGGTCTCCCGCGGCGAAGAGGAACTCGCTGCCGCCGGTCGCCGCCTTGAGCCGGAGGGCTACCGAGTAATCGATCGGATATCCCGCCACCAGAACGTTCAGCAGCGCGGTGCCCTGCCCTGCCTGCACGTAGACGGGCGTGATGCTGAGGTGGTAGAGCTGGCCGCCGCGCGCCTGAAATCCGGAGATCTGCGCCGGAAAACGCGCCGCGGCGTCGCGCACGAACGGCAGGTCCTGCGGAAGCTGGTGCGCGCGCCCGCCGCCGAGGGACGCGATGACGCGGCCTGCCGGATCGGTCACAAAAAAGATGGCGTCTTCATCGGAGACGCGGGACCACAACTCGGCGGCCGTGTCGCGAATGGTGGCCTCGTCGCCGGTACCGAACGCCGCGCGGACATCGGACATGGCGCTGAGAATCGAGGTTACCGAGGCGAGCCGGTCCGCCCGCGCCTTCCAGAGCGATTGATACGCCATGAAACTGACGCGCACTTCGTGATCGATGCTTTCCGTGGTGGCGCGCGTGGCGCTCTTGACCACGATCCAGCCGGTGACGGCGAACACCAGCGTGATCGCGGCCGAGCACGAAAGCACGATCTTCCACAGCAGCGAAAGCCGCCGCGGCAGCAACGTGATCATTTGTGACCCGCCGGGTAACCGCTGGCATCGGTAGCGGGCGGGTAATCGAGGCCGTACTTGTTCTTGTGCGGGGCTTCGATGTAGCCGGTTTCGGAGATTTCGATCGGCGGAAGCTGTTCGTCTCCGGACGAGACCGCAATCCGCCTCTCGAGGGCGCTGAGCGTCTCCTGCCGGGCGCGTTCGTGAAACACGTGCAGCCGGTAGTCGCCGGGCGGCACGTCGCGGATCGCGATTTCGCCGGATGGGCCGGAAACCCCGAACCACGGGTAGGGCAGCACCACGATGACCGCGCTCATCGAGGGGTGGATATTGCAAAAGATGCGCACGACTCCGGGGCGCGAAAAGGTAACGCCGCGGCTGGTTCCGGGCGGATAGAGGCCGAAATCGAAAATCTGCCCGCTGAAATTCGAGAACGCGCTGTGGAAGATGGCGTCGAGATTCGGGAACTGGACAGTCGCCCCCACCTGAGCCGCCAGCACGTGCGGCACGAACCGCTTGTCCTTCTGCTTCATGGTGAGGCGCGGCTGGCGCACCGGGCCGGGCGGCCCGGCATCGGCCGGATCCAGCCAGACCACCACCCCGGAATAATCGTGGCCCTGGCGCACGGCCGCCACCCGCGAGTGCGACATCCGGACCGCGACCGTGAGGTTCGCGGCGAGCGCGGGAACGGCCAGCAGCA
>Ga0209062_1006347_pt1 | contig 10859 bp, 7 predicted proteins | sample Coa_R2_2_FD_187158 | JGI IMG/M metagenome (GOLD analysis project Ga0209062, IMG submission 187158) | Surface soil microbial communities from Centralia Pennsylvania, which are recovering from an underground coalmine fire - Coalmine... | ecosystem: Environmental > Terrestrial > Soil > Unclassified ...
AAAATATTTTGCAGTTGTGCAGAGCGGGCCCGTTTGTGCGGTTCCGGTACAGCGGGAACCCCATTTTGACCGCTGTTGGAAGTGGAAGTTTTTTGCCTGTGGAAGTTTCCTGCCGTTGTTTGCCTAGTGCGATTCGGGGCGAGTCGCTGCTGACCTTCAAATTTCTATCGTTTCCATGTAACGAGCAACCGTTGCCGGCCATCTAAACTGTTCTCGAATTGCGCCTTGCAGAGATTGGGCGGCGGCCGGTTCGCCGTGCGTCAGATACACTTGTTTCGGCGGCGCGGGCAAGCCGCTGAGCCAGCGCAGAAGCTCGCTTTTTCCCGCGTGGGCGGAAAGCTGGCCCATCTCCAGAATTTCCGCGCAGACCGGAACCTCCTGCCCAAACAGCCGCAGCATTTTCGCGCCTTCTTGCAAGGCGCGTCCGCGCGTGCCTTCGGCTTGAAAGCCGGCGAGAATGACCGCGTTGCGCGGGTCGGGCAAACGCTGCGCCAGGTGATGCACAACCCGCCCGCCATTGGCCATGCCGCTGGCGGAAACGATGATGCATGGCGTCTTCACGTTGTTGATGGCCTTGGATTCCTCGGCGGTCCGCGTCAGGTGAAATTGATGGACGTTGAGCGGGTCGCCTCCGTTGCTTTCCTCGCGTGAAAAATCGAGATCATGGTCCTCGCGGTGACGCACGTACAGGTCCGTCGCGCTGAGCGCCATCGGACTATCGATATAGACGGGAACGCGCGGGATGCGCTGCTGATTTTCAAGCTGCCGCAGATAAAACATAAAGGTTTGCGTGCGGCCGATGGCGAAAGCGGGAATGACGATGGAGCCGCCGCGCTTGACCACGCGATTCACGATTTGGGCCAGCTCTTCGGCGGGATCGCCGGGAGTGTGTTCGCGGTCGCCATACGTGGATTCGCAGAGCAGCAGATCGGCCGTGGCTTGCGGAGTCTGCGGGTCGTTCAGGATGGGCTGATCATAGCGGCCGACATCCCCGGAAAAGACAACAATTTTTTTCCGGGCGGCTTCGGTAATCGTGAGTGTGATGCTGGTGGAACCGAGAATGTGGCCGGCGTCAACGGTTTCCACGTGAAATTCCGGGCTGATGTCGAAGGCGCCCTTGCGCGGGATGGTCTTCATGCGTTGGATCACGGGGTCCACATCTTCCGGGCCGTAGAGCGGCTCCTGCTCGGTGCGCTGATGATGATTGGGGTGCCGCGCGGCCTGCTGGCTGTCTTCCTGCTGCAGGTGCGCTGAATCTTTCAGCAGGATTTCGGTGAGCTCGATGGTGGCCTGGTCCGCATAGATCGGGCCGGAGTAGCCGGATTTGACGAGGCGCGGGAGCCAGCCGGTGTGATCGAGGTGTGCATGGGTGAGGACGGCGTAATCGATGGATTTTGGATCGACAGGAAGCGGCTGATAGTTGCGATCACAGAGGTCCTGCACGCCTTGAAACAGCCCGCAATCGACAAGCAGCCGCTTGCCCGCCGCTTCGACGAGATATTTCGAACCGGTCACGCACCCGGCCGCGCCAAGAAACGTGAGTTTTGCCATAGGGGCCGTATTGTAACGCGGAGAGCTGAACCAGCGTAGCTCAAGCCAGCCGAAAGGCGCCGCGATGAGCGAAGAGGCGTACTCGCAGCTGCGGAACGGCAGAAACGCTGCGCGAGCCGAAGTGGACAGGGCACTGACCTACTATCACAGTCGGGAGCGGCGCGCGGTGGGCCGGTGCGGCGCAAGCGTGGCGCGCGTTTTGACCGGATCACGGTGTGACGACCTGAAGACTGACCACTTGCTTGGGTATTTGCCTATTGCACGAACGCGATGAGAGTCTAGCCGGCATCATCTTCAGTACACTACGAATACGGAACGCGCAAACCGCGCTGGGGCGCGAAGCACGAGGCCTGAACGCTGGAGCGCGAATTGTTAGACTGATGACGGGGCCAAGTGAACGGGCATTTGCTCATTTTTCGGGAAGTGGCGATGATTTTCGCCGGCGCGTTCCTGGGCGGAGCCATCGCGCACCGCCTGCGCCAGCCGGTGATCATCGGTTATGTGCTGGCCGGGCTAGCGTTAAGTCCCTTTACGCCGGGACCGAGCGTGCACGATGTGCATTCCTTCGAAATGATGGCCGAAGTCGGCGTGATTCTCTTGATGTTTTCGGTGGGCGTCGAGTTTTCGGTCCCGGACCTGCTGAGCGTGAAGTGGGTCGCGCTGCTCGGCGCTCCCCTGGGAATCGGACTGTTTGCGGCGCTTGGGATGGGCGTGGCCTGGATTCTGCGCTGGCCGCCAACGCAGGGTCTTGCCATCGGGTTCATGATTTGCGTGGCCAGCACGATGGTCGTGCTGCGGCTTCTGATGGAACGCGGCGAACTGCTGACCCCTTCGGGCAGGGTGATGATGGGGATCACCCTGATGGAAGATCTGGCCGTCGTGATCTTGACGATTGTCTTGCCGGCGCTTTCTTCATTCGAACCTTCGAAGCTGCTGGCGGTCGCTTGGGAAATCGGCAAAGCATTCCTGATTCTTGCGCCCATCCTTCTCGCGGCGTGGAAGGTTGTCCCGAAGCTGCTGGCGCGCATCAACCGAATTGGAAGCATGGAACTCACGCTCTTGTTCGCTCTGACGGTCTGCCTCGCGACGGCGGCCGTCACCGAAGCCGTGGGGCTTTCGCTGGCCCTTGGCGCGTTTCTGGCCGGCCTGCTGGTCGGAAGCTCGGAGCTGGCTCACACCACGGTGCAAAGCACGCTGTCCTTGCGCGACGCGTTCGTGGCGCTCTTTTTCGTCACGGTGGGTTTGCTGATCAATCCTCGAGCCCTGGCGCAGGATTGGCCCTTGCTGCTGCTCATGGTGGGGCTGGTTCTCGTGGGCAAATTCGTCATCTGGGCGAGCGTGGTGCGGCTGTTCCGCTATTCCTGGGAAACGTCCTGGCGCACGGCGATGGGCCTGACGCAAATCGGAGAGTTTTCGTTCATTCTGGCGCAGACCTCCCGGCAAGCGGGGCTGATCACGCCGGAACTTTACAACGTGGTTCTCGCGGCATCCCTCGTGACGATCCTCGTCAACGCGGCGTTGTTTCGCGCGTTCGGCGGAGCGGGCGCCAAGGCAACTTTATTGAGCGCTGCGCAGGTGGTGAGCGGAAGCTAGCTCCCCGGCGGGGCGAGTCCTGCGCCAGCGCGAGCGGCCAGGCGCGCGAAGTTCATCGGGGCTTCATGGGGATGGTCGTCGCGAATCCCGCGTACGGAAGCGTTATGAAACAGTGAAATTGCGGAATAGGACCGCGTTCCGGGTGTTTGCCTCGATTGTGATAAGCTAATAGCGGCTCTCCGGTGGGGCCGTGGCGCAGTTGGGAGCGCGCCTCGATGGCATCGAGGAGGTCGTGGGTTCGAATCCCATCGGCTCCACCAGTTACTTCATTTTGTCTCCCGGCAGAAATGCCATGCGTTCCTCAAACGGAGCCTTGTTTCCGGCTGGTCTCCGTTCATCCCACTCGTACCGATACGGTCACCGCATTTCCTAATGGCACAAGTCGCCTTGCGCGGCTTGCGGGCTCGAGTCGGAGCCGGCTGCCGGCCGTGCAAGGGTGTCCTCCGAAATATCAGCGGCACCGGATTCGGGATCGTCGGCCTCTGCCCGGCACGGCAAGGTCGCCGTCACCACGGTGCCAGTTGCATCCGACTGAATATCGAATTGGCCGCCTTGCTCGCGAACACGCTCGCGCATGCCGGCGAGGCCGACGCCCGAGTGTGCGCCGGTCGCCAGGAAGCGCTGCAACTCTTCGGACGAAATGCCTTTGCCGTAGTCGCGTATGCGCAAAACGGCCTGATCAGCAAGCCGCCGGAGCGTGACGTCCGCGCGCGTGCTCTTCGAATGGCGATGAATATTCGTCAAACCCTCCTGCAGCACTCGGAACAGCGCGAGCTCCGTGGCCCGCGGAATGCGCTCGAGATTCGATGGAATGTTCGTTGTGACCTGCAAGCCGCTGCGCTTGGCGAATCCATCCACATACCAGCGCGCGGCGGAGGCAAAGCCGACTTCATCGAGCAGCGGAGGGTGAAGAAGATGCGAAATGGTGCGCGTCTCGGTGATGCACTGTTCCAGATAGGTCAAGGCATCCGAGATTTGCGGGTCGGGCGGATGCGTGCGCGCAAAGGAGTCCAGATTCATCTTCACCACCGCAAGGTATTGCCCAAGGCTGTCGTGCAATTCGCGAGAGAAGCGGCGCCGTTCTTCGTCCTGGAGACGGAGCAGCCGTCCGCTCAGATTCCGCAGCGTCTCCTGCGTGGCAAGCGCGCGTTGTTCGGCCAGCAGGCGCTCATTGAGTTCGAGCGTCAGCCGGCGATAGTGCCACCATAGCAAGCCGAGCGATGCCGCGAAGACCGCGGCCAGAATCCCCAGCATCGCCGAGAAAAGGCCCGAGAAGGCGCTGCGGCGCTGCAGCAGCACGATTTGCTCGCTCGCGCGCATCTCCCGGACTCTGTTCCCCAGCTCCGGCGTTTCCAGTTCGAGTTCCCGCACAACCGCGGAATTCACGGCCGCGCCCGAATGCATTTGCCGCAGCATCTCGTTGGTCAGAGAAATATAGCTGGCCGAGAGGAGCTTCAGCTTCTGGAACGCCTCGGCGTTCTCCGGGCTGGTTTGCAATGCTTCCAGGTGACGCAAGCGGTCTTCGAGCCGCGCGTTGGCGGAGCGCAACTCCGATTCGTCCTGGGCATCCCCCGTCGCGAGATAACCTATCCGCGCATAGGCGGCGCGAACCACGCACGATTCCATGTCGGCCAGGGTGAGCTGCACATCGTCATTGCGCGCAATGCGGCGACTGGCGCGCGACATGCGCAGGATCAGCGCCGTGACGCATACGCCGCTGGCGGCGAGCAGGATGAGCGTGGCTACGAACGCGAACCGGGGATTCCGCCTAGGGGTCATGGGACGTACCTAAGATTGACTTAGGCGCGATGGACTCAGGCGGCGGCTGCCGGTGTCCGCAGTGGATACTACCGCAGTCCGCCAATCGTTGTCGAGCAAGCCTGCGAAAGTATCCTATTTCGCAAGTTCCGGCTGCCGCGCGCACCTATCACATCGGAACTGGCTGTGAAATCTTGCGCTGCACATACCAGCAGGGACCGTGGCCGGCGTGGGGAAACAGCGAATGGACGCAAGTTCGGCTCTCTTCGGGATGGAGTTGGTCGATCTGGTACTCCGTCTTCCCGTTGTTTTCCGGAATGGCGAGGATGCGTGGCACGGTCAGGGTTTCGTAGGGACTCGTGGCCGTCGGATGAAGCGCGCGAACGCTGACCACCGCCCAATCGAGCAAATACACAAGCGCCAGCGCGATGAGAAGCCAGATCGTGGCGTACTTAAGAACGGTTCGCGGCGCTGGCATGCCAGTTCCGTTTACAGATTCCCCCGCTTCAGCTCGCCCATCAGATAATCGCAGGACCGGACCGCCAGCGTCATGATCGTGAGTGTGGGGTTTTGGCAGGGATTCGACGGAAAGCTCGAGGCGTCCATGACGAAGAGATTCGTGACGTCGTGCGATTGCTGAAATTGGTTCAGGACGGACTTCTTCGGATCCTTGCCCATGCGCGCCATTCCAGCCTCATGCATCGCCCACCGTGGCGCCGACGGATGCGCATACGTCCTGATATTCTTTGCGCCCGCCGCTTCCAGCATTTCCCCCGCGCTCTCGCCCATGTCCTTGATCATCGCGCGTTCGTTTTCCGCGTCGGAGAAATGAATCCGCAGGACGGGAATGCCGAAAACGTCCTTCACCTCGGGATCAAGTTCCACGAAATTCTCCCACCGCGGCAGCACTTCGCCGAAGCCGGTGATTTCGAAACGGGCGCGCGGCTCGCGCAGCGCCGCTTTGTACGCCTGCCCGAAACCCGGCGCGTCCCAGCGAAAATCGACCGCCGACTCGCCTTCATAGCCGTAGCCGCGCAGGAAATCCTTCGAAGGCGGCTCATTCTTCAGGTTACGAAACCGCGCCACGTAGATGCCGGCGGGCTTTTGCGGCGCGCCAAGGGAAGCCTTCGCGCCCAAGCCCGGCATTTCGCCGCTGCCGCCGCCGCTTCGCACGTGCGCCGTCATGTAATGACCCAGCACGCCGCTGGAATTGGCGAGCCCGTTCGGATACTGCGCATTTGCGGAATTCAGCAGGATCCGCACGGATTCCTGCGCCTGCGCGCAGAGCACCACCACGCGCCCAAAAATTTCGCGCGGCTGTTTCGTTTGCCGGTCAATGTACAGGACCCCGCGCGCCCGCTTGCCGTCCGCGTCCATCAGCACCTTGTACGCCATCGCGTGCGAGATGAGCGTGCAGTTCCCGGTCGCGAGCGCATCCGGCACCGTGGTGAACGCGGCATTGAAATACGAGTGCGTCACGCAGCCGCGTTCGCACGGACCGCAGTAGTGGCAAGGCGCGCGGACGCCGGCCTTGGTGCTGAGCGGCCGCGTCAAATTGGCCGAACGCGCCAGCGTAACCGTCCGGCCCATTTTTTCCTTCACGCGCTCGCGGAAGAGCTGCTCCTGACAGGTGAGCGGCATCGGTGGTTGAAATTGTCCGTCGGGCAGGTGCTCGAGTCCTTCCGCCATGCCAGTCACGCCCACGTACCTTTCGACGAGGTCGTAGTACGGCGCGAGGTCGGCATAACTCAGGGGCCAGTCTTCGCCGTGGCCGTCGTGCGATGCGGCCTTCAAGTCCCAATCGCTGTAGCGCAGCGAAACCCGGCCCCAAACATTGGTCCGCCCGCCGGTAACGCGCAACCGGCCCATCCAGAGAAACGGATGATCCGCCGGCGTGGTGTACGGCTCCTCGTGATCGTTCACGAACCAGTCCTGGTTGTATTCGCTGCAAGCCATCACGGATTGCACCGGCCGCGTTCGGCGCAGTAATTCGAGCGCTCTATCGCGGTACTTGAGTTCAAACGGCGCCTTGTGTTCGGAGAAGTTTGCGTCTGACTGTGGCTTTCCCGCTTCCAGGATGACGACCTTCAGTCCCGCTTCGCTCAGCCGCTTGGCTGCCCACCCGCCCGATGCGCCCGACCCCACGACGATCACGTCGTAAGCCGCCCCGGATTTCCCCGCCGTGCTGTGTGCTCGCAAATCCACGCGACGCATGATAGCAGAAGTGACCGCCGCCGATTTCCGTTCGCGAAGCAACGAATCGCCTTGCGCCACAAACAGGGCTACAATGCCGCCATTTCTTCCAAGGAGCATTCATGCCAAGCCAAACGCTTTCGCCTTCCCGCTTGCAATCCTTCATGCCATCAGCGTCTTTTTCCGTTCGCCTCGCTGCCGTCCTTCTCTTCGTACTGGTTGCGATGGCTCCGGCGCCGATTCGGATACATGCGCAACCCCAGCCCCAAACGGAGGAACAAGTCACGGCGAAAGCGCGCGCCCTGCTCGGCAAAATGACTCTCGAAGAAAAAGTCGCGCAGCTTTCCCAACTGCCCGGCTTTCCGGTTCCCGAATTTCAGCAACTCCTTGGCCTCTCGCCGCAGGAGGTTCTCCGGAAGTATGGAGCCGGCTCCGTACTGTGGGTTTCCGATCCCAAGGAAATCAACCGCTGGCAGCACATCGCCGTGGATGAATCGCGCCTGCATATTCCCATTCTTTTTGGGCTGGACGTGATTTCCGGCTATCACACCATTTTTCCGGCGCCAATTGCGATGGCGTCCTCCTGGGATCCCGCGCTGATCGAATCGTCGCAGCGCATTGCCGCCAAGGAAGCGCGTGCGGCCGGAATCGCCTGGACCTTCGCTCCGATGGTGGATATCGCTCGCGATTCTCGATGGGGCCGCATGGTGGAGGGCGCTGGCGAGGACCCCTATCTCGGCGCGGCAGTCGCCCGGGCACAGGTTCTCGGCTTTCAAGGAGCGCGCCGGGGATCACCCGATAGTGTGCTGGCCACTGCCAAGCACTTTGCCGGCTACGGCGCGGCGGAAGGCGGGCGCGATTATGACGCCTCCTACATCCCCGAGGAATTGCTTTGGAACGTTTATCTGCCACCCTTCAAAGCGGCCGCCGACGCCGGTGTCGCCTCCTTCATGAGCGCCTATATGGACCTGAATGACGTTCCCGCAACCGGAAACCGCTGGCTGCTCCACGATGTCCTGCGCGGCGCTTGGAATTACAAGGGTTTCGTGGTGAGCGACGCTTTCGCCGTGCGCAGCCTCGTTACGCACGGCTATGCGCGTGATGTCCGCGACGCGGCCCTGAAGGCCTTTTCCGCCGGAGTAAATATGGACATGGCCAGCGGCACGTTTCTCAAGTATTTGCCCGAAGCCGTCAAGCGCGGCGAAATTTCCACTCGAGAAATCGATGCCGCGGTAATGCCCATTCTGGCAGCCAAACTTCGTCTCGGCCTCTTCGAGCACCCATTCGTGGACGAAGCCAAGCTCGATTCCGTCCTCAATGCGCCGGCAAGCCGTGAGCACGCGCGGCTGGCGGCGGATAAATCCATCGTCCTGCTGAGGAATGAAGCCGGTTTGCTTCCGCTGGACAAATCCGGGCAGCGCTTCAAGTCCATTGCGGTCGTCGGCCCGCTCGCCGATTCGCCGGCCGACCTCCTGTCCATGTGGGGCGCCATCACCAAGCCCGGACCGGTTGTTAGCATCCTGCAAGGCATTCGGGAGAAGGCCGGGAGCGCCATTCACGTGGAATTTGCCCGCGGTCCGAATATCCGGCGCGATTTGCCATCGCCCTTCGAAAATATCCCCCTGATCACCGCCAAGCAGCAGCCCCTCCAAACACCCGAGGAAGCGCAACAGGCAACCGCGGAAGCAGTCGCGCTCGCGAATCGCAGCGATCTCTTCATTCTCGTGCTCGGCGAAAATGACTTCATGAGCGGCGAGGCCGCTTCGCGTTCTTCGATGCGTCTATCTTCGCATCAGGAGGAATTGCTGGAAGCGGTCGCGGCCACCGGCAAGCCGGTCGTTCTTGTGCTTGTCAGTGGTCGCCCGCTCGATATCTCCTGGGCAGCCGCCCACGTTCCGGCGATTCTCGAAGCCTGGTATCCCGGCGAGGAAGGCGGAAACGCCGTCGCCGATATTCTTTTCGGCGATGCGAATCCCGGCGCGCATCTCCCGGTAAGCTGGCCCCGTGGCAGCGGCCAGACGCCGCTCTACTACAATCACAATCTGACTCAGGCTCCGGAGGATGCCCCTGGCTTTACCTCGCGCTATTGGGATACCTACAGCAAGCCGCTTTATCCCTTCGGCTACGGGTTGAGCTATACAAATTTCTCCTTCGGCCATCTCCGCCTTAGCCAATCCGAGGCCAAAGTGGGCGAGCAGATCGAAGTCTCCGTGGATGTAACCAACACCGGCTCGCGGACCGGCGATGCCGTCGTCCAGCTTTACATCCATCAGCGGGCCGGCAGCGCCTCGCGGCCGGTTCGGGAACTGAAAGGCTTCCGCCGTGTTTCCCTTGCTGCCGGAGCCACGCAAACTCTGCATTTCACGCTGGGGCCGAAGGAACTCCAGTTTTGGAGTCCGGCCACAAAAACCTGGGTCGTCGAGCCGGAGGTCTTCGACGTCTGGGTTGGCGGCGATTCAGCCGCTACTCTGCACTCGGAATTTCGTCTGACCAAGTAGTCGTCAGGATGCGCGTGGCGCCCCTGGGAGAGCGGTAAACCTTCGCGAACTCAGCCGGCCGTTGCCGCCAGCGCCTTTGTCGAAGTCAGCGGCACGCGTCTCAATGCGCGTGCCGTAGTTCGGGCCGCGAGTCAATGCGCATCTCCCCGTTCACCAGCCGCAAGCGCTCGCGCATGCGGATCGGCCCGATTCCGTGCCCGCGAACGGCGGCGCGGCGCCGAATGCGCCGGAAATTGCTATGTTGACAAAACACATAAATTATGATATAATATCCGGTAAGAGCCCTGCTCTCGCTGCTTGCCGGGCCCTCTGTGGGCCCCGCGCTTGCGCCGAAGCGGCTCCAGTCTATCCAGGACACAAAAAAGGAGTCTCATGGCCCCCGAATCACCTGTTCTTCGAAGGCTGTACCTTTTTCCACTTTCCAACGTCACCCTTCCACTTCCGGGTGGGCGGATGCTCGAGATGGTTTCCGGCTGCTATCTCGTGGAAACAAGCCATGGCGGAATTCTTATCGACACCGGCATGAACCATGACGCGCCACGGCCCGCCGGCGCGCAGCCTGTTCGGAATCAGAAGAATGTCTTGCAGCATCTCGGCGATTTGGGGCTCAAGCCGGCGGACATCAATATGGTGATCAGCACGCATTTTGATGTGGACCATGCCGGCTACCACGATGCTTTTCCGCATGCGGAGCACATCGTCCAACGCGAGCACTACGAACTTGCGCGCCGCGGCCATCCGCGATTCGCGCCGGCCCGCCCGCACTGGGATCACCCCGCTCTCCGCTACCGCTTGGTCGAGGGCGATACGGAACTTTTTGCAGGCCTCACGTTGCTCGAAACCAGCGGGCATGCTCCAGGCCACCAATCGGTTCTCCTGCACTTGCCTCGCACTGGTCCGGTCCTTCTCGCAATTGACGCCGCGATCCTTCAGAGCACCTTCACGCCGGAACGCAAGGCTTCGCCGTACGACGACAACGAAGAGCAGTTGCGCGCTAGCACGCGCAAGCTGCTGGCTCTTGTCGCCAGCCGGAAAATTGATTTGGTGATTTTCGGTCACGATGGCGCGCAGTGGCAAACGTTGAAGAGATCCCCGGACTACTATGATTGATTCAGCATCGCGCCGCGAGCGTGGTTGAGCCTTCGCGAACTCAGCCGGCCGTTGCCGCTATCGCCTTTGTCGAAGTCAGCGGCACTCGTGCCTCAATGCGCGTGCCGTAGTTCGGCCGCGAGTCAATGCGCATCTCCCCGTTCACCAGCCGCAAGC
>Ga0209062_1006349_pt1 | contig 10855 bp, 6 predicted proteins | sample Coa_R2_2_FD_187158 | JGI IMG/M metagenome (GOLD analysis project Ga0209062, IMG submission 187158) | Surface soil microbial communities from Centralia Pennsylvania, which are recovering from an underground coalmine fire - Coalmine... | ecosystem: Environmental > Terrestrial > Soil > Unclassified ...
TTTCACGGACGCGCAATTCTCGGCCGCGCATCAATGCAAGTTCTGGGATTCGACCTTGACCTATTGAGCCCGCACGGGAGCCGAAAAGCGGGAAGCGGCAAATGCCGCTTCCCCGTAAACTCGAGACGAGATGGAGCGATGGAGGAGCTGGCCTGCGAGCCGAGCACGCAGATCGGCCGCGGATCGCTACTAAGAGAGTCAAAACTCATGGGAGGAGCGTATGACAAAGAATCGTCTGAAACTGTCTATGCGATCGGTTTCGAGCGCTTTCATCGTCGCACTGGCTGCTGGCGCGTTTCTGATGCCGCTGCGCGCAGAAGCCGCCAGCGGCCCGCTCGTTCAAACGCAAGAGGGGCCGGTGCAAGGCTTCCTCAAAAACGGCGTCGCTGAATTTCTCGGCATACCCTACGCCGCGCCGCCTGTCGGAAATTTGCGTTGGCGCCCGCCTGAGAAACACGCGTCCTGGACCAAGGTTCTGCAGGCAACCGCCTATGGTCCGACCTGCGCCCAGATCACCGAGCTCGGGGTCTTTGCGGGCCCTCCTAACAATAATGAAGATTGCCTCTACCTGAACGTTTTCTCGCCGGACGTGAATCCGGCCGACAAGGAAAAGCTTCCGGTGATCGTCTGGATTCACGGCGGCGGCAATGTCGACGGGGAGAGCAACGATTACGATGCGAGCAAATTGGCCGCTCAAGGTCATACCGTCGTCGTTACCTTGAATTACCGTCTTGGCCTGCTCGGCTTTTTCGCTCATCCGGCGATCGACCAGGAAGGCCACCTTTTCGGCAATTACGGAATCCTAGATCAGCAATTCGTGCTCAAATGGGTGCAGCGGAACATCGCGTCCTTCGGTGGTGACAGGAACAATGTAACAGTCGGAGGCCAATCGGCGGGTTCCGAAGATACCGAATCCAACGTCATTTCTCCGCTCGCCAAAGGACTTTTCAATCACGCCATTCTGCAAAGCGTCACTTTGGAGCCCTCGCCACTGGCGACAGCGGAGTCTCTGGGGACGGCTTTCGCCGTCGCCGCCGGCTGCGGCTCCGGCGCGACACCAAACGTTGCGGCATGCCTGCGCAAGCTCTCGGCCGCGCAAATCATGTCGCTCGAGGGAACGCCGCAGGGCAGCGGCCCCTACGTTAATGCAACGGGCATGATCGAGGATGGCCAGATTCTGCCGAGTGAAACTTATGTCGACGCTATCAAGAACGGCCAGTTCAATCACATGCCGATCATGAGCGGCACGACCGAGGACGAATGGACCTTTCTCCTCGCCATCGAGGAATATTTCGAAAAGCCGCGCGTGCCGTTCTCCGCAGCCAATTACACGGCCCAGGTCAATAGCTACACGGGCTCGGAAGTCCCCTACGGCATCGGGACCTACCCGTCCGGAACGCCGGCCAAAGTCAAGGCGCTTTATCCGCTCGGCTCATTCACCACCCCGGAATTGGCGTTGGATCGTATCCTGACGGACCCGATCGAATGCGAGCAGCGCAACACCAATCGGCTCTTCGCCTCGCAAGTGCCGGTCTATGCGTATGAATTCGACGACCGCACGGCGCCGTCCTACTACCCGGCGATGCCAGGCCTGCAGATGCTCGCCTATCACACGGGCGACATCCAATATTTGTTCCCGCTCTATCACGGCGGGCCGCTCGGGGTCGTGCATCAGCTCAATGCGCAGCAGGAGAAATTGTCGGACGAGCTCGTCGCTGCCTGGACGAACTTTGCGTGGACCGGCAATCCGAACGGGCAGGGCAATGGTCCTTGGCCGCTCTATACGCCGCAAAAGCCGAATGTGCCGTCCATTCTTTCCCAGAACAGCCCGGTTCTGACGAATTTCACGGACGCGCAATTCTCGGCCGCGCATCAATGCAAGTTCTGGGATTCGACCTTGACCTATTGAGCCCGCACGGGAGCCGAAAAGCGGGAAGCGGCAATGCCGCTTCCCCGCAAACTCGAGACGAGATGGAGCGATGGAGGAGCAGGGCGAGCACGAGGTGCCGGTGGATACCGTCCAGGAGGCGCAGCTTTCTTGGGCCGGCGGATCCGTGCGTCTGCGGACGCAATGCGCCTATAGCCTGCATCATTGCGCGTTTCCGCGACAGGATCTTGCAGTCGGCATCGTCTTCGCATTGGAGCCGGTCTGCGAGCCGAACTGGCTGATCGGGGGCGATCTTACGACGCATAAAGTGCCGATCGTCCTCTCGCGCGATCTCATCGTCGTGCCCCCGGGACATGAATTCGAAGCGCAGTGCCGCAGTGCCGGGCAGGGATTGTGGATCTTCATCGATCCGCGAACGATGGCCGGGGATGAAGGGGTCCGCTCGCTTGCCGAGCACGTGAGGATCGACGCGTCTTGGATGAGAGACCGGCTGCTGGCGACGATGGTCGCCGAGATCCGCAGGGAATGTCTGAACGGTTTTCCGCGCGGGCAGGTGTTCCTGGAGAGAGCCGCTTTGATTTTCGTGACGCAATTGGCGTATTTCTTGGATTGCCCCGAGCCGCAATTCAAGCCGGCCCCGCTTTCGGACGGCAAGTTGCAGATCGTCCTCGATTATTTCGAGCGCAACCTCAACCGAAACATCGCCCTTTCGGAGGTCTCCGATCTCGTCGATCTGACGCCGAGATATTTCTGCGCCGCGTTCAAGAAAGCAACCGGCCGGTCGCCGCATCAATTCCAAATCGAGCGGCGGGTCGAGCGCGCCAAGGCGCTCTTGAACAATCCCAATCTCTCGCTCGTCGACATCGCGCTCATGGTCGGGTTCAGCAGCCAAAGCCATTTGAGCGATTGCTTCCGGCGCATCCAAGGCGTGACGCCGGCGCGCTATAGGGCGGAGATCCGCGCCGCGCATCTCCTGGAAAATCCGATCGGCATTGCCGGGAGCCAAGAGCTGAAATTTGCGCATGCCGAATTCAAGTTGCTCGAAGAAGTTCTGCCCGGTCGCACCCAGGCGTGAATCCGCCGGCCCGATCGCCCGAGGCGGCAGGGTGCGAGCCCGTTCGATTTCGAATTTGAGCGGCATTCGGCGCCGAGGCCTCTGAATTTTTTGTAATCCGATTTTCTGGAAGACCGAATCGTCGCGCCCTCCCTAGTTTTGCCTGGCCAGCATTCCTGCGGGAGGAAACTTATGAGCCAGAGTCCAGCGCGTTCGCGCCGAAAATTCCCAAAATTCGCAATCACGGCTTGCGCAGCCTTTGCGCTCGCGCTTTCGGCCGGTGCGCTCTGCGTGCCGATCCATGCCGAGGCCGCGAACAACAGCAACGCCAATCTCGTCGTGAAGACCGACCGAGGCTCGGTCAAAGGCTTCATCAAGAACGGCGCCGTGGAATTTCTTGGCATTCCCTATGCGGCGCCGCCGGTCGGCAATCTGCGCTGGAGGCCGCCGGTCAAACACACGCCCTGGAACAATATCATTCAGGCGACCGTCTATGGTCCGAATTGCGCCGAAGTCGAAACGCTCGGCGTGTTCGCCGGGCCGGCGAACACGAACGAAGATTGCCTCTATCTGAATATTTTCACGCCCAATCTCAATGCCGGCAACAAGCAAAAGCTGCCCGTGATGGTCTGGGACTATGGCGGGGGCGATGTCGATGGCGAGAGCAATGATTACGACGGGAGCAAGCTCGCGGTGCAGGGCCACACGGTCGTCGTGACCTTCAACTATCGTCTCAATCTCTTCGGCTTCTTCGCCCATCCCGCGATCGACAACGAAGGCCATCTCTTCGGCAATTACGGCCTCCTCGATTATCAATTCGCTCTGAAATGGGTGCAGGACAATATCGGCAATTTCGGCGGCGACAAGAACAACGTCACGATTCTCGGACAGTCGGCGGGCGCGCGCAATACCGGCTCGCAAGTCCTCTCGCCGCTTGCCAAGGGCCTCTTCGAACACGCGATCTACGAGAGCGGCGCGCTGCCCTCGCTATCGCCGGTCGCCACTGCCGAGCAAAAGGGCATAGCTTTTGCCGTTGCAGCAGGCTGCGGCTCCGGAACCGATGCGGCGACGGCCAAATGCCTGCGCAACCTGACGGCTGCGCAAGTCGAATCGCTTGCCGGAACGCAGAGCGCCGGAAGTCCCTATCTCGCCGGAATCATCGGCGACGGGCAAATTCTGCCGACCAATGCGGTCCAGGCCTATGAGAGCGGCGAATTCAACCACGTTCCGATCATCATGGGGAATGTGGAGGACGAGGGCAATTTCGCGCTCGCTCAGGTCGAATATTTCGAAAATCCGCGCACGCCGCTCACGGAAGCGCAATTCGAGGCCTATCTCAACAGCACCTATGCGCCTCCGGCCTATCCGGCGGGCACCGCGGCGAAGGTTCTGGCGCAATATCCGCTGGCCGCTTATCCGAGCCCGCAATTGCAATGGGCGGCGCAGGAAACGGCGGCTAATTATTCCTGCCAGACGCATTTCATCGCGCAAATCCTGGCGAAGCAGATCCCGCTCTACACCTATGAATTCCGCGATGAGACCGCGCCCTTCTACTTCCCGAAAATGCCGGGCTTCGTGCCGCTCGCCTATCATACGAGCGACATCCAATATTATTGGCCGCTCTATCACGGCGGGCCGCAAGGAATTGCGCATCCGCTCAACGTGAAACAGCAGAACCTCTCGGATCAGCTCGTCGGCGCCTGGACGAATTTCGCCTATACGGGCAATCCGAACGGGAACGGGAACAGCCCGTGGCCGCAATATAAGAAGACCAACGGGCTCTTCCTTGCCGAACAGCTCGGCGGGCTATCGACGCTGACCGATTCCCAGTTCTACAACGAGCATGATTGCAGCTTCTGGGATAAGGTCCTGGGCTATCAATACTAGGCAGCCCGGACGCAAACGGGCGGGTGACGGTCCGCCGTCACCCGTCTGAATTGCGGTGATCGTTATATAAAAATAAGATTTTGATATAGTTCCCCAATCCGGTGAATTAGCCTGCCCGATTGCGATCTAAGATCCCGAGCGCCGGAGGGCGCATAAGGCGAAGGTACGGGACCAATGTACGCGGGGCAGCCGGAAGGAAAACCAACGGGATTTGGGCAGAAGATGCGCCGTGTGGTCTGGGCCGGCGGCGAACTTGTATGGGGAGTGTTCAAGACTGACGAATTCACGCCATATGAATTGTTTCGCGATCAGCATGAAAGCTTCTTCATGCTGAGTGGGGAGGCGATTACGCGCTGTCGATCGATTGACGGCAAACCGGCGCCGCGCGCCGATCGCAACGCGGGGAGCGTCGATTTTTTCCACTCCGGCATTTCTTTACGAGGAGAAGTGTGGGGAGAATATGAACAGATCAGAATGTCGATCGATCCGTTCTGGTCGGCGGAGCACGCTCCGATCCTCGATCTGCATTCTCCCTGGATGATGGGATCCATACAGACTTCCGTCTGGTCGTTGATCCACGAGGTTGCCGCCCACCTGAAGCGCAGTGAGACAATCGATCCGCTCTTGACGGACGGTGTGGCATCGCTTTTGGCGTTCAAGCTCTCCGAACTGGGGCCGGTGGCTAAGAGCACGATCAATGCTCTGTCGGCGGGACGCCTGAAAGCGGCCACATCCTACATCGATGCAAATCTCGAGAAGCGGATTTTGCTGTCCGACCTGTCGAGCTGCGCGGGACTCTCCACCTCGCAATTTGCTGTCGCCTTCAGAAAATCGACCGGAATGCCACCGCATCGTTTCGTCGTCTTCCGGCGCATCGAGAGGGCGAAGGCGATGCTACGCGACAAATCGAAGACGATCATCGAAATCGCGTTCTTGCTCGGATTCAGCAGCCAAAGCCACTTCACCCAGACATTCAAAAGCGTCACAGGGCTGACCCCGATGCAATTTCGAATGCAGAATTAGCGCCTGCATGATCGGGGAGATCGCGGCTTGCCATGAGACGAGTCCCAAGGCGAAACAAATTTTGGCGCGAAGAGATTTCGATATTGAATCTGCTAAAGCAAAGGGATTCTTATATCTAACGTGAGCTTCAGACCTTAAGCTCGCTCGAGATCGCGGCTCGACACAATGAAGCGATCTCGAGGGAGGAGTCTGATGAAAAGAGTTTTGCGTTCGCCCTTCGGCGTTGGCGCTGGCTTTGGTCTTGCGCTCGCTGCCGCAGCGCTGGCAATCCCCGCGGCCGCGAGTTCGCCGCCGGTCGTTACGACAAGCAGGGGTCCCATCCAGGGAATGGTGGTCAACGGGGTCGCCGAATTTCTCGGCATTCCCTATGCCGCGCCACCCATCGGAAATCTCAGGTGGGCCCCGCCCGTAGACCACGCGAGATGGACAAGCGTTCTGCAAACGACGAATTACGGGCCAATCTGTGCGCAGCACGCAGGCGAGCCCTTTTCGGGCCCGACAAATACCAATGAAGATTGTCTCTACCTCAATATCTTCAGCGCCGATCTCCATCCGAAGTCGGGCGACAAACTGCCGGTCATGTTCTTCATCTACGGCGGAGGAGATCAGGAAGGCGAGAGCAATGGGTACGATGGAAGTGTACTTGCTTCTCAGGGTCACACCGTGGTGGTCACGATCAATTACCGCCTCAACACGTTCGGATTCCTGACGCATCCGGCGCTCGCCGTCGGAGGGCTGTTCAGCAACTACGGCCTGCTTGATCAGCAGTTCGGCCTGAGGTGGGTCAGGCAAAATATCGCGCGATTCGGCGGTGACCCGAACAACGTGACGATTTTCGGCGAATCCGGAGGCTCGCATGACGTCAATGCGCATCTCTTGTCTCCGCTTTCGAGCGGCCTCTTTGAGAGGGGTATTCAGGAAAGCGGTGCCCCGGTCGTGCTCGTGCCGCTGCAAGTCGCAGAGGCCGCCGGTAAGGCATTCGCCACAGCAGTCGGCTGCGGTTCCGGCTCGAATGCGGCTATTGCCAAATGCCTGCGTGCGCTCCCCGCTTCGACCATCCAAGCTCACCCGCTTGGAATCAACAATCTTACTCCTTTGGTCGGAGATGGCAAAATTCTGCCGCCGGTCGCAGAAACGGCCTTTCAAACGGGCGACTTCAACCATGTCCCCGTCATGAACGGGAGCAATGAAGATGAATTCAACTGGGACATCGGCGTCATTGAATACAACGAAAATCCGCGCGAGCCTTATAGCGAAGCTCAATTTACGAGCTTCATAACTTCCACCTTTTCAGGAAACGCTGGACCTGCCGGCCAGCCGCCGGCCTATCCGCCGGGAACAGTCGCGAAGGTTCTGGCGAAATATCCGCTGAGCAATTATCCGACGCCGGAATACCAGGGAGACGCGGCAGGAACAGATGGCGCGTTCGCTGTCGGTGCCTGCAAGACGCGACATTTCACCCGGACCATTGCGGGACAGGTGCCTGTCTACGAATATGAATTCCGGGATCGGAGCGCCGTGACTTATTTTCCGCCCATGCCAGGATATGTTCCACTCGCATATCATACGGCGGAGCTCGTCTATCTCTTTCCTGGCTGGCACGGCGATCAAGGGATACCCACGGTACTCACCGGCAAGCAGAAGGTCCTCTCCGATCAGTTGATCGCCGCATGGACGAACTTCGCGTGGTATGGAAATCCGAACGGCACAGGCAATGCGCCTTGGCCGCCCTATACCCTGAAAAACCCGGTGATCTTCGGCTTCGACGTTACGCCGGCTGGTTTGAAAGCGATACCGGATGAGACGTTTGCGGCTCAGCACAAATGCGATTTCTGGGATCAAATCCTGGTCTATAAGCCGCAATGAACGGAGCCGTGTGACTTAAGATCGTTGAAAGGGATGGCCGGGAGTCCCGGCCGTCACGAGCGTCATCCGAAATGTCGCGAATGATTCCGGATCGCAGAGGCACACGCGCCATAGCTGAATTCGCGCGAGCGTCGTCGCTGACAAGCAAACGTCAAACTCTTCGAATAACAGATTTGCAAATGGTGTTAGCAAATCCGCCGATCGGGTAACGGGAGCTGGACTCCGTTGTTATAGTTGGGGGAGCGTCGGATTCGGTCCGATGCTCCCCGCCCACGGAGCGCAGAATGATCCGACCGCACTACGCTTCAGCCCGGTCTGGGCATCTCCCGGCCCGCAAAACTTTGCGTGTGTCGCGAGCATGACACACTCCCCGGCGTAAGGCCGAAAATATCCAAATCATTATACGAATCGGAATTTCATGGAAGATCGCTCGCGGGATCCTCGGTACGACGAAATCAGTTGCACCGGCAAGAACTTGCCGAAGAGTAGGTACGCCATGTCCGGGCCGTCCACGCGTCCTAGCTCCCCTTCGGGCTTTGTTCGACGCGCATGGCAAACGGCTTCCGGCGCATATGGCTTGGCCGCCCTTGCGCTACTTTGCACCATTAACCTATCAGCATGCACCGACGGGGTTTTTTCGGACAATTCAGGCGCCACGGTCACCGCGCCTGGGCTCGGGCCGAACGACCTTAGGGTTCCGCCGCCGACAATGGCGTCCGGCCATTACGGGCCCGATGCAAGTACCGGCACGCGCGGCGTCGTCTATGTAGGAACGGATGAGCCCAACACCACCAATGCCCCCGACGGGAGCGAACCGCCGGTCAAGGAAGGGCCCAACGATTCCTATCAGCTCAATTTCGAGAATGCCGATATTGCGACCGTCTGCAAGACGATCTTCGGCGACATTCTCAAGGCGAATTACATCATCGATCCGCGGGTGAGCGGCCAGATCAGTCTTGCCTCTTCCGTTCCGATCCCGCGCTCGCGGCTCGTGCCTCTGCTCGAGGCGGCGCTGCTTTCGGCGAATGCCTCGGTCATCAAGGAAGACGGCGATTATCGTATCGCCCCGACCGCCGATCCCGGCGGTCTGCGGCATGCCGAATATCAGGCCGTCGGCGAAGGTTACGGCGTCACGGTCATCGGGGCGAAATACATCACCGCCGATGCGATCTCGCATCTCCTGCAGGAATACGGCAGCCGCGCCGGCTCGGTGAAGCTCGATCCGCTCGCCAATCTCGTCATCGTTCAAGGCACCGCCGCCGAACGGCAGGCGGCGCTCGACGCCGTCAGCATGGTCGACGTCGATTGGCTGCGCTCGAAATCGGTGGCGATCCTGCCGCTCAAATATGCGACGCCCGAACAGGTCATTGCGGAGCTCAACGGCATTCTCGATACCGGCAAGGGCGGCATCTCGGAAAACATGGTGCAAATGCAGCCGCTGTCGCGGATGAACGCCGTTCTCGCCGTCTCGCCGACCAAGCAGCTCATCGACAAGGTCGTCCTATGGACGCGCCGGCTCGACCAGCAGGATTATTCTGCATTCAGCATCCAGCCCTATCATCTGCAATATGCCCAGGCCAAGACCGTCGCCGCCGTGCTGAACAGCATGTTCGGCGGAGGGACGGGCGAAGTGAAAGGGCAGAGCGACAAAGATCAGCTCGCGCCCGGCGGACAGAGCAACGGACCGACCTCGGCCGCATCGTCGCCTTTCTCATCCGGCTCCACCTCCGGAACCGGCATGACTTCGGGTCTCGGCACCTCGTCGGGTCTCGGGACACCCGGAACGGCGCCGCAGAGCACCTCGTCGTCCTCCAGCGATAATTCCTCGAGCCCCTTCGGCACGTTGAAGACTTCGTTCGACTCGGAAAACAAGGATACGGGGGATACGAGCGGCGGCGGCGGCGCTCAGGCCGGGCCCGGCGGCACCAAGGTCCACGTGACGGCGGACGTCGCGAGCAATACGCTCTTCATCTATGCGGACCGCCAGACCTATGCCGCGATGACGCGGGCCATTCGCGATCTCGACCGTGCACCCACGCAGGTCGATATCGATGTGACGATCGCCGAAGTGACGCTCAACAAAGATCTCCAATACGGCGTGCAGGTCTATCTGAACAGCGGCAGCACGGCCCTGTCTTTCCTCAATGGTGCGCAGGCGCAAGCGACGCCGCTCACGATGGTCAATCCGGGCGTCAATCTTCTCGCCGGTGCGGTCGCCGATCCGCGCGTCATCATCAACGCGCTCTCGAACATCACCAACGTCAAGGTTCTTTCCTCGCCGTCTCTCGTCGTCGCCGACCGCCAGCCGGCGACGCTCGAAGTCGGCGATCAGGTTCCGGTCCTCGCTCAGCAGGCCGTCTCGACGCTGACCGCAGGTGCCCCCGTCGTCAACAGCGTCAATTACGTGAACACCGGGATCATCTTGAACGTTCTGCCGAGCGTCAACGCCGACGGCGTCGTTTCACTGCAGATCGAGCAAGAGATCAGCTCGGTGACGAATCCGGGAACGGCGAGCAATCCGAACTTGACGCCGACGATTTCGCAGCGCCGCGTCCGCAGCAGCGTCTCGGTCCCGAGCGGACAGACCGTGTTGCTCGCCGGACTTATTCAGGACCAGCGCAACACGACCCGCGCCGGGCTTCCGGGGCTCACCGATCTCCAATTCTTCAATCAGTTCCTGACCAATCACGACACCAATATCCAGCGCGACGAGCTCATCATCTTCATTCGCCCGCGCATCATCAATAATGCCTATGATTCGGAGCAGGTCTCCGAAGAATTCCGTAACCGGCTGCAATCCATGCAGCCAGAACTCGTCGAACCGTACCGGAAGCGGTGAGCCATGCCTGCCAACGAGCTGTCGCGGAGCGCTTCGCTTAGCCCGGCACTGCGGCGCCGGCAGCTGGAAGACGGGCTCGTTCTGGCGGCGGGCGGATTTGTTGCCTTTTGCGCCTTCGAGCCGCGGGTCGCGCTCCTGGTCGCGGCCTGGTGGTTCGTCACACTCGTCATCGTTCGATCCGACATCGCCGATCAGCTCATTCCCGATTGGACGAGCGGCGCCATCGTCCTCCTGGCGCTGCTGCGTCTCCTGACGATGCACGGTTTCACCGGCGCGGCTTTCGGCCTCATCGGCGAAG
>Ga0209062_1006350_pt1 | contig 10855 bp, 10 predicted proteins | sample Coa_R2_2_FD_187158 | JGI IMG/M metagenome (GOLD analysis project Ga0209062, IMG submission 187158) | Surface soil microbial communities from Centralia Pennsylvania, which are recovering from an underground coalmine fire - Coalmine... | ecosystem: Environmental > Terrestrial > Soil > Unclassified...
GAGACGTAACGGGTTCCCCCGGTCCACACCTTATAGCAGAATTCGACCTGCGATAGAGTTAGGTAAACGCGTGCGACCAGTCGCAAAGTTTCAATTTCAAAGTTCGGGCAAGGACAAGCCGCTTGCCGATCAGGCCGTGAATGTCCGGGGGCGTGGGCAGCCGTGAAGTTTGAATCGCGCGGAAAGTGGGTCATGCGAAACACGGGTCGAGAGGTCAGATCGGCTTTGATCCCAAAACCGGGAATTATATACTTACGTCCCTTGTGGTTATCTCACTGTGTCTAGCGCTTTCTGTCATGCACGCAATAGCTTATGATTTTGGGCCTATTGTTATTACAATGGCATCTAGTTTTGCAGAGTCAGGAATATCCGCATGTGCAGTTACTTTGAATCCAGGTATCTTTACCAATTGCAATTCCATCATAAATACCGACGGTGCCCATTCTTTTTTGCGCGATTCGGGTACGTTAATATCGATATCAGATATCCAAAAGACCGTACCAATATTTACGCCATTGCTGAGCTTATATCCAAGCGAGCCACATAGAGACGTATTTACCGATGCTACGGAACAGTTTGTCCATTTCCATCCTGCGGCCTGCAATATCTTCGCCATCTCAAACATCAAATGCGTAGGCTCCGGAGCTGGTTCTATCGCAAATGCAAAAGACGGCTTCGGTAAATTAGTCAGCGACGCGATAATTTTTGATTGCCGCTCGGAAGATATTTCACGCGGCGCTATCCGCGCAGTTAGATCAATGATCGTGTCTCGCTGTAATTTGTTGGTCTGGTGGTGGAATAGAAGTTCACCGGCTATCCCCGCAACCACCAAGATCGGTCCAATAGAGTGCACTATGCTAGGCCAAATCCGCTCGCGTTCGTACCACGGTTTTTTGAAATATGAAAAAACTGGGACCATATATTCTAAGACAAGCCCTATTATAACTAAGAGCGTACAGAGTTCTGCTAATGTTTCTAGGAGATCAGGATCAGAAAATGACATAGATAATGTACTTGATATATGGGGAGATCAGCTGCGGCGCGAAGAAGCGACCATGAAAATAGCGCTCGCCGCGATAGCCATCGGTGCCGCTGTTGTTATTGCGCGCGTGGTTTTTTATTTTCTTGATAGGGCGCTAGATCGTGCTCGTTTCTTTTTCTTCGTTACCTTGGCCTTCGCATACTTCGTCTTATGCGCAAGAACGATATCCACGATCTTATCGAGGATTCCCGGCGGTTTTGGTATGCTCGTACTCATCCGATCAGCGCCTTGTAGGTGAGCCGCTTCCCGGCGACGCCATCAACGAAGCTGGCCAGCCGCTCAGTTGTGTGTCGCTTCACATTGCCCTCATTGAGGCGGAAAGTGAACTCGTTCACGTAGCGGCCAAGGTGCTTTTCGCTAACATGGTGAAAGGTGCCGTAGACGCCGCGCTTGAGCACTGCCCAAACCGCCTCGATGCTGTTCGGGGCCGCAATGGATAACCATGCGCGACGATCTCCTCGACGCTCATAGCTGTATTGATTGGGCCCTATCCCAAATCCAAACGCTCCAAAACCGCCTCAAGGCCTGGCACAGCCAGCGCCCGTATCACGTCGCCCAAGAGATTGATGCGCAGACCGGGGATCACCTGATCGTAGCGCATCTAATGCGTCCCCTCGACCCCATCGTTCCCGTCGAAGTGGGCCTGATTATCAATGCCATCCGAACCGCATTGGATTTGCTGACCGCCGCGCTCGCCCGTCGCAACGGCCAGAATCCTAGTGCTGATACGCACTTTCCAGTCTTTGCTTCCGACCAGTGCATGATCGACCCTTTGACAGGTATCGAAGGCAAAAAATGGCTTTCCACGCGCGAGCGCGCCGTGATCAAGGCGCTAAAGCCATACCCTGGAGGGGATGACACCATCTGGCCCCTGCACCAACTCGACGTTCGACGCAAGCATTACAGGCTCGTCGAGGCCCGCCCAGGTGTGCATGGCCTTTTTTGGAACGGGCCACGGGGCCGGATGCTCGTCATCGGATCGCGAGGGATCGAACCCCTGGAAGACAAGACCATTCTGTATCGTTCGGCCGAACCTTTCGACATGACGGAGGGCGAGAACTACATCGCCTCGTTCGTCGTATTCAACGAACCCGAAATCGGGCTTGTGGATGAGGAAGTCACGGAAACGCTGCGACGCTTCGCCGCCAGAGTTAACGCGATCATCAAATTGTTCGATAGCCGCTAACAGTGGAAAATTTCGTCGCATTGGTTGGCTACAGGGTGCCCACGCACCCCTCGGCACCCGCGCGCATCCGTCGGCGCCGCCGAGTGCCTGCGCGCCTTGGCTTCGCCGCAGGATCTCTGCGAACAACAGCGGCACCTGCGCGGCCGGTGATCGGCGCCGGCGCCGGCCCCGCCTCCCGCGCCCTCAGCCGCAATGCGGCAGCGCCAGGAGGCTGTCGGGGTGCAGCGTGTCGGCGGCGGTTTTCAGGTATTTGGTGCCGTATTTGCTGGTCGCCACCTCGACCTCCCAGTCGCGGCCGCGATAGGCGACGACAAAGCGCCAGCGCCCCGCCTCGATGCCGGCGATCGCCTCGGCCTCGCCGATCCGCCAGCGCGCGCCGTCGGGGTTGACCCCGCCCAGCCGGCGCAGCCGCTGGTGGTGGTTGAAGCGGTCGCTCGGGGTGACGCAGTGGATGCGGTAGAGCGCGGCCATCGCGCGGCAGGATAGAGGCTGGCGCGGCGCCTGTCAGGCGGCGTAGCGGCGCTGCGGGGTGCGGCTGCCGTGCGGCGCCGGCGCGGCGGCGTCGCCCGGGGCCGGGCCGCGGCGGCGGTAGCAGGCGGCGCGGTCGGCGGCGCGCAGCCGGTCGAAGCCCGGGTCGTCGCGGGCGCAGGCGGCGAGCGCGGCGGCGCGCGCGGGGTCGGCGGGATAGGCTTCGGCATAGACCGTCGCCGCCACCGGCGCCACCGCGATCAGCCAGGCGGCGCCGACAAAGGAGAGGAGCGGAAGGGCCTTCATGCCGCCACTATCGCCGCCGCCGGTGAAAAATCGCTGAACGCCGCGCCGCCCGGCCCGCCGCTTCCGCGACGGGAAAATCCTGCAATGCAGAGGCCGCGAAGGAGACGCAGAGGCCGCGAAGGCACCGAGCCCTCCGCGTCCTTCGCGCCTCCTCCGCGTCCTTCGCGTTAAAGCGTTGTCTTCCGCGCCCGGCACCCGCTTGCGCCACGGCCGCGAAGGAGACGCGGAGGCCGCGAAGGCACCGAGCCCCTCCGCGTCCTTCGCGCCTCCTCCGCGTCCTTCGCGTTACAGCGTTGTCTTTGGCGCCCGGCGCCCGCGGCGCTATTCGCGCCGGAACGTCACCACCAGCACGTCGCGGTGGCCGGGGCGGCGCGGGTCGAGCGCGGTGACCGGGGTGACCCCGTGATAGACCCGGTTGTCGTCGGTAAAGGCGGCGTCGAGCGGGTCGGTCAGGGTGAAGCTGCCGAGCGGCCGGCGCGCCAAATCGTGGATCGAGGTCTCGCCGCTGGCGATGTTGACCCGCCCGACGAGCAGGACCAGCACCCAGTCGACGCCGTCGCGGTGCATGCCTTCCGGGGTCGGCTGGCCGGCGGCGCCGGCCCGCGCCTCGATGCGGAACTGGTGGATCTCGACATGCCAGGCCGGCGGCGGCGCCGCTTCGAGGCGGTCGAACAGGCCGCGGCAGGTGGCGAGCACCGCGATCAGCGCCGGGTGCGCGCCGACCGCCTCGGTCACCGGCTCGAACCAGCGCTCGATGCCGCCGTTGAGCGGGTTGTAGTCGCGGCTCTGGTAGTGCGGCTGGTGCGGCTTGCGCACGATGCCTTCGGCGGTGGCGCGGAACGCGGCAAAGCGGCGGCGGCGGTAGCGCCCGCCGTCGGCCATGTAGGTGTCCATGCCGAGATCGTCCCAGCTCGCGGCAAAGCGTTCCCAGTCGGCAAGCCCGGCGGCTTCGAGCAGCCGGCGCATCGCCGGAGCGCGGACAAAGGCAAAGCCGCTGCTGCGGATGGTTGCGGCGATCGAGCCGGTGGTTTCGCGCATCTCGCTGTTCCTCGGGGCCGGGTCCCCAGTCTACGATGCCGCCCGCTTGCGGAGGAGAGCATCGTGCCGCAGCCGGACCGCCGGGGCGCACCGCGACGCCGCCGGCCTTGTCTGCCTCGCCGATCGCAACATCGGTCTCGACATCTTCGAAGTACGGCGATAACCGTTTAGGCGCGGCGTCGCGCTCGGCCTGCTGAGGGGCGGCTCCGTGCGGCGAGTTGCCACAAGTTTTAATCCCTGGGCAACCATTTCGCCGCGCCGGGAGTTTCTGCCTTAGGCAGCTTCGTGAGAGCAGTACCTCAGGGGTCTCCGGCGCTGTGCCTTCTACCGAACAGCCAACGCCAGAGTGACATGAAGATCGCCCAAGTCTCCCCGTTGATGGAAGCCGTGCCGCCCAAGCTTTACGGCGGCACCGAACGGGTCGTCGCCTATCTGTGCGACGAGCTGGTCGCGCTCGGCCACGACGTCACGCTGTTCGCCAGCGGCGACAGCGTCACCGCGGCCCAGCTCGAACCGGTCTGGCCCTGCGCGCTGCGCCTCGACCCGGGAATGCGCGACTACCTCGCCCCGCATGTCATCCTGATGGAAATCCTGGCGCAGCAGGCGCAGCAGTTCGACATCATCCACCTCCACGTCGACTACCTCGGCTACCCGATCCTGAAGCGCCTCGGGGTGCCGTTTCTCGCCACCCTGCACGGGCGGCTCGACCTGCCCGAGCTCGCCCGCCTCTACGAGACCTTCGCCGATGTCCCGGTGGTCTCGATTTCCGACGCCCAGCGCGAACCGCTGCCGCAGGCCGGCTATATCGCCACCGTCCAGCACGGGCTGCCGCAGCGCCTGCTGACGCCCGGTTTCGGCGCCGGCGGGTACCTCGCCTTTCTCGGGCGGATTTCGCCGGAGAAGGCGCCGGACGCGGCGATCCGCATCGCCGCCAAGGCCGGGGTCCAGCTGAAGATCGCGGCCAAGGTCGACAAGGTCGATCAGCAGTATTTCGACGAGCGCATCGCCCCGATGCTGCAGGCGCCGCACGTCGAGTTCATCGGCGAGATCAACGACGAGGCGAAGAGCGGCTTTCTCGGCAATGCCGCGGGGCTGCTGTTTCCGATCGCCTGGCGCGAGCCGTTCGGGCTGGCGATGATCGAGGCGATGGCGTGCGGCACGCCGGTCATCGCCTTTCGCAACGGTTCGGTCGTCGAAATTGTCGAAGACGGCGTCACCGGCTTTATCGTCGAGACCGAGGACGAGGCGGCAAACGCCGTGCACCGGCTTCGCTCGCTCGACCGCGCCGAAATCCGCCGCGTCTTCGAGCGGCGCTTCACCGCGCGCCGCATGGCCGAGGACTACCTGCAGGTCTATCGCCGGGTGATCGCCCGCAACCTGCCGCTGAGGCAGGTCATCTGAGGGCGGATGGCGGGGCCGGACCAGCCGGCGGGCGGGAGTGAGGTCTACTCGCCCTATCTGATCGCAGCCGTTGGGGGCGGAGCGGGGGGAGCGCGCCGCGTGCTGAAAAACGCCAATGCCTTTGCCGTGTTCGACCCGTTCGGCCACGCCCAGGCGAACGGGCCGGCCGCCGAAGGTCTGTTCTTCGAGGATACCCGTTACCTGTCGCGCTTCGTCGTCACCATCGACGGCCGCCAGCCGCGACTGCTGTCGTCGATCGTCACCGAGGAGAACACCCTTCTCGCGGTCGATCTCAGCAATCCCGACCTGATGGAGGACGGGCGGCTGCGGCTGCCGGGCGGCACGGTGCATCTGCTCAACAGCATGGTGCTCGGCAAGGTCGCGCTGTTCGTCAGCCTCGAGATGCACAATTTCGGCATGTACCCGGCCCGCTTCGGGCTGGCGGTCGATGTCGATTCCGACTTTGTCGACATCTTCGAGGTGCGCGGCACCCCGCGCGCGCGGCGCGGCGAGATGCTGCCGGCACAGCAGCACCCGGACGGCTCGGTCCTGTCCTATCGCGGCCTCGACGGGGTGACGCGGCGCACCCATATCCGCTTCGATCCGCGCCCGGCGCAGGCGGCGGCGCGGCATGTGAGCTGGGACATCCGGCTCGGCCCGGGCGAGCGCCGGACGGTGCGCCTCGAAGTGTGCTGCGAGCACAGCGGCGCGCGGCCGAGCCGGGTCTCGCGCGCCGAGGCGGTCGCCGAGCAGGCGCGCTGGCGGGCCGAGCGCGCCGCCCGGGTCGCCGCGATTTCGACCCGCAACGAGACCTTCGACGACTGGCTGCGCTGCTCGCGCGCCGATCTGGAGATGCTGACCACCGAGACGCCGCAAGGGCTGTACCCCTATGCCGGCGTGCCGTGGTTCTCGACCGCGTTCGGCCGCGACGGCCTGATTACCGCGCTCGAATGCCTGTGGCTCGATCCCGACCTTGCCGCCGGCACGCTGCGCTTTCTCGCCGCCAACCAGGCCACCGAGCTCGACCCGGCGGCCGATGCCGAGCCCGGCAAGATCCTGCACGAGACGCGCAGCGGCGAGATGGCGGCGCTCGGCGAGGTGCCGTTCGGCCGCTACTACGGCAGTATCGACGCCACGCCGCTGTTCGTCATGCTGGCGGCGGCCTATTACGAGCGCACCGGCGATCTGGCGCTGATCCGCTCGCTGTGGCCGAACGTCGAGGCGGCGCTCGCCTGGATGCGCGACTACGGCGACCCCGACCGCGACGGCTTCATCGAGTATTGCAGCCGCTCGGCCGGCGGCCTCGACAACCAGGGCTGGAAGGACAGCCGCGACGCCATCTTTCACGCCGACGGCCGGCTCGCCCGGGCGCCGATCGCGCTCGCCGAGGTGCAGGGCTACGCCCATGCCGCCTATCTCGGCGCCGCGGCGCTGGCCCGCGCGCTCGGCCGCGAGGCGCGCGCCGCCGAGCTGGCCGCCGCCGCCGACAGCCTCCGGGAACGCTTCGAGGCCGCGTTCTGGCTCGACGAGTTCGACACCTACGCGATCGCCCTCGACCGCGACAAGCGGCCGTGCCGCGTGCGCTCGTCGAACGCCGGCCAGGCGCTGTTCGGCGGCATCGTCCGGCCTGACCGGGCGGCGCGCACCGCGGCCACCCTGATGGCGCCGGACTCGTTTTCCGGCTGGGGGGTGCGCACGATCGCCGCCGATCAGGTCCGCTACAACCCGATGTCGTATCACAACGGCTCGGTGTGGCCGCACGACAACGCGCTGATCGCGCTGGGCTTTGCCCGCTACGGGCTGCGCAAGCCGCTGCTCGCGATCCTGCAAGGCATGTTCGACGCCGCCGCGCGCTTTCAGTTGAAGCGCCTGCCCGAGCTGTTCTGCGGGTTCGGCCGGCGGCCCGATCTCGGACCGACCGCCTATCCCCTGGCCTGCGCCCCGCAGGCCTGGTCGGCGGCCGCCGTGTTCGCCCTGGTGGGCGCCACCCTCGGAATCTCCTTTGTCCCGCAGGAGCGCCAGATCCGCTTCGCCGCCCCGATGCTGCCGCCGTGGCTCGACGAGATCAGCCTGTCCAACCTGCGCCTCGGCGATGCCCGGGTCGATCTGGCGTTGCGCCGCCAGCGCGACACCATCGCGCTCGACGTGCTGCGCCGCGACGGGCCGCTCGACATCGTGCTGACTTCGGCGGAGGACGCGCCGTGACGCGCCGGCCCGGGTCCCCCGTGCCGGACTTCGCCGCGCGCGGCCCGGGCCGGTTCCTGCTGCACTATGCGCGGCGGCACCTCGCCAGCCATCTCGTCATCCTGGCCGCCGTGCTGGGAGCGGTCGCCTGCGCGATCGGCTCGCAATACGGGGTCAAGAACCTGGTCGACGTGCTCGGCACCGAGAACCCGCGCGGGCATGCGCTGTGGTTCGCCGTGGCCGTGCTGCTCTGTCTCGTCGCCGGCGACAACCTGCTGTGGCGGCTGGCCGGCTGGGTGGCGGCGCGGGCCTTTGTCGCGCTCGGCGGCGACATCCGCATCGACCTGTTCGAGCACCTTGCCGGCCATGCTCCGCGCTACTTCATCGACCGCTTCCCCGGCGCGCTCGCCGGCCGCATCACCACCGCGGCCAACGCCGCCTTCACGATCGAGAACTCGCTGACCTGGACGACGATCCCGCCGGCCGCCGCGGTGGTCAGCAGCATCGCCGTGCTCGGCCTGATCAACTGGCATTTGACGCTGGTGCTGTCGGCGATCGCCGTCGGCCTCGGCCTGGTCGTCCGCCGCCTCGCCGTGCGCGGCAAGCACCTGCACGGGCGCTTTGCCAGCCGCGCCGCCGGCGTCGCCGGCGACCTCATCGACATCATCAACAATATCGGCCTGGTGCGCGCGTTCGGCGCGCGCGAGCGCGAGCGCGAGCGGCTGTCGCGCATCATCGCCGGCGAGATGGACGCACAGCGCGACAGCCTGCGCTCGCTCGAACGGCTGCGGCTGGCGCATGCCGTATCGGTGTTCCTGGTCACCGCCGGGGTGCTCGCCTGGTCGGTGGTGCTGTGGCGCGAGCACCGCGTCACCACCGGCGACGTCGTGCTCGCCACGACGCTGGGGTTCACCGTGCTGCACGCCTCGCGCGACTTCGCGATGGCGATGGTCGATCTGGTCCAGCAGTTCGCCAAGCTCGGCGAGGCGGTGCGCGAGCTGGGCCAGCCGCACGAGATGCCGGATGCGCCGCATGCCCGGCCGCTGATCAATCTCGGCGGGTCGATATCGTTCCTCAACGTCTGCTTCAGCTATCCGGACAGCGAGCGGGTGTTGCAGGACTTCACCCTGCACATCCCCGCCGGGCAGCGGGTCGGGCTGGTCGGCCGCTCGGGCGCCGGCAAGTCCACCGTGCTCGCCCTGTTGCAGCGCCTGTACGACCCGGATCGCGGCCATGTCCTGATCGACGAGCAGGACATCTCCGAGGTCACCCAGGAGAGCCTGCACCGCATGATCGCGGTCGTCCATCAGGACATCTCGCTGCTGCACCGCTCGATCATCGAGAATTTGCGCTACGGCCGCCCCGAGGCGTCCGACGCCGAGGTGCGCCACGCCGCCGAGGCGGCCCATTGCACCGAGTTCATCAACCGCATGCCGCACGGCTTCAACGCGATCGTCGGCGAGCGCGGGGTCAAGCTGTCGGGCGGCCAGCGCCAGCGCATCGCCATCGCCCGCGCCTTTCTCTACGACGCGCCGATCGTCCTGCTCGACGAAGCGACCTCGGCGCTCGACAGCGAGTCGGAGCAGCTTATCCAGGACGCCCTGGAGCGGCTGATGCGCGGCCGCACGGTGATCGCCGTCGCGCACCGGCTGTCGACGCTGAGCCGCTACGACCGCATCGTCGTTCTCGACCGCGGCCGCATCGTCGAGGACGGCGCCGTGCCCGACCTGCTGCGGCGCAACGGCATCTACCGCGAGATGCTGTGGCGCCAGCGCAACGCCGCCGGCGGCCCGTGGTCGTGACCGCGGCCCGCGGCACCCTGTCGGCGCTCGCCGCCGTCTCGCTGCTCGGCCTGGTTCCGGTGGCCGGCGGTGCCGCCGATTCGCCGCCGCCGCGGCCGAACGAGGTGGTCGAGCCGGTGCCGCCGGGCGAGACGATCGGCATTCTCGGCAAGAAGGTGTGGGGCCCCGACGGCGAAGACATGGGGCTGATCGTCGATGTGCTGGTCGATGCCCGCGGCCGCGCCCGCGCCGCGATCATCGATTTCGGCGGATTTCTCGGCGTCGGCAGCCGCAAGGTCGCGGTCGATTGGCGCCTGCTGCGGGTGACCCCGGGCGACAATGCCCGTCAGGTCTCGCTCGGCCTTGCCCGGGCCGACATTCAGGCCGCGCCGGAATACAAGCCGGGCGGGCCTTCGGTCGAGATGATCGGGCCCCCGCCCGGCACGCCGACGGCGCCCGCCGGCAACAAATGATGCGGTCGGCGGCGTGGCTCAGGCGGGAAACCCCTGTGCCGGCGCGGCGACGGCGGCGTCGGCCGAGCGCGGCCTCGACTGGCTCAACCTGTTCGTCGCCAACATCCAGACCGGGTTCGGGCCGTTCGTCGCCGTCTACCTGACGACGCAGGGCTGGACCCAGGCGGCGATCGGGCTCGCGCTGAGCCTCGGCACGGTCGCCTCGATGGCGAGCCAGGTTCCCGCCGGCGCGGTCGTCGATGCGGTGCGCAGCAAGGCCGCCGTCGCGCTGGCCAGCGTCCTGGCCTTCAGCGCCAGCGCCTTCTTGCTGGCGTTGCGGCCGGTGCCGCTCTTCGTCTACGCCGCCGAGATCCTGCACGGGTTTTCGAGCTGCACGCTCGGCCCGGCGATCGCGGCGATGAGCCTGGCCATCGCCGGACCGGCGATGCTCGGCCTCCGGCTCGGGCGCAACGCCCGCTTCGCCTCGATCGGCACCGGCGTCGGGGCGGCGCTGATGGGCGCCTGCGGCTATCTCGTGTCGGAGCAGGCGGTGTTCTTCCTGACCGCGGCGCTGACCCTGCCGGCGATCTGGTCGCTGCGCCCGTTGCGGCGGATCGAGGCTCCGGCGCCGCCGCCGCGCGAGCTCGGCGATTGCCGCAGCGACGCCCGCCGCATCGTCCGCCTGCTCACCGGCCGCGCGCTGGTGACCTTCGCGCTGTGCGCGATGCTGTTCACCCTCGCCAACGCGGCGATGCTGCCGCTCGTCGCCGGCGAATTGACCAAGCGCGGCGGCAACGACGCCAGCCTGCTGATCGCCGCCTGCATCGTGCTGCCGCAAGGCATCGTCGCGCTGCTGTCGCCGACGATCGGCCAGCTCGCCCAGAAACAGGGGCGGCGGCTGGTGCTGCTGCTCGGCTTCTCGATGCTGCCGCTGCGCGGGCTGCTGTTCGCCGGACTGACGGCGCCGCTGCCGCTGGTGGCGATCCAGGCGCTCGAC
>Ga0209062_1006352_pt1 | contig 10853 bp, 19 predicted proteins | sample Coa_R2_2_FD_187158 | JGI IMG/M metagenome (GOLD analysis project Ga0209062, IMG submission 187158) | Surface soil microbial communities from Centralia Pennsylvania, which are recovering from an underground coalmine fire - Coalmine... | ecosystem: Environmental > Terrestrial > Soil > Unclassified...
GAGGTGCAGCTCAAGGTTGCAGGAGCTAATGGGATCAGGAGAGGCACTTTCAACATCGCAAAAGAATCAGACAGGGAAGATCTCGCAGAACTGCTGCGCTTTCAGAACAGCCTCGGCAAAGTTATCGCTCGGCAGGGTGACACGTGGCAGATTACTCTCGCGCCAAGGCCGCAGCAGCACGCCTTCTCCAAGAGTAAGGCGGCGGATGCGAAAGACGCTGCAAAGGACATTGCCTTAACGCAAGTCGGGACAACCATGGCCGCAAACATCGGTGCCCGCATTGCGACAAGCGGCATCCCGCTTGGCGGCTATTTCGCGTATCCTGTTGCGGTCCTTACGATGATTCCCTTCCTAAAGCGCAACCCGGAGATCCGGGGCTTCGAGTTTGAATTCCTGCGCGACTCGAAAGCCGTCGTGGAGATCAAGCAAGGCCCTGTGGAGTTCGTGCTGCCTCTAAATCAGTACATACCAAGCGATGCCAACATCACGGATGTCCAGCCGGTCTTGATCCAGTTGGATGTCATGGGCACAGATGCTGTCCGAATCGTCACGTCGCGGAAGGTCACAATGAAAACGAAAAAGCAGAAGAAGTTCGACACGCAGCCCGGGGTTGAACGGACGGAGTTGTCTGTCGAACAAAAGACGATCGCGGCTGACGTTGAAAAAGGGCCGAATAACTCGTTCATATTGCGGCCCAAGGCGCCCCTCGTGCCCGGTGAGTACGCGATCGGAGTGTTTACGAAGTCACCGGCCGGAGCCTATACCGAGAACGTGCCTCTCAAAGCTCAATGGAGCAGCGATGAGATGGCACGGTTCATGAAGAAAGGTGAGGAGTGGACAGGTTACGGTGCGTTGGCCTGGGATTTTCGTGTGAAGGACGGGGCGAAAGCGGATACCAATTCGGCAACCACTGATTCTCAGGACAACGGCACTGCCACCAAGTCCGGAGTGCCCGATCAAAAGGAACATGGGGCTACAGCCGTGACGGCGACAGCCGCTGAGAGAACCAATGGCGGTGTCACAGGGAAGTCGTCACCGGAGGTGGCAGCCAAGTTACAGGATGATAAAGCACCGGTTGAGAGGGAACAGGACGCGGACGTCAATACTGCCGGATGGAAGCGGAAGCTTAAGGACGATATCGAGTCGTCCTGGAAGGTCACCCGTTTAGCCACGGACCGGCTTCGTATAACAGACCCAGGGACCGTATTCGTCCTCAAAAAAGATGGCATCACCGGCGATTTAGCCTCCGATGGTACTTTCACCCAAAACACTGTCGAGGGGGGGCGCATTCTTGCGCCGAAGGGTGCCGTGGCGTTTCTTCAAAACAAGAAGACGAGTCGTCCTTTTAAGGCGGGTGAAAAAGTCTACCTCTGGAAGACGAATATCGGCGATGATCATGTCGGACTATTCTTCGTTTCTTACGATACGTTCCCGGTCAGTGAGCGTGGCGGGAGGACCACGCAGACGCGCTACAAGGCCTATTTGGCGTTCAAGTTCGAGAAGGCGTCCCTCCCCCGAATGAGCTTGTCGGAACTCAAGCCGATGATAGCGGAAGTTATTGCGTCGGATGCTGAGGCTCAAGCCGCATCGACGAAGACCATCTCTTTGGGCCAAAGCACGAAAGAGGTTGAGGATCTCCTCGGACGGCCTGAGCGGATCGTTAATCTCGGCCCGAAAATTACCTACATCTATAAAGACATGAAGGTGATTTTCCAGGACGGGAAGGTGGCTGATGTGCAATAGCACATCGGGGCAGTCTGACACGACACGCTGGCGTGATCATCACCGGGAAATGATTGCGGCTGCCGTGATCCGGCATAAAGACCATGCGAACTGTTTTAAGCACCATATTGGGCGCAGTAGTCGCCTATTGGTTCAGGCCGTCGGTTCCGCTGCTCGGGCAACTCCCGTTTGAGACTGTCATTACGCGAGGAGGGAATCTCCGAGGCCTCGACACGATCCTAAAAGGGGTGGCTGAACAGTCCTTCAACTATATTGTCGGCGGTGCCATCCTCGGCGCGTTGGTCGGCTTTGTGTTAACACGGATCGATTCAGGAAAGCAGACACAGGGAGCAGTTGACGACTCAATTGATAGGAGTTGAAGATGAGCGGAAAGACAGCAGGCGGATTGGTCCTCCTTGTAGTCGGGATTGGGATTGCCCTCTGGGGAATCAACGTGATGAACAGCTTTGGACAACGGCTGGCGCGTGAAATCGGGATGCAAGACAACACTGGCCCGCTGGCCATCGGTGTGGGCGCGGTCTTGGCGCTGATCGGGTTAGTGCTCACAGTCTCGAAGCGGAGCCCCGCGAAAAGCTAACAATAGGCGGCGTAGCCGCGCGCATTGCCGTCTCACGGGCTGGATCTGGAGCGGCCATTCGTTGCTCATTGGCGCCGCCGGCCATTCGGCTAACGGGGCGCCGCCGCCCGATTCTCGACGAGTTCGGGCACTCGCTGCTTGAGCTTGTCCTTCAGCTTCGTGTCGTCGAACGTCGCTCGCTGCGCGTTCACCAGCATCGTGGCGAGTTCTAGTTCCTTTTCGTCAACCCGGCCGAGATCCGCAGGCGCCTCTTCCTGCACCCTGACTTCGGATCGAAAATGCGGCCCTTTGTACTCCCGATACCGGACTTATTGAGCGAGTACGAGCCGCCGCAGGCACCTTCCTCTCCCCGCTTACGTAAGCAGCCCCGATTCAGCCGATTACGACCTCCTGCCGCCCAACCGAAATAGGCATTTTCAAAGTGGTAACCCCGCTCGCTCGCCGGAAATTTCCCGCGCGCCCTCCTAAAATCGGACTGTCGAACTTCGCTACGCCGGTCTGCTCGTGACCGCCACCAATACGACGGCTGGCGGGACGGGCAACGCGCATTGGCTACTGCGGCGATAGATCGGGTCGCCATGATATGTGAAACGTCAATCGAAGCACGGCTCAGAGCCGGAAGAACACATCGTTCTCCGGTCTGAGATGAAAGCGGACTTCACACCGCGAATCTCGAAGGGTTATTGGGACTCCTCAGTCAGACACCTCCTCCTGCTCCGTCCCGATCAGGTTTTGATGCTGGTCTTCCGAAGTAGTCAAGCTCCACGGGGCGTTCGATCCTCGATCCATGCGGCGGCGGCACGCGCCGGTCTTCGCGTCAGCGTCAAGGTGAGCGGCGCGGTCGTGTACCTATGGAAGATTGGGACCCGCCCGAGCACCGCTATTCCATCATCCCGACCCGCGATCAAGTGTGGGGTCTGCGGCAAGTCGATCGATCCGGTCTCTGGCACATCCAAGCAGTTCGTCTGCGGCGGCGTCGAAGGGCGAAAGAGCAGATGCCAGAAGATTCGGCGCTACGCCCGAGAGCACGGCATATCGATTGAAGAGGCGAGGGCGCGGTGGCTGCGAAAGGACGCGCTCGCATGACGCCGACCAGGATCGTGGACTTCCAATCGACGTTGGAGGCGGCGCGCTCGTGATGAAGTGGTTCGGCATCGCCCTTGTGGACCCGGAAGAGACGCGCATCCCGACGCCGGTCGGCCAGTCGTGCGGCTTCTGCCAAGAGCCTATCGGGGCTGGCGACCGTGGCTGCACGATCCCGCACGTGGGCGACGGGCCGGTGCCCGACGTGCCCTACCACTTCGAATGCCACATGCGCCTGGTAACCGGCAGTCTGGCACACCAGCAGCACCGTTGCTCCTGCTACGGCGGCGACGAGCACGACCCGCCCGGAATGACGTTGCGGCAGGCGGCGCAGGCGGCGTTCCGATACTGGCTCGACCACCGGGAGGACCGCCCATGCTGAAACTCCGGGTGCGCGCCAACCTGAAGTGCCCCAAGCATCCGTCCTTCGATCCGGCCAGGAACGGCGGGCGAGGCGGCGTCAAGGGCGGCTGTATCATCTGCCAATGCCTCTGTGACCTGTGGCTGGCCGGCGAGAAGTTGAACTTCGAAGTGCGATTGCTGGTCGAGCGGGCATCGCCGCCGCCGAAGCACTGGCCCGCTATAGCTCGCGCGGAGTTGAAACGACGATGAAGTACCTCGACCAGGAACCCAACAACGCTCCGATCCTTGTTCTGGGTCGTCCGCTGCGCGTGCGCGCGTCCGCGCCGTTGCGCTTCCGGAAGCTCGCGTGGGCGATCCGGCGCCATCCGCGCGAGGCGGCGCAGAACAACTACTTCCTGATCCGACCGAACGGGCGCAGCAACATCCTGCGCGCCAGTGAGAAGGACGTATGATTCGCCTTGCTATTCGCGGGTACGTCGGCAGGACGGCTCTCTTCGAGGATCGGATCGAGGTAAGCCCGATGGACCTCGACACGGTGCTTCCGACACTGGCAGAGAAGCATTGCGAGAAACTGGCGGCGCACCATCTGCACATGATCGAGATCGAGTTCCTGGACGAGCCAAACGAGCAACAGCGGTTCTTCCGCTTCGGGACGGACCCATCCGGCATGGTGACGCCCATCGAGATCCCGCTCAAGGGGGGCGAGTGATGGCAACGACGGCAGCGGAACCGAAGAAGGGCGAAGCGATCTGCGAGGTCTGCGGAGAGCCGGTCAAGGACGTGTACGATCTGTGCGGCTGCGATAAGTGCGGCCGGATGTACGGCCCGTGCTGCAACTCCGTCGAGGACTCGATCTGCGTGGAGTGCGTGTGATGAACCCGACGATCACGCTCAATCGCGTCTTGAAAAACTGCGGTGCGGTGCGGGTGTACGAGGACAATCACTTGGTCTACTTGCTTCCAAACGGGAACAAGTTCACCCGCAGCGGACCGGACAATCACCGGACCCCGCTCCAGGAATTGAGAGAACTGCGGCGCGCGTTAAAGGAATCGTCCACGCCGCCAGCAACAGAGGAGGTACATCGTATGCCGTTGGATCAAAAACCGGCTCCGGCCCCACCCGCAGCCGTAACGGAACCCGCGCCGCCCGCGCCAACCGACCAGGAGCACCCGCTCAAGGCGCGCATCGAAGCAGCAATTGCAGGAGAGGAGGCCACGCAGGAGAGACTCCTGGCTGAAGCCGCCGTGCACGAACGCAAGGCGCAGATGCTCAAGACGCTGCTGCCCTTCGCGGACGACGCCACGGAAGAAGCACTCCGCGGCATCCTGCCCGTTCTCGCGCCGGTCGTCGCGCAACCGCCTACGCCGCCGCGACCTCCGGAGCCTCCGCAACAGATAACGGATCGGGTCCAGGTCACCAGGCAACTCGTCCTCGCGGCCACGCAGACGTTCGATGACCAGTTCACCGTCAACGACGTCGTGGAGAGGATGACTGGCAGCGCGCAGATCGACCCACCCGAACGCCAGAGGGTTCGATCCTCCGTGGCGCAAGCGATGGCCACGCTATTCGAGCGTGGCGAGGTGGTTAAGGACTCGCAGGGCATCGGGCGGCAGCAGACGCTTTGGAGAAAGGCCAGCCTCAATGGGAACGGGACCGCAGTTGGCACGCGCGCCTGAACCAGAAGGATGCGCTGTCCTGCGGTTGGAGATCCCGCCGCCCGCGCCACCCAACGTCGATAAAGGCTATTGGGATGCTGTCGTGCGCCGCCTCGCGCTCTTGCACGAAGACGAGGCGTTGCGGATTTCGTTCGCTGGAGATCAGGTCACGTCGAGTATGAAGTCTTCCCTGTTCACCGCTGCCGGTCGTGCTGGCCGGCGGGTGACAATCCTGGTGCGCGGCGCGTGCCTCTACGCATGGATCAGCGGTGAACGGGAACCCAAGCGATACCTCCCCCCGCGCCCGTCCTTCCCGTGCCAAGTGTGCGGGCGCGAAATCGTACCGCCCAAAAGCGGGGCCAGCAGGCAATACGTGTGCGGACTCGTCGCAGGACGCGCCAGCCGGTGCCAACGGGTGCGCCGGTATGCACGACAAAAGGGCATGACCACAGCGGAGGCCGATGCGTATCTCCGCGCCTGGCACGCCAACAAGGAAGGCGGTCGAGTTGCGGCTTGAAGCGGACAACAGATGCGATGCACAGAGGTCTCCGCAGGGCGGTTGTCGAACTGCGCGCGAAGATGCGATGGGGCCAGGAGGACCTCGCAACCGAAATCACCAAGGTGGCGGCGAAGATGGGAATCCCCATCACCCCCAACCGGATCTGCGTGATCCGGTGGGAGGCCGGAGAAACCGCACCGAGCCTGCAACATCGGGCGGTGCTGGCGAAGATTGCCGCCCGCGACCACAGGACGGAGCACCTCGCGGAGTACTTCCGCGCGCCGCTTGCGCATTGGCGCCTGGCTGCATACGTTCAGTTGGAAGAGAAGGATGAAACGGAAGTTTGAGAACGTGCTCCTGAAGCTCTGGCGCGAGTTACCGCACGACCTCATGGTCGGACGCGCCAAGAGCGCGGCCAGCCTCGCCACTCTGAAGGCGTGGGGCATCCCGCTCCCGTGCCCGGAGGAGGCAGCGGTCGGCGCGTTCTGCATCGCGGAGTTTGCGGCGCGCGACTATGCGACCGCGCATTGGGCTTGGGCGGTTCCGGATGAGAAGGCCATCCGAACGCTGGTCGAGCACTCGCCCATCGTTGAGATCGGCGCGGGAACCGGCTATTGGGCGCGTCTCGCTGCGGAGGCTGGAGCGGATATCGTGGCGTACGACTCGCGCCCGCCCGTGGCTGGCCGGAAGAAGGTCGTCGCGTGGGCCGTCGAGACTGGAACGTACTTCGAAGTACGGCGCGGCGGTCCCGGCATGGTCCGGTTCCACCAGGACCGGACGCTGTTCCTCTGCTGGCCACCGCACAGCCACGGCATTGCGACCGACTGCCTGCGGCGGTACGAGGGCGGCACGGCGATCTATGTGGGCGAGAACGGCGGCTGCACCGCCGACGAGCGATTCCACGACGAGTTGGACAAGAACTGGGAGATCGCAAAGGTCGTGGCGATCCCCCAGTGGCACGGCCTGCACGACCAAATGTACGTGCTCAACCGGAAAGGACAACGAGAATGAAATCAACGATTGATCGAACAGAAATACTGCAACACGCGCTCATCGGCTTCCAGTTGCAGAGAAAACGGATTGACCAGCAGATCGCGGATCTCCAACGCGAGTTGAACGGGAACGCGCCACAGGTGGAACAGCAGGCCCAGCCGCAGCAGGAGAAACCCAAGCGCAGACTGAGTGCGCGCGGACGCGCGAACATCATCCGGGCAACCAAGGAACGCTGGCGGCGTGCTCGCGCGGCCGGAAGGAAGCGATTGGGATGATCACACCCGAGGAGCGGAAACGGCGCACGAAGGAGCGCAAGGAGAAGGCGGCGCAACTCGCGGCGCGGTTCCCTGCGGTTATGTTCTGCCACGAGAACAATGAGTCGCGGGTGCAACTGTTCCTTGCTCCGGGGAACGATTGGGAGTTGCGGGTACGGAAGCATGGCCCGTGGGTGAAGCAGGGCGAGTGGGAGGAGCACAGCATCGTCTTGTCAGACCCGCACGAACTCGCCCGACTCATCCGTGGCCTGGTAGCTCGCTTCAACGCGATGGCCGGTGAGGTCAACACGGAGGTCGCGGGCACCAAGATGCAGCGCCTCCGCAGGCTGGAGAGCGATGCGCAGCCGTGAGTAAAGAACTGATCGACAGGTTCATACGGTTCGGGGTTGGGCGATGAAAATCCTGGCAAGGCTTCCAAAGCGGGAGATCGAGGGCGCGGACGAGGTGCTGGAAGGACTCGTGGGCGAGGTCACCTCCGGCAATCAGGTCCGGGTGTGGCCAGCAGCGACGTACGTGCCGGAGACCAACCAAACGCGCATTGCGTTCTTCATGGAGTGGCGCCTGCCGCCGACACCCGACGACGAGTCTGAAGTGATCGCGTACGCCGACGCGATGATGGGCAAGCAGCACGACCTGATGACGACGTGCAAGGGCGACCCAACCGCCGAGCAGGAGAACGTGGACTGGCTGCGAGATGGGAAGCGGCCGAAGCCGCGGAGGACGAACTGATGATCGACCCCAAGGTGCTCGAAGGCAGGAGGCGCGTGGTCGCCATCCTGGATGAACTCCGGAGCGTCGGCCTCCTGCGATACTCGCTCACCCCGCCCGAGATCGACGGGCCAGAACCGCACCTCGAAGTGTGGGCCGAGCGGGACGCCCTGAATCGTTGCGCGTTCGGCATGGGCGTAAGCCACGAGGCGGCGTGGCTGTGGGATCTCCTCTGCGCCGGTACGTTCCAGGTCGCGCCATCGTTGCAGGCGCTGCTCAACGTGCTCGACGCCAGAAGCAAGGCGTCATGATCTGCGACTTCTGCTCCTCGCACCCTCCGGCGTGGCTATATCCCGCCGACACGTTTCTCGACCAGTACAATAGCGTGTCGCAGGGAGATTGGCTGGCGTGCGACGAGTGCCACGGGCTGATCGAGGCGGGCGACCGCGCGGGCCTCGCAAATCGCGTCCTGCTCACCGATGTCGTCCGGAGCGGGCTGGTCGATAAGAAGCTCGCGCGCCGGTATGCCCGCGACCTGCACGACCGATTCTTCCGGTCGCGGCGGGGCGAAGCTCACTCCTTGAAGTAATCCTGCGGCTCCAAGCCGAGGCCCTTTAGCCTCTCCCATGCGTCGTCGGCCTCGTCCTCGCGTTCGTCGGTGCCTGGCAGCGAAGAGTTGCGAACCTGGAATCCACATCGCGTGCGGACGAACTGCGCCAGCCGTTGACCGGCCTGGCTCGCCTCGCCAGCCACGCGCTCGTACTCCTGGTCGGTGAGAACGACGGTGACGCTCCTGCGTTCAAGCGCGGAAGTCGGCCGGCGAGCGGAGGACGTACGACCCGCCATCTCCTCGCCACGCCGGAGCCACGCTGGAAGGCCACATAGAGTCCTCACGTACGCCGGGATCGTGCAACTGGCCGCGCCAGCCCGCGACAGGAGTTCCAGCCACTCCGCGCCGTTCAACTGGATCGTCAGTGCCCTCGTCGCCACGTACTCCTCCTCCTCCGATCTTGCCACGTCCCTTCGTCCATATATAGAGAGCGGAAAAACCTGTCCTTGGCGCATACTGATTCGAAAGGATAGGGTTTTGGGAAGCCGGTAACTGCTCGCGCGCACGCGAGAGCACGTGGCATTCCATCGGCTGGCGTCCACCGGAGTCCAAGAGTGCTACCGCGATGCGGTTGGTGCTGGACTCCGGAGTCCAGTTGGAGTCCAACCTCGCCACGGTAACGGTCTGGCGTCCAACTGGAGTCCACTTTCTGGTGGCGTAAGTCTTGTGTTTTCAGTAGGGATGCTTGTAAGTGATTGATGGAACTACCGTGTCAAGGTAGCGCTCTAACCAACTGAGCTACGGGCCCTGCGAGGTGTGAAAGCCAATTATACCATGCGCTTCGGGAACACTTCCGACTTGACCACGCCCTTGCCTTCCTGGATCACCACCAGGCGGCCGGCGGCCACACGCTGGATGCGGCGGACGTCCAGGTCCACGTGGTCCACCGGCGGTAACGCCGGGTCCGGCCAGGTCGGCCCAAGGTCCGACCTGGCGACAACCCGACAAGCTCCGTCATCTCCGTGTAGCCGGGATCTCTTCGGAACGGACCGCCGCCCGATCAGCGCACCGTGGACGAGCAGGGCGCTATCGCCCGCGTTCCCGGTACAGTCGCTTGCTGGCTTTATGAATCGCCTTCCATTTTCGCTTCTCGGCTCTTTGCGCACTCGCATCCGCTTCCAGCGCATGGTGGCGCGCCTCGCGCTGCAGCTTTGCGTAACTCACCCACCGGCCCGCGGGAATCCTGCCCTCATCCAGCGCCTGCCGCACCGCGCACCCGGGCTCTTGCTCATGCCGGCAATCGCCAAAACGGCATTGCGCGGCCAGCGACGCGATGTCGGGAAATCCCAAATCCAGCGATGTCTCGTTGGCCAGTAATCCCAGTTCCCGCATCCCCGGCGTGTCTATCAGCCACGCCCCACCCGGCACAGCCATCAACATTCTGGCCGTCGTCGTGTGCCGTCCCCGGGAGTCGTTCTCGCGAACTTCGTGGGTGGCCAGGGTGCCCCCAATGAGCGCGTTCGCAATGGTGGACTTTCCAGCACCGGAAGAACCCAATAACGCCGCCGTTGCGCCTGGCCACAGCCACGGCCTCAGCGGCTCCACCGACCGCCGCGCGCTAATCGCCACCACCTCCGCTTCGCCGGCAGAGCACCGCACCGCGTCTACCGCTCGGCCGGCGTCCACACAAACATCCGCCTTGTTGAGCACCACCACGGGCCGCGCTCCGCTCTCCCAGGCGAGCACCAGATAGCGCTCGATGCGCCGCAGGTTGAAATCCCCATCCAAGCCGGAAACTACAAAGCAGACGTCGATGTTGGCCGCCACGCATTGGGATGCGTGTACGCGGCCGGCGGCTCTCCGGATAAAAGCCGTCCTCCGCGCCTCCACTTCCTCGATCAGGCAAAACTCGGAGGCCGGGCGCACCCGCACCCAATCGCCCACGGCCGGCAACTCGCCGTACCCCCGCAACGCGCCCGACGGCTCTGCCGCCGTTTCCCCACCGCCTTCCAGCAACACCCGGTACTGTTCCTGCGCGCCAAACGACACTCGGCCCCTGATGAGATCTTCTTTTGGCATTTTGTTCGCTCAGTATCCAAAGGACTTGAATACACGGCTCCGGCCCAGCCGCTGGACGGCAGGATCAACGAGATCGGCGCACCTGCGAAGCGCGCGGGCTAGCGAACAATGGTCGGCAAATTTCAGGTTATCAGAGAACTATCCCGGGGGGAACCCAATTGCTCCGTTGGGCCACTAGACTTCAGCGGAGTAAAAGCCGGGCCTGGCTGCGCACTTTGCCCCGGGTAGGGTGCCGTCACGCGGGCGCGGATTTATACCATGCGCTTCGGGAACACTTCCGACTTGACCACGCCCTTGCCTTCCTGGATCACCACCAGGCGGCCGGAGG
>Ga0209062_1006353_pt1 | contig 10853 bp, 8 predicted proteins | sample Coa_R2_2_FD_187158 | JGI IMG/M metagenome (GOLD analysis project Ga0209062, IMG submission 187158) | Surface soil microbial communities from Centralia Pennsylvania, which are recovering from an underground coalmine fire - Coalmine... | ecosystem: Environmental > Terrestrial > Soil > Unclassified ...
CCGCGTTATTCATCGCACGAAAGCTGGGACGCGGCCAAATAGGGCCGGGCGAGCGGGAGAAGGTTTTGGCCGCGGCTGCCAAGCTCCCGACCGGCCCCGTTCGCGATTTGTTCGAGGGCTACTTTCCCGCGGAGAACAAAGGGGCGCGAAAGCTTGGCTCGAACCCTCGGCCCAAGGCCATTTTATCGCTCAAGGGAAACGCCGAGCGCGGCGGGAAACTGTTCTGGTCGTCCGTCATGAACTGCGGCAGTTGCCACAAGATCGGCGATCAGGGCAAGGCCATTGGGCCGGACTTATCGACCATTGGGAAATCGCGTTCGCGGGAAGATCTGTTGGAGAGCATCCTGGAGCCGTCGCGGCGCATCGAGCCGAAGTACGCCGCCTATGTCGTCCACACGGCGGACGGACGTTCGTTCACGGGTGTGCTGGTGAAGCGCGACGCGAAAGAACTGGTGCTGCGTGACAGCCAAAACCAGGAAATCACTGTCGCGGCCAAGAATGTGGAGCAAGCACATCCTTCGCGGACATCGCTGATGCCGGATGGACAGTTGGCTGGCTTGACGGCCCAGGAAGCGGCCGACTTGCTCGAATATCTCGCGAGTCGGAAGTGATTCTTCTTGCCGGCCCGAAGCGCAAGCAAGGGCGAGCGGGGTCGCGTTAGCGCCCCGAGAGATTTTCTCGGGGTCGCGTTAGCGCCCCGAGAGATTTTCTCGGGGCGCTAACGCGACCCCGCTCACCAATCATTCTCCCGCCAAACACTCGGCGAGCTGGGCCAGCGCTTGGCGTTCGATCTGGCGCACCCGTTCGCGCGTCAAACCAAGTTGACCGCCGATCTCCTTGAGAGTCATCGGCTCGCCGCCATCCAGGCCAAAGCGCAGACGGATCACCGACGCATCGCGCGGCGACAAGCGATCCACCAACTGGAGAACTTGCCGAAGCTCGTCGTTGGCGCTCAGGGCCGCGTCGGGGGATTTGTAGCTCGCGTCCTCTAGCGACTCGTCCAAGGAGAACTCCGTCTCCTGGTTTCCCTGCACGCTCATGCTGTGGATGCGTAACGCTTTCTTGATGATCTTGAGCTTCTTGCGCGGCAGGCCCAGCCGGTCGATGACTTCTTCTTCGGTGGGAACCTGGCCGGTTTCCTTTTGCAGCTCGGCCGTGGCCCGCCGCCACTTGTTCATCAGGTCCACCATGTACGCGGGCAGACGGACGGTCTTGGCCGTGCCGATTAGATAGCGACGAATCGATTGTTTGATCCAGTAGCAGGCGTAGGTGCTGAAGCGCGTGTTCATCGCGGGATCGAAACCCTCGACGGCGCGGAGCAGCCCCAAATTGCCTTCGGCGATAAGGTCTTCCAACCCCACGCCGCGGCCGAGATATTTGCGAGCGATATTGACGACCAGGCGAAGATTGGCGCGGACCAGATGATCGCGCGCCTCCACGTCGCCATCCTGGATGCGGCGCGAGAGTTCCGCTTCTTCAGCCCGGTTGAGCAAGGGCGTTTCGTTGATCTCAAGAAGGTAAGTTTCCAGCGCGGTTGGCGCCTCGTGGTAGTGTCCAGTAGTCTTGAGCATGGGGAAGTCCTCTCCTGAGAACAAATTTCGACAACGCAAAAACTTAGGTTGCTTTTCGCGTCCTGTCAAAAAAGAAAAAAAGAAAAAAACGATCCATTCGGAATTTTTCACCCGGCGCCCGTGCCGAGGGGCGTCCAATTCTCATCGCCGTCGAGCACCTCGCGCACCTTTTGCGCCAACGCCTCGGGGCTAAACGGCTTGTGCAGGAACGGCGCCTCCGCCTCGAGCGATCCGTGATGGAGGATGGCGTCATCCGTATATCCTGACATGAACAGAACTTTCATTGTCGGCAGCAACGAGGCCAGCCGCTCGGCTAGCTGGCCGCCGCTCATTTGCGGCATGATCACATCGCTGACCAGCAAGTGGATTGGACCTTGATGCTGTTCACATAACAGCAAGGCCTCTCCACCGTTCCGCGCCTCCAAGACCCGATAGCCGCTCCTTTCTAGGATTGTGCGGGTCAAAGCCCGCACCCCATCATCATCCTCCACCAGCAAGACGGTTTCGGTGCCGCGCCGCAGCCGGACCACGCCTGGGTGGGATTTGCGTCCGACCGCCGGCTGCTGCACGCGGGGCAGGTAGATCTTGAACGTCGTTCCCACTCCCAGCTCGCTGTACACCTGGATCTGGCCGCCGGACTGTTTGACGATGCCGTGGACGATGGCCAATCCCAGCCCCGTCCCCTTGCCCGCCTCCTTGGTCGTGAAAAACGGCTCGAAGATCCGCGCCTTCGTGGCCGCATCCATGCCGTGGCCGGTGTCGCTGACGGCGAGCAGCACGTACTGTCCGGCTGGCGTGTCCGGATGCAGGGCCGAGTAGCTGCCGTCCAGCTCGACGTTATGGGTTTCGACGATGAGCTTGCCCCCATGAGGCATGGCGTCGCGGGCGTTGACGCACAGGTTGAGGATGACTTGCTCCATTTGGCCGGGGTCGGCCTTCACCCGCCAGAGATTCGGATCGGAAACGATCTTGAGGTCGATGTCTTCGCCGATGAGGCGGCGGAGCATTTTGCCCATGTCGGCCATCAGCGCCTTGAGGTCCAGCACCTCCGGTTGCAGCACCATCTTGCGGCTGAACGCCAGCAGTTGCCGCGTCAGGGCAGAAGCCCGCTCGCCGGCCTTGTGAATCTGCTCGGCGAACTCCTGCATGGGATCCCCCTTGCGCAGGAAGTTCAGCAGCATGTCGCTGTAGCCGTTGATGATGGTCAGCAAGTTGTTGAAGTCGTGACAGATGCCGCCGGCCAGCCGGCCGACGGCCTCCATCTTCTGTGCCTGGCGGTACTGCTCTTCGAGGTTTTTGTGCTCCGTGATGTCCGACCAAGAACCGACGGCCTCCAGGGGTTGGCCGGCGGCATCGCGGGTCAGCCGCAGCTCGCCACGTATCCAACGGTAACTGCCGTCGCCGTGACGCAAGCGATACTCGATCTGAGTACGCCCTTGGCTGAACAGCTCCGAGTTGGCCTGGGCGATCGTTTTGTCTCTGTCCTCCGCGTGGAGGTTTCCCGCCCACCAGCCTGGCTCCAAAGCAGCCTCGGGACGATAGCCCAGTATCTCCAGCAAGTTATCGCTGATCCAGCTGATGCCCTGGAGTCGATCGTTCGTGACCGTTCGCGTGAACAGCACGACCGGGCTGGAATCAACCACTTGTTGCAAACGCCGCTGCGATTGGCGGAATTGTTCCTCAAGGTGCTTGCGCTCAACGATTTCGGTCTCCAATTTGGCAGCATGCCGCGAGGCCTCGGTATACAGGTTGTCGTTCTCGTAGATACGGCCGAGCTGCGCGGCGAGGATTCCGGCCAGGCGTTCGTCTTCGCTGGTAAACTCTTCGCCGCCGAGTTTGTCGATCAGACAGAGCCAGCCCTGGACTCTTTCCGGTGAAACGATAGGCGCGCCCAGGAACGACTGGGCGGCCGGGAATGCGGTGGGGAGCCCCAGGGCAGGCGATTCGCCGCGGGCGTTGTGCCAGCGATAGCAGCGGCGGTCGCGCAAGATGACGCCAAGCACGCCCTGGCTTGATTCGAGCGAACCGAGGCGTGCAGCCGTGGCGGAGTCCATGCCGCTGGTGAAACAGTGGATTAGCTGCCGGCCCTCGCCATTCAAGATGCCGACCACGGCGTAGCGGGCGGCAAGGAGGCGCCGGGTGGCATGACAAAAGTTTCGCAGCAAGCGTTGGGGATCGCGCTGGGAGGCGAGGTCCAGGCCCAGATCGATCAATGCGTTCAGGCGCGCGTTGACCCTCCTTAACTCATCCACCTTCTGGGACAGCTTGTCGGTGACCAGACGCAGATGATCGCGGTCGAATGCTTCCCTCGAGGAGGATGAGGATGGAGCCAGCGGTGTGTCGCCCTGAAGGGCGGCTTCCACGGTGCGCAGAATGACCTCGGGTTCGCACGGTTTGGTGAGGACATGGACGACGCCGCCGGCGCTGGCAAGCCGGCGGGCGGTCCGCTCCAGGTAGTGGGCGGTGTAAAAGATCACCGGCGTGGCTGCGATGTTGGGGTCGGCGCGCAGTTGGCGGACGAACTCGTAGCCGTCCATGGTCGGCATCAGGATGTCGGTGATGACCAGGTCCGGATGTTGGTTGGCTGCCAGGGCGAGCGCTTCGGCGCCGTCGCCGGCCCCCAAAAGACGGTGGCCGGCGTAGCCCAGGAGCGTGACCAGGAATTCCCGGTTGCCGGCTCGGTCATCAACCACCAAGATCGTTGCCATAACTCGTTCTTTCCTTGGTGTGGTGGTTGGGCCACCACAGGTAAATCTCTATCTGCCGCACGAACGTCTCGGGGTTGATCGGCTTGGTTAGATAGCCGTCGAAGCCGACCGCCAGCACGCGGTCGCGGTCGCCGACCATGGCCAATGCCGTCACCGCCACGAGAGGGACGTGCCGCAGTTCCGCGTCACTCTTGAGCCAGCGCGCCACTTCATAGCCATCCATCTCCGGAAGCTGCACGTCGCAAATGATGAGATCGGGATGCTCGCGCCGCGCCGCTTCCAGTCCTCGCCGGCCGTCCTGGGCTGTGAAAACGGTATGCCCGTAGGCGCCCAAGAGATAGGTCATCAACTCCAGGTTGGCGGGGTTGTCTTCGATGATAAGCACGCGCGCGGCCACGGCTTCGGACTCCTCCAAAATGAGAGTGACATCTGAAATGTCAATTTCCGAGCCTGAAGCGCCAGCGAAGAGATGCCTTCGCTGACGCTTCAGGCTCGGAAACAACTCAGCAAGCTACGAGGGTTTGGCGGTTTACCACCGTGTCTCGCTGGGCGCGGACGTTCTGGAGCAGCTGCAAGCACAGCAGCCGCGCTAGACGCGGCGCGGCCCATTTCGGATCGACCGGCCGCCCGATACGTGAGGCGGGGGCCACCACGGCCAACGTGCGTTGCACCCATTGCAACAGTGGCGGACGCCCCTTTCCGGTCCGCAGGATCAGATACAACAATTGCGACAACTTCTGTTCCAATTCTCCACGATTCGACACGGAATCCTCGCCCATCTGGCGAGCCAGGATTTGCAGTGCTTCGTCGGTAAAATTCATGATTCACCTCAGGATTAAAAAGACCGTTGTGTTTTGGGTAATCGTTGACAGCAAGGGCTAACAGTTCACAAGAGCAATTTCGGGTTCGGACGTGTCCCCCCACCAATCGACGGCCTCGGCACTAGCCCATCCTCCCTGCCCCGTCTTGACCATGGCATAAAAAGCAAACGAGCCGTCCGAGTTCACCGGGGCCGATTGGCCCATCAAAGCATTGATGCCGCCAAAGTTGACGACCTCGCCTTGCGCGGGAGCGCCGCTGACGCTACCGGAGAACAACCACAAACCGCCCCCTTCAGCCACAGCCTTGAAGTTGCTGATCACGGGGCTGCCGCCGGCCAGGGTGAAAGAAGCGGTGTTGGACAGCCCATCGGCACTAGCGGCGTATTCCACTCCGAGATTCGGAATATTAAGAGCTTTTGTGGAGAAATTGCCGTTCGAGTCGGTGGTCGCCGTGGCATTGACCACGCCCGTGAGATTGATCGTCTGATTGGCGACGGGGCCATTTGCATTCGTCAATTGCCCCGAGAACGACGCGGATTTGTTCTGATAGTAAGTGGCGCTCAAGGTAATAGTCTCGGCCAGTTGTCCGCCGCCGCCTGTTCCTCCCCCCGTCGAGGGGGTGAGACGGTCCTCTAATCGTTCCAGGAACAGAGTTGTAGTGCGGCGGGCGGGCACCTTGCGGGGGCGAGACGGACGGGTGAACAGTCCAAACATGCGAATCTCCATAATGGAACTAAGGGGAACACGAGACCGCTGGCTTGCTGGTCCTGCTTCCGAGCCGGGGTAGGGACGACGGAACGCAGGCGTTGCAAACGCTTACGGCTCATCTCGTTCGCTATCTGACGCTTTGTCTACTAGCGAGGAGGAGTAGCTGGCAAGAGAAGGCGGGCGGGGAACGGAACCAGCGAAGGGCCGAAATGGTCCTCTATTATATAAATCGAATTTCAAGGGTGAAAAGCGACACGACTTTTTGAATTTTTTTGAAATTTTTTTTCAAGTTGGACTTGGCGAGTGGAATCTCGTACAGGAGTCGCAGCCGTACGACGCTTCGGCGAAGCGTTGCTAATCGAGCGGATCTGCCGGATCGATAAGCCGCAACTCCGGTTGGAGAGGGGGGTTAAGCGGGCGGGAATCGACGAGCGCCACAAAATCGGGACGCTTGAGGGCCGCTCTTAATGAACGAATCGGCGGGATGGTTTCCGGCGACTCCCCTCTCGCGATGGCTTGGCGGAGGTAGGATAAAGCGCGTTCCAGATATTGGCGGTGAGGATGGTCGCTGTCTGCATGGGCGTACAGGATAGCGGCATCGCGATAGAGAGCCGGCGTCTTTGGTCCTAATTGAAGCGCCTGATCCATATCCTCCAGAGCCTGCGAAGAGACGGGTAGTTTGCTTTCCAAGCGCATGCCCATGGCCACTAGCGCACGATTGTAGTGTACGGCTTGGCAATCCGGATCAATCCGCACTGCCTGTTCAAGATCTTTTTGTGCTTCCCGGATCCGTCCTATACTCAAGTAGCTGTAGGCACGATTGTTTAACACCATGACCGGACGATAGCCGGACAAAGCGGGATTGTTGTACAGGGCGATGGCTTTGTCAAAATGTTGCTGGCGCGCCTGAATGTAAGCGTCCAGCGCCAGCGTCTGGGCGTCGGCGGCTCCTTGCTCTCTTGATACGAGATCGTCCCAAATCTTCTCAAACTGCACTCGGTCGGGCGGCAGGTATTTGCTTTGTTGCAAGCGCGCGCAGCCGCGCGCGTAGCGGAAGCGAGGATTGTTCGGCTCCGCATGACTAGCCTTATTGAAATGCGTTTCCGCCGTTACGAAATCGCCGGCGTGGTAGGCGGTTCGGCCGCGCTCGTACTCGCGTTCGCTGTACGACGGCAGGACGGCCCAGACAGAAGAGAGAACGGCGGTGGCGATAAGCAGCAAAGCGAACGTTGCCAGCAGCGAACGGCGATGGGTAGCGAACCAGCGGCGCAGCTGCCGAATGGGCGTGAATTGCCGTTTCAAGACGGCGGCCAACTTCTGGGCGCTGCTCGGCCGCTCGGATGCCTCAAGGGCCACGCAGCGATCGAGAATAGCGGCGACCGGACGCGCCAGTTCCGGACAAACTTCGCGGAAGGGCCGAAAGCCCGCTTGCAGCCCGATCAGCATCGCTTCGGCCTGAGTACGATTGACCGGTTCCAAGAGCAACGATTCACACGGGTGGACCCCGCCGAGCAGGTCGTAAACCATTACGCCCAGCGAGTAGAAATCCACCCGTTCATCCATGCCATCCTCATCCTCGGACAGGTAGGCGCGGATCTGTTCGGGAGCCATGTACCGCAACGTGCCGCCCACGAGAGCGACCGCTTCGCGTTCGTTTCCGGACAAATTGAAATCGAGTAGCAGGGGTTTGCCGGACGGATCGAGCAGCACGTTGGACGGCTTCAAATCGCGATGACAAACACCGTGCTGGTGGAGGAACGCGAGCGTTTCCGCCAGCTGCACCGCCAGGTGAATGACGCCCCTGGTGTAACTGCCGTGAAGCAAGCACGGATCGATGGCTGCCGGCAAATCTTCGGGCTGGGCGCGAGAGCGGAGGACGTCGAGGAACGCCTTGCTCGATGGGGAAGACTCCTCGACCGCTAGGACGTGAGCGAGGACGTCTTCAAGGGTGGTGTTTCCCAGGTAGGGCATGCACACCATGGTCAGCCCCGACTGTTGGTCGATGCGGGCCGACAGAATGGGGACGATGTGCGGATGGGCAAGCCGGCCCAGGGTCCGCGCCTCGGCGTCGCCGTGGAGGGAACATTTGAGAACAACATATCGGCCGCCGGTCGAGGACTCGGTGGCCAGGTAGACGCGCGCGAAGGTGCCGCGGGCCAGCTCGCGGACGATAGTGAAGTCTTCCCGTTTGTCGCCTTCAAGGGGCCAATTGATCGATTCATCGTTACTGTTGGGAAGGCGACGGTTGGGGTTCGGAGTCGCGTCCGGAGGAAAATTCGCCTCGAGACAAGAAGCCGCTTTTTCCTCCATACGAAGCATCAGCGACAACGAGCTGCGGCACTCGGGGAATTGGTCGCAAAATTGGTCAATGTCGGGCGTCCAACCTTGCTCGCGGTAACGTTGAAATTCGGAAAACGCAAAAGCGAGCATTGCGGACTTGTTCGCCGGCCGCTCCTTGCCGGCGTGCCTGCGGCGCTTGCGCGGGGCGCGTTGGAACGGCTTCGGCTGCCCCGGTTGGCTGGAGAGGTCAGCCGCGCCGGGGTCAGTCGGTTGTCGGTCCTCAGACGATGAGGGATCGGTCGGCTTCATGGCGACCTTAGTCTTTTCAATCTCGCGAGTAGCCGTTGAATTCGCCGAACATTGAGACCCAGACTTTTGGCGATCTCTCGTTGCGAATAGCCATCGCGGAGCATTGCCAGGGCCTGTTGGACCTTGGGAGGCTTGTTGTGCATCAAGCGGCGCCATTCTTCCTCGGCGATGGCGCACTGACTCGGCGTCGGGAGCCGGCTAGGTTTTTTATGGATTTCGTTCTCGACCTCGCAGAACGTTCGCTCGTCATCCTTGGAGTGCTGCGAGCGCTTGCGATAAGCGTCGATCACTTTGTTTTGCGCGGTTCGCGTGAGGAATGCCACCAATTCTTCCGGCGTCCTGAAGGTAAACTCCTCGGCCGAAATGCGAAAGAACGATGCCCAGGTGTCTTGCGTGAAATCAATGGAATCGAATTGCGTGCGCAAATGACGGGTCAAGTGGTAGCGCACGACTCTCTGAATTGCCTTGCCGTAGCGATCAAAGAGTTCTTTTCCCGCTTCGGGATCCCCCACCCGAACGCGCTCCATCAACAGATCAAAATCGTTTTCCGGAGTAGGCATGGCGAAGTCTCCTCTCCCCCTCCTTCAGGGGCACCCTCTCACGAGTGCGAGTCAACCGCCGTATCGTGCAAGCTCGGCAGGGTGGTGAAACCTCGAATACACGAACCATTGTAACCGATCGTAGGCGATTTCAAATCAGAAAAGCAAGAAGTTCAAGCGATTTTCATTGTACGCTTCCGTACGCTAGACCGACAAGCAGCGAGAACAATCGACTAGCTTGTTGTAATCGCGCGTTCCAGGGGGTAATCTGGCGTTTAGCAACGCTTCGCAGAAGCGTCGGAGGCTACGACGCTTCTGCGAAGCGTCGCTAAACGCTTTTTTCGCGGAATGCTCAGCGGGGCGCGTCGTCTTTGTAACGAGTCAACAACGAAGCAAGTGAGGAGACAGCTCGTGCCACGATTTCTGCTTCTGTGTGCCGCACTGGCCGCGTTTCCTTTGTCCGCGCAGGGCCAACAGTCCGTCCCAACCGCGGAAACGGTGATCCGCCTGACTGTGCGGCCGATGCCCGCTCCCAAGCCCGCTCTCCGCTATCTGCTCTTGCCCGAACTAAAGGAGATGCAGCCCGGCAACCCGATCCCGAACTATCTCAAATGCTTCCTCGATCAGGACTTTTCCTCATCCCAGGAGACCTTGAGCGAGGCCGCGCTGCGCCAGGCCGACCGGGCCGCCCGCATGGACAAACCCGATTGGCAGATCCTTCTCAAGGCCAAGATCGACGGCGTCAACCTGCTGCTCCCCGATGTGCAGAAAATCCGCGCTCTGGCCGCGGCCCTCCAGGAACGCTTCCATACCGAAGTCGCCCAGCATCGCTTCGACGACGCTCTGCGGACCGCCAAGACGATGTTCGCCATGGCGCGTCACATGGGCGAGCACCCCACGCTTATCGGCGACCTGGTGGGCATCGCCATCGCGTTCGTGGCCATAAACCCGCTGGAAGAGATGCTATCGCAAGAGGGTTGCCCCAACTTGTACTGGGCGCTGACGAACCTGCCCAGCCCCTTGGTGTCGATGGATACGGGATGGGAAGGCGAGCGGATGATGATCTCATCCGAGCTGCGCGATCTGGACGAAAACGCTCCGATGAGCGCGGAACAACTCCAGAAGCTGATTAAGCACATCGACCTTTTGCGGCAATTGGAAGGTGGAAAGTCGAAGAAAAGCACGCGGTCCTGGCTCAATTCGCGGAACAAGGATGAAAAGCTGATCCAGGCTGCACGTCGCCGCCTCGTGGAAGTAGGAATTTCGGAGGAGCGAGTCGCGCGGTTCCCCGCCGATCAAGTGCTGCTCCTGGACGAGAAGCGGGAGTACGATGTGATCCGGGACGACACGATGAAACTGATGAAACTGCCGACGTGGCAAGGGGAGGCGCTGATCCGGCAGCTCAAGCCGCCCAAGAAGGAGAGCCTGTTCTCGTTCCTGGTGCCATCTCTGAATAAAGTTCGACGGGCGCAGGGGCGGCTGGAGCAGCGCATCGCGCTATTGCGGCACGTCGAGGCGCTGCGCCTGTACGCCGCGGATCACGACGGCAAGCTGCCGGAGAAGCTGTCGGACATCGCCGTGCCGTTGCCGCCCGACCCGTTCACCGGCAAGCCGTTCCGCTACGAGACCGACGGGGCCACGGCTCACGTGCGCGGCAGCCCGCCGCCGGGCGAGGAAAAAAATCCCCCCTATAACCTCCACTACGAGGTGACGATCCAGGACGCGGCGAAGTGAACACAGCCCCTCGTTCCCACGCTCCGCGTGGGAATGCATGTTGGCGACGCTCCGCGTCGCGTCTTGTCCATTCGTGGGGCGGGCCGCAGAGCGGCCGGGACTGCGTTCCCACGCGGAGCGTGGGAATGAGAGGAATGAAAAGGTGAGCAGAATGTCATTCGTTTTCGCTTGCCGACGGGAGTC
>Ga0209062_1006356_pt1 | contig 10851 bp, 9 predicted proteins | sample Coa_R2_2_FD_187158 | JGI IMG/M metagenome (GOLD analysis project Ga0209062, IMG submission 187158) | Surface soil microbial communities from Centralia Pennsylvania, which are recovering from an underground coalmine fire - Coalmine... | ecosystem: Environmental > Terrestrial > Soil > Unclassified ...
CGACACCTTCGAGACAGGCCCTGATCTCAGCCGCTGCGGCATGCGCCAGCACGGCCATGGCGGCCTTGCGCCGGGCGATATCGCGGGTTTCGTCGCGCTGCATGTGATCCTGAACGCTCATCATCGGTCCCGATGCCTGTCTATCCCGGCCGGCCTCAAGTTGTCTAGCATACTAGACAACTTCATAACCAGGCGCCATGACTGTTCGGTGACAAAAGCGTGATTTTCGCGACACAGCGTGATAGACCTCGCGCCATGAGCTTGCAGGACATGGCGTCCGGCGTCGCCCTGTGGCGCCAGGTCGCAGACGGGATCGAACGCGGCATTGCCGAGGGTCGTTATGCGGCCGGCGAACGGCTGCCGGGCGAGACCGAAATCGCCGAAATCTATCGGGTCAACCGCCACACCGTACGGCGGGCGCTGGCTGCGCTGGCCGAGCGCGGGCTGGTGCGCGCCGAGCGCGGCAGCGGCACCTATGTCGAGGCCCCGCGGCTTGCCTATCCCTTGCGCTCGCGAACGCGGTTCTCCGAGATCGTCGGCGCCGGCGGCCGCGAGCCGCGCGGGCAGTTCATCGAGGCCGCCGAGGAGCCGGCCACGCGCGAGCTGGCGCGGCAGCTCGGCCTGAAGACTGGCGCGCCCCTTATCCGCATCGAATCGGTGCGGCTCGCCGACCGCGCGCCGATCTGCGTCAGCACCACCTGGCTTTCGGCCGAGCAGTTCCCGGACGCCGGCCGCGTGTTTGCCAATGTGCGTTCCATGACCAAGCTCCTCGACCATTATGGTGTGCGCGACTATCGCCGCGGCTGGACCAGGATCACGGCGGCGATCGCGGAGGCGACCGACGCCGCGCGGCTTGACCTTGCGCTCGGCCGCCCGGTGCTGGTGGTGGATGCGATCGATGTCGACGCTGACGGCAAACCGCTGGTGACCAAACGCTCGCGGTTTGCGGCGGAACGGGTGGAGTTCGTGGTGGAGAGCTGAGGCGCATTCACCTTCGCCAACCATTTTGCTGTCATCGTCCGGCTTGACCGGACGATCCAGTATTCCAGAGACGTCCATGCTCTGCCGAGAAGCCTCTGGAATACCGGATGCCCCGCCTTCGCGGGGCATGACACCGAGTGAATATACGTTCGCCTTCTCGCGACGGAGTTCGCCCGAGCTATGCCTCGTTCGTTGCCCTCGAAAAGTCAGAGGGCGCAGGGAAGACCGGGTGGCCGCATGCACCCGGGGCTCTCGCGCAAAAAATTGCGCAAAGAGCGCGAAAACCTAGGGTACAGGCGGTGATCACACCGGCCTTCCCTGCGCGATGGTTTTACGGCTTATAGCGCGCTCTCCTCGGTGAACCTTCTCGTTTGCCACCGTCGCAGCCCACGATGCGCCAGCACCGTCGGCAACTTGACGCCAAAGCTTTGGGGCGCCAGGACCACACGATTTCGCCGTACGCAAATAGTCGCCGCTCGTCGGGCAGCGCCTTCACGTCCACCGCATCCCCGCCTCACGCGTCGTGACGACCGCGATACGTCCCTCTGTAAGCGAGGCGGGATAGCGGGAAAGCTACTTCTGATTTGCCGAACATGACAAGCCAGGCAGGCTGCGACAGATTAACGCGACGGGCAGTCACGCTCGCGTCACGCTTTGCTCACCCCACCGCCCGGTGGCCGATGATGGCAAAGCGCAGCTTGCCCGAGATCACGTCGATGACGGCGACCGTGACCAGGATCATGATGACCGCGAAGGCGACCTGATCGAAATCATAGGTCCTGATCTGCTCGGAGAGCTGCAGCCCGATGCCGCCGGCGCCGACGATGCCGATGATCGTCGCCGAACGGACGTTGGACTCGAAGTAGTAGAGGATCTGGCCGGCAATGATCGGCAGCACCTGGGGCAGCAGGCCGAAGCGGACCGCCAGCAGCTGCGTTCCGCCGCTGGCCAGCACCGACTCGCGACCGCGGGCGTCGGTCGATTCGATCGCCTCGGAGAACAATTTGCCGAGCGCGCCGGTGTCGGATACCGCAATCGCCAGGATGCCGGCAAACGGCCCCAGGCCCACCACGCCGACGAAGACCAGCGCCCAGATCAGGGCGTCGACGCTTCGGATCGTATCCAGCGCGCGGCGGACCAGAAAGCGGACCACCGGATGAAGCGTGGTGTTGCTGGCGGCGAAAAAGCTGATCGGAAAGGCCATCACGGTCGCGATCAGCGTTCCCAGGAAGGCGATCGCCAGCGTCTCCTCCATGGCCCTGACCAGCAGGGCAAGATGGCCGCCGGTCGACGGCGGGAACATCAGCGCGACGAATTTCGCCAGCGAGGACAATCCGGCAAGGATCTGGCTGAACGGAATCTCCAGCCACCAGATTGCGAAGGCCGTCAGAAGCGCAAGCACGACCGGAATCGCGAGAGACGACGCACGCTGCAGCGGCGAGCGCTGCAGCAGGGCATGGTGACGCGCGAGCACCTCGCCCGGGTCGGTTGGACAAAGCGAGGGACGGCCGCTCATCGATTCTCGCTCCCGCCGGACAGCTTGTGCCGAATCTGCTCGGTCAGGAGATCGATCGCAGCGACGCAAACGATGATCATCAGCAGGATCGCGCTGACGTCGGTGTAGTAGAATTTGCGGATCGCGACGAACAGGTCCTGGCCGATGCCGCCGGCGCCGACCATGCCGACCACCGAGCCCGACCTCACATTGATCTCGAAGCGCAGCAAGGTGTAGCTCGCAAAGGTCGTGATCACCTGCGGCAGCGCGGCGAAACGCACGATATCGACGAAGCGGCTGCCGGTAGAGCGCACGCCTTCCACCGGCTTCATGTCGATATTCTCGATCGCCTCGGTGAACAGCTTGCCGAGCGTGCCGAAGGTGTGAATGGAAATCGCGAGAATCCCCGCAAGCGGCCCGAGACCAAAGGCGCTCACGAACATCAGCGCGAACACGAGGTCGGGCACGGTGCGGCAGAACTCGAACAGCCGCTTGATGCACCATCGCAGCCAGCTCGAGGGCGCCAGATTCGCAGCCGCCAGAAACGACATCACGAAGGCGCCGCCGGCGCCGATCAGCGTCGCCAGATAGGCGATCAGCACGGTGTCAAGCAACAGCTTGAGCCAGCCGGTGATGTTCCAGTACCAATCGGCGACATCGGCGCCGAACGTCTCGGTCCTGATCCTGGGAAGGATGCGGCCGAAATAGCTCGTGAAGTTCGAGATGTTGTCGATCAGATTGGCCGGGCTGACCTCGCCGACCTTGCCGGCGACTGCGATCAGGACGGCGAGAATGGCGAGCACCAGCAGCGTTTGCCGGCGCCTGCGCGCAATCTTGCGTTGATAGTCTGATACCAGAACCTCGAGCCGCGCCGGGGATAAGCTCAGGATGCGTGAGGTCATGATCTCTTCGCTCAAAGGCAGAAGGGGAGCCGCGACATCATCGCAGCTCCCCCCGCGCGGAACGATCAGGAGCGCTTCTTGCGCATGTCGTTGACGAACTGGATCATCTCGACGGTGTTCTCATAGTCCTTGTGCGTCACCGGCACGAACTCCTTGTCCTTGCCGTCGGAGAGACGATCGAACGCCGCCTTGTCCTTGGTCGGCGCCTCCATGAACGCCTTGACGATGGCCTGCTTCAGATCGGGCGGCAGATCGGTCAGATAGGCATAGGGCGAGCCGGCCAGGAGGCCCGACTTGAAGATGGTGCGGAAGTCCTCCTTCTTGACCATGCCCTTGTTGACCATGCGGGTCAGGTTGGAGTCGGTGTCGGAGTTCCACCAGTCGGCGGCGCAGTCGACGGTGCCCTTGTCGAGCGCGATCACGCCGTTCTCATGGCTGCCGGTGATGATCGACTTGCCGAAGAAGCTGTCGGCATCGATGCCGATCTTGTGCAGGAAGAAGCGCGGCGCGTTGTAGCCCGAGGTCGAGTTCGGATCGACAAAGCCGATGGTCTTGCCCTTGAGGTCGTGGATGTCCTTGTAGGGGCTGTCAGCCTTGACGTAGGTCACCGAGTAATAGCCGACGGTGCCGTCATTGTTGCGGGTTGTGACGAAGGGCTCGATCTTGACGCCGGTCATGTAGGCCGTGGAATACGAGGCCGGTCCGTAATAGGCGATCTGGATGTTGCCGGCGCGCTGGCCTTCGATCACCGCCGCGTAGTCGTTGGCGATGCGCAGCTTGACGGGAACCCCGAGCTCCTTGCTCAGATAATCCATGAACGGCGCATAGCGATCGGACACGCCGGAGGCGTTTTCCGCCGGCACCACGGCGAAGGTCAGCTCCTTGTATTTCGATTTCCAGTCGTCGGCATGCGCTGCGGTCGCGGTCATGGCGAGCACCGCAACGGTGGCGGACAGGAAGTAACGGCGATTGAGCATTGATATCTCTCCTGGCAGGTTGAGGTTTTTTTGGCGGCAAAAGGCCGCAAGGATGATGATATTCGCCGCCGGCTTAGGCGACGGCAGCCACGCCGAGCACGGACGCGTCGACAACCGTGCCGTTCAGATTGGCCGGTTGCCCGGCCCTTGCATCGGCATCGAGGCCGTAGAGGCGTCCCGATTCCGAATTCGTCAGCTGCTCCGGCGTCCCCTCGAACACGATCTTGCCTGCGGCCATGCCGATCAGGCGGTCGCAATAGCCCTTCGCCAGTTCGAGAGAATGCAGGTTGCACAGCACGGTGATGCCGAAATCCCTGTTGATGCGCTTCAGCGAGTCCATCACCACGCGCGTGTTGTGCGGATCGAGCGAGGCGATCGGCTCGTCGGCCAGGATGAGCTCCGGTTCCTGAACCAGCGCGCGTGCGATGGCGACACGCTGCTGCTGGCCGCCCGACAGCTGGTCGGCCCGCTGCGCCGCGAGCGGGGCGATTTCGAACTGCTCGAGTGCGGACAAGGCGATCGCCTTGTCGGTATCCGGCCACAGCTTGATCAGCGCGCGCAGCTGCGAGACGCTCGCGAGCCGTCCCATCAACACATTGGTCAGGACGTCGAGCCGGCCGACCAGGTTGAACTGCTGGAAGATCATGGCCGAGCGCGCCCGCCACTGCCGCAGCTCCTTGCCGCGCAGCGCGGTGACGTCGACGCCGTTATACAGAATGCGGCCTTCGGTCGCGGGGGCGAGGCGGTTGATGGTTCGCAACAGGGTGGATTTGCCGGCGCCGGAGCGGCCGATCACGCCGACGAAGCTGCCAGGCGCGACCGAGAAGGACGCATTGTCGACTGCGGCTTTTGCGCCGAAACGGCACGTCAAACCTTCCACCACCAACATGCGCTGCTGCTCCGGTCCGCATCCGTTGGGCCACCGCTAGCGCTCGTGTCTTACAGTTTTGTGACAAGCCGGATGACAGCGCGGCGGCGCCCGCAACACTTGCGAAAACGCGTCACGGAGTTGTCAAAGTTGTCTAATTTGATAGACAACTTAATTTTTCAGACAGGCGGAACTTTTCCGATGGCAGGCAAGGCACTCTCGATCGAACCGACCATCGATCCTACTGCTAAAGTCCAAGAGGGAAAATTCGGCATCTATTGCGAGGTCGGCGCGCGCACGATGCTGCTCGACGTCGAGATGGGCGACTATTCCTATGTCGTGAACGATTCGCAGATGACCTACACCACGGTCGGCAAGTTCTGCTCCATCGCCGCGATGACGCGGATCAATCCCGGCAATCATCCCATGCAGCGTGCGACGCAGGCGCATTTCACCTATCGCGCCAGCGCATATTTCGCGGGCGAGGCCGACGATGCCGAGTTCTTCGCCTGGCGCAAAAGCCATCGCGTCCATATCGGACACGATGTCTGGATCGGCCACGGCGCGATCGTGCTGCCAGGACGGCGCATCGGCAATGGCGCGGTGATCGCAGGCGGCGCCGTCGTCACCAAGGATGTGCCCGATTATACCATCGTGGCCGGCAATCCGGCGCGGCCGATCCGGCGGCGGTTTTCGGAAAGCATCGCCGAGCGGCTGGTGCGGCTCACCTGGTGGGACTGGGACCACGAGCGCCTGCGCATGGCGCTGCCCGACTTCCGGAAATTGACTGTCGAGGACTTTCTCGACAAATACGAGGCGCAACTTTCGTCTCTGCAAAAGCAAAGTGCCTGACCGTGACTGACATCCTGATTGAGGGCGGCCGCGCCCTTGTGGACGGCGACATCACCGAGACCTCGCTGCGCATCGGCGGCGGCAAGATCCGCGAGGTCGGCGCATCGCACGGCCGCAGCGCGATGACCATCGATGCGCGCGATCTGCTCGTGCTGCCTGGCATCGTCGACCTGCATGGCGATGCCTTCGAGCGGCAGATGATGCCGCGCGCCGGCGTCGACTTCCCGATCGACGTGGCGTTGTTCGATTCGGATCACCAGGCGATCGCCAACGGCATCACCACGGTGTTTCACGCCACGACCTGGTCGTGGGAGCCAGGCCTGCGCTCCGGCGCCAACGCCGCGCGGCTGTGCGCGGCGATCGAGAGCCTGCGGCCACGGCTCAAGGCGGATACGCGCTTCCACTTGCGCCACGAGACTTACAATCTCGATGCAGAAGAGGAGATCATCGCGTGGCTGCGCGACGGCCGCGTCGACCTCTTGGCGTTCAATGACCACATGGACGGCACGGTCGCCAACCTCGCCAAGCCGCGTAAGCGCAACCGCATGGTCGAGCGCACCGGGCTTGCAAGCGAGGAGTTTGATCGCCTGGTCGCGCGCATCATCGCGCGCGCCGACGCGGTGCCGGGCTCGGTTGCGCGGCTCGCCGAGGCGGCGAGACAGGCCGGCGTGCGCATGCTCTCGCATGACGACAACAGCCCGGCGATGCGGCAGGACTATCGTGCCAAGGGCGTCGCGATCGCCGAATTTCCGGTGAACGAGGAGACCGCGCGCGAAGCCGCGACCGGTGGCGATGCCATCGTCTTTGGCGCGCCGAATGTCGTGCGCGGCGGCAGCCACACCGGCTGGACCAGGGCCTCCGACATGATCGAGAAAGGCCTCTGCTCGGTGCTGGCGTCCGATTACTACTATCCCGCGCCGCTGCTCGCCGCATTTCGCCTCGCGGCGGATGGCATACGGCCGCTGCCGCAGGCCTGGGAGCTGATCTCGGCCGCACCCGCGCGCGCCACCGGCCTCTCCGATCGCGGCGAGATCGCGGTCAGCGCCCGCGCCGATCTTCTCCTCGTGGACGACGCGGATGCTTTGCGGCCGCGCGTCGTTGCCGTCATCGCCGCCGGCCGGCTGGTTCACCTGACGGAAGCGGATCGCATCAGCACATTGTCCACCGTCGCACGCCAAGCGGTTGCGGCCGAGTAGGACGACCCTATGCTCAACGCATGACCGGATTTCCCCGCTACGCCATCTACTACGCAGCCGAGCGCGGCTCCACGCTGGACCGCTTCGGCGCGGAGCTGTTGGGCTATGATGCCTGGACCGGCGAGGAGCTGCCGTTTCCGCAAGGCGCAACGGACGCGGCGCCGGACTGGCGCGAGCTGACCAGCGATCCCCGCAAATACGGCTTCCATGCCACGCTGAAGGCCCCCTTTGCGCTTGCGGCGGGAAAGACCGAGACCGAGCTCGTCGCGGCTTGCGCTTCGTTCGCGGCCGAGCCGCGCGCGATTCCCGCGTTCAGGCCGGTGGTCGATTCCATCAGTGGCTTCATCGCCGTGATCCCGGGGCAGCGATCGGAGCCGCTTGAACGGCTCGCCGCCGACTGCGTCGCGGCGTTCGATCCGTTCCGTGCCGAATTGACCGCACATGACCGCGCGCGGCGCAACCCGGACAGGCTGAGCGCGCGGCAGCGCGATCATCTCGAGCGCTGGGGATACCCTTACGTGATGGAAGAATTCCGCTTTCACATGACCCTGACCGGCCGTCTGGAGGACGCGCGCCGCTGGGGCGTGCTCGCCATGCTCCGCCAGCGCTTTGCAGCCACCGGCATTGACAGCCTCTCCGTCGACCGGATCGCGCTGTTTCGGCAGGACGCCGCCGAGGCACGCTTCCACATCATCGGCGACTGGGCGCTGCGGCCAGCGACCTGAACCCGGACCCGCCGGGCGCCGCCTGCCCCTGAAAGAGCCGGCCGGAATCCTCCCAATCCCCGATTTCAGCATCCGAAAGATCGCGCCGCGGCCCAAAACTGGCACGCTTGTTGCTGCTAGGGAGGGGATCAACACCCCGGGGAAAGCGAGCTATGGCAACCATCACAACCACCACCACGACATCCGAGCGAAAGCCGCTCTACACCTCCCTGTTCGTCCAGGTGCTGGCGGCGCTGGTGCTCGGGATCGTGCTCGGGATGGCCACGCCCGAATTCGCCGTGAGCCTGAAAATCCTCAGCGACGCCTTCCTGAAGCTGATTTCCATGATCGTCGCGCCCATCGTGTTCTGCGTCGTCGTGCACGGCATTGCCGGCGCCGGCGACCTGAAGAAGGTCGGCCGCGTCGGCGTCAAGGCGCTGGTCTATTTCGAGGTGATGACCACCGTCGCCCTGGTCGTAGGCCTGCTGCTCGCCTTCGCCTTCGGCCCCGGCCATGGCATGAACATCGACCCTTCGACACTCGATGCCAAGGCGCTCTCGACCTATGCCGGCAATGCCCAGAAGCTGAAGGGCGAGGGCATCGGCACGTTCCTCCTCAACATCATCCCGACCACCTCCTTCGACGCGCTCTCGCGCAACGACGTGCTGCAGGTGCTGTTCTTCGCGATCCTGTTCGGCGTCAGCCTCGCGCTGGTCGGCAGGGAGAAGGGCGAGAAGGTCGCCGGCATGATCGACGCGGTCTCGACCGTGCTGTTCCGCACCATGGGCCTGATCGTGCGCGTGGCGCCGCTCGGCGTGCTCGGCGCGGTCGCCTACACCGTCGGCAAATATGGCGTCGGCTCCTTGAAGCAGCTGGTCTCGCTGGTGATGCTGTTCTACGTCTCGGTCGCGATCTTCGTGCTCGGCGTGCTCGGCGGCGTGATGGCGCTGGCCGGATTGAACATCCTCAAATTCCTCTCTTACCTTCGCGAGGAGCTGACCATCGTGCTGGCGACCGCCTCGTCGGACGCGGTGCTGCCGCAGATCATGCGGAAGCTCGAGCGGATGGGCGTGAAGGACTCCGTGGTCGGGCTCGTGATCCCCACCGGCTATTCCTTCAACCTCGACGCCTTCTCGATCTATCTCACGCTCGCTGTCGTGTTCATCGCGCAGGCCACCAACACCCCGCTCTCGATGGGCGACCTCTTGCTGGTGCTCGGCGTCTCACTGATCACATCAAAAGGCGCGCATGGCGTGCCCGGCTCGGCGATCGTGATCCTGGCCGCGACCTTGAACGCGGTGCCGAGCATCCCGGCCATCGGCCTTGTGCTGGTGCTCTCGGTCGACTGGTTCATCGGCATGGCCCGCGCGGTCGGCAACCTCATCGGCAATTGCGTGGCGACGGTGGTGGTTGCGTCCTGGGAAGGCGATCTCGATCGGGCCAAGGCGCAGAAGGTGCTCGATGGCGGCGAGGTTGTCGATGTGACGGCGGGATGAAAGGCAATCCCTCCCTGGTTGCTCTTCATTGATGTTCAACTTGGCCGGTTGACTGAAGCTTAGCTTTCAGCAAAGTTCCAGGGGCGAATGTATGTGGAGTTGCACGCATGACCGCCTTCACCTGGAAGGATGGCGCAAAGGGTAACTGGTACGACGCCGGCAATTGGTCCGGCGTCAGTGGCAACCAGCCCTATCCGGTGCCAGGTGATAGCGCGACGATCGGCTCCGGCACGGTGACGCTCGATCCTGCGGATTATGTCTCAGTCAACGCCAGCACGCCGTCTGAAAACGGCATGTTCGACGGCCTGAGCATTGTTCTTGGTGACAGCGCCAACAATCCGGCAGAACTGATCCTCCGCGGCACTGGCAGTCCGGACGGCGGGTTGGCCAATGCCGATATCGGCTCGTTCACCTCCATTACAACCGCTGGTTCGGCGTCGATCATTTCGGATGGGCTATCCACGATCTACGGTGGAATTGTCGACGAGGTGGCGGGCTCGACGCTGACCATCGGCAGCGATACTGCAGATTATCCAAACAGCAGGCTGGAGTTTCGCAGCTCCGGCGTCAAATTCGCCAACACCAGCGAGACGGTCGTCCTCACCGGCAACATCAGCTTCCTCGCCGCGCCCTTCCGTCCAGGAGCGAATGTCTCTGTTGTCAACGATGCCCAGGTTGACGTCATCGGTCAGACCAGCGGCGGGAGTTCACTGCCGAGCGTGAATGTTGCCGGTCCCGTGACCGGCACAGGTTCGTGGAATCTCGGACCCGCCAGGGTCGAATTCCAGAGCAGTGTCGCGGCAACGCAGACTGTTCATTTCGGCAGTCCGATTGCCAATTCGGTGCTTGAAATCCAAAGCCCGTCCAGCTTCCACGCCGCGATCACCGGGTTCGGGCTCGGTGATGCGATCGACTTCACCGCGGTGAATTATGTCGCCTCCGACACGGTCTCCCTCACCAACGGCGCGCTCACGCTCGCGACCTCGACCGGCACCGTCCTCGCCACGCTGCAAAATGTCGGCGAGGCGTCCAACATTGTTGCGGGCCAGAACGACACGCTCGAGCTCGTCTCGGACAGCAGCACCGGAACAGATGTGGTGTTTGCCGCGGCGCAGAACGCCAATGCCGCCAGCGCCAGTTCCGTGATCGCCGCCGCCGACCTCACCTATAGTGACGAACGCGCAGCCGATCCCGCCACCTACCAGTTGATCACCGCCGGTGCCGTCGCGATTGGGGCAACGGTTGCGAAACTTGCGCCGCTGCAGGGCAGTCTTCACGGGCCGATCGATGGGGCCGGTGTCAAGGTCGGCATCATCTCCGACTCTTTCGATGTCAATGACGCCACTGGCTCGGAGCTCCAGGCCGCCATTGCACAGGGCT
>Ga0209062_1006357_pt1 | contig 10851 bp, 10 predicted proteins | sample Coa_R2_2_FD_187158 | JGI IMG/M metagenome (GOLD analysis project Ga0209062, IMG submission 187158) | Surface soil microbial communities from Centralia Pennsylvania, which are recovering from an underground coalmine fire - Coalmine... | ecosystem: Environmental > Terrestrial > Soil > Unclassified...
CGACGCGACCTATGGCCTGTAGCATCAGCGGTGCGCGGCGGGAAGGCACATGGGCATGAGCCTTGCCGTTGGCCTGGACCCGCTTGAGCCAGGGTGGCGCGGTGGTGCCATAGCGATGCTCCAGGGAGGCCACTGTTTTGGCGTCCAGGCCACCTCGCAGCAAAGCCCGTCCGCGGGGCGTGCTGAGCAGCGACTGCAGCAGGGTGAGCGGAACGTGATGCATCACTGACCCCTTGCTCGGGAAGCCGTCTGTCGCGCTTGTCCTGGGGTAAGCGGCCGTGGCACCGGTGGTGGGATGCCGGCCGGCCGGCGCGGCGGGCGGCGCCGCGAAAACGGCTGAGCTACCAAGACTGCTAACGACAAGGAGGCCCAGGAGAACGAGGCGGATCAGACTGTAGAGCTGGCGATAGCGTTTCATCTCCATTTACACCCGTGCTTTTGGCATGCGTACTCAAGCTCCGGCCTACGCCGGCGCGAACGGGCTGTATGAAGGGCCATCGACCGGAGGGCTAGGCCGGTCGAGAGTACCGCGCGGCAGCTTCCGTGCACTAACCCGGATTATTCATGCGGCTGCGACGGCGGTGCGGCCCAGCCTGGGACCGCCCGGGTACCCGCAAGCGGGGGCCGTGCCGGCCCCCGTGGCCAGCAGGGTGTTCCGCGCTCCGCGTGAATAATGCAGGCTAAGCCGCTGAGTGGCTTGTATCAGTGCGGCTTGTCAGAAAGCATCTTTAGCCACGATCCCACGTCATCACGTCGATGCGGTTCCGTGAGCGATATCGGGCCTATTGAAACACGCGCGAGCCGAACTGTCAATAGGCTTGTCGGCTATCCGGTGCGCTGCCGAAGTTCACCCCGCTGTCAAGTAGCAGCATGCTGCGCAGGAGAGCCTCGGCGCCCAGAGCGGCATCCTCGGGCGTGATCGTCTCATCCGGGCAGTGGCTCAGGCCGCCTTTGCAGCGCAGAAAGAGCATCCCGGCCGGGGCTAGCGAGGCCATGTGCACGGCATCGTGGCCGGCTTGGCTGGCCAGCTCGCGTCCAGCGCCGCCCAGGCTGCGAACCGCCTCGCCCATGGCGGCGCGTACCCGTGCATCAAACTGGATGGGCGCCTGATCCAGCATAACCGTCACCTCGGCGGAGACGCCCTCTGCCGCGGCGGCCTCGTGCGCCGCGTCCTCCACGCCGGCAGCCTGCGCCGCCAGCAGCTCCGGACTCGCGCTGCGCAGGTCGGTGACCAGATCAACCGCGCCGGGGATGACGTTGGGGGTGTTTGGCGTGACCTGCAGAAAGCCGACGGTGGCCGTGGCGACGGGATCGTCCGCCGCGACCCGACCCGGCAGCGCGGCCACCGCCAGCACCAGGCGCGACGCGGCACGCAGGGCGTCGTGTCGCTCGGCCATGGCCGTGGTTCCGGCATGGCCGGCCTCGCCGCGGAAGACGATGCGCTGCCTGTGGATACCGACCACGCCCGAGACCACGCCGAGGGCCTGGCCGGCGCCCTCCAGCCGCCTCCCCTGCTCGATATGCAGCTCCAGGAAACAGGCCGGCGGCCTGAAACCCGCGGCCAGCGCGGGCAATGCCGACCAATCGCCGCCGCAATCGGCGAGCGCCCGGCGTACGCTGCGTCCATCGGGGAGGAGATTGCCGGCGACATCGGGCAGGCGCCCGGCCAGGGCGCGGCTGCCGAAGGTGGAGGTGCCGAAGGCCGTCGCCTCTTCGCCCGTGAATGAGACCAGGGCCACCGCGTGGCGGGTCGCCACGTGGCGCTCCTCCAGGGTGCGCAGCACCTCGAGCGCGGCCAGAACCCCCAGGGGGCCGTCGTAGCGCCCGCCGTTGGGCACGCTGTCCAGGTGCGAGCCGATCACGATCGCCGGCAGGTCGGGGTCGCTGCCCGGTCGCACGGCCGTCACGTTGGCGGCGGCATCGACCTGCACGTCCAGGCCCAGCGCGCGGCAGTCCTCGACCAGGCGCCGGCGCGCCTGTTGGTCTGCCGCGGAGAAGATGGGCCGCGTGACACCGCCCTCCGGCGTGGCGCCGAAGCGGGCATAGTCCTGCAGCGACGCCCAGAGGCGCTCGCGCGAGACCTGGAGATGCTCCGTGTTCACCCCTCCATTATGCACGATGTGCGTGCGGCGCTACGCGATATCGGCCACGCCAAGGGCGAGATCTCCATCATGGTTCAGGGCGGCGCCGGAGAGCCCCGGCCGGTGTATTGTCCCGACCGGGCGCCCCTTCGACAGGCCGATCTTCTCCAGGACAGCCTGAGTGAGCAACTCGCCGATCATGGCGGGAGAGAACAGCGCAGGCGGGGGCTTGAGCAACTGGGCTACCTCGAGAAACGTCGTGTAGGCATGCGGGCTGCGCGCGGTCTGCCGCAACACGCTGTCCATGTAGCGATGCATCAGGCGCGTGGCGGGGCTGGGCCGGCCGCCCTCGGTCGTTTCCCAGCGGAAGTCCTCGCCGGTGGCCATCAGCCATGGCGTGGCCGCGGCGCGCGCCAGCATCTTCTGAAAACGCCGGGCCATGCCCACCTGCCGCGGCAGAGGCCGGCCGTTCTCGGCGCTCAGGCAGCGGGCCAGGACTTGTGCTCCAACGGCGGCGGTGGTCATGCCCTGTCCGTAGACCGGGTTGAAGGCGCAGGCGGCGTCGCCCAGCACCACAAAGCCCTCCGGCCAGCGCGCCAGCCGTTCATAATGGCGCCAGAGATTCTCCGTGCGCTGGTAGCCGTAGATCGGGGTCACCGGCCGCGCATCCTTGATCGAGTCGTAGACGATGGGACTGCGCAGGCTGCGCGCGAACTCCATGAAGCCGGCCTCGTCGGTGGGCGGATAGTCCCGCGCGTACCCCACCAGCGTCACCACCCACAGGCCGTTCTCGGCCGGGAAGATGACGGCGCTGCGCGACACGTGCGGGGCCAGGCTACCGACCATCAGCCCCTTCCAGTCGCGCCTGGCGTCTGCCGGAGCCTCATACCAGCGCGTGGAGTAGCCAAGGAAGGAGTTGACAACCACCTCTCGCGGCGCGCCATAGCCCAACGTGCCCAGCCATTCGGGCGCATGTGAGGTGCGACCGCTGGCATCCACCACCAGATCGGCGGCCAGTTCCGCGGACTCGGCGCCGGACTCGCGCGCTTGGACGCGCACGCCGGTGACGCGCGAGCGGTCGCCCGTGGCCAGCAGGCCGGTCACGCGCAGCCCGTCGCGAAACTGCACGTTGCCGAGCGCGGCCAGACGCTGCCGGATGGTCCACTCCAGCCGCACGCGGCTGCAGGTGCGCATCACAAATGGCGACGGGTAGCGCACCGTCCAGCCGCCCAGGCCCATGACCGGAAACTCGGAGGTCAGATTCATGGTCGGCACACCGGCCGCGGCGAGCTCGGCGTCGAGGCCGGGGAACATCTCTTCCAGCAGGTGCTGGCCCCGCTGCAGCAGGATGTGCACGTGGCGCGCCTGCGGTACCCCCGCGCGTGGGACGGGGTCGGCAGGCAGGTGGTCGCGCTCGACCACCGTGACGCGCCCGGCGTGATCGGCCAGCACGCGCGCCGCCAGCAAACCGGCTATACTCCCTCCGGCCACGATCGCGTGTGTCCCTCGTTCCATCTGTCCTCCCGCGCCATTGGCCAGGCCCGGCCCCGTCATACCCGCACCCCTTTCCGTCCGGATGGCCTATCTGTGGCTATCTACGATCAAGCGTACACGACCGGTGACCGGCGGGCATCGGGGAGTCCCTATATTTGTGGGCGGCCGCCACGGCCAGGCAGGACGTGATACCATGGGACACGGCGACCGATGCCACGACACACCGAGCGTGGGTAAGGTAGGATAACCGCGGCGAACGGCGCTTACACAGCGGCCCGTGAAAAGTCGTCCTAAGAGCACTGACTGTCTCCACGTCGCGACGATTCACGAACCCTGCATACATGCACACAGCGGCATCGTCGGCCAAGGAGCACGCATGAACGTCCTGATCGATGTCCCTTTAACCGAGAGCCAGCTGCGCCGCATCCGCGACGCCGCCGGGGAGGCGCAGGTAGTGCAGGCGGCGTCGGGAAACGAGCTTGCCCGGCAGGTACGCGATGCCGAGGTTTACTTTGGCTCGATCAGCCCCGAGCTGTTCGCGCAGGCGGGCCGCCTGCGCTGGATTCAGACGCTTGGCGCCGGCGTGGACGAGCTACTCTTCCCCGACCTGGTCTCCAGCGATGTGATACTGACCAGCGAGAAAGGGCAGGTCGGGCCGCACCTGGCGGAGCAGGCTTTCGCGCTACTGCTGGCGCTGACGCGTGGCGTGGCCCGCTCGCTGCACGAGCGCACCTGGAGCAACAAGGAGAGCATCCGGGCGGGGTGCTGGGAGCTGACCGGCCTGACAATGGGCATCGTGGGCTTTGGCGGGACGGGCCGCGCCGTGGCCCACCTCGGCGCCGCCTTCGGCCTGCGCCTGCTGGCCGTCGATCCGGAAGCGGTCGAGCGCCCGCCCGAGGTGGAGTCCGTCTGGCAAATGGACGGCTTCGAGCGGCTGCTGGCCGCCTCGGACATCGTCGTCATCTGCGCGCCGCTGACGGCCGCCACGTGCGGGCTGTTCGACGATCGCGCCTTCCGGCAAATGAAACCGGGCGCGCTGCTCATCAACGTCAGCCGCGGCGCCATCGTGGACGAGGCGGCCCTGCTGCGCGCCCTGCGCGAGGGCCTGATTGCCGGCGCCGGACTGGACGTCACCCCGGTGGAACCGTTGCCGGACGATCACCCCTTGTGGAACATGGACACGGTGGTGATCACGCCGCACGTGGCCGGTGCCTCGCCGCTGCGCATGGATCGGGCCGTCGACCTCTTCTGCCGCAACCTCGTGGCCTTCCGGCAAGGATTGCCGCTGGAAAGCGTCATCGACAAGTCCAGGGGCTACTGATTTCTCAGTTCAAGGCATGTGTGCCCGGCTACCATTGCGGGTGATACAATACACCCAAAGCGTTTGCGAGGATACGATGACGACACGAACTATTGATGCTACGCAAATCTCACGCCTACACGCTGCTCAAACAGCGGGGCCATCGAGTCCCGGCGATTGAGGAACTGCCCGTGCCCCCGGCATGAGCAGCCCTTACGTCTCCGTCGAACTCCAAGCACAGGTGCTGGCGGACGCGGGCCACCGCTGCGGCTATTGCCACTCGGTCGAGCGCCTGACAGGGATGACTCCGAGCACCGAACACCTCATCCCCCGCGTCGCCGGCGGCCCGACCGTGCGCGAGAACCTCTGGCGGTCGTGTCGGGCATGCAACGAGCAGAAGGGTGCGCAGCTTCAGGCCGTAGACCCTGAGACCGGCGAGACAGTCCCGCTCTACAATCCTCGTCTACAGACGTGGAACGCGCACTCTATGAGCCGATATACTGGTTGAGGAACCTACCAGTAGGAGAGAGCAACCGGTGTCGACGCGTAGGGGCATGGTCACAGCCTCTCAAGGTCAGATTGCGTCTGTTCAGGCGGTCATATTCGTGTTGAACACGCCTTTCTCACAGCAGAAGGTGTTGGCGGACCTAATCGCCAATGCCGGCGATCATTACGATGGACCGGTTACATCCTTACCGTTGCCTGAAGACGCTCCATCGAACTTGCCGCGTATCTTGTTACAGAGCGCGAACGGCGAGTGGAGATTGAGCGTTGCACCGGCACGCATCGATTCTGTCTGGAGTCCTCCGCCCTCGATGGCGCTGGCTGATGTGACTGAACTCGCCCGTCTGGTAGCACAGTGCAGTAATGTGCTGATCGACTACGCCAGGCGCACGAACGCGGCGGTAGGTCGTCTAGCTCTCGTGGTACATCGCGCACATAGAGTTGAGAATCCTGCCCAGGTGTTGATCGATCACTTCTGCAGCGAGGAGTCCAGGCGGGGGCCGTTTAGGAACTCTCGCAGCTTCGAGATACATAATCACAAGTTGTACCAGCTTCCACAGACAGGGCAAACGGTCAACAGTTGGATGCGTTGTCGGACTGCCCTCATCAAGGGTGACAATGGAATAGACGTCGAGCAAGACGTGAACACACCCGAAGACGAGATGAACAACACCATCTTCGATGCGGATATAATGCACCGTTTCTATGGCGCGGTGCGGCAGGAAATGGATTCCATAATGGATGTGTACTTTCCGGAGGCAAAGTGAGATGAGCGTTGTGATGCTGGCAACGGGCGCGGGTTCAAGCACGCCCAACTTGCCGCTAAGCCTCGATCTCGATCTCCGAAAGATTTGGTTATCTCTATTCAGCAGTGTACGTGTGGCCGGTCTAAGCAAGGTCGGCCGGTCCGCTCAGTGCATTACAACCGAGGGTGTCTCGCCGCCAGCATCCATTACGCAGGAAGCTGCCACAACCGCGACCCCGATGGCGCTGGAGACCTCCGTTCAGATCGCGATCGCCGAGTGGCTTGGCATTCACACGACCAATCACTCGTGGACCAGCTATCTCCAAGAGGATGAGCGGCAGGAAATGGCACTGGAGTTGGCGCTAACCCTGCTGGTTGGCGTTCTGGCAGACAACTGGGAACCATACCATGAGGCCGTCGAAGCCTGGCATGCCACTGCCGACGTCCTCAGCGACCCTATGTTGACCGCACGGCTATTGGCAGCGGACGATCCTTTAGCGGAAGTGCCACTGGCACGGCCATAGCCGCATCATGTCCGATAATGACGGACCTCAGGCCCCGTCGTCGCGCTTGCCCCCATACATCATCAGGCCGCCGGGTCCGCGCGAACCACCGGGTGTCAAGTTCACGTATCCCGTGCATGCCAAGAATCAGTCCGTCGCGTCGCAGTGGGAAGCTCTATGTGCCAACTATCTGAACAATGCTCGCCGTTGTTATGATCATCTAGCTCAGGCGCCGCATGACCGCCCGCCCAATCCAGATCGAGGCAGAGCGCTCCGCGGGACTAGACGACTCGGCGGACGCCAGCTGATGCAGTATGAAGTAGGTGGCGCGGCGCGCGTCTGGTATAGAGTGGACGAGGATCGCCACATCGTTGTTATCGAGGAAGTACACGTTGGGCATCCCAAGGCCACTGAATAACCTCACTCGGCATCCCAATCTTGAAGGATACCGACCTCGACAATACATCAGGCGTGCTTCACACGGCCGCCTCGTCCGGGGCAAGGTCGTCGGCGATGGCCTGGAACTGGGCCAGGGCCGCGCGCAGGTCTTCCACGATCTCCAGCGCCAGCACCTCGGGCGGGGGCAGGTTGGCGCTGTCGTCCAGGCTTTCGTCGCGCAACCAGAAGATGTCCAGGCTGACCTTATCGCGGGCCATGATCTCGTTGTAGGTGTAGGAGCGCCAGCGGCCGTCGGGCGTGGCCTCGGTCCAGGTGGCCGTGCGCTCGTGGCGGTTGCGCGGGTTATAGAGGGCCACGAACTCGTCCAGGGCGGCGCGGCTGAGTGGGTTCTCCTTGAGCGTGAAGTTCATATTGGTGCGGAAGTCGTAGAACCAGACCTGCCGGGTCCAGGGCGTCTCGCTGGCCGGCTTGCGGTCGAAGAAGAGCACGTTGGCCTTGACGCCCTGGGCGTAGAAGATGCCGGTGGGCAGGCGCAGGATCGTGTGCACGTCGCACTCGTGCAGCAGCTTGCGGCGCACGATCTCGCCGGCCCCGCCCTCGAACAGCACGTTGTCAGGCACCACCACGGCGGCGCGGCCGTGTATGGCCAGGATGGTCTTGACGTGCTGGACGAAGTTGAGCTGCTTGTTGCTGGTGGAGGTCCAGAAGTCGTCGCGCACCACCGTTAGCGCCTCGCGACGGGTTTCGCCCTGCTCGTTGACGTAGGTGACGCTGCTCTTCTTGCCGAAGGGTGGATTGGTGAGCACCATGCTGAAGCGCTCGCCGGGATCGGCGGCCAGGCTGTCGGCCACGCGGATGGGGCTGGCCTCGCCGCTGGCGCCGATCCCATGCAGGTGCAGGTTCATCACGCCCAGGCGGGCGGTGTTGTCCACGATCTCCCAGCCATGCAGGGCGTGGTGATCGACGTGGTCTTGCTGGTCGCGGTCGAGCGGGCCGTGGCGGCGCAGGATGTGATCGTGGGCGGCCAGAAGGAAGCCGCAGGTGCCGCAGGCCGGGTCGCAGATGGTATCGTCGGGGGTGGGGTCCATCACCTCGACGATGGCCTGGATCAGCGGGCGCGGGGTGAAGTACTGCCCGGCGCCGGACTTGGTGTCCTGGGCGTTCTTCTCAAGCAGGCCCTCGTAGATGGCGCCTTTCACGTCGAGGTCGAGACCGATCCAGGTCTCGCCGTTGATCAGCTCGATCAGGCGGCGCAGCTTGGCCGGGTCCTGGATGCGGTTCTGGGCCTTGCGGAAGATGACGGGGACGAGGCCGGCGCCGACGCCCAGTTCCTGGAGGATCTGGCGGTAGTGGCTTTCCAGGGCGTCGCCGTCGAGGGCCAGCAGGCTGCGCCAGTTGTACTGGTCGGGGATGTGGCTGGGGCTGCCCAGGAGGGTGGCCTGCTCGTCCTCCATCTTGAGGAAGAGCAGGTAGGTGAGTTGCTCCAGGTAGTCGCCGTAGGACATCCCATCGTCGCGCAGGACGTTGCAGTAGTTCCAGATGCGCTGGACAATGGCGGCGGACTCAGCGGTCATGACTATCTCCTCGTGGCAAAGGGATCATGCGCAGTCTCGTCTCCTCGACGGACGAGAAGTGCCCGGCCCAATCATCGCGGCTCTCCAGAGTCGCAATGGCAGGGAAAATCTCGTTTGCAAGCAACCGCATCAGCGCGGATACACTTTCTCCTCGTGCAGACGCGCGCTCGCGTACGCCAGACAGGCCAGCACGTCTTCACGGGCTATACCGGGGTAATTGGCCAGGATATCGTCGAAGCTCCATCCCTGTGCCAGCAGATCGATAATGAACTCCACGGCCAGGCGCGTGCCGCGAATAACAGGCTTACCGACCAGCACCTGTGGGTCGGTTATGATACGATCCTGCCATTGCATACTAAAACTCCGTGACTACTCACACGTAGAACTCTTCGCTCATTCTGGCACCTTGCGCCACATAACGCCAGTGAGCGCATCGCGCCGGCACAACACCTAGATCAATCGCAATTGTCTGGCCTCGCGCTTCTTGCCGTCGTCGCGGCTCTGCTCCTGTCCGCGCGGGCCGCTGCTAGGGGCTTGCGGGCGAGCGCCGGACGACGTGCAGCGGATGCGCGCCAGCAGGGCCTCGGCCGGCTCGTCGTTGGGGTCCTGCGGCACCAGCTTGCCGGCGAAGGCGCGGCTCAGGATGGACTGGCGTAGCCGCTCGGAGCGCTTGAGTTGGACCTCGACCTGTGGCTCGATCTCACTCACAACTGAGAGGCGGCGGTCAACTTCGGCCACGATCTGCTCCTGTTCGGCAATAGTCGGGAGAGGTACCGGCATGCTATGAATCAAGGTCAGGCTGACGTTGTGCTGTCCGGCCGAACTAGCGGCATTCCGTTCGATGAAGCGGCGCCCTTGTGGACTCATTGCGTAGAGGTGAACCCATCGAGGCAACGTATCGGGGAGAACGAATCGGAAGCGGAGCAGATAGGACGCAAACGTATGAACTTGGTCGAAGGGTTTCTGAATGAGAGCGGTCTTGCCGATGAGGCTTACACTGCCGTTTGTTCGGCACATGAGAAGATCGCCTTGTTGGAGTGCATCGCCACTGGTCAGGTGAAGAGGTTCAGTAGCGAACTTAAGATCACTGACATCGACGACACCGGCTACTATATTTGGAATGCGAAGTACGGGTAAGCCTGACGCATCGTAGCGGCATTTCACCGAAGTGCCATACTCGCTGCGGGCCACGAGTTGACCGATTGTCGCCCAGCACCAGCCAGTTGTGAGGGCCGGCATACTTGCGATATCCGGTGGCGTAGGTTCGGAGTACTTTGCCTGCCACCCCCTCGGCGGCGCTTTTCCGGCACCGGCATACTTCTCTAGCTCCGCCTGCTCCCATGCCTGCCGCCGTTCCTGGAGGATGCGCTGGAGCAGCACCTCGGCCGGCTCCACGTCGGGATGGGCGGCGCGCCACTCCTCGGTTAGCCGGCCCTCCACGGCGGCCTTGAGCACGGCGGCCCGGTAGCGCTTCAGCTTGGCCTGGAGCGCCTTGAGCGCGGCCACGCCGGCATCAAGGCGGGTGAACTGGGTCTCGATAGCCGCGACGATACGGCGCTGTTCGGGGAGAGGAGGTAATGGCAATTGATGGCCCAATATGTCCTTGGGCCGAACAGCCGGGTACAGCACCCCCTGAATAAGCGCGACCATCTGCTCGACAAACGCTTGCGACTGAACGCGATAGTAGATGAAGTGAGGGTCTACCTCAATTGCTCTGAGCACGCAGAAGCCGGTTGAACCAATTGCTCCGTTCAGTTCGGCAGGCACAAGTGCTACAGCATTCAAGTTTGGACGCGTCATGGATACCAGGACGTCATGCGCTTGCAGACGTTGCCGCGCCCGGCTCGGTGCCTCAGTCGCCGCAAGCTGTTTCGGTTCTTCAATCCGCTTGGTCTTGTTGTTGACGCTACTGATATCGACATAGACGAAGTCAGAGTCGGGCTCAGGACCCGCCTGGCTAATGGTGTCGGCTACAAGGTCTCCCAGTGTAGCCATCGTCCACCCAGGTGGGAAATCACCTTCCAAGCGATTGTCAGGCTTCGCCTCGTTGGCGACCATGCGAAGACATTCCTCTTTCACGCGGCCAGCACGCTATTCAATTCTTCCAGAATGGCGGGCAGCTCCGGGCCAAATATCCGCACGGCGGCGAGGCGGCCGCCACGTGCGTAGAACTCGCCGGCGTTGAGGTCGTCCGGGGTGACGGCGAGGTTGACGCCGATGAACTCGGCGATGCGGTCGAGCCACCAGCGCT
>Ga0209062_1006361_pt1 | contig 10847 bp, 9 predicted proteins | sample Coa_R2_2_FD_187158 | JGI IMG/M metagenome (GOLD analysis project Ga0209062, IMG submission 187158) | Surface soil microbial communities from Centralia Pennsylvania, which are recovering from an underground coalmine fire - Coalmine... | ecosystem: Environmental > Terrestrial > Soil > Unclassified ...
CAAAAAGTTTGTCATGCATTTTTTGCAACAAATTATCAGAGATGCCCAAATTTGGCTAGATCTCGCCCTATGTTCAGAACAAGAGCGACAATTGTATTATCAGCAAATGACGGCATCTGAGAGCTATTGGTATGGTTATTTATTTCCCCAGTGGCTGAACCAATCCGATCCAAAGTTTTTTCTTTGGAAACAGAAACTTATGGCTGGTGAGTTTCATCCGACTGATGTTGATGTTCTCAAATCCATAGCTGCTGATATTGTTCGTCGTGAAGGTTCTTTTTGGCAGTGCTATGTAGCAGATTTATCAATGGCAACTGATATAATTGTTAGTAATAAGCAAAAGAAACCACTGTGCATTCAAATTACTAGCCTTTCGGATGAATTTTCTCACGAAAAGTCGGATAATTGGGAAAACACTCTACAAAAATGGGGTATAGAGAGGGGTGTTTTCATAAGTTACAATCCAAGCGTTAATCATTTAGTGAATAGGATAGTCAATATAGCAACCTACAATAGCGATCATCTTATGGTGAGCATTTATTTAAGATTAAGTTTATAAGCTCGGGCGAACTGTCTTAACTAATTTAAGAAAAACAGGCATTATTAATGCTGGATCATTATGATAAAAAAAAGTTCAACTGACTATCAACAGAGATTAGAAACATTCATTAGACATTTAGAAGAAGCCAGGCAGTTACAGTACGACTGGATGACTTATGGAATAGACTGTGTTGACTTTTATGTTGATGATGTTGATGGAGATTGGCTGGAAACATGGGACCAAATAGATGATGAGCCATCAACAGTTATAGAATCTTTGATTGCTTTGTTGAAAAGTGATGATTGGGTGGCAGTGAGGGTAAAAAAGCATCTCAAAAATAAATCACTAACAGAAATTGCTAGTGAATTAGAAAAATGCTTAAGCCTTCCTGAAGAAGAGCAAATTTTTGCTGTTAAAACTATGTTAGATGATAGTGAAGAAAGTGATCAGGATTTGAATCTCGACTTGCTCGATTTGGCAGAGAGTCTATTGGAAAAGTTAGCAGAGATTTTGAAGGAGGAATCCTGATGTGTAAAACTGCAACAATCCTCACTGCCAACTATTAACTTTCCTAATTCGTAACCTCAGCCATCTCAATTATGCGTCCTTCGTAATCCTTAACCAAAAAATTCAATGGCTTACGGTTGCGAATTTTAAATTTTAACCCACGCGCTTCAACACGTAATAGAATCAATTCTAGACACTCGCTATCAAAACAAACATGTCTTTGCTGATTTTTGCTGCCTAAGCTAGCTCCCGTAATGACGTGTAACTGTGTGTTTTTCTTTAACTGATACCAAAGTCCTTCGCTAGCATTTGTCATTCTACTGCTGCTGGAATAGTAAGGATTGCTAGATAAATAAAGTGGATCAACTCCTGTTGCACCCATTGTTTGCTCGTAATTGTAGTAGTAGTGCAAAGGCACTTCAGCTGCTGGTAAATCTAGCAGCCCTTGATACAGCTGTCGTGCTACATCCAAATCAGACACCATAACAGTATAGACTTTGGGAGCACTGGTGAGAAACATCCACATAGCACCAGCGTAAGCTACTAACAGCATTACCATGATGCCTTGAGTGGAAAACAGGCTATCTAAGGGTAGAGAAGGCAAAAAAGAGGCTAAAGTCAAAGGACTAAGCACAAACTGAGTCACACCAACGGCTATAACCATGAACACATCAAACAATAACAATATATAAGAGCTGCTTTTGATTTTGCGGATTATGACTTAGAATTAAGTCTTTGTTCTAGTTTACCAATTACAAAACGGTCTGGTTATGAGTTAGAACCAGATCAACATCAAAAATAATATGCAATTCATTCCATTAAGTAAAATTCTCCCATAAGTAGGGGAAGTAAGCACGTTCCCCATACTCGTAAACTTCTAATTCCCGTAAAGTTGTGCAAATTCCTCATTTTCCTGAAGCTCATCACCCTTTAGTTAAGTCACTGTTTCATCTTAGTGACCAAGAACTGCTGGCTCTGTTTCAGAACCATTCGGACTCTGGAAAATACTTCACGGCGATTTTTTGTCGCTATAGCCCGATAGTCTATACATTAATTCAACACTCGGCGCGATCGCCTGTACAAGCAGACTATCTATTTGCTCTAACCTGGCGACATATTTATTACGAACTTGGTGGACTGAACTTATACGATAACTCAAACACTGAAAGCCTCACCTTACAAAATTGGCTGATCAACATGACTGCTTACTGTATCAACGAGACTGAACTACCACCTACAGAAGCAATCCATTATTCTCTCAAAACCACTTCTCCACCACTCTGGTGTTATGTAGAACAGGCATTGGAACAACTCCTCCCCATTTTGCGATTAATTGTTTTGATGGCTCAGACTTTTCACTGGAGCGAAACTAGGATTGCAGCCTATCTGCAAGCTGAAGGAGAAGTCATTACTCCAGATGAAGTAGCCAATTTTCTTCAAGAAGGCTATCGTATGCTAGAGGAGAAATTACCAACAGACATTCGTGCCATTTACTTGGATGAAAATGTAACGCCTCCCAGTAGGCCGTATAAATACTGAATTTATAATTCTTGATTGGTAAAAATAATTTTTTAAAATATCTCCTTGAAAATTCCCCTTTTGCTGAGGTCACTAGGGGAGAAAAGTGTTTTGAAAAAGGGGACAGAAAATTTTATGAAATACTTGCTGCCCTTATCAAGGGCAAAATGGACTTTACCAAAGCAGTGGTACAGTTTTTACCTTTTCATTTTTATGCTTTTGTTAAGTCCGATGACTGCATCTGCTGTTGATATTACTGAACAGCTTCACCATCCTTTCAATCGTTCGGCGTTGCAAAATGCAACAGATGAAGCTGATAAACTCCTGCATCTAGGAGAACAACAAAACCAGCAAGGATATTGGGATAAAGCAGTTGAGTCTTGGTTACAAGCACTAGAAATCTATCACTTTATAGGTGATTTCAAGTCACAAGGTTTGGTTTATGATTTCCTGAGTAGAAGTTATATCCAGTTGGGACGCTTCAAACAAGCAGAAGATGCTTTGCGTCGAAGGCTAGCGATCGCTCGTGATATTAAAGATTTTCAAGGTCAGATTTTTGGGCTCAATAATATTGGAACACTGTTACTACAAAAGGGAGAGCCTACAGCTGCTTTTCAAACATTTACTGAAGCACTTGAAATTGCCCGGTTTGTCAACAATATTGAAGGTAAAGGATTGACACTTAGCAATTTAGGTTTGGCAACTGCAAGAATGGGAGACTACAACAAGGCAATAACATTTTATGAAAATGCTTTAAATTTCCGCGGTCAAATTGGTGATTCTATTGCTGAAGCCAATACCCTAAATAATTTAGGAGATGCCTATCAAGCTATAGGAAATTATCAACAGACAATTGGCACCTACGGATCAGCCCTCCGAATAGCTAAGGCTTGTGGCGATCGCATGAATGAACTACGTGCAATTGACGGTTTAGTAGCTGCACATAGTTCTGTAGGACTTTATCAACGTGCTTTTGACTTATTAAAAGAACGATTGACCCTGGCTCAAGAATTACACAGCTTACCAGAAGAATTGAAATCTTTTGAGTCCTATGCTGATTTGTACAAGCAGCTAGGTTATTACCCAACTGCGCGTAACTTTTGCCAAAGAGCAATCAGATTAGCTCAGATACTGAAAGACAACAAAAAAGAAGTGTTATTGCTTGATAAGTTGGCTCAAATGATGAAAGGGAGTGGGGAGTAGGGGAGGACAAGGGAGACAAGGGAGACAAGGGAGACAAGGGAAGGGATCAGAGGAGCAAACAATCTATAACTATGCCCTACACCCTACACCCTACACCCTACACCCTACACCCCATGCCTTATGCCCATTCCTAACTCTCAGTTTAAGTACACCGCACCATTTTGTTCAATTCTCATCGCACTTCGATCTTTTCCTACATCTGTTGTCTCACGAAGTGTCAAGCGTAATATTCCATCCTGAGGAGATCCTTGTGGTGTTACCATCAATAGTCCACCATCTTGACGGTGGAATGTGATAGTTGCAGGTATACGTAAGCTTTGCAGCATAATATCTGACTTACTTGGTAGTGTTCGTGGTTCTGTATCGCCAATTGCTTGGTAGGAAATAGGTGCGTTTGTTTGATTCACTAAGCTAATACTAACTTTCCCATTTGCAGGTACTGTTATCGTTGCTACGGCAGCCTGTTGCTGTGGTGATGATGAGCTTTGGATAACAGAACTTTGTGTTTGTACGCTATTTGAGGAGTTTGGTCCGCTGGAATTTACTACTGATGACTGGCTAGACTGATTAGAGTTGGAAGATTGTGGCTGAGTTGTATTAGGCGCAGGAGTTTGACCGCCACCCCCTTGCGGTGTTTGCTCTGGTGATGGAGTACTAGGGACACTAGGAGTAGGATTAGAGGCTGGCGTGTTCTGGTGCTGCTGTGTATAAGCATTGGGTGGACATCCTTGAGGCACTGGAACTTCACTATTATGTGGTTCTTCGTAGAAAATTTTGGGACAAGGGTTAACTTTACCCGTGGGCTGTGGTTGTGCCTGTTGTGCGAATACTGCTAAAGGAATTGCGGGAAGTCCTATTAGTAATCCCCCGCAAAGAACACCTAATAATTCTGCAACTTTACGGGAATTACGATATTTACTTTTCATTGTTTTCTATCTCCTAGTTATGATACTCTAAGCTGGTGGAAGTTTTTTACATAAAAAATTTTATCTACAAATCTAAACAGAATTAGATAAGCAGCATAGTTATAATTTTAATTCTGATTTCCTACTTCACCCTCCACCATATAACAAACTACTAACAGTGGTGACATCTGGCTATAGAAGTGAAAATGATATAGAATCTGAGTTAAGTCTTTCCTACCGCAGCAGGAAGATAACTCTCTATTTGTATTTTATTTGCTCTTTAAAGAGTATATTTATCAGGTAGAAATCCAGCAATGTTTTGAATTCTTGCTAGAGATAGTTCTTCTTGATCTGCTGAAAACAAAGCCTTACAGAATTAAGATTCTAGAGCAATAGGTAAAGTGACAATAATAGTAGTGCCAACACCCTGAGTGCTTTCAACTTGAATTTGACCTTGGTGATTCTCGACAATTGCTTGAGCGATCGCTAGTCCTAATCCCGAACCAGTTGCACCTTCAAACGCCGTGTTTCCAACTTTATGTGTGCGTGCTAAGTCTACGCGATAAAATCGGTCAAATAAGCGGGGTATTGCTTCTGCTGGAATGCCAATTCCAGTATCACTCACCTTAATTTGTAATTGAGCACTGCTATGGTGACGTAATCCGGAAACGCGATTTATGCCTTCTACACGTGCCAATTCAATATCTACTTTTCCTCCGGATGGAGTATATTGCAAGGCGTTACTAATTAAATTTGTAAACAGTCGTACTAATTGCTCCCAATTACCATTAAGTATGAACCAATTGTCAAGTAATTCAAGATCAGTTTTTAAAGTAGGAGGATCAATCAACCGAAGAAAAAGAGTGATACCCTTCTCAGTGGCTAACAGTTGTTGCTCTTCAACCACTTCCATTAACAAAGCATCAACAGGACAAGGAGCAAAGCTATCTTTGCTGATTCCACTATCCTGACGTGCCAGAAAAAGTAAATCATTGACTAACTTTCCAAGACGTTGCGTTAGCCTTTCCACTACCTTTAATTGTTGCCTATAGTGTTGAGTGGTATCTTCTGTCTTTGTCCAATCTAAGTCAGCAAGCGCAACTTGCACATTGGTTTGAATTAGGGTGATTGGACTCCTGAGTTCGTGAGATGCATCAGCCGTAAACTGTTTGAGGCGTTGATAAGACTCATACACTGGTTCCATAGCTTTACCAGAAAGAAACCAACCACTAGCAGCAACAGACAGCACCATCAACCCAGTACCTATTGCTAAATCAAGCATCAACTGGCGACTAGGTTTTGTCACTTCAAACCAGGGATGACTAACACGCAAATATCCTAGTACCTGTCGCCCAATTTCCACCCGATCCGTTACTTGTCGTAGAATCAATGGGGAATGAGCAATCGAAGACGAGTCCGTTTCCCCCTTGTCCACGCCAGTCGCCTCAAGTCGGGAGACCCGCCCACGGCGCTGGCTCCCCTTGTCTCCCTTGTCTCCCTTGTCTCCCTTGTCTCCCTTGTCTCCCTTGTCCCTCTTGTCTCCCTTGTCCCTCTTGTCTCCCTTGTCTCCCTTGTCCCTCTTGTCTCCCTTGTCTCCCTTGTCCCTCTTGTCTCCCTTGTCCCTCTTGTCTCCCTTGTCTCCCTTGTCCCCCCCATCTCCCTCCATCCTCCGCATAACTTTAACAGTCTCACCCATACGGTTGGGATGTATTGGAATATTCAGTGGTTGTGATAAAGTTGACCACAGTAATTCTCCTGTAGGACTAAACCACTCTAAATCAATATGGTCATCTTCTACAGTGACGGTATTGTTACGGAAACTAGCTTCTAGATTAATTCGGAATTGACCTGAGTTGGTGTCTGTTGGATCGATCACAAGCGATCGCTCTACAACTTCCACCACATGATTTAAGGTGTCATCAATGCGTTCAATTAAAGTACTACGGACGTATAAATAAACTCCACTAGCAAATAGCAGCAATAACAAGGCTGTTATTGTGGTGTACCAAAGAGCAAGACGGCGACGAGTTGCTTGAAACATATTTTGCTCCACCCTACACATATAAATGTTATGTACTGATAGTTGCAAAAAATAGTCTTTTTTTTAATTCAGCTTTTTTTCTGAGGTTTTCTATTTGCTAAAGAGAGTACACTTTGATTGAAATAAATATACCAGTATGTTTGTCAAGCTTCTAGTTTTAAGACAGCTACTGTTCAATACTCAGTTGTAATCAATAATGACAATTCAATAGATTTGGAAGGAAGTATACAAAGTAGTAAAAATATAAAGAACTTGCTTTTACTAAGTAGCAGGAAATATTTTTAAAGGAAGAATAGTTCAGTAATAATACTGGAGTCGATATGAGTATGAAGCGATCGCTCAGCTATTACTTTGATTGAATACCCGCTGGGGCACAATTTCATCTACTATGGATTAGTATCTGGTTTCAGTGACATAGGTTACATCTGCCCGTCTATTGGTCATCATGCCAAAATCTAAGAAAGCCTCTCATCCTATCAATCTTAGCGATCCACAATACTATATAAATCGAGAGTTAAGCTGGCTAGAGTTTAACAGAAAAGTATTGCATGAAGCTTGTGATCCTCGCACTCCACTTCTAGAACGCCTCAAGTTTTTAGCAATATTTAGTTCCAATCTCGACGAGTACTTTATGGTACGCGTTGCGGCATTAAAACAGCAGGTAGAAGCAAAGGTGGCTCAATTGACTTTTGACGGTCGGACACCACAGCAACAGCTGGATGATATTAGCTCTACCTTACGTCCCCAAGTAGCTCAACAACACGAACACTTTGAGCAAATCTTACGACCTTTATTGGCAAATCACGGGATTCACATCCTGAATTACATAGATTTGACAGAAAAACAACAAAAATATCTGGATAACTACTTCAATGAGCAAATTTTTCCAGTTTTGACTCCCCTAGCTGTTGACCCTAGCCACCCTTTTCCTTACATTTCGAACCTCAGCCTCAACTTAGCAGTTGTCGTCAAAAACCCAGAAACAGAAGAAGAATTGTTTGCTAGAGTCAAAGTGCCTAATGTTCTGCCACGATTTTTGCCTTTACCAGCAGAGTTAGGAATTGAAAACAATGGCCAACCTGCACACTGGACTGGGATACCGTTAGAACAGGCGATCGCTCATAATTTAGAGTGCTTGTTTCCAGGGATGAATATTCAGGAGTACCATCCTTTCCGGATTACCCGTGACGCTGATTTGGCATTAGAAGAAGATGAAGCGGATGACCTTTTGCTAGCGATCGAACAAGAACTGAGAAAACGGCGCGTTGGTGGTGATCCAGTACGGTTAGAGATCCAGGCTCAAACTCCTGAGGTCATACGCAACCGACTATTAGAAGATTTGGACTTAACAGAAAGTGATCTGTATGAAGTAGATGGTCTTTTAGGATTGCGAGACTTGATGTACTTTATGGCATTGCCCTTGCCTGAACTAAAAGATCCGCCTCGGCAGTCTCTGGTTCCTCCTCGCCTACAGCGGCTTAGGGTACCAGAACCAAATTTAAACCCAAATATACGGCAGATAGAAGAAGGAAAAGACTTTTTTGCTGTGATTCGAGAACGGGATTTGCTTGTACATCATCCCTATCAATCCTTTTCGGCATCAGTTGTACGCTTTATTACCCATGCTGCTCATGATCCAGATGTGCTGGCAATTAAGATGAGTCTATACCGGACTTCTGGAAACTCCCCAATAGTGAATGCCTTAATTGCCGCTGCTGAAAATGGTAAGCAGGTGTCTGTATTGGTAGAACTGAAGGCACGGTTTGATGAAGAAAATAATATTTACTGGGCAAGGCGTCTAGAAAGTGTAGGTGTTCATGTTGTCTATGGTCTTGTGGGTCTAAAAACCCATTGCAAAATTATTATGGTGGTGCGACGCGAACAAGACTGTATCCGTCGGTATGTGCATATTGGTACTGGCAACTATAATCAGAAAACTGCTCGGCTTTATACAGATTTAGGATTATTTAGTTGTCGTGAAGAATTGGGAGCAGATGTCACAGATGTCTTTAATTTCTTGACAGGATACTCACGCCAAAAGTCTTATCGACAACTTTTAGTTGCACCAGTGAATATGCGCGATCGCTTCGAAGCCCTCATTCGCCGTGAAATCGAACACGCTCAAAATGGCATGAATGGGCGCATTGTTGCAAAAATGAATGCTCTGGTCGATCCGCTAATTATAGCGACTTTATACGAAGCTTCTCGTGCTGGAGTACAAATTGACTTAATTGTGCGTGGTGTCTGCTGTTTGCGTCCTGGATTGAAAGAAATTAGTGAAAATATTCGCGTTATTAGTATTGTCGGTCGCTTTTTAGAACACTCTCGCATTTTTTACTTTTACAATAATGCTCAAGAGGAAATTTATATTGGTAGTGCTGACTGGATGCCTCGTAACTTAGATCGTCGGGTGGAAGTCGTTACTCCTGTGCAAGACTCAGATATTGCTAAAGATTTGCAAGAAATCTTAGGCATTATGCTAGCAGATAACCGTCAAGCTTGGGAGCTACAGCCTGATGGCAATTATGTCCAAAGGCGTCCTTGTGATGCCTGTCCAGAAGCTAGTTCACAAAAAGCTCTCATGACTATGGCTTTGGGTGCAACTGGTCTTGCTTCAAATCTGATTAGCTCAAAAAAAATTTACTCTTACCTTGACAACTAGTTGAGGCTAAGTTTTTGCAAGAACTTTATTTTTTTTTGAAATATTTAAATATTAAACCTTCTCACTTTGATGTATATCGTCGGCGGGATTCTTAAAAATATCCAATTATGGATACTGCTCAATTCTTGCCTAGAATGCCAGACTGTGTTCACTATAAGCTAGATTTTTGCCTCAATATCCTAGGAGGAAGCTTAATATGGGAATTTGAATACAGTGTAAATCGCTATCTATAGAAAATAGACTTTTTAAGTTTTCATTAATTGTTATCGATACATACTAGTTATTCAACCATTAGATAGAGTGAGTTTGGGCTCTATTTCCCATAAACTATAGAAGTTATTGAATAGTGTATTTTTTTCTTACAGTTGGATGTTAATGTTGTCCTGTGAGTCTTCTACCTTGCGCGTTCTAGTGGTTGACGATCACGAACTAACTCGTTTAACCCTACAGCTAGCTCTTGCTTGTCAAGCCAACATTCAAGTAGTGGGCTTAGCTAGTAACGGTAAAGAAGCTATAGAAATGGTTAAACGTTATCAACCTGATGTAATAGTGCTAGATTTACAGATGCCTGTTATGGATGGTTGGAGTGCTTCTAGTCAGATTAAAACAATTGCTCCAAATACTCAGATCATTGCTTACTCTTCAGTGGAAGATCCTAAATTCCAGGAGTTAAGAGAAATGGGTAAATTGGATGCTTTTTGTAGGAAGGATGTACCTACTACTGAACTAATTGCTTTAGTTAAGCAATTAGGACAGCGTGTAGAGCGTGATTAGAGAAACTGACTAACATAATTCAGCAAAGTTGCTGGGGATCATAAAGAAAAGTTAAGCTTTAGATAACTAAGAATACACTTATACTTAAAAGTGTCAGTAGAATCGGTAACTAACCGCTCCTACCGACTTATCTATTTTCGCTTTAAGTAACGAGGGAGTTATCAATTCGTTTCTGTTTCAGGAAAAGTGCGTCTAAATTCATCAATTAACTCATCCATTTCTTCCAAAGCTTGATTTACGTCTATTCTCAACGTTCCTAAGTTTGGTCGCTCCAGAAGGCTTAGGAGGTACTCGCGTTTACCTTGAACAACAGCAATTCGTTCCTTGATAGTCTGTATATCCATTGTCTTCTTCCATACTTTACTATTCTTAAGTCTAAAGTTAACGCAAAAACGGAAGAAACAGGCATTGGGGATTAAACAATATTGACGTGCCCCTTCTCCATAACCATCCTCATTAAAACCTCTGATTTTAGATTTGGCGTATTTTTTGATAAAACTGAGATGTTAAGAATTGATAAAAACCTAGAATCATGTTACGCCAAATCTCTTTGGGAACACTCGGTTTAACTGTGGGCGGGGTGTTGACACTCATCGGCTTTGCTGCCTACGCTGCTAATAATGCTACACTTAATCTAGTAGGATTTTTCTATGGGTTTCCTCTACTCCTAGGAGGATTAGCACTTAAAGCCAGTGA
>Ga0209062_1006368_pt1 | contig 10836 bp, 11 predicted proteins | sample Coa_R2_2_FD_187158 | JGI IMG/M metagenome (GOLD analysis project Ga0209062, IMG submission 187158) | Surface soil microbial communities from Centralia Pennsylvania, which are recovering from an underground coalmine fire - Coalmine... | ecosystem: Environmental > Terrestrial > Soil > Unclassified...
AATAGCTGTACTTGCTGTACAGTTCGCTGCGACGGGCTCCATTGACCACGACGCCCAGCACATTATTCTCGCAGAGAGATTGCATGGCGCGGGTGACGGCATCAAATGTGGTCGCGCCGATGCGCACCACCAAAATGGTTCCGTCGCACATCGTGGCAAGGAGGTTGCCATCGGCAGCAAACAAGAGCGGAGGGCTGTCAAGAATGACCCAGTCGAAATGGCTGCGCAAGGCTTCGAGAAGCGCTCTGCACTCCTTCAGGTTCAGTAACTCCAACGGATTGGGAACCGCTTCCCCTGCCGTCATCAGGTACAGATTGGCATCCGATATTTTGCGGATGACTTCTCCGATGCGGGCCTTGCCCAGCAGGTATTCCGTGAGACCGGGCGAAGTGTCGATTTGAAAGGCCTTATCAATGGACGGACGGCGAAAGTCGAAATCGGCAAGCAATACTCGTTTTTCTGCGAGTTGGGCCTGCGCTATGGCCAGATTCATCGCCGTGAAGGATTTCCCCTCTGCCGGCGAGGCGCTGGTGACCACTAATGTTCGCAAGGGTTGCAGCGTTTGCAGATGGTTCAGACGCGTACGCAGGGAGCGGAATTCCTCGGCAGGAGCTTCCCGCGGGTTATGGGGATCGACCAGGAGGGCTTCGTTTAAGGGCCGGTAGGGAAACTCACGCGCGCCGCGAATTGCCTCTTCGAGGTTGTCGAGATCCGCAGGATCGATGCGGAGCGCTGCCGCGGCGGCCGGTTCTGCGGGTAGTGCAGGAGCAGAGGCATAGATCGGCGATTCATTCAGCCGGCCGGTTATGGGACCCGCCGCAACCTCCTCCATAGCTCGGTAGACTTCCTGCTTAGAAGCCGCTTTTTGTCTGGTAGGCTCGGGATTTTGTTGCGCTGCCTTTCGCAACGCGTCATGAACACGACTCATTTTTTACGCCTTATTGATGTAGTAGTGGGCGACCGTAACGGCGATGATCGCCAGACCTGCCAGCGTTGCAGTTGCCCAGCCGACCCACATCATCTGCTTGCGCCGTTGGACAACCAGATCATTTTCGAGCAAGGGCACGCTGCCTAGGATCGGCAACTGGGTGTATAAGCGCGCGTCTTTTAAATTCTTGAGAGAAGTATCTTTGATCTCTCGCACAGCCACAAGAATTAAGCCCACCAGTAAACCGACTGCCGCACCGATGGGGACGATCTGTTCGCGTTTTGGCTTGGCAGGTTTGTCAGGAAGCGACGCGTTGTCGATCAGCTCCAAGGTTTCGCCCTGCTTACGGCGCTCCAGGTCACCGGACGCCATGGCCAAGTCTAATCGGTGCTGCAGATCGCTGAAGCGTTGCTGCGCCAAGTCGCGCTGACGAACCAGATCCATATACTGTTTCTCGCCGGCGGGGATCAAAGCCAGCCGATTTTCATAAGTGGCCAGAGCATTACGAACGGTCTGAATCTCTTTTTCGATATTGCGTTTCTCGATCTCGTTTGCCTTCAATTCCGTTTCAATCTGCTGCACAGCGGCGCGCGCTTCGAGCAGCTCGCGCGAAACCCGCGAGTCAGTGATCGAATCGCTCACCGGCTGCTTGGCGTAATCCTCTCTTTGCTTTTGCAGAAACGCCAACTCCTGCCGCGCCGATTGCAGGTTCGGATAGTCATCCGTATACTGCTGCTTCATCAGCGAAATTTTGTTCTGCAGATCCTGAATCTGTCTGTCCAGCTCCGCCAGATGCTGATCATGGGCCTGTTGCGCAGGGGTTTGAATTGCGTTGAGCCGATCTTGCGCGATGCGCAAATTGGATTCGAGCATCATATGCTGCTCGTAGTTGCGGCTATGGGCCTCATTCAGCGAGCCGAGCTGGCTTTCGAGCGCATTCATCTGCGACATATTCAACTGCATATCGTCCGGCAACCTGCCTGCGTTCTTTGCCTGGTAATCCGCCAGTTTTTGCTCGATCTGATCAAGATCCCGTTTTGCCCGGTCGTACTCGTCCCGTACAAACTCGATCGTGGTATCGGTTCGGGCGCTCACCTCCTGGACATTTTCGTTCATGAAGCGGTTCACAATGTCGCTGGTAACCTCTTGAGCTTTGTATTTGTCGCGGTAGGCGAAAGAGACGCGCATGGCCGGCAGTGCTTTGCCCGAAATATTCATAAAGCCCTCGACCGGCACAATTTCAATGGCGTCGCTCATCTTTTGCAGTACGTCGTCCAGCGGTTCGCCCTTTAGCTCGCTTTGGTAGAGATGATGGGTCGTGATCAAATTCTGCAGCGTGTTGCGGCTCTTAATTTCTTGAGCCAAGGCCGCGATGTGATCGGCCAGCTCTTGACTTGTGACATTTTGCACGAGTTCAGGAGAAATCTGCTGCGGAACGATGCGAAGAAGCGCTGTCGAGATATAAGTATCTTCGAGACTGTAGGCTACTACAGTGGAGACGACGAGTCCGGCGAAAATTGGGCCGATAATCCACCCGATGTTTCGCCGCAAAATGTCCATGTAGTCTTCGAAATCTAATGGACGGCGTGGAACAGAAAGCCGGTCAAGCATAGTGTTACCTATTTCACAAGTTCTTGGTTTCTAGAATCCGGTGGCTTACGCTTCCGGCTCGACTCACTCCGGCACGACCACGTGGTCATCCGGTTTGAGCTCAATATTTTGATCCATGTGCTTACCTTTAATTACGTCCTTGTAATTGAACGGGATTCGCTTATCTCCTCGCAATATATAGATGTGCTTACTGTTGGCAAATTCTCCCAGTCCGCCGGCTTTGCTGATTGCCTCCAACACTGTGGTTGGCGCCACCAGCGGATACTCGCCGGGCTTGTTCACTGCTCCATCCATATAGTATTTTTTGCTTAGCACTTCTTGTACCGTTACCGTCACTAGCGGCTTGACGACATATTTAGAAAGCGCTTTTGAAACAATTTCTTCCACTTCTTGTGGCGTTTTTCCGCCTGCCGGAAGATCCCCGAGCAGCGGCATCGTGATGTTGCCGTCCTGGTGCACGGCAAATTGCCCGGAAAACTGAGGTTGATCCCATACGAGAATGTAGAGGACATCCATCGGGCCGATCTTGTAATCCTTTGAATCTACAGGGGCGCCAGCTCCGGTCTGCACGGGCAGAGTGGATCGTTGCGAAGAGGAAGGTGCTGCTTGCGATTGGTTTTGTGGAGGGGGAGGTGGTGGGACTGGCTGCTGTTGCGCCCAGCCGGGAAGACTGGCGCAAATGGCCACCATACTTGCCCATACAAGGGACTTTTTCATAACAAGAACGATCTGACTCATGGGGATACGCAATTCTGGCGGTTAGGTCCCAATATTCTTGATTTTACAAAGTTTTCAATCGTTTCACAGTCTTAATACCGCCCTCGAGTACTAGCGTAAGGCGGTACGGCGAGGGTCCGCACCTTCAGGGGAAAAGACGGTAGGGATAAGATCAGACGGCGCAATGGGAATCCAGACCTCCATGGCTGTAGACTCGCGATTCGCGGTGGCATAGTACGGAATAAGGGTAAGCAGAACCGCTCGTCTGCTACGATTGATCGACGCAGAGAGCGGTTCGTAGAGAGGTTCATCTCCTAGGTTTCTTTCGGCAGCATATCCAGGCACCTTTAGAACGGTGATGCCTCCCAGCATTTCCCGTTTCCATTCGGTGAGAATTGGCGCCCGCGTACGGAGAAACAGTTCGCTCAAGGACACATTATTCTGGTCTGTCTGTTCGAGCGCATACACGAGCGGACCGCGCATCAGCGCTCCCCGACCATAGAGACTAGCAAGTCGAGGATTGGCCGCCATAATCAAAGGCTGCAGGGGAAAGCTGAGCTGGATGGTGTCCCCGTGTTTCCAGGCACGGCTGATGGGCACATAGGTCCCGCGCTGCGAATTTGAAAGTGGGATCGGTACGCCGTTGACGGCCAGATTCACCGAAGGCGCCCAGCCAGGCCATCGCAGATAGACCACAAAATTTGCCGTTCGCTGCGGATTTACCGTGAGTTGCACGTCGCCTCCCCAGGGATAATTCGTCGCCTGCAGGAGCTGAATCCCGGAGCCGTCTTCGAGATGCCAGTCGAGCTCAGAGTTGTGGTATAGGGTTACGTAAATACCGTCGCGACTGAGGGCGTAAATATAGTCGGGAAGCACTTGAAAAAGTCTTTGCAGAGCGAGGCCGCAGCAGGCTCCCTCATTCGCTCCGTTTCGCCATCTCTCGCCGTTTGAAGCGGCAGGATTTCGATCGCAGTAAGACGTCCCGGAAAGCGACATACCAGAATTGGCGCCGTTGTAAAGCGCCCGCTCCAGCAAATCGGCATATCGTGCCTCACCCGTGAGGGTGAGCATGCGGAAATTCCACATGACATTTGGAATGGCCGTGCAGGCGGTGGCTGAAGCCGGCTGGTGGGGCGACTCAAAAGCATCCCCCAAGCCTTCGCCGGGCGATCCGACGCCTCCGGTAATAGAGATTTTTCTCATGGTGAGGTCTGTCCAAAGGGCATCTAGGGTTTTCTTGTATGCCGGATCGCCTGATTCGGCAAAATAGTCGGTTGCGCCCGCCGCTGCATAAAGCGCTGTAACCGGTGGACCTTCGAGCTCTGTGTGCGAGGTGAAGGGTCGAACGCTGAAGGAATAACGCACATCTGCGTCCCTCAGCTTCAGCCGGTCCCTTTCAATCCCACTGAACAAGTACTGGGTGAATTCGAGGTATTTCGACTGCCCGGTAGTGCGGTACAGCTCAACAAGAGCCATTTCCAAGTCGGGATGAGCTGCGATTAAAGGGCGTTTTGTGGGACCGAAATTATTCACTAGATAATCTGCAAACCGGAACGCCACATCCAACAGGCTCCGGTTTCCAGTAGCCCGGAAATAAGCAATCCCCGCATCAATCAGGTGCGCAAGGCAGTAGGATTCGTAGGAATGGGGCAAATCGGTGAAGCGCTGGTGCGCTTTATCACCCACGAAATAGGTATTGAGATAGCCGCTTGGGTCCTGGGCTGCCACGATGTCGGATATGAGCGAATCCACCTCATTTTGCAGCTCCATTTTGTTTGCCGCGGGTGTTTCGTTTGAGGCGATGGCCCAGGAGGCCGCCTCAATCCACCCATAAAGATCCGCATCGCTTGAAAGAGGGCCTTTGCGTGGGACGTTTTTCCGGCCCGAAAGCCGGCGGAAATTGTCGATCACGCCGTGTGCTTCAAGCGCAGCGAGCATCAGCGGCAGGCCACGTTCTGTAACCACCCTCCGGCGAGCAGCCCAAAAGCCATCGCCTAAGTGAACTGCCTGTAGCGGAACGGTATGCAAACGCGCATTGAGTGAGTGATCCAGGTAGATAACCCCTTCGTTTCGCCAGTTCCCGCTTTGCGCAAACCAGGCGAGAGGTTGTTTGCTGGCAGTCGCATTGCGCCCGTCCGGGGTTTGCGCAAACTGCGGTATGCAGATCGCTCCTAGCAAAAAGGCGGCAGCGATGGCCGCATGTACGCCAGCCTTCATAGTGTCTTCAAATGGCGATACACGAGCGAGACCGGTAATCCGACGACATTGTGGTAGCTGCCTTCTATGTAATGAATAAACTTGGAAGCGCGCCCCTGGATTGCGTAGGCACCCGCTTTGTCTCTTGGCTCCCCGCTTCGAGTGTACTCCCAAATTTCTTCCTCGGTGAGTTTGGCGAAGGAAACCTTTGTTTTGGCCAAGTCGAGAATGCGGCGCTTGTCTGAAAGCAAACAGATACCGGTGCAGACCCAATGATCACGGCCTGACAGCCGCCGCAACATCCGCATAGCCTCTTCGTCGTCTGCGGGTTTGCCAAAAACCTCGTCTTCTACCAAGACTATCGTGTCTGCGCCCAAGACAATGTCATCCGGCTCGCGCGGTACGGCAAGCGCCTTTTCCAGGGCTAGTCGCAGGACGAAATCTTCCGCGGATTCATCCAAGCGGCGCTCTTCCGGAATGGAAGGAGGACATACCAGATGGTCGATCCCGGCTGCTAGTAACAACTCATGACGCCGCGGCGAGGCGGAAGCGAGAATGAGCATCGATAAGAAGATAGCCAAGGTGTGACGTTGTTCCGGACGTGTTCGTCTCGGCGCCTGTGCTTGCCCCTCTCCCTGCGGACGCCAAAGTCAGGCGAGCCGCCCCGAAGTAAGCGGTCGCAGGCGGAAGATTTTCTGGCGCTAGCCACTCGTCTCATCTGCCGACGGCCCGTAAACTCCTGGAATGGCAATACCATTCAGCCTGAGATAAATGCCTAGCTGCGCCCGGTGATGAATCATGTGATTCAGCACCCATTTACGCAAGACGTCTTCTTTCGGACTGTCGATGATGACCTCATCGCCCCAGACCATCTTCCAGTGGTGGGCCAAGTCGGCATCGCTTGCCTGGGCAAGCATAGCGCGCGCCTCAGTAAGATCGCGGTCGAAGCGGTTGAGCATATCGGCGCGCTTCTTGTTTTTCCACGCATGCGCCATTTTTTGGCTGTCTTCCTGGGTGATCCTGAGAAAATCCTGCTTTAACGTGTCGCGAGCCCATTCCGGGAATTCGCTGATATGCCAAGCCAGCCGCCCGAGCTCCATGGATTTCTCATGCGGCTTCCAGGTCAGCTTATCGTCTGGCACAAGAGCCAGAAATTTACGGGTCGCAGCAAACTCTTCGTCAAACTCCGGCAGTAATTTTTTCGAAATACTCATTTCTTCTTCCTCCGCAGCAAGCATACACGATCGGGTGTTATAAAGCACGTTCTGCGATCGACACCAATTCTTCTTCGGTCAAGACGATGGGATTGGCCTGCATGCTGCTCGCGCGAGCCGCCTTTTCCACCAGTTCCGGAATTCGTTCTGGTTCGAGGCCCAAAGCTCGCAGACCCAAAACGCCTAACCTGCCACAAAGCTGGGAGATCCAGGCCGCAAGATCTTCCGCTTGTGCATGCGGATCGCCGGTCAGCAGCCGGGCAAGATGCTGATATCGGCCCAAGGTTTCGCTATTCGATGCGCGCTTTCGCAGCGCATGGATATTGGCCTCCACGCCATGGGGGAGCACAGCCGCCACCAGCGCGCCGTGAGGCGCTTCGAGCATGCCGCCAAGGGGCGCGGCGAAGCCATGCACGACGCCGAGGCCGGCGTTTGCGAGCGCCATCCCTCCGAGGAGGCTGGCAAACGACATCGATTCTCGCGCGTCCCGGTCGTTTCCATCGTGAAAGGCACGCAGCAGCGAGATGCGAACGCGCTTTAATCCCTCGACACAGAACAGGTCCGTCATAGCGTTTGCACGCTGGGAGACATATGATTCGAGTAGTTGAGTAAACGCATCCAGACCCGTATAGGCGGTGATCTCGGGAGGCAGCGAGAGGGTTAGATCGGGATCGACCAGAGCGACCTTCGCCAGCATTCGTGCGCTCCTCAAGCTCACTTTTACGCCGTGTTCCGGAGATCCGAGCACAGCATTACGCGTGACTTCCGCACCCGCGCCAGCCGTGGTTGGGATGGCAAGAAAGGGCAAGGGCTCGTGTGCAAGCTGCTGTGCTTTGCCGATTACCTCAAGGTAATCGAGGGGCTCACCAGAATTGGGCACCAGGGCTGCAATCGCCTTGGCTGCATCGATAGCGCTTCCGCCTCCGAGGCCGATCACGAGATCACATTTTTGTCGAGCTGCTTGAACGCCTTGGCGTATGTCCTCCAGCACGGGCTCACCGGAGATCGAAAACCAGATGAGCTCGAGCCCCTCAGCAGTGAGCGCTCGGGCAACCGGCCGCGCGCGGTCGCGATTTTGGCTTGTCACAAACAGCGCGCGTTTCCCAAACTCACACGCTATGGCCGGCAGCCGGGCGATCATGCCGCTGCCGAAGAGAATGCGACCCGCGGTGGCGAATTCTAATCGCATGATGAAGCCGCGTCTTCCGGAAAGATCCTGCGAAACTGAGTGGTGAACCGTGGTTCCGCCATCATGTTCTCTACAGCCGCGCGCCAGGCAAGGTAGTGCGGCGTATTCTTGTGCTGCTGCGCTGCTTCCGGAGTTTGAAACTCCTCGATCAGCAGAAAGCGTGTATGATCGCTCTTACTCTGCAACACTTCAAAGCGTACTACCCCAGGCTCCTGCATGCTATGACGAGCATTCTCGATCGTGGCCTCGCGAAAGGCGTCTATGAAGTCCGGTATCACCCGCACATCCACATGAGCAATGACCATTGCGTGATTTTAATACGATTCGCACCACTCTTTGCGCTGTACGATCGCAAATAGAGGAAAACTGAGCTGAGACTATGCCGTGTTCCTATTTCGAGCCGCAGCGGATTGTGCAGAGGATGCAACAGCAAGCCGGGCGTTTGCCGCTGCTTGATGAATATGACGGCGTCTGCCGCGCTGGAGATGACGCGCTGGCCGCGCCGCCAGAGTTGCGCCTACGCTGCTGCAACCAAGGCTATTCGCGTGGAGTCTGCCAGCGTTATCCTGCTCAGAAGCCACATTCAGGAATGCGGTACAGCGTCATACGACGCAGCGAGAGCGAGCTGGATGTGCTCTGCATCGAGGAACAGGACTATACGCCGATTTGGTGGCGCGAGGTGAAATATCTCATTCCGGATTGCCGCCTGGAGCCGGAGATTGCCGATAGCTGCATACGCGCCCAGATTCTAGCTTTTTGTCGAAGCTATTTAGATCGTTTTTTGTCTCACTAATTCCTGAGAATTATAAGTAAATCCAACTATGTCAACGACGCTTCCTGTACGTACTGTGCGTGAATCGCAAGCTGAATATTCTGAAATCTGCCTTCCTAACGACGCTAATATGCTGGGCAACATGCTTGGCGGACACGTCATGCACCTGGTGGATGTCTGCGGCGCCATCGCGGCCATGCGCCATGCCCGCTGCCCCGTGGTAACCGCTTCCGTGGATCAGATGACGTTTTTGCACCCAATTCACATTGGCGAACTGGTACGCTTGAAGTCTCAAGTCAACCGGGTTTTCCGCACCTCCATGGAAGTGGGGGTAAAGGTCTGGGTGGAAAATCTCGAGACCGGCGAAGTCCGGCACACCTCCTCCGCCTATCTCACGTTTGTCGCGCTGGATCGCTCTGGTAACCGAATTGTGCTACCACAAGTGGTGCCGGAAACAGAGGAGGAACGGCGGCGCTATGAAGAAGCGGCGCAGCGCAGGGCCTACAGGCTGGCTTCAAAAGATAAAACGAAACGAACTTCCGGACAGTAGGGCTTAGCCCCTGCCCTTACTCCGGCTCCGCTTTATACATGTACTTAATGGAATGTTTGAACAGCAGGAGATTGGGCGCGTCTACGCGATTGAGCTTCAGGCACTCGCGGTCGTACCATTCGATCACCCCTTCTAGCTGTTCGCCATCGGTGAGCACCACGACCATGCGCGTCTTGGCCTGCATTTGCTTGGCGTAGTAAAACTGTTCTGCGTTGGTTTGCTCGGGAGGGGTGCCCTTTTTGGGAGCAGGTGGTCTGCGCACGGGTTCTTTGCCGTCCGGAGTTGCAATCCGTACCGATTTTCTCGTTAGTGCTTCCATAGCCGTTCCTTTAATCACTTGGCCTCGACGATTCTTCGAACAATAAGGTTCCCGGTCGCATACGTGTTCGTTAGGCGGATGCGCTGTGCCGGGAGTTACGTAAATTAATAATCATAGCGTCGAACGCTGCAATTTTCTGTATATTCCGGCGCACCATGTGGGCAAGCTCATCAAGGGCTGCCATGGCGCGCTCAATCCAAACGAAGTTAACCTGCTGAGAAATCTTGGCGATTCGCTGTTCCACGTCGCGGTTCCTGACCCGAGCGCCGCTCTTTAAAGCCAAAATATCTTCAAGCAAGGCATACCCAGGCTTTAGATAAAAATCCAATTTTTCGGATTTTCGCTCACAAAACGACTCCGATTCCTGCACCCAGAGGGAGAAATCTTTTAGCTCTGCTGCACATTCAAAGGCGGACAACAGGAGCGCCCGGCGGTTTCGAAACTCTTCCACATCGAGCGTGGCCGCAATGCCCGGGCTGCCCTCAGCCAGCGCGATGCGCAGGTCTCGGTCGGGAAGCTGACGCGCCTCAGCAAACTGAGACATCTCGGCATCGGAGAGAGGCGCCATTTGTAAGATTACGGCGCGAGATCGGATCGTGGGCAGCAAGTCATAAACGTTTTCCGCTGTCGCCACAATCACCAGATAGTCCGGCGGCTCTTCAAGGAGCTTGAGGAGAGAGTTGGCGGCCTGCTCGTTGGCGCGATCGAGGCGGTCGATCAGGAAGACCCGGTGTGAGCCTGCAAGCGGCTTGAATTGGGCCCGTTCGCGGAGCAGACGCATCTGCTGGATGCTGAGCTGGCACAGAGGACCCTCCGGCGTGAAGGTTAGAAAATCTGGATGAGAAGAGAAGAAGAGCGGATCTTCGGCGCGCTTTTCCGAGGGCCATTTCTCCCGTTCCGCGATCACCTCCCGATTGTGGGGAAGGCTTAAATCGTCCTGCTCGATTTTGGCCGCGCCGCCGAGAAGTCTGGCTGCAAAACGCCTTGCAAGCGTCGCCTTGCCGACTCCTTCCGGGCCTGCCAGCAGGATGGTCTGTGGGATCATGCCGCTGTCAATCGCCTGGGCAAGAGTTTGCGCCACAGTGTGGTTACCGTAAAAGTTTTCAAAATGCATCACGGCTTCTGAGCTCCCGTTGTGTGCCGGGCGATGACAGGCGCTACCTCAGCCCATACCCGTTCGGCTACTTCGGCCGGAGTACCAGAGCCATCGATGGTACGGAATCGCGAAGGCTCAAGAGACGCAATGCGCCGGTAGCCTTCGGCCACTCGCTGATGAAATGCAAGAGGCTGTTGATCGATACGCGCCTCCGCCTCCCCGGTTGCACGATTACGCCCTTTTG
>Ga0209062_1006373_pt1 | contig 10831 bp, 10 predicted proteins | sample Coa_R2_2_FD_187158 | JGI IMG/M metagenome (GOLD analysis project Ga0209062, IMG submission 187158) | Surface soil microbial communities from Centralia Pennsylvania, which are recovering from an underground coalmine fire - Coalmine... | ecosystem: Environmental > Terrestrial > Soil > Unclassified...
CCCGTAAATGGGGTAGCTTGCGGCGCAGTCTGCTGGAGGAGAGGTCCGTGAAGCGCATTGTCGGTATCGTAGCCGTGCTGCTGGCGGCTGGCTGGTCGGCTGTTGCCGCCCAGTCCGGGGTCGAGAGACTCTACATCCTCAACTGTGGGGAGGGCACGGCCGGCGACATTTCGCGCTGGTCGCCCGGCGTCAATGAGGGGCAGTCGATGCCTTTTGTCGACAATTGCTACCTCATCAAGCATGCGCAGGGCTGGTTCCTGTGGGACACCGGCATTCCCGACGCGGTGGCGGGGATGCCCAACGGGCTGGTGCCCGCCGATCCCAAGGCCATTACCTGGCATCGACCGAAGACGCTGGCGGCCCAGCTCGACCAGCTCGGCGTCAAGCCGGCCGACATCAAGGCCATGGCAGTGTCGCACACCCATCCCGACCACATCGGCAATGTCGAGATGTTTCCGACCGCCATGCTCTATGTGCAGAAGGCCGAATATGACTGGCCCGGTACCAACGGTCAGCCGCGCTTCAAGCCGGAGCACCCCGTCACGCTGCTGCAAGGCGATCGTGACGTGTTCGGCGACGGCAGTCTCGTGATCCTCTCCACGCCCGGCCATACGCCCGGCCACCAGTCGCTGCTGGTCAAGCTGCCCAAGACCGGCGAGGTGCTGCTGTCGGGCGATGCCGTCCACTTCAAGAGCAATTGGGACAATCGGCGTGTGCCGTCGCTCAACTTCAGCAAGGAGGCGACGGTGTTCTCGATGGAAAAGATCGACGGGATATTGCAACGGGATCACGCGCAGCTCTGGATCAACCATGACAAGGCGCAGCGCGATACGTTGAAGCTGGCGCCGGAGTTCTACGATTAGCTCACACCGCAGCGATCGCCTCGATCTCGATCAGGAAGTCCGGACCATAGAGCCTCGACACCTCAACCAGCGTCACGGCCGGCGCGGCCGGCGGCGTGACCGAGGCGAAGAAGCGGTTGCGGGCTTCGCGATAGGCGCCGAGATTGTTCATGTCGGTCACGAATACGGTGAGTTTCACCACATTGGCTGCAGTGCAGCCGCTCGCTCGCAGGGCGTGAGTGAGATTGGCGAAGACCTGGGCGGCTTGCGCAGCGAAATCGCCCTTGCCGATGACGTTGCCGTCACGGTCGAGTGCGGTCTGGCCAGCAATGAAGACGATCCTGTTGGCGCTGACGTCCACGATCTGGGAGTAGCCCGGCGGCGAGCCGAGCTCGGGCGGATTGATGCGCCGGATCGAAGGCGTGGGATCATCAGTCATGGCAGTCACTCCTTGAGCTGACGTGAGGAGTCAGTTCTTCGGCGCGGAGATCGGGGGTGGGCCGAAACCCGTGCCGCGCCTCGGATTGAGCGTCCCGGCATAGAACGACACCATCCAGACCAGGAGCAGGCCGACCAGGTAGGCGACATAGACCTGTGGAGGCTTCTTGATCCATTGCCAAAATCGCGAGATCGGGCCTTGCTGGTTCGCGTCGTCGGTCATGGCTCAATTCCCGGATTGTAGGATGGGCAAAGGCGCGCTTGCGCCGTGCCCACCGTCTCTGGCTTGGTGGGCACGCTGCGCTTTGCCCACCCTACAATCCAGATGTGCGCAAAAACTGGCGGCGATGGGAAGCGCAATCTCCTTACCAGTCTCATTGCCGCGGCACCGGCTTGAGCAGCAGGAGCGCGGCAAATGCCGCGAGGCTCAGTGCGGAGGAGACGATCAGGATGCGGCTTCCCATCACGTTGAGCAGCAGGCCAAAGGCGAGGGGGGCCACGGCTTGCGCGAGCCGCGCCGGCGCGCCGATCAGGCCAAGCCGATAGCCGTAGTTCTGGGAGCCGAAGATCGCCAGCGGCAGCGTGCCGCGCGCGATGGTCAGGACGCCATTGCCGGCGCCGTGGAAGATCGCGAACAGGCTTGCCGCCGTGCCGCCTGAAATTGCCACGATCGCGGCCCCGATCGGATGCGTCAGGCACGCAAGCCTGGTCGAGACGATCGCGTGGTAGCGCTTTAGCACGGCCGCTTCCACGATGCGCGCGCCGACCTGCGCGGGGCCGATCAGCGCGCCGGCCGCGATCGCCTCGACCGGCGAGGCGCCGGCCGCTTCGAGGATGCGCGGGAAATGCGCGGCCATCGCCCCGGTCACGGTCCAGGCGGCGGCGAAGGTGAAGGCGAGCAGGACCATGGTGCGGTCGATCGGGATGTGCGGCTTGGCGGCCGTTGTGGTCGCGATCTTCGCCCCCGCCACGGGAGGCAGCATGAAGAAGTTGAGCGGCAGCCCGAGCAGCAGATGCGCGGCCGCCCAGGCAAAGCAGGTGTCGCGCCAGCCGATATGGGCAAGCCCCAGCGCCGTCAGCGGCCAGCCGACGGTCGAGGCAAAGCCCGCGATCAGGGTGATGCCGGTGATGGGCCCGCGCGCAGCATCGCCGTAGATCCGGCCCAGCGCGCCGAACGCGGCATCATAGAGCCCGTAGCCCATGCCGATTCCGAGCAAGAGCCAGGCGGCAAACAGCAACGGGATATTGCTGGTCAGTCCGAGCAGCACGAGCCCCGCGGCCATGGTCAGGTTGGAGATGGTCAGCACCGGCCGGCCGCCGATCAGGTCGATCTGGCGGCCGACCCTCGGTCCCAGCACGGCCGTAATCACCGCAGCCGCCGAGAAGGCGGCGAACACCCAGTTGGGGGAGACGCCGAGATCATGTGCGATCGGATCGGCCAGGATCGCCGGCAGATAATAGCTGGAGGCCCAGGCCAGCGTCTGGGTGGTGCCGAGCGCGAGGATGAGGGGGTAATGGCGCCCGTTCATCACACGGGCGCCGTCAAGTCGGGTCGAATAAGCATCTTCGGCATTTGCGGTGGTCGGGAACGACACGTCAAGCACACGGGACGCGTGCCTCACCTTCCGTCCGACATGATTGCAAGGCATAATCAGTTGCATGGAACTTGCCCCCCGTATGGAGCTGATGAACTGGCTGGTCAGCCAGGGTCTCACCGGCCTTCCCGAACCCGACCTGATCCGTGGCTTCTGCGAGCGCTGCCGCGCGGGAGGCCTCGAATTGTCGCGCGGGCTTGCCTTCATCGACACGCTGCACCCGATCTATGAGGGCCGCGGCTTCCGCTGGAGCGACCGCGAGAGCAACGAGAGCCAGACCTTCGAATACACATCGAGCGCCGACGGCGATGCCGCCAGGAACTGGCGCCGCTCGGTGTTTCACCACATGCTGGAGAAGGGCCACGACGAGTTCATCATCGATCTCGGCGACTGCGAGCAGCTCGATTTCTCCATGATCGGCGATCTCGCCGAAAAGGGACACCGGCACTTTCTCGCCTTCGTGCATCGCTTTGGCGATGCCGGCACGCTCGGCCAGATGGACTGCTTCTATTCCTATTGGGCGACCCGCCGCGATGACGGCTTTTCGCAAGGCGAGATCGCGGCGCTGCGCGATCTCGTGCCGCTCCTGGGTCTTGCGATCAAGTCGGCGCAGCATGTCGACATCGCGCGCACGTTGGGGCGGGTCTATCTCGGGCGCGACGCCTCGGCGCAGGTGCTGTCGGGGCGTATCTCGCGCGGCGTCACCGAGCGTATCAAGGCGGTGCTCTGGTTCTCCGACCTGCGCGGCTCGACCGCGATTTCCGAGAGCATCGGCCCGGACGAGATCATTCCGTTCCTCAACGATTATGCGCAGGCCTCGATCGACGCCATCCACGAGGCCGGCGGCGACGTCCTGAAGCTGATCGGCGACGGCGTGCTCGCGATCTTCACCGGGGAGGACATGGCGGTCGCGCGGCGCGCCGCGCTGCAGGCCGAGCATCGTTTCCGCCTCAACATGGCCGAGCTCAATGCGCGGCGCTCGGCGGCGGGGCGTCCTGTCACCACGGCCTATGTGGGCCTGCATATCGGCCAGGTGTTCTACGGCAATATCGGCAGCGAGGACCGGCTCGATTTCACCGTGGTGGGTCCGGCCGTCAATGAAGTCAGCCGCATCGCCTCGATGTGCAACTCGGTCGACCGCGAGTTCCTGGCATCCTCGGAATTTCGCGGCGGCCTCGACCCGACCGGCCGTCGCTATCTGGTGTCGACCGGCCGCTATGCGCTGCGCGGCATCGGCCGCGCCCAGGATCTCTATACGCTCGACCCTGATATGGAAGGCAACGAGGCCATGACGGGTGGCTACGAGCGATATTTGAAGGGTTAGCCACGCAGTTATCGAGTGGTCGTCAGGAGACCTGCAAGCGTAAGTTGCCAGGGGTATCATTCGTTCTAGACACGCTGAGGAGCCGCAATGAGTGAACCGTTCCCAGGCGCCGTGCCCCAGATGCCCGTCAGTGATGTCAAGCGGGCGGCCCTCTATTACGAGAAATGCCTGGGGTTTCATTGGGACTGGGGCACGCAAGACATCGGCCAGGTCTCGAGGGAAAATTGCAGGCTCTTCCTGACCAGCGACGCTTCCGATGAGGGCGCGGGTACGAGGCCGGTGGTGATCTGGATCAACCTCAACAGCAAAGCCGAAGTCGACGGGCTGCACGAGGCATGGCGCAACAGCGGTGCGCGAATCGTCGACGCACCTCAGTCGAAGCCCTGGAACCTGCACGAGTTCACCGCAGCAGATCTGGATGGCAATCTGCTTCGCGTTTTCTACGACTTTGCCTGGGAGCTGCCCGACCGCGGCGGGCGTGTGGATGATACTGCCGAACGCGACGCTGCTCGCGCGAAGACATGAGGCTACGCGAGATATCGCTCTGTCGTCATACCGAGACACGCATCCACATCCTCGCGGCGCACATTTGCGTCCGAGCCTTGCATCAGCCGTTACCCTCAAGTGCGAGGGCGCAGGGAGAGCCGGGTGGCCGCTGCACCCGGGGCCTCCGCGCAAGAGATTGCGCGAAAGCGCGTAGACCACAGGTACAGGCGGTGACAACCGGCCCTCCCTGCGCAGTGGTTTACGGCTTATAGGCGCTCTCCTCGGTGAACCCTTCCGTTTGCCACCGTCGCAGCCCACGATGCGGCTCGCATCGTCGGCAACTTGGCGCCGGACCTTTCGGGGCGCCAGGACCACACCACTTCGCCGTCCAGGGATATGCCGCTCGTCAACAGGCCCATCCCCGTCCACCGCATTCCGCTCCACGTGTCGTGACGATCGCGATACGCCCCTTCGCTCGGTGCGGAATGAAGGGGTTATACGCCAAATCCGAATTTCGGAAAACAGGAATATTTTTGCGCGAGGGGCTTGACACGATGGTGAGGCCGGTGCCCGCCGGGCAAATCAATGGAAGGTTCGGCCGGCTATGCTCGGGTAATTGAAAGCACTGTCACCGTACTTCTAATTCGCGTATCAGATGGTAAGGCCTCAAGGTTTGCCGCGCCCCGAACGTCAAATTCTCCGGTCAATAGCCTCACAACTGGATTGTCGAAAAATTGTTGAGGAAGAACGTGATGGATTTGAAACATGCCCCGGCTCCGCCATCAATCTCGATCAACAGTCTGCCGCATCTCGAAATAAGATGCCTTTCAGGTCTGATCGCTTGCACGCATCCTTCAGCTCCTGATCACAGATGATCTGTGGCTCGAGGTAGCGCATCCGAAAGACATGGGCGGAAGAGACGACGTCTTCCTTGAAGATCAGATTTGCCCCGCCGAGAAGACTGTATGTCTTTCGCGACTGCCCCTTAAAAGATTTGTGCTCTACCTTGACTCGAGATGCGCTTTCGTCGATCGCGTCGACAATGCGCGTGACGTCGCAGAGCCAGTAGACTGGCCCTTCACTGCCGTCTCGGTTCCGAACGTCACATCTGACAAAGGCGACGCAGTCAGGATCGACGGTTTCAAGCACGAACTTGAGCCGATCCGATACAAGCCAATATTCATGGTACAGTTCGAGATCCCGAAGTGCTCGGCCGAGCGATTTGTTTATCAAGACACGCGGCGGATCAAGGAAGTTACCAAACCCTCGGCGACCTATTGGCGGGCCAAGGACTCTTCGTCCATCCAGCAAGGCCGCCAGATTCTCAACCTCGAAGCCAGCTCTGCCGCCCTTCCAATAGTTAGGACTCATGAGATAGAACTTGCGCGGCTTCGCCTTGCGGGCACGTCTTTCGATTGGGTCAATGGTCACGTCTGTTCCTCTCGGGGTGTCCGGCATCGTTTTCAATCATGACCACTAACTGCCAAGCCCTCAACGCGAAACGATCATCCTCTCTCTACTTGGCTAACGCAGCAGCAGAATTACAGTGACACTGCTGGACTGCCGCCCCCCAGCGCGCACCATGCGGCGTGGCTCGTCTCGTGATCCCCGGTTACCCGCACCATGTCACGCAGCGTGGCAATCGCCGCGCGCAGGCCTTTTTTGCGGCGGCGACAATGCGGCTTAGTCAGGGTCGGGTCAGGATGGCAACGGCTTGCCCCAATCCCTTGCCGCCGAGAACCCGATCGCTTCCCTTCAAGAACTCGGTCTCCGCAAAACCGAGATGGGATGCCCACACACTGATGGCGCTTCGCTCAATAAACGAATTCAGATGGGTCGGCACTGCTGATCGCTGTGCTTCGACAGTATCCTCAAAGACGCGCCAGTGACCTGGGTCGGCAAATTCAAGGAACGAGAATATCAACTTTCCTTTTGGCTTGAGAGCGCGACAGGCATCCTCGATATACAGATAGCTCTCGTGATGGAGCAAATGCGTAAACACGCTAAAGGCACAAATCATGTCGGACGAAGCGCTGGCGACGGGAATTGAAAGGTGCCTGTGGAGCTTGAAGCGATAATGAGGCGGGCACTTTTCGGCAGCATAGTCCAGGAGAGCCGTGACAATGTCGGTTCCGAGATAATCGATCTGCATGGCTGCGGTGGCCAAGGCGTATGCGAGCCTGCCGCTTCCACATCCGATATCGACAACAGACATTCCATTGCCAAGCCCTGCATATTGAAGGATGTTGCGCTCGATCTCCCCAATCTCGCGGTAGCCTCCGCCAACGGCGCGAGCCATGGCCTCGTCCCGAGGATAAGTTCTGAGCAGGTGCTCGACCAGGCGCTCATAGTCCTCAACGAAATGAAATTGAGCCACGGCCCCCCCCTTTAAATTCTACCCCGGCGGGAACGCTCCAAGCCTCAGCGATCGCTGCGCTCGGAAAGCAAACGCAGGATCGCACTATACTTCGGCTCTGCACTTCATGCGAAACGATTGCGTGAGGGATTACGGTAGGTTCGGTTCACAAGAGCGCGTAAGTCCGCCGCCACCCCCGCCGCCCTATCGGCCGGGCATCGAAGCCAGCAGCACCTTGATCTCCCTCATCTCGTGATAGGCAATCGCGCAGATGCGCCAGTCGCTCGCGGCCAAGGCGAGCGTATAGGCGGCTTCATGCGAAAACAGCACGGCGCCCTGCGCATCGAGGACATCCCACAGAATCGTGGCGTGGCGTACCGTGGCGAGAGAACGCGGACCTGGAGATCGCGTATCTGTCCACTGGCAACCCCAAGCTGACGATAACCTCTGAACAGCGGCCTGATGATTTCGGCCAGGTACTGCTCAACGGAGCTGATCACCGTCAGCGTGATCTCGCCGTCGTCGCCAACAAAGTGGCAGGGAAAGAGAAAGCATCGCGCCAGCGCGTCCTTGTCCCGCGCGGCGAACGCGTCGCCATAGCGCGCGAAGAACGTCTTGATCTCGGTCGTCGTCGCGCTGGCGCCGGTCATTGGCGTGTCCTCCACCCGAAGGACCAAACCATATGCCGGAAATGCGACACCGCGAGGATTGCAGACAGCCTCGGCGCGACCGCGGGAGGCGAGAGTCCGGCTTCGCCGACGAATTCCGGCAATCATCCGAATGTCGGCTTCCACGGGATAGAGCGGAAGGCGGTGCAACCGACGCGCTCATGACTCGATGCGGACCACCATCTTGAGGTGCTCGTCCGACTACTGCGTCTCGTTGCTGTGGAAATACGGCTTGGAGCAGGTCGCGTGGAGGGCAAAAAGCGTTGCGCAATCAAAGCGTGTATGGCTAATTGAGGTCATGGGGGCGAGGAAACAGCGAGGCAACCGCCAGCGGTTCGTTGTTTGTCGTCGATTTGTAACTGGGCGCTTTGCAATATCGAGACGGGGCACAATGGGGTCAAAAGTCGGGGCGCTGCCCCTTTTGCTTGCCGGGTTTTTGCTGGCGAGTTGCGCGAGTCCACGTGGCCTTGATGAGCCGCCCTTGCAGCTCCCGCCGTTGAAGGCGGGTTACGGCCGCGTCTACTTCACCCGACCGGCCGATCTTGGGGGGTCGGCTGTTCAGCCCGAGATTCGGATGAACAATGAAGTCGTCGGCCGATCTGTGCCCGGCGGGTTCTCTTTTGTCGACCGCCCCCCGGGGAAATATGCCGTGACGACGGCAACCGAGGTCGAGAATGCGGTCACATTCCAATTGGCCGCGGGCGAGACGAAGTACATCAGGACGTCAGTGACGCCCGGCATACTCGTCGGCCATATCACGCCGACGCTCGAATTTCCCGAGCAGGGGCAATCCGACATCAGCCAGCTCAGGTACGTCGGACCCGCATTCTGATGCGCTCCGTGAGTAGCCCGCGCTAGCGGAGCGATATGCGGGATTGCTGTGCCATCGTTCCCGGATGTCGCTATTCGAGGCGCCCGGAATGACCGAGCGCATCAACACGCTTGCACAGCTTCCTCGCCCACCATCTCCGGTTGCTGCGCCAGCGACACCGCGGGCGACAGCAGGATCACCACCGCCTGCGCGCCGAAGATCGCGACCGCGAGATATAGGCAGGTCTCGGCGCCTGAGAGTCCACCGACGATGGCGCCGATGGCCGAGCCGAGCGGGCGCGCGCCGTAGCTCAAGATGTTGATCGCGGAGACGCGGCCGAGCAGGCGCGGGGGCGTCACCGATTGCCGCAAGGTGGTGGTCGAGATCACCCAGAGGATCGGGCCGACGCCGAGCAGGAAGAAGCTCAGGCCCGCAAGCAGCGGTGATGCGATGACGGTCGTGAGCGCCATCACGCCGGCAGCGAGGAAGCCGCAGACCGGACCGAGGCCGATCACGGTGCCGAAGGCGAGCCGCCGCATCACCCGGGTTGCGACCAGCGCGCCGATCACCATGCCGACGCCATACATCGCAAGCGTGGTGCCGACGCCGGTCGCCGACAGCGCGAGATGCCGCACAGCATAGGGCACGAACACCGCGAGCACCAGGAACGAGCCGGTGTTGAAGATGAACTGGGTCACGAACACCGGCCGCAGCAGCGCGTGGTGCACCACGAAGCTCAGGCCTTCGCGGATGTCCTGCAGCGGATGCCGCCGCGGCGGAGCCTGCCGCGTCGGCTCGTAAAGTCCGGCCAGCAGCACCACGGCGATGCCAGAGAGCGCCGCGGCAAAGCCGAAGGCAGGACCTGCGCCGACCCATCCGACTAGCACGCCGCCGAGCGCGGGGCCGCTCGCAAACGCAACGGTGCGCGCGAGCTCGATCCTGGCGTTTGCGGCCGGCAGCAGATCGGGCGTCACCAGCGAAGGCACCAGTGCCGGTGCTTCGACGCTGTAGACCACCGTGCCGCACACCGCGGCAAAGCCGAGCGCAGCCAGCCAGGGCAGGGTGAGCAGGCCGAGCCAGATCAGGAGCAGGATCGCAGCCAGGGCCGCCGCGCGCAGCGCTTCGGCGCCCGCCATCAAGACGCGTCGCGGCAAACGGTCGGTGAGGAGGCCCGCGGGAATGGCAAACAGCACGAAGGGGGCGGTCAGCGCCGTCTGCAACAAGCCGGTCTGGCCCTCGGCGAGGCCGAGCGTGAGCACGGCCACGATCGGCGCCGCAGCGAGCGCAATCTGCTCGGCCGATTGAGCCGCGAGGTTGGACCAGGCCAGGCGGTTGAAAGTTTTCGGCAGAGAGGCGGTTTGTTTGATCGAGGACATGGCGCGGTTCCCGGAATTGCGGATGTGATGGCAATCTGGGCAAGCCGGCTCCCAAAACCCACCCGCTTACCGACAGGCTGGCCGGGAGATCGGGTGGGGAACTCTTTGAATCCGAGGATGTTTCTAGATGCTCTTGCAAATGAGTTGCAATAAAAATCGAAATCAGTCATCCTTCCGACATGGATGCTAGATCGCCCCACTTTGCCTCCGAAGCCGAGCTGGACGCAGCCCGGGACAGGTCGTCGGTCGAGGGCTGGCGAGGCGCGCGCGGCGAGCCGTCGCTGTCGAACATGTTCGCCACCGTCCGCACCGTCCGCGAGGGCTCGTTCTGGCGCAGGCTGCTGGCGTTCCTTGGCCCGGGCTACCTGGTCGCCGTCGGCTATATGGACCCCGGCAACTGGGCGACCTCGCTCGCCGGCGGCTCCAAGTTCGGCTACTCGCTGCTGACGGTCGCGCTGCTCTCCAATGTGATGGCGATCGTGCTGCAGTCGCTGTGCACACGGCTCGGCGTCGGCGCAGGCCGCGACCTCGCCCAGGCCTGCCGTGACTCGTTTCCGCGCTGGATGAGCTGGCCGCTGTGGCTGTCGGCCGAGATCGCGATCACCGCGACCGACCTTGCCGAGGTGATTGGCACGGCGATTGGCCTCAACCTGTTGTTCCACATTCCGCTGGCGATCGGCGTCGTCATCACCGCGCTCGATGTGTTCCTGATCCTCGCGCTGCAGGCGTTCGGCTTCCGCTGGATCGAGGCCTTCGTCGTGGCGATGCTGGGCGTGATCGCGTCGTGCTTTGCGGTGCAGATTGCGATGGCCGATCCCGATTGGGGCGCGGTGATCCGCGGCTTCCTGCCGAGCCGCGAGCTCTTTGCCGACCACGACATGCTCTATCTCGCGCTCGGCATTCTCGGCGCGACCGTGATGCCGCATAATCTCTAT
>Ga0209062_1006374_pt1 | contig 10830 bp, 9 predicted proteins | sample Coa_R2_2_FD_187158 | JGI IMG/M metagenome (GOLD analysis project Ga0209062, IMG submission 187158) | Surface soil microbial communities from Centralia Pennsylvania, which are recovering from an underground coalmine fire - Coalmine... | ecosystem: Environmental > Terrestrial > Soil > Unclassified ...
CGCCAGGTCGGTTGAATCGCCGGTGGTGGCCAGCGCCAGAGCCAGCTCACGCGCCTCTTTGGAGGTCGTGGTGAGCATCGGCCGGACGAGGTCGAGCACCTCGCGCGCCTTGGGAGGGTTCTGCTCCAGCAGCTGGTCCAGACGGCCGAGCTGCAGCTCCAGGTAGGTCAGGTTCTGGAGCACCGAATCGTGCAGATTGAGGCCCAGCTGCTCCCGCTCTCCGGCCATGCCCTCCAGGTATGCCTGCTCCCGCGCGGCGGCCCTATCCAGGAAGCTGCTCACCTCCTGCGCCAGCACCTTCACCAGCTCCATGGTGTGCTGCTGCAGGCTCCGGGCCGCGCCTTCGTGGCCGGTGGACGTGCCGACGCCGAATAAGCCAACGGTTCGGCCGGCGTTCTTGACCGGGGCGAAGCAGAACCAGTCAGTTTCGGAGCCGGCTTCGACGATGCTGCTCAGGCGCGTCGCCGCAGACAAGCGCAAGACCACGGTGGTCTGGTTCAGGATGGCCTCGGCCAGTCGCGAGACCAGGTCCGGATCGGCCACTTCTCGCGTCTGAGCACCCTCGTCCGGATCCCACCAGGAGACCTCCACGGACTCGCCGCTGGTCTCGGAAACGAAAAGCGTGAGATGTTCCAGGCTGGCGTTCGCGGCCGCCAGCGCCTGCACGACCCGCTCACGGCGCATGCTGCTTGTCAGCGGCACGGAAACCGAACGTTCGGCCAGAATCTCTTCGAAGGTCCGTCGGGACTGGCCGAAGCGGCGGGTCCGGACCAGCAGCTCTCCTAACACCGGGCCGAGCTCCGCCATGAACTCCACGAGATTGCGGCGGCCCGGCTCCAGGAACACCAGCCAGGCCGTCTGCTCCAGCGAGCTGTGAATCATGATCGCCACTACCGGGCCCTCGCGGGTTGACTCGCCCAGATGCTGGGGCAGCTCTGCCGGCGGGCTCACGCGTGGGCCTAGCAGTTGTTCAGCCTCCAGTGGCCGTCCGGCGGCCCGGAAGCAGACGGCGACGCCAATGGCGCCGGTCAGCTGCTGCAGCTCTACGCCGAGCACGTCTCGAAACCGATCCCAGGCGCGGTGCGGGACGAGGCGAGCCACCAGCTGCACCCACGGCAGCCACTCATAGGCGCTTATTTCCTCCGCGGGGCGGTTCCAGCGATTCGTCTCCGATTCCGTCACAGTGAGCTTCAGTGCACTCTACACGTGCCCGGCGGACCTGAACAGATGCTTGTGGGTACAGTACCCTGGGCCTGAACGGCAAACATTGTGCTGCGATGACCTAGGTCTTTGTCGTACACCTGGGGGAGTAACTGCCCCCGGTCCCCCGTCGGATGGGCTACTCAAACGAGGCGAGCTCCCAGCATGATTAGAGTAACCTGCAATGAGCGCTAAAGGGCGCGTTGCGGTCCTGGATGACGAAGTTCTGCTGCTGGAGCTGTTCAAGCTCGTGCTTACCGAAGCCGGGTACGAAGTCGTCGCCAGCACCGAGTTGGAGCGCGCGCACGATTTGGTCCTGACCACCCACCCCGACGTGGTGCTGCTGGACCTCATGGCAGCCGGAGAACCGAAAGGGTACGAAGCCCTCGAGGCATTGCGGGCCGACGGAACGACCTCCGACGTCCCGGTGGTTGTTTGCTCGGTGCTCAGCGAGCCCCTGCTGAAGACGCTGCAGCGGGATGGCCGGATAACCGTTCTGGCCAAGCCCTTCGAGCTGCCGGAGCTGCTATCCGCGGTCGATGACGCGGCGCACCGCTAGCCGTCTCTCCGCATTCGCGAGTAAGACGCGTTGAGCAGCTTCATCCTGCGCTCCGCATGCTCCCGCAGGTCGGTGGCGTGGAACCGGTCCGGGTGCCAGAGTTTGGCCAGCTTGCGGTAGGCGCGTTGCACTGCCTCGCCTGAGGCGGCTCCCTCGAGCCCCAGGTTCTGCATGTCGAGCAGCAGCCTGGGATCTTCGACGGGAACTCCGCCGGCCGGGACGCGAGGTCTGCCGCGCGGCTCGAAGCGCCAGCGGCAGCAGCGTAAGGTTTCGAACGCGCCGGCCAGCACGCGGAGAGCGCCACAGGCCACGATCCCCCAGCCCACTAGCAGCGGCCCGTCGGTGGACCAGGTGCCGAACGCCCAGTGGCAGGCGACGATTGCGCCCAGACCTCCGCCGAACCACAGCGAACCGCTCAGCAGCGTGCCCCGGGCGCGGCTGCGACGGCCGCCAAGGCGGGCTTGTTCCACGGTTCCCACGAAGTAGCGTGCCAGCTCCGGCGCCCACCCATTCTCCTCCAGCGTCGCCGACAGCGTGACGGCGGGGTAACCGCTGTCCAGTCCTGCGCGAGCCCATTCGTAGAGCTGCTGCGACGAGCCTTCCAGCGGCGGCTTCGAGGCCTTCAGTGAGCCGCTACTCCGTCGGCGGCTTCCACTGCGTTGGTGTGGATCATCTGCCGCAGCGATTCCACTCGCGTCGCTACGTCCTTGAGGGAAACGGGCGGCACGGACCAATCCACCTCGGGGCAGGCCAGCGGGATCGGGCCCGCGCTCTTGCGCAGGGTGTCGAACTCGTCGAACAGCTTCTCCTGCTCGGCGGCGCGACGCTCGTGGCGGGTGCTCAGCTCCCACATCAGGCTTTCCAGCTCCCGCAGCAGCTGGTCCATGCGATTGACCCGCTGCTGGTCCTCTGCGCGCCATCGTGCGACGGCTGCCTCGCAGCGCCTCCGCCAGGCGCTTACCTCCGGGACGAAGCGATCGACCAGCGCGGCGTAGACTTGCTGCCGCCTGCGGCTGAGCTCCTCGATGCGAGCCGTCTCAGCTTCACGGCCCTGCCAGGCGATGTCGAGCGCGAGCTTGTCCCGGCGCTCGAGCGCGGCCTGCTCGCCCTCCTGAAGCGCCGCCAGGTTCTGAACGGCGTTGGCGATGGCCTGATCGATGGTTCGCAGCTCCGTCTGGAGCGTGCTGACGCTGAGTTGCTCCAGCCCGCGTTCCACGTCCGACTTGTTGTGGCGCCACCGGCCTGTCAGCCGCCGAAAGAAGCCCTGATGCTCCTCCGGCCGCTCTAGATCCAGGCTGGGGAGCGGCACCAGATCCAGCCTGGCGCCGCCGCTGGCAGGGAGCTCCTCAGGGTCGGCGGCCATGGCCAGCCCTCAGGTAGGCAAAGGATGCAACATGGTACCCGAAAGTTCTACAGAAATTGCACAGAGTAGTAACCACCAGTAGCATGCCCTCTAATCGTGAATGTGACTTCGGACCGCCCAGCAGGAAGGTCGCACCGGAGCGCGCGGCAGGTGCCGGCGGTTCTTATTGTGGAACCGAGCCCGCGCCTGGGCTCGGTGTTGGAAGCCATCGTTCAAGATGAGCTTGGCTGCTCCACACGCTGGCTTCAGTCCAGGGCGGAGGCGAGACATGCCGCGGAGGAGTCTCAGACTCCGCTGCTGGTGATTCTGGAATTGGAACAGCACTTGACCGCGACGGTCGAGGTTGCTCAGTACTGGCGCGAGCGGCACCCGAACGTGCCCATTATCGCCACCGGATACGCCGATGGCTCCGCTCTGGCCGCCGAATTGGGATGCGCCTTCCTCGGACGGCCATTTCCCTTCGAACAGTTCGTGCACCTGCTCAGGCAAGCCGCTTCTGGCGCGAAGGTCGGCGGTTCAGAGGTGTTGCTACAGGCGCACAATCCCCTTCTTCACGGCGTACAGAATGGCCTGGGCCCTGTCGTAAACGCCGAGCTTGTTGTAGATGCTGGCAATGTGGTTGCCTACGGTGCGCTCGCTGATTGACAGCAGCCTGGCGATCTCTTTGTGCCGGCGGCCCTCTGCCATAAGCCGCAGCACGGTGGTTTCCCGGTTGCTCAGCGGCGTGTCACCGCGCTCGAGGCTCTCCTTGCGGCCGTTCATCGTATCGGCGACGCTGTTGAGCACGCGTTTGGCGATCGCCGGCGGCAAGTAGGCCTTGCCCTCAGCGGCATTGCGCACCGCTTCCACCATCGTTTCCGGCGTATCGTCCTTCACGATGTAGCCGCTGACGCCGACCTTGATCGCTTCGTAGATGTCCTGGTCCTGGTCGGTCGCCGAGATAATCACCACGCCCGTCTCGGGCAGCGACTCCTTGATCTGGCGCGCGGCTGCCAGCCCGTCCATGCCGGGCATCTTGATGTCCATGACGACGACGTCAGGCCGTGAGGCGAGCGCTTTGTCGACGGCTTCATACCCTTCCCCCGCCTCGGACACCACTTCGAAGGTGTCTTCGAAGATGCTTCGAAGCGCACGCCTCCACACTACGTGGTCGTCTGCAATGAGTACTTTGGTTCGCATAATGCTCCTAGCTCACACCCGTTGTTTTCTCTCCCCCGGCTATAACGGAGCGAGGCGCCGAGCCGAGTATACGCGTGCGCCGTGCACGTTGAAATGGGGGGTTCCAGCAGGCAGCCGGTGCAAGATTTCACCAGAACTGACAGCCAGGTGCCATCTGAGGCGCAGTTTCTGCTTAACCCACTCTATGTGACGAGGCCTTTGCGGATGGCGTACAGGATGGCCTCGGTGCGGCGGTGGAGGCGCAGCCGGCTGAAGATGTTGGACTGGTGATCGGCCACGGTCCGTTCGCTGATACCCAGGATTGACGCCACTTCGCGGTTCTTCTTGCCCTGCGCGATAAGGCGCAGGACTGCCAGCTCGCGCGGCGTCAGTTCGCTCTTCGGCTGACGGACGGGCGTGCGGGGCGGCGCCGGCGGCGCTGCCGCGAGCCGCTCCAGCATACGCTTGGCGATCGTCGGGCCGAGCTGGATCCTGCCGCTGCACGCGTTATGGATGGTCCGCAGCAGGGCATCCAGGTCGTCGCCTTTCAGCAGGTAGCCGCTCACGCCGGCTTCATAGGCGCCCACTACGTCGTTGTCGTCGTCGAACGCCGTCAGCACCACGACCTGCGTATCTGGAGCCTCGGCCTTGATCTGGCGGGTCGTTTCGATCCCATCCTTGTTCGGCATGCGCAGGTCCATGAGAACCACGTCCGGACTCAGCCGGCGGACCTGTTCCAATGCCTCGTCGCCCGTGCCGGCTTCACCTACAACGTTGATGGTTGGATCGTTCTGGAGGAGGTCTCGCAGACCCATTCGGAACACAGGGTGGTCGTCGACCAAAAGCAGCTTAATCGTGCCCGTCTCGGCAGCTGGAGCAGCCGTCACAGGCGCAGCAGGCGGTGCCGTAAGGCGTACATGATGGCCTGACCTCGATCCCTCACCTGGAATTTACGGAGGATGCGATTGACGTGATTGCCGACCGTGCGTTCGCTGATGCCCAGGGTGTCGGCTATCTGCCGGTTCCTCTTGCCCTGAGCCATGAGCTGGAGCACGTTCATCTCGCGTTCGGTGAGCTCGTCCGGCCGCGAACGGCGCGGCGGCTCCTCAGCGCGGCCCTGGGTGACCAGACGCCGAAGAATGCGCTGAGTGATATCCGGCTCGATGTGAAGGGCCCCCGCCGCCGTGTTGTGGATTGCCGAGAAGACCGCCTGAACGTCCTCGCCCTTGACCAGGTAGCCGCTGGCGCCCGCTTCGAGCGCCTTGAGCACCTGCTCGTCGTCGGAGAACGCGCTGAGCATCAGCACACCGGTGTCGGGCAGCTCGGCCTTGATCTGCTGGGTGGCTTCGATGCCATCCATGTCCGGCATGCGAGCGTCCATCACCACGACGTCCGGATGAAACTCATGCGCGCGTTCCACAGCCTCTCGGCCTGTCTCCGCCTCGGCGACTACGCGGATACCCTCGTCCTCCTCCAGTAAACCGCGTAAACCTAGGCGAAACACGGCGTGATCGTCGGCAAGCACTACCCGTACAGGTTCTTGCCGTGCCACGCCAGCATAGTAACTGAATGCAAGCCGGCTATGACGGAGAAAAGAACCCATTCGTGCAACACAAGATGTGACTAGGACAGTGCCGGTTTGCGTTTGTCGTTTCCGAACTGGCACTGCGTCGAACTGGAAGGACATTACGGAGTCTCTCCATTCGGAGGGGCGACGCTCCCGCACGGACTCGGGTAAATCCCGCCGGTTTCACGGCCTGGCCGCTCTCTAAGCCCTTCGAGATCTACGGCAGGCTCCTGCGCCTGAGGGTGGCAGAGTCGTGCCGAATCGACTGCCGCAGCAGCGTGAGTAATGGTCGAGTCAAGGGCCTGCCGCGGTTTGTTCAGGGTTGCATGAGGTGTCCCGCAAATGTGCGGAATGTCTCCTTTCTGGCACGCCGGGGCTGCCTTACGCTGAGTCGGAAATTTTTGCGTGGGTGGGCTGCGTCCGCGGCCTGCCCGGAGGGGCCTGGCATTTGAAGAAGCGTCAACAGCCGAGATCTCAGAGGAAGCGAATGTTCCTCAATAGTCGAGCTATCGGCACGAGCTCCGTGTGCCTGGCAATGCTTTTCGCGGGAACAAGCGGGTTGACGCAGGCGGCCGGGACGGCCACTGGCGGGTCGATCGCCGGCGGCCCCAGTGGCGGCGCGAGCAACGGCTCGAACGGTGTTTCGGCCGTATCCCGCCAGTCGTCGAATACCACCTCGGCAGGGACCACCGGCTCGGCTTCGGCCGGAAGCGGGAGTGGCTCCGGCACTGGCCATACCGGCAGCACCGGCGCCTCCGCGGGTTCCCCCTCCACGTCGACGGCTGCCGCCTCCGGCGCCTCGGGCTCGGGCAGCGCCGGCACGTCGGCCAGCAGCACCACAGGTGCAAGCAACACTGCCAGCAGCTCCGGCAGCGGCAACAGCGGTTCCTCCAGTGCCACCGGGGCAAACGCCACGACCAGCGTCAGCAACAGCAGCTCGGGCCCTATCGCCACAGGCGGCGCCATTGGCCAAGGCGCCAGCAGCGCGGCCAACGTCAGCGTGACGAACACCACCACCGTCACGAACCAGGGTACCGGCAGCGCGAGCAGCGGCAACGCGAGCGGCACCGGCCAGACCGGGTCGAACTCGGCCCAGGCGAGTACGGGCGACGTTTCGGCCGCGGGCGGTGGCGGCTCGGATGGGCCGACCTCCGCATCCGCCAATACCTTCGCCACCAATCGCGCAACCAATACCGGAACGGCCGCGAGCGGCAACAGCAGCGCCACCGGAACTAAGAGCACGACCACCATCACCAACGCCTACACCGGCAATCTGGCCACCGGCGGAGCCATCGGCGGCGGCAACTCCAGCATCAACCTGACGCTGACCAACACGAACCAGGTCACCAACACCGGCACGGCCCAAGCCACCACCGGGAACGCCGCTGCCACGGGTCAGACCGGCGACAACAGCGCCACGGCGACCACGGGGACGGTGGATGCGGCAGGCGGAGCTGGCGGCTCAGGCTCTGGCCCGGGCTCTACGTCGGCCCAGAGCACAAGCTCCGCCGACAACGCCACGACGGATCGTGCCAGCGCCACTACTGGTTCGGCCACCGCCACCGGCGTGGATGCACTGACGACGATCGGCAATTCGTTCGAAGGCAGCGGCGCGACAGGCGCCTCCATTGGCTCCGGCAGCACCAGCGGCCTACATATCACTAATAACAGCGTGAATACCGTCACCAACACCGGCAACGCTTCGGCGCTCACAGGCAATGCCACTGCTACCGGGCAGACGGGCAACAACACCGCCACGAACACGGTCGCCGGCGTGGACGCCGCCGGAGGCGCGGGCTCGGGCGCTGGCAACGGTGGCGCCACCAGCGCCGGCAACACCCAAGCCGGCACGAATCAGGTCAACAACCAGGCCATCGCCGTGACTGGCGCGGCGACGGCGACCGGCGTCATTGCCCAGACGGACATCATCAACAGCATCACCGGCACCTTCGCCACCGGCGCGGCCGATATGGGCGGCGACAGCTCGCTCGCCCTCACGAACAACCAGACCAGCACCGTCACGAACAACGGGCAGGCGACCGCCGTGACCGGCAATGCCACTGCCACCGGCCAGAGCGGCAACAACGTGCTGACGCTGAGTGTTGGGACAGTGGACGCCGCCGGTGGCGGCAACTCGGGCGGCAATACCAGCGCCACCAACAATCAGACCGGGGTAGGCACCGTCAGCAACTTGGCTCAGGCCAGCACCGGTGCGGCAACCGCCTCTGGCGTGAACTCCGTGACGACGCTGACGAACTCGAGTGTGGGTGATTTCGCGACTGGCGCGGCCAAGAACGGCGCCAACAGTTCGGTCACCCTTGCAGAGACCAACACCAACAGCGTGTCCAACACGGGAACGGCGTCCGGCACGTCCGGGACCGCTACGGCGAATGGACAGATCGGCGACAACAGCGTCTCGCTGGCTGCCTCCGGAGTGGACGCGGCTGGCGGCGCCAACGCGACGGCAGGCGCTGGCGGCAACACGTCGGCGTCGTCCAACCAGCTGGGGGTGCTGAGTGTTTCGGATACGGCCAGCGCCGTGTCAGGTGGCGTGACCGCCACCGGAATTGCCGCCGCGACCACAAACGTGCTGAACGTCGCGCCCCACAGCGCCACGACCGGTGGCGCGGATACTGGTGCGACCAGTGCAGCCAACTTCGGGCTCCTGAACAACACCACCGTTTCCAATATGGGCAGCGGGACGGCAGTGAGCGGAGGCGCCACCGCCGTTGGCCAGACCGGCAACAACACGCTGCAGATCACCGCCGGAACCGTGGATGCCGCCGGAGGCGCCAATTCGGGGAACACGACAGCCAGTAATCAGCAGACCGGTGAATTGGCAGTCGGCGACCTCGCGAACGCCGGCAGTGGGGCCGCTACGGCCGTCGGCATTGGCTCGGCGGATACCAGCGTGTCCAACCTCGGCGGTGGGGTCGGCGCCGTCAGCAACAACGTGACGGTGAGCAACGTAGGAATGGCCACTGCGACGACCGGCCTCGCGTCCGCCACCGGCCAGATTGGCAACAACTCACTCCAGATCTCGGTGGCCGACGTCGATGCTGCCGGCGGAGCGAACAGCGGCGCCACCAGCGCGCTCAACGTGCAGAACGGCACGGAGATCATCTCGAACGGAGCGACGGCCGATACGGGGGTAGCCTCGGCCATCGGTATTGAGGAATCCACCACGACGGTCGTGAACCAGCCCGAGGGCAGCTGCACGACCGGTGGCGCCAAGAATGGCGGCAACAGCGGGTGCGGCGGGACTGTCCCATCGGCGCCGCCGTCGACTCCGCCATCGACTCCGCCATCCACTCCGCCGTCGACTCCGCCCAGCTCGACGCCCCCATCGTCGCCTCCGAACACGCCGAACACCACGCCTCCGGGAGGGACAACGTCGCCGAACTCAGGCAGCAATGGACAGACCGGCAATAACAGCTCCGGCGGCGGCCCTGGTCCTGGCGGCACCGGTCCTGGCGGGCCGACTGGCTCAGCCCCGGCGCCTCTGGGTGAGACGGCGCTGCCGCCCGCGGCTCCAGGCAGCGGTCCCGCGCCTGGCGCTGGCGGCGTCCTGCCGGCCCTTGGCGGTGGCGGCGTTCGGTTCAGCATCGGCCTGGGCATGCTGCTCGTCCCGGCGGGCCTGTCCACCCTCCTGGCTGGCCTGCGGAAGAAGAAGCGCGGCGAGGAAGAGAGCGCCTAGGCGGCAGCCTTGGCCAGCTTGTAACCCCAAACAGCATTCCCCCCTCCTCTGGCGGCGTGACGGACGAAGGCCCGTCACGCCGCCACTGTTTTGCGTCCTGGGCCAAATTCGTTGGTACCTGCGGCCTCGGCTGGCACGAGCCTGCACCTGCACTGTTCGAATCGGTCATAGCCTCTGGGTACTTTTCTCCTTCACCCCTGCTGACGGGTCGCGCTAGTATGCAGCGAACCGAGCTCTAGACGAAGGAGCTCCGGGCTTTTCCCTGGCGTTCGCCGGGACCCCGGAGATAAGGAGTGCATGAAGGCTAAGCCTCGGTACAAGTGTGGCGCTGCTGTGCGCCGCGCGCCTTTGATTTCCGCCCTCGCAGCGGCGGTCTGGATGCTGCTACCCGCCGCGGCGGGCGCCACTACGTATGCTGCCGGCTGCACGTTCCAGGGCGGCTTCAAGATCCTGCATGACCTCGCCAGCGCGCAGGTCGGAGACTGCGTGACCGACCAGGCCTACAGCGCCAGCGGCGACGCACAGCAGCTGACCACGCGCGGCATGATGGTCTGGCGGAAGGCGGACAACTGGACCGCCTTCGCCGACGGCTACCGCACGTGGATCAACGGGCCGTTCGGGCTGCAGGTCAGGCTGAATACCGACCGCTTTCCGTGGGAGAGCCAGGACCTGGTGTATCCGGACATGACCGCCGATTTCCTGGCCATGCTCAACTCCGATCGCCAGCAGAATGGTCTGGCTCCGCTTGCCCCCGATCCCCTGCTCTCGAAGCTGGCCCAGACGCGCGGCCAGCAGGTGCTCCAGAACGGAGGGTCGCTGGATCACTACGCACCGGATGGCAAGCTGGCGGTCGAGGACCTGCTGGACAGCGCAGGGTCCTCGTACCGGCTCGTCGGGGAGAACCTGGCCAGCGAAAGCAGCCCGTCGAGTGGATCCACGGCGCGGGCGAACGGCGATCTGATGGGCAGCGCGCCGCATCGCGCCAACATCCTGAACCCCGCTTACCGGCAGGTTGGCGTCGCGGTGGCGGCGCGCAATCCGGCGGGCCCGTTCGTGTTCGTCCAGGTCTTCGCCGACATGGGCGGCTGAGCGCCGGACCGACCGCTCAGCCGCCGCGTCCGGCGGACAGTTCCTCCAGTTCCCGGCCGAGGTCGTCGATCACGCCTGGCCAATCGCCTTCAGTGCGCTGCCGGAACAGCCGCATAGTCGAGTACCACGGCGTCGCGTCGCCGGTCAGGCCCCATCGCCAGTTGGGTACCTTGGGGAGGAGCGTCCACACCGGACGG
>Ga0209062_1006375_pt1 | contig 10829 bp, 12 predicted proteins | sample Coa_R2_2_FD_187158 | JGI IMG/M metagenome (GOLD analysis project Ga0209062, IMG submission 187158) | Surface soil microbial communities from Centralia Pennsylvania, which are recovering from an underground coalmine fire - Coalmine... | ecosystem: Environmental > Terrestrial > Soil > Unclassified...
TCTTCATCTACTTGCAATTGCTCGATCTGTTGACGACTCTGGTCGGATTCAAGCTGGGGGCGGGCGAAGCGAGCCCGTTCATCCGGCTGCTGATGCATGCCGGCCCGGTAGCGGGTGTGGCGGCCTCAAAGGCGCTGGCGCTCGGCCTCGGTGGGCTTTGCGTTTACCTCAAGAAGCATAAGCTGATCCGCTGGGCGACGTATTGGTACGGCGGCCTGGTGGTGTGGAACCTCATGATTATGCTGGCTGCGCCGGGGCGCCTCGGGGCCTAGCGGAACTGCGGCCGATCAGGCGCGGCGCCGCTCCTGATCGAGACGCTCAGCGAGAAACATCTTCAACAACGATTGGTACGGCACGTCACGCCGGTTGGCCAGCACCTTCAGATCGGTAATCATGCTTACCGGCAGGCGCAATGAGATGGTCCGGAGGGAGGGCTTGAGTTTGGAAAAACTCGTGCGGCGCGCCCTGGACCAGTCGATGTATTCGGTAGAATCGTGAGTTGCCCAGAACTCGCGCTCCTGGTCTTCGGAGCGAAATTCAGGAATCTTTTTGCTCGTGTCTTTCATACTCTTGCTGCTCCCGGCGATTCATGTCCCTCGCCGAAATGACCCGTATCAGAGTGCGGCGGATCGTGAATGCCAGGAAAAGACGACGCCCCTGGCCGGTCTGGCCCAACGCAAAATAGCGCTTTTCACGCGGCGAATGGGCGGTGTCACTGCGCACAACCAGCGGCTCGTTGAAGAAAACGTCCTCAGCCTCGTCTGACGTGACGCGGTGCTTGTCCCAATTCTTGTCCACATTGCCTTCATCCCAGTCGAAGCCGGTACACGTCTCGAGCGGATCTTGGCTGGCCACCCACTCCAGTATATATCAGCCGTATACAGTTCGACCGTGTCTAAACGCGAGTTGCCGTCATTGAGCGGCCTGAGCGCGGCACCGGAGTTGCGGCAGCGCACCCGGTACAGCAGCACCGCTGACGTCGAATTCCCGCACCCCGAGAGCTAGCGGGGGTGTAAGAAGCGCCGATTACCAATGACAGTGTGGCCGGCACCGCTGAAGATGCCACAATAATCAGGATGCCGGGAAAACCGAAGGCCGTGCGGCAGCCGGATGGGGCTCTGCGCCGGGCCGTTCTCTACACGGTCGCGATGCGGGCGCTCTACGCGGCCGCGGCGCTGGCGCTCGGGGGCCGGCTGACGGCCGATCCGCGGCTCATCCGGAGCAACGATTTCACCGGCCGCCTGATGGATCCCGGGCGCCGGCTGAGCTATGCGCTGCTCGGGGTCTGGGAGCGGTTCGACACGCTGTGGTACCTGCACATCGCACAAGCCGGGTACGACCGGCAGAAGGCCATTGTGTTTTATCCACTGTACCCGCTGCTGATCCGCGCGGCGGCGTGGATCGCGCATCCGCCGCTTGCCGCGGCGCTCGCGATCTCGACGGCGGCGGCGTTTTGCTTCGCCTGGGGCTTGCAGAGGCTGATCGAGCTCGATCTTCCGTCTTCGGCGGCAGCGCGGGCGCTGGTGCTCCTGGCAGTATGGCCGGGCAGCTTCATCCTGTTTGCGGGATATGCGGACGGGCTGGTGCTGGCGCTCACGGTGTGGTCGATCTATTTCGCGAGGCAGGGGCGGTGGTGGCTGGCGGGCATTACGGGGTTATTCGCGGGGTCGGCCAAGGCCGTCGGGGCGGTGGTCGCGGTTCCGCTCGCCTATCTCGCGTGGCGCGAGGACCGCCGGCGGCTGCCGCTCGCCCTGTTGCCGCTAGCGGCGCCGGCGGCGTTCAGCCTCTGGATTCGCGCGGCGGGATACGGCTCGGCGGCGGCGGCTTACGCGGCACACTGGCACACGCGCGTGGCATACCCGTGGACGACGCTGGGCGCGGCCTTCCGCGGCTTCGTGGCGAATCCGCCCGAGCTCATCCTGCGGCTCAATCTGATTCTTCTGCTGCTGGCCTGCCTGCTGCTGTTGACGCGCGGGCTGCGCATGGAATACCGGCTCTACGGGCTCGCCGCCGTGGCGATGTTCCTGACCAAGCGCACCGATCCGCTGCTACAGAGCACGGTGCGGTACGTACTGGCGGTGTTTCCGGTGTTCATCGCCGCGGCGGCGCTGCTCGAAGACCGGCGCCGCGGGATGGCGGTGCTGTGCGGCATTTTCGGTTTGCTCAATGCCGTGCTGCTGCTCGGCTTCTGGCGGTGGAGTTTGCTGGTGTGAGGTTTACGCCAGCTCCAGGCGGCCGCCTTTGAAATCCGGCGGCAGTTCGAAGCGCGTGGCTACGGTTGCGATGGGGACACCGGTCTGGCGGATGCGGCCCTCCGCCAGCGCGGCCGCGCCGCCGGCCAGGCGGAGATAGGCGATCTGGCGCGGATCGATGCGCATGACGCGGCAGCAGGTTGCATCCACGGCGACGGGATCGGCGCCCGCAACGAGAATTCCCGCGGCCTTCGGCACGCCTTGAATCGGCCCGTTGCCTTCCATCCCGACGATGCCATCGACGAGGGCGAACTGGCGCGGGAAGAGCGCGTGAAGATCGGCGATGCACTCGTGAATACCGGCCCAGTGGAGGACGTTCTTCGGCCAGCCGTAGACGCCGCCGGGAACGACGCCGAAGAGATTCTTCATCGAGAGCGTGGCGCCGGTCCAATGATGGGTCTTCATTTTGGGGATGGAGACCAGCAGGTCCGCGCCGAGCACCGTGTTCGGCAGGTAGAGCTTGCTGAGGCGCGAGAACTGGCGGCGCGGGGTGACGCGGCTGACGTCATCGAGATTGAGATCGGTGAAGAGGTCCTCGAAGCCCGGGATGGTATGGAAGTAGCCTGCGGCTTCAGCCATGTCCAATGTCTCACGGCGGTGGCCGGGCCCTTCGGCGATGCGCACGCTGGCCGCCCCGAGGGCACGGAAGGCTTCGAAGACGGCGTGCACGAGCAGAGGATGCGTGTTGATGGTGCTGGCCGGCTCGAATTCGACCAGATTGGGTTTGAGGACGACGTGGCGGCCGCGGGCTTCGACGCCGTGATGGACGAGAATCTCGCGGACGGTGGCGTAGAGCGTCTGGTCGTACTGCGGCGCGCGGGTGATCGATACCGACGCCGGAGGGAGCGGGATTTCGCGGTTGCAGCCGGCGAGAGCGGCGGCGGCGCCCACGGCGAACTCGCGCCGGGTCATCCGGCTCATGCCTCCCCCCAGAATGCGCGCCGGGCGGCATCGCCCTGCTCGAGGAGCAGGTCGAGGGCGAGTTCGCAGACCGTGCGGCAGGCGAGACCGGCGGGGCGGGAATAGTCCGCGGGCAGCGCGTTGTGAGCCGCCAGGCCGAGGCGCAACCAGTTGAACGCGTCGGCGGAGCGGCAGCCGGCCAGAAACTGCCGGGCGACGGCGAGGGACTGCTCCACCTCCGGTGAGCGCACGCCGTGCAGCGCGGCCAGCGCCATCCCGGTCGTTTCGGGGTAAGGCTCCGACTGGTATCCGAGGGGCCGCGCCGATCCGTGATTCCAGCCGCCCGGCCGGCACATGCGGCCGAAGAGGAATTGGCGGCCCTCCGCGATGCGGCCGCGAACGGCATTCGAGGGGCGGAGGCGATATTCTTTTTCCAGCGCGAGAATGGCGATCGAGGTCGGGCCGACCCAGGCGGCTGCGCCGGGGATCCAGGGCCAGCCGGCAAACCGCTGGTCGTCGGGGATGGAGTCGCCGAGGAGCCATTCGCGGAGGCGATATCCGAGCGTGGATTCGTGGCCGATCGTGCCCGTCAGCCATTGAATCGCGGCGGCATGCGCGGCCGGGGAAAGCTCGGGGCGGGCGGGCAGAAGTGCGATGAGACCGGTGACCCAGGTGCTCTCGTCGATGCCGGGCTGAGGCGGCCAGCCACCGTCGCGGCGCTGCGCGGCGGCGAGCCAGCGCAGGCCGCGGGCAGCCTCGGACCGGCGGCCGGCGGCTTCGAGGGCCAGAATGGCGTAGGCCGTGGGCTCGGTCCAGGACTGGCCGCGGCCATAAGGCCAGCCGCCGTCCGGGTTCTGCCTGCTGACGAGAGTATCGATGGACATGAGCGTATGAGTACCGCCCGCTTCCAGTGGCGGCTCTATCGGCGGGCGGTGCGGCTGCGGCGGCGGCGCGAAAGCAGGATCACGAGCGTGACGCCGGCTCCGAGCCAGATGCTTCCTTGCAGTGCGAGTGGCATGGTTCTCCTCCAGGGGTCGGGGATGAGGGCCGGGGAGCTTGCGCGGCGCCCCGGCCCGGGAACTTTAGTTCTGTTGCCGGCGGGTGCGACGCTTTCTCAAGAACACGAACAGGCAGGTGCCGGCGCCGAGCCAGATTGCCGTTTGAATCAGTGAGCTCATCGAACGTTCTCCTTTCTCCTATCCAAGGTTTTTCATCATCGGGAACAGATACTTGAAGATCTGGAGGAGGCCGGGGCCCGCCGCCACGATGATCATCGACGGCAGAATGAAGAAGAAGATCGGAAAGACGAGCTTGACGCCCACCTTTCCGGCCGCCTCCTCGGCCTCCTGTTTGCGGCGAGTGCGCATGAAATCGGAGTGGGTGCGCAGCGACTCCCCCATGCTGGTGCCGAAGCGGTCGTTTTGAATGAGGATCGCGACCAGCTTCTTCACCTCGTCTTCCCCGGTACGCTCGGCGAAATTGCGCAGGGCCTCCTGGCGGCGCTTGCCGGCGCGCATTTCGAGCATGACCAGCGAGAGCTCCTCGCTGAGCTCCGGATGGGCGAACTGCAGCTCGCGCGCGACGTGCTGGATGGCCTGGTCGAGCCCCAGCCCGGCCTCCACCGAAACCACCATCAGGTCCAGGGCATCGGGCAGCGAGAGCCGCATGGTCATCCGGCGCTTCTTGACCTTCTTTTCGAGGACCGTGCGCGGGAAGACCCACCCGGCCGCGCAGCCGAAAACGATCAAAGCGACGCTCATCGCGGGATTGGGCGGCATCTTCGCCTGCACGATCAAGCTCATCACGAGCATGCCGAGAACTGCGAGGATGCGAACTCCGTAGAAGACCGGCAAGGCCTTCTCCGAGCGAAAGCCGGCCTGGATGAGATTGGTTTTCAGCCTGGCGACTTCCGTCTCGGAGGACGGCACCTTGGAGCCGAGCGAAGTCAGCAGCGTGACTACGGGGTTCGGCGGCGCCTCTACCGCGCCGTCCATGAGGTGGCCGCGCGGTCCATCGGCAATGACGGGGTTACCGAGCTGCTTGAGGATGCGGCCGGGCCGGTAATAGATGCGGTACCCGGCCCAGCTCAGCACGGCCATCAGCGTCAGAAATGCGAAGATTGCGAATAGCAGCGCGCCGTCCATATCACACCTTGATATTGATGATCTTCTTGATGAAAAAATTGCCGAGGAGCTGGGCGAAGATGGCGCCGCCGATCATCTTCTTGCCGTCCGGATCGGCAGCCATGCCTTGCAGGTAGCCGGGCGCCACGACCAGCAGGGCCAGCATGGTGCCGACGGGAAGCAGCGTCAGAATCGTGGCGGTCATGCGGCCGTGGGCGCTGGCAGCTTTGACCTGGCCCTTGAGACGGAACCGCTCGCGAATCACGTAGGCAAGGCGCGAAAGGATTTCGCTCAGGTTGCCGCCGGTCTGCTTCTGGAGCAGAACGGAGGACGTGAAGAAACGGCAATCGAGGAGCGGCACCCGTTGGGTGAAATTATGCAGCGCCAGATCGAGCGGGGCGCCGAGGTTCTGCTCGTTGAACAGGGCGCGGAACTCCTGGCCGAGCGGATCGGGCAGTTCCTCGCCGACCATCTCCAGGCTGATGCTGAACGCGTGACCGGCGCGCATGGAGCGCGCCAGGAAGTCGAGCGCTTCGGGGAACTGCTCCTCGAGCATGGCGAGCCGCTTGGCACGCTTCTTCCGCACGAAGACATACGGCAGGGCTCCGGCAGCAACCGCGCCGGCGATGCCCGCCAGCGCGCCGCTCAGCACAGTTCCCAGAATGAGGGCGGTGAGCGCCATCACGGCCATCGCCGTCATGAGCCGGGTGGCCGTCCAGTTCAGCCCGGCCTGCTGGATCATCTCCTGCGCGTGCTGGGAGAAATGCAGCGACTTGAGCACCGCCTGGACGCCGGTCGGCTTGTCCGGCTCGATTTCCTTGAGCAGGCTGGTAATCGTCACCACGGGCTCGCCGGCCGCGGTGGTGAGCATGTCGGTGACCTGCTTTTTGCGGCGGGCATCGAGAAACTTGAGCCCGACGCTCACCGCGATCATGATGAGCGCGAAGACTACGACAAAGGCGACAATTACGCCCGCGGGCATCAGTTGATCTCCACCACCGTCTGGAACATCTGCGGCGAAAGCGTGATGCCGCAGGCCTTGAGGCGATCGTAAAACTTGGGCCGGATTCCGGTGGCGCGGAACCGGCCGGTGACCTTGCCGGCCTCGGTGATGCCGGTTTTCTCGAACAGGAAAATATCCTGCAGCGTGATCACATCCTGCTCCATGCCGACCACCTCGGTGATATGGGTAATGCGGCGCGAGCCGTCGCTGAAGCGCGCCACCTGCACGAACAGGTTGACGGCGCTCGCGATCTGCTGGCGGATGGAGCGGACGCCCATATTGGCATTGGCCATGCCGACCATGACCTCCAGGCGGCCGAGGCCGTCGCGCGGGGTATTGGCGTGGATGGTGGTGAGCGAGCCGTCGTGGCCCGTGTTCATGGCCTGGAGCATGTCCAGCGCCTCCTCCGAACGGACCTCGCCGACGATGATGCGATCCGGCCGCATACGGAGGGCGTTGATGACCAGATTCCGGATGTGGATGGCGCCGGCGCCTTCGACGTTCGCCGGGCGGGTTTCCATGCGGGCCACGTGGGTCTGCTGCAGGCGCAATTCGGCCGCGTCTTCGATGGTGACGATGCGCTCGTCTTCCGGAATATAGGACGAGAGCGCATTGAGCAGCGTGGTCTTACCGGCGCCGGTACCGCCGCAGATCAGGATATTCAACCGCGCCTTGATGCAGCCCTTGAGCAGTTCCAGCATGCCGTCGGTCATGGCGAGGCGGGCCACCAGGTCTTCGCCCTTGAGGGCATGGCGGCCGAAGCGGCGGATGGAGAGCAGCGGGCCATCAACGGCCACCGGAGGAATGGCGGCGTTGACACGGGAGCCATCGGGCAGGCGCGCGTCCACCAGCGGCGACGATTCGTCGACACGGCGGCCGACACGCGAAACGACTTTCTCGATGATGCGCAACAGGTGCGCGTCATCTTTGAATTCGACCGGCGTGCGGTAGAGCTTACCGCCGCGCTCGACGTAGACCAGGCGCGGCGTGGTGACGAGAATATCGGAGACGGACGGGTCCTGGAGCAGCGGCTCCAGAGGGCCGAGGCCGAAGACTTCATCGAGAATTTCCTCGATGACGCGGTCCTTTTCGACCAGGCTGAGGGGCGTCTTCTCTTCCTCGACGAGCTTGGCAACCGCGGCGCGGATTTCAGCGCGCACGCGTTCGCCGGCCATGGAGGAGAGCGCCTCCAGGTTGATACGGTCCAGGAGCTTGCGGTGAAGCGTGAACTTCAGCTCCTGGTATTCGGGCGAGTACCCTTCCTTGCTGAAAAGCCGGTTGACCCAGCCGGTTTCGCGGGATTCGCCGGTCTTGGGGACGGAGTTGAGTATGGCGGCCATCGATTCTAGGAATTTAGGAGTTAGGAGATAGGAGTCAGGAGCCGATAGCGGGCCGGCTCGTGACTCCTATCTCCTAACTCCTAAACTCCTAACTCCTTTCTTCTTCTCATCCAAAAATTCCAAACTTCTTCTTCCCCGCCGGTTTTTCCTCTTCGATTCCCGAAAGCTTCTGCGCCAGGCGCGCCATGTGCTTGCCGAGCTCCGAATTGCGGTTGAGCATGCGGCCTTCGGCGTAGGTTTCGTAGAGCTCCGGATAATCGTTCGGCACCATGTAGAAGATCGAGACGCCGAGCATTTTTTCGAGCTCGCCCGGCGTGATGTCCAGGCGCTTGGGCGAGCGGTTCAGGATCAGGCGGATTCGATTCTTTCCGTAGCCGCTGTCGAGCAGCGTCTGAATGATCTGTTTGGCCTGGTGCAGCGCCGGGACTTCGAGCGTGGTCACGACGCACACCTCGTCGATCTCTTCGAGCGCGGCCATTGCCATGCGGCTCAGGCTGCGGCCGAGGTCGACCACCGTCCAGTCGTAATGAGGCTTGGCGAAGGCCAGCACGTGGCGGATCTGGTCATCCTGCGGCTGCTGCTTGGTGGCGAGTGCGAGCGGCGAGGAGACGATCTCGACATTGGGAATGCCGTTGGAAACCAGCGCCTTCCAGTAGGAAATGTCGAGCCGGTGCAGATTGTTGACGGCGTCGAGAATCGAGTAGACCGCCTTGGTCTTGGTGATGAAGGCGATCATGCCGGCATCGAGGTCGAGATCGGCCAGCAATACCTTCTGCTGCAGACGGCCGAGCTCGCTCGCGACGTGGCAGCCGAGCGTAGTGGCGCCGCAGCCGCCCTTGGCGGAGAGAAAGGCGAATGCCTTGCCGTTGCCTTTGGAGCCGCCGTCGCGCCGCCGCCCGCGCTCGACGGAGCGCTTTTCGAGGGCGCGCTTGAGCGCCTCCCGCACCGGCGGAAAAATATACTCGTTGACCCCGGCGCGCATGGCGGCGAGGATCGTATCGGCGTCGGCGGTGTTGTTGACCGCGATGATCAGGGGATCGCCGATGGCGTTCCGGATGGAGGAGACCAGGCCTTCGAGCGACTCCTTCCACGTGGTGATGTCGAGCACCACCACATCCGGCCGCATCCGCTCCAGGCGATCCAGCAGATTGCTGATATCGCCGAGATCCTGGTGTTCGACAATGATGCGGAAGGGCAGGTCGGCGAGGCACGCCTGGGCCTGCTCCCAAAGATCGCGGTTTTCGATGGCGAGACCGATGGTCAGCGGATACATGCGTGATCTCCGCTCACTTGCCGTTCCCGCCTGGATTCGTCATCGGCTGCGGCGTCAGGCCGGGATTGACATTGGGAATCTGCGGCTGCTGGCCCGGCTGCCCCGGCGGCGCCTGCGGCATGCCGGCCGGCATCGGAATCATCTGGTACGCCGGCATTGCGGGAGCGGCCGGTCCCTGCTTCTCCATGAGCTGCGTGGCGGGGATGGTGGGCACGAGCGGCTTCACCGGCACGGGGCCGGTCTTATCCATGCCGGGTTGAACCGGTTCGACGCCGCTATCGCCGGACATGAAAGGCTTCGGGAAGTGCAGCTCGGGAGCCTTCTGGCCGGCGGGGATCGGCCGCACCAGCTCCGGAGTGATGATGACGAGCAGCTCGGAGTTGGCCTTGGTGACGTTCTTCTGCTGGAACAGTTTTCCGAGCACCGGAATATTGGAAATGCCCGGAATCTTGGAAAGGCTGTCGGTGACCTGGTGATCGAGCAGCCCGGCAATCACGAAGCTCTGGCCGCTTTCGAGCTCGACTTCGGTTTGCACACGGCGCGAGGAGAGTCCCGGCACGGTGACACCCTGCACGGTCACCGCGTTGGTGTAGTCGAGCGAGCTGACCTCCGGCGCCACCTTCAAGCGGATCGTGCCGCGTGGCGTGACCTGCGGCAGAAAGTTGAGCCGCACGCCGTATTCGCGCCACATGATGCTGATGGCGCTGCCGCCGGCGCCCGGCTGGACCATCGGAAACGGGAACTCGCCGCCCGCCAGGAAACTAGCCTGCTGGCCGCTGATGGCAAGCAGGTTCGGTTCGGCCAGCATTTCGAGCAGGCGCTGGGACTCGAGCGCCTGGATTTCCGCGATGAGGTTGATGTCCGGCCGCTGCAGGAAGATGTTCACGGCGGAGGGGATGGTGAGTGTCTGGCCCGGCTGCGCATTGACGACCGCGCCGGGGCCGATCTGAGTCACCTGATTGAAGGCATTGCTGAGAAAACTGACCCCGAGATTCATCGCCGCAGAGCGATCGACATCGGCGAAACGCACTTTCAGCACGATCTGCTGCTCGACCGGCGGCACGGCTACATTGAGCAAGTTGACGGTCTTGCCGAGGGTGGCGGCGATCGCCATCACGCGCTCCGCGGCGGTCACATCCGGCACGGTACCGCGCACGAACGCGGTGTCGTTTTCAAACGTGACACTGATCGATTCGGTGGGGAAGTCGCGTGCGATCTGCTCGCGCACCGCTTCGAGGCGCGCATTGCTCATGTGCACCGTGAGATCGTAGATCAGGCGCGCCCCATTGAGCTGCCAGACGATCAGCGAGGTTTCGCCGGGCGCCTTGCCGTTGATCAGAATTTCGTTCGGCTTCACAGCGACCGCCTCGGCAAGATCGCCGTTGGCCACCGAGATACGCTCGATGCGCAGGGGGCTATCGATGATCAGCGACTTGCCGACCGTCACGACCAGCTTGCCCGGCGCCCCGCCGGGATTCTGCGCCGCGGCGCGCCCGGGCGTCTGCGGGGCCTGCTTGGTGGCGGCGGCGGGCTCAGCCGCGCGGACGGCGGCCGGCCGCCAGGAGAGCAGCGAACCACAGGCCGCGATCGCAACTGCTGTGAGGACCTCTCCGGCTCGGGTCACTTACTTGCCCTCCGTAGCGCCGAAACGGGTTTCGGCCTTCTTGTTTCCGGAAATGATTTCCATGACGAACGGGGTTTCTTTGGGCGGCGCAGCAGCGGGCGGCGCGGCGGCGGCGACTTTGGGAGCTGCAGCACGCCGCGGCTTCGGCTTCGGCTGGACATCATTGGCCGGGGCGGACGGCTTCAGTTTGCCGCCATTGAACAGCAGCGCCATCGCGGTGCCGCTGGTCTTGGCCACTTCGTGATCCAGCGGATTGCGCAGCACGAGCTGGATGGTGGTCTGGTTGTTGGCCAGGCTCAACTGCTCGGCCTGCT
>Ga0209062_1006376_pt1 | contig 10827 bp, 8 predicted proteins | sample Coa_R2_2_FD_187158 | JGI IMG/M metagenome (GOLD analysis project Ga0209062, IMG submission 187158) | Surface soil microbial communities from Centralia Pennsylvania, which are recovering from an underground coalmine fire - Coalmine... | ecosystem: Environmental > Terrestrial > Soil > Unclassified ...
GCTCAAACGGTACGGCGAGCGCGCCGTCGTGAACGGCGTGAGCGCGGAAGTCCGCACCGGCGAGATCGTCGGCCTGCTCGGCCCCAACGGCGCGGGTAAGACGACGACGTTCTACATGGTCGTCGGCTTGGTCAAACCGGACGGCGGCACGGTGCTGCTCGACAACGACTCGACCGAGATCGACCTCACCGGCGCGCCGATGTACATGCGGTCGCGGCGCGGAATCGGCTATCTGGCTCAAGAGAACTCGATCTTCCGCAAACTTTCCGTGGGCGACAACATCCGGCTCATCTGGGAGATGCACGGGATTCCGCGCGAGCAGCAAGAGGAGCGCCTGGGGCCGCTGCTCGAGGAGTTCGGGCTGCTCAAATTCATCAACGCCCGCGGCGACTCGCTCTCGGGCGGCGAACGCCGCCGCGTCGAAATCGCCCGTGCAATCGCGACAGAACCGGCGTTTCTGCTGTTGGACGAGCCGTTCACCGGGATCGATCCAATCGCCGTGGCCGACATCCAAGCGATGATCCGGCAGCTGCGCGACCGCGGTCTGGGGGTCTTGATCACCGATCACCAGGTGCGCGAAACCCTGGCCATCGTCGATCGCGCGTACATCCTGAACAACGGAAGGATCGAGGTGTCCGGGACTGCGCACGACGTCCTCGAGAGCCCTATCGCCCGCCAGTTCTATTTGGGCGAAGGCTTTCGTCTTTGAAGGCGCTGCGCCTGACGATCCTCGATCGCTACATGCTGGCCGAACTGAGCGGCCCGTTCGCCTTCGGCGTGGCAGCGTTCACGCTGCTGCTGGCCGCCGGCCAGATCATCGCGATCGGGCGTGCGGTGTCGGAGGCCGGCGCGCCGGTGTGGGCGGCGATAGAAGATTTTCTCTGGCGGTTGCCCGGCATGGTCGAGCTGACGATCCCGATGGGGCTGCTGCTGGGGACGCTGCTGGCGATCCAGCGCCTCTCCGGCGAGAGCGAAATTACCGCGATGAAGGCCGGCGGCATCACGTTCCTGCGCATCATCGCGCCGATGCTCGTTGCGGCGTTTGCGCTCTCACTGCTCACGCTCTGGCTCCAGGAGGCGGTCGTGCCGTACGCGCAGAGCCAGGCGACGCTCGTCGAAGCCACCGTGATCAATCACGCCAGCGCGTTCGCGAGCGGATTGAACGTTTCGGCCGCGCTTCCGGGCGGCGGGCGACAGACGACGTTTGCCAGCGCGTGCACGCAAAACTGCCGCGTGCTGCTGGGCGTTACGCTGGTGCAGTACGATCGCAGCGGAAACCCGACGCAGATCGTCTTTGCCGACCGCGCGCAATTCTCGGCCGAGCAGTGGACGCTGCAGAACGCGCGCGTGATACGGCTGCTGGCCGACGGCGTCTTCGACGATCGGTTTCCGACCGTACAGGTCGCGCTGGGCCAGAATCCGGCCGACATCGCCAAGCGCGCCGCGAACAACAATCCGCAGAACATGAGCCGCGCGCAGATTGCCGAGATCGTGCGCACGGGCGAATTGTCCGCGGGAGAACTGCGAAAGTACACCATGGTGTATCAGGAGAAGCTGGCGCAGCCCTTCGCATGTTTCGTCTTTACGCTGATCGCGGTGCCCTTCGGCATCCGCTCGGTTCGCGGCGGCAGCAGCACGGGTCTGGGTTTTGGATTGGCGGTCGTGATCGTGTTCATCTACTACATCGTGCAGACGATCTGCTCGTACATCGGCGAGGCGCTCCTGCCGTTCGCGGCGCTGGCCGCGTGGCTGCCGAATTTGATCTTCACGCTCATCGGCGCGCGGCGGCTCTACCGCGCGGCGATGGTCTGAGCGGGCGGGTGCGATGACGCTGGGCGGGATGCTGCGCGGGATCGGGCTGATTCTCTTCATTGCAGCCTTGGCGGGCGTGATCGCATACATCGGCGATCGCGTCGGTCATCAAGTCGGCAGAAAACGGCTGACGATCTTCAACATCCGTCCGCGGTATACGTCGACGATTATTGCCGTCGGTACCGGCATGGTCATCGCGCTCGTCATCACGCTGATCGCGATTTTCGCCTCCGCGCAGGTGCAGACGGCGTTCTTCCGCCTCAACGAGATCAATCAGGAAATCGCGCGCGCCCAAGCTCGCGCTTCCGCGCTGGAACAGAAGTACGGCCAATCGCCCGTCGTCGTGAACGTCAATTCGCTGATGAGTCCGATCTACGGGCACATTCCTAAGGGCGCACCCTCGGCGCTGCGCCGCCAAATCGTGCGCGATTTTTATGCGCAGAGCGTCGCGTCGATCAATCAGCAGTACACCGGTCCGCCGTACGATCTCAAGCGGTTCACGCCCCCGCCGGACTTGGAGTCGATTCTGACGCAGTACGCCGACGATCCCAAGATGCAGGCCTACGTGTCGGCCAGCGACGTGCTGCTGCTCGCGACGGCGTCGCAGAACCTGTATCCGCGCGATCAGATTCATTTCGGCATCACCTCGATTCCCGATCGCGTGATGGCCCCCGCGGGTCAGGCCATCGCCTCGCTCGTGATCCCCGCCGGGCGCAATGCCGATACGCAGCTGGCCATCGGAGAACTCTGCAGTCCCTCGGGATGGGTCCCGCGCGTGATGATGGGCCGGCTGATGGTGCCCGAGTTCGCCGCCAACGTGGACGTGCAGCGCATGCTTCCGGACGAGCGGGAGATGCAGCGCATGCTGCGCTCGACGACCGGCCGCTACATCATGACCGCCTTTGCCGCCCAAGACATCTACCAGCACACGTTCAAGGTGCCCGTGGTGGTCACGCTGCAGAAGGTCCCGGGGTGACGCCGTTGAGTACCGTGCTCGGCATAGACCCGGGAACGCGAAAGGTCGGCTACGCGATCGCGCCCGACCCCACGTCGGCGCCGCTGGCGCTGGGCATCGTGCCCATCGACACCCTCATCGACCGGGTCGTTCCGCTCATCTCGCAGCATCGGGTGACCGCGGTCGCCCTGGGCCACGGCACCAATGCCGATTCCCTGGCCCGGAGCATCGCCTCGCTCGGCCTGCCCGTCCACGTCGTCGACGAGACCGACACGACGTACCGCGCCCGCGCGCTCTACTTTGCGGACAATCCGCCCCGCGGGTGGCGCCGCCTGATCCCGCTCGGCCTGCAGCTTCCGCCCCGTCCCATCGACGACTATGCCGCATTGCTCATCGCCCGCCGGTACATTCGGCGGGGGTCCGGGGGGTAATATGTCGTATGAAACGGTCCCCGGTTTTGGCCGATAATAGAAGCTGCCCGTAGTGCGGGTTCGGAGGATGAATGGGAGCCCGGTTCGTTCGTGCTGGCCTGGTCGCGGTGCTGCTTTCGGCACTGACGATGGCCTGCCACGCGTCCGCGCAGCCGCTGTCCGCGGTGCACCTGGAACCGTCCCGGCTCTTCAACCCTGCCGCTGAATCGCTGCTCCCTCCGTTCGATGCGGCAGCGCGCAAGATGTCGCCGCTCTCGGCGAGCGTCTTCAACGTCGCAACGTCCCAGGCCGATCTCGACATCTCCGATTTGCTTGCGCGGGAAGAGCGCGCGCCGCTTCCCGACGTGAACTTGCCGGCCATCACGCGCGAGACCGCGTATACGGCGCCCGCGGTCGCGCCCAGTCTGCCGTCTCCGGATTTGGGAGCGCCGTCCGACGTCGCGCTGGCCGCCGCCGCGCAGGCGCAGCCGTCGGTCGCACAACTCCCGGCAGCGGATCCCCCGACGTTCGCGCCGGTACGTTTCGGCACGTATTCGGGCTACACGCCGTCGCTGCAATCGATGCAGGCGAACGTCAGCGTGCCGATGCGCGTGGGGAACCTGCACTTCAACGGTTTGATGTCGGGCGGCCAGGAACAGGCTTCGACGCCCGATGCGTTCGGAGCGCTGCAACGGTGCGGCACGACCGACGAAAACGCGGCGTGCCCGTACCTGCAGAACGCTACGTCGCAGAACTTTGCCGTCGGAACGAACTTCAACGTGCGGGCCGGCAACGACGCGCTCAACCTGGAACTCTCGAGCAGCGTTTCGCATCTGTCGACCGGGCAATCGGCGATCTTCCCGTACGTGCCCATCGATCCCGACGCCGGGCTGACGTCGGGCCTGGACGCCGCGAATGCTTCGATCTTGCAATATGCGGGCGTGACCGACATGGTCAAACACGGTGTCGACGCACGGCTCGCCGTGCCGGTCAACAGCCGTATCACCGTCGGGCTGCAGTACGATCGCGCGCACTACCAAGGCGATTACGGCAATAGCCTGCTGCCGGGCGTCGATGCGTACAAAGACACGTACTTGGGCAACGTCACTTACCAGCTGCCGAATACCAGCAGCCTGTTGACGCTCTCGGCGCGTCAGTACCGGTATCAGGACTCGCTTTCCAACTTCAACCTTACGCAGACGCGCGCCGACCTCAACTTCACGGTGAAGTTCTGATCGACGTTCGCCGCCGTTCGGCGGTGATGGCGGTCTTGGCAGTTCTCGCGCTTGCAACTGCCGCGCTGCTCGGCCTCGTGCAGATCGCTTCGGACGCAATCTTCTCCGCCGCCGCCGCGCCCGGTTCGCTGCCTGCGCGCCTGCAGCCGCACACCGGCGTAGCGATCTATCGCGCGATCGCGCGTTTTGCACCCGCGCCGTACGTCATCGGCATGCTGGAAAGTGCCGCTTTCACCAGCGGCGACCTCGGTGCCGCGCGCTCGTACGCGCTGCAGCTGCCCGCATCGGGCCGGCGAGAGGACGATCTCGGGCGCATCGCGATGGCGCGCGGGCAGACGGCAATCGCGCTCGAACACTTCGTCGCGGCACAGGACAGCGCGGCCGTCGACGCCTACGTCATTAAGACGTGGAAGGCGAACCCCGCCGCAGCGTACGCGCTCGAACGCGACTTGAAGGATCAGCTCGCTTCGTCGAGCACGCACCCGGACTCGCTCGCGCTGGCGTATTGGCGAATGGGGACGCTGGCGATCGCGCTGAATCGTCCGCGGTTGGCGCTGGCCGATTTCGAGCAAGCGGTGCATATTTCACCATTGTCCGAACGCTTTTTGATCTGGGCCGGCTACGAGGCCTACGATCTTCACCGCCTGGATACCGCGGGCGGCTATTTCGATCGCGCCATCGCGTCGGATCCCACCAGCGCGGACGCGTACGCGGGCGCCGGACTGGTTGCGCTGGCCAAGGGCGATCGCGCGGCCGCGCTAGCGGACCGGACGCGGGCTGCGGCGCTCAATCCGCACTCGATGGGGCTCCACACGCTTCAAGAAGCGCTGCGGTGAACGTCGCGCTCGACGCGCAGCTCGCCATCGGCACGGCGACCGGAATCGGTGAGTACGTTCGCGGACTGCAAAGCGCACTTCGCGACGCGGGTGTGCGCGTCGTGGCCCTCTACGAGCCGCGTCTGGATCCGTGGCGCTTCGACCGGCGCGTGATTTGGGATCAGATCGTGCTGCCGCAGCGAGCGGCTGCAACGCACGCCGACCTGCTGCATTGCGCATCCGGAACGATGCCGCTGCTGCATCCCCCCCGCACGGTGGTCACCGTTCACGACGTCGCTTGGCTCAAAGTGCAAGCGCACACACGGCCGTACGCCCGCTACTATTTCGGCGCGTTCGCACTGGGGCGGTACAAAGGCGCGGCCGCGATCGCCGTCGATTCCGACTTCTCAAAGCGCGAGTTGCTCGAGGTCCTCGACGTGCCCCACGATCGCGTGCACGTGGTCTATCCGGGCGTCGCGCGCGATTTCTGCGATCTCGAGCGGCGGCCGTCCGGCGAGCCGGTCGTGCTCGTGCCCGGCACGGTCGAACGCCGAAAGAACCTGGAAGTGCTCGTACGCGCGCTGACGCACCTTGACGGTGCGCGTATCGTTTCCGTCGGACCGTCGACGCCTTACCGCACCGAGTGCGAGCGGCTGGCGGCCGAACTGGGCGTTGCGGCGCGTGTGGAGTTCCGCGGCTACATCAGCCGCCGTGAGCTGCTCGAGCTGTATGCCACGTGCGCTGCGGTTGCGGTGCCGTCGCTGTACGAAGGCTTCGGGTATGCCGCCGCGCAGGCGATGTGCGCCGGGGTGCCGGTCGCGGTCTCGGATCGTTCGTCGCTTCCCGAAGTCGCGGATGGGGCGCCTGCTCTTCCGGCGGAAGATCCCGCGGCGTGGGCGCAGACGCTCGGCGCGATCTTGCGCGATTCCGCGTCATCCGAGCGGGCTGCCGCCTCGCGTCGTGCGCACAGCGTCGCGCGCTTCGCCTGGCCGGCTTCCGCCGCGCGTATGATCGCAATGTACGAATCGACGTTCTAGACCGGTTCTAATAGATCGGCGAACCGGGGGCGCCCGGCGGCACGCTGCCGTCGTCGGGTGCAAAGACCAAACGCAGCGGATAGCTCGAGCCGCTGTCCGGAATGGTCGCGATCGTGACGCGTACGAAGCCGCGGGCGGGCACCACGTATTGGCGGATTTTGTAGCGCGAGAACGGCGGGACTTGATGCGATTGGATGAGCACGCCGTCGATCAGATACGTCCCCGTCGCGCGTCCGCCGCGCGGGTTTTCGTAGATCGCGATCGGCTGCGGCGCCGAGCTCGAGTTCTGCACTTTAATGACGAACGTTTGCAGCACGCCGTAGTCGCCCGCCAGCGCTTCGCCTTTCATGAAGTTCGGCAGCGGAATTTGACCGATGGACAACTCCAAGTACTCGTCGCCGGCGTTCCAGAGCCGGCTGTAGTGGAATTCCGGAATTTCATAGATGCCGCGCGCGTGCGGATGATCGCCCGAGAGCATGCCCGTCTGCGCCGGGAGCGCGTCGGGCGAATCGGTCGCATTTTGCGCAAAGAGCGTCAGATGCACGGTCGCGCCGCTGAGCACGCGCAACTGCAGCAAGTTGCAGACGATGTTTCTGGCCGGCAGCGCCTGTTCGATCACGTTGAGCGAACCGTTGGCGGGAACCACGAGAATGTGGCCCTGGTTTTGAACCAGATTCTTAAGAAACTCGGACGTCGCCTCATGGCCGGTGAGCATCTCGTTGGCGCTCGTCGTCCCTTCGCCGTCGATGAATTGCAGGATCGCCGGCTCGGGCGAAGGGTTCTGCGCCCGCAGGACGATGCGCCGGTCCGGCTCACCGGGCGGATTGTAATGAAAGTAGAGAAATCGCGAAGGCTGCGTCCGCTTGAGGTCCGCGGTGAAGAGCACGCCGTTCTCGGTCAAGCGTTCCGGAAAGTCGCTGACGAGCAGGGAATCGGGCACGATCTTGGGCGCGGCCACGTTCTCCACGCGCACGTGCGTCGTGCCCTCGGCGGTGAAGTACTCGTTGCCTTGGATCAGGACGGGAACGTCGACCGTCGCAACGTCGTCTTGCGCGAGCGGCTGAGAATACTGCACCATATCGCGCGACACCACGACCTGCGCGCCCGCGCGCGGCTGCGCGAGCGCTGCCGCTGCTGCGACGGCCTCCGTTCTGACGAATGCACCCGACGCCGGATCGCCGGTGATGCGAATCGACGCCCAGTCGCCGATCGATCCCGCGGTGTACGCGACGCGCACGGGGACCGTCGCGCTCACGTTGCGCTGATCGGCGATCACGATCGTCACGGTTCCGGGCGCTTTGCCGGTAATCGTGACGGTGCGCGCGGTTTGATCGACCGCGACGTCGACGGTGTCGCGGTTTGCGGGCGTGGCGGTGATGGCGCCCAGCGCGGACTGAACCCGCAGCGTTTGGCTCTGCCCGACGGGCACGGAGGCGGCGGCCGGCTGCACGACGATCGGCGGCTGCGTGGGTACGGGGGTCGGCAGCGGCGTGGCGGTGGCGGGCGGCGGCAAGGTTTGAGGGCCGGCGGCCGGGCTTGCCGACGGCGACGGCGCCGGGTTGACCTGCTGGGCTCGCAGCAGCGCACCGCACGAGAGTACGCAAGCACATGCGGCAGCCGCCGCAAAAAGCCGCCTGCGCTTCACGCGGTTAGGCGATTTTGATCTCGGTACGGGTGACCGCGGACGCGAGCAGCGTCTTGTACCCCACACTCGGAAACAGCACGGTGACCAGATCCTTTTCGGCGCGCTCGACCGTGCCCTGTCCGAACTTGGGATGGAAGACCACGTCGGCAATGCGGTAGGCCGATCCCAATACCTCTCCCTGCTCCACTTTTGCCGCCTGCGAGACGCGCAGGCAGTTGTCGCACGCGCCGCAGCTCGCGCGCTCGTAATCCTCGCCGAAGTAATTGAGGATGAAGCGCCGCCGGCACGAGGTCGTCTCGGCGTACTGGAGCATCATGGCCAATTTGCTTTGGTCGTACGACTTCTTGGTTTCGTAGCTGGCCAGATTCAGAACCAAGTCGCGGTTCTTGCGCGCCGCTTCGGTCAGCCGGTACTTCGAGCGGCTGCTGGTTTCGATGAAGCCGCCCTTTTTGAGCAGCGCCAGAATGACTTTGAGTTTGGTCAGCGGCAACTGCAGGATCTTGCGCAGGTCCGTCATCGAGACGCCGCCCTCCTGCGCGCCGAAAATCTCGAGCGTACCGAAGACCTTTTGCACTTCTTCAATGTCGGGATATTTTCCGGTCAGGAAGTAGTTCTGCACGCGCGTGTCGCTCATGCGGTAGATCAGCACGCAGTTGGACGGCAAGCCGTCGCGCCCCGAACGTCCGGCTTCCTGCGTATACGCCTCGACCGATCCGGGCAAATCGTAGTGGACGACGAAACGGATGTTCGGCTTGTCGATGCCCAGCCCGAAGGCATTGGTCGCGACGACCGCGCGAATGTGTTCGTCCATGAACAGCTCGTGCACGGCGGTGCGGTCGTGTTTTTGCAGTTTGGAGTGGTAGACGGCGGCCGGAATGCCCAACTGGTCCTGCAGATACTTCTGCACGTCGAGCGCGTTCTTGATCGTCGCCGTGTAGATGATTCCCGTTCCGTGCAGGTCGCGCTCGAAGATCGATTTCAAGATCTTGAACTTGTCGGCTTCTTTTTCGGCGCGGCGGACGCGATAGATCAAATTCGGCCGGTCGAAACCTTTGACGATTGGCTTGACGTGCGGAATGCCCAGTTGGTGCAGGATGTCTTCGCGCACGGCCGGGGTGGCGGTGGCGGTCAGAGCGAGCACGGTGGGATGCCCGAGCCGTTCGATGACGTGGCCGAGCGCCAGATACGCGGGCCGGAAGTCGTGGCCCCACTGGCTGATGCAGTGCGCCTCGTCGACGACGAACAACGGGACGCGAATCGACTGCAGCAGCGACATGAACGTTTCGTCCTCCAACTTTTCGGGCGTGACGAAAACGATCTTCACGGAGCGTCCGCGGATGCGTTCGAGCGCTGCGGCTTCTTGATCTTCCGAGAGCGTGGAGTTGAGCGCGACGACCTGCGTGATGTCGAGCGCGCGCAGCATGTCGATCTGGTCCTTCATCAGCGCGATGAGCGGGCTGACGACGACGGTCGTTCCGTCGAGCAGCAGCGCCGGCAGCTGATAGGTCAAACTCTTTCCGGCCCCGGTCGCGAGAATGGCAAGCGTGTCCTGTCCGGCAACGACGCGGTTGACGACCTCTTCTTGGCCGGGCTGGAACGACTCGAAACCGAACTTCTCACGAAGTGCAGCCCGCAGATCCACGATATATCCTTCTCTTGCGTTCGCGCGTACAGCGGCGCCGCTTCTTCAGTAATGGCAAAGAAGCGCCGTGGTGCCAGTATACCCTATGGCAGGCACCGCGAAACTTTAAAAAGTACTAAAGGGAGTGTCCCTGTACCGCACCTGGCGCCCCAAGACCTTCGCCGACTTAGTCGGACAGGATGCAGTGGTGCGCACCCTCACCAGTGCCATCGAAACCGGCAAGCTCGCCCACGCGTACCTGTTCTCCGGGCCGCGCGGTTCGGGCAAGACCTCCGCCGCGAAGATTCTGGCCCGGTGCATCGACTGCGTGAACGGCCCCACAGCCACCCCGGACAACACGTGCGAGAACTGCCGGGCCATTATCGCCGGGACCGCGCTCGACGTCCTGGAGATCGACGCCGCCAGCAACCGCGGCATCGACGAGATCCGCTCGCTGCGCGAAGCGGTGAAATTCGCTCCTTCGACGATGCGCATGAAAGTCTATATCATCGATGAAGCCCACATGCTCACTAAAGAAGGCGCGAACGCGTTCTTGAAAACGCTGGAAGAGCCGCCGCCGCACGCCGTGTTCATCCTGGCCACGACCGAGCCCGAGAAACTTCCGGTGACGATCCTGTCGCGGTGCCAACGCTACGCGTTCCGGCGTATCGCGATCCCGACGATGATCGCGCGCATGCGCCGGATCGCGCAGGCCGAACAGATCGCCGTCGACGACGCAGCCCTCTCGGCCATTGCCTACCGGGCTGACGGAGGTCTGCGAGACGCGCTCACGATGCTCGAGCAGGCCGCGGCGTTTGCCGACGGCGCGATTGCGATCGAAACGATCGACTTGGCTTTTGGTGCGAGCGGGCGCGATTTCGCCGGCGCCCTGCTCGAAAGCATGATCGAGCGCGACGCCGCGGGCGTGCTCAAGCACGTCGACGACGCCAGCGATGCGGGTACCGATATGGCCGTGCTCATCCGGCGTCTGGTTGCCGAGCTGCGCAACCTGCTCGTCGCCCGCATCGATCCGGATCTGCTCGCGCGCGATCTCGCTCCGCAAGACGCCCAAGCGGCCGCCGCGCGCAGCGCGCGGCTCTCCCAGGCGCAGATCGTGCATGCGCTGCGACTGCTCTCCGACGCGCTGGCCACCGCGCGGTCTTCGGGCAATCCGCGCCTGGAGCTGGAGACGGCGCTGCTGCGTTTCGTCCTGGCCGAACAAGACCAGACGCTGGCCGGCGTATCGGCACGCGTAGCCGCACTTGAAGAAGCGTCGCAAGGGCACGTTCGGCCCGCT
>Ga0209062_1006384_pt1 | contig 10814 bp, 7 predicted proteins | sample Coa_R2_2_FD_187158 | JGI IMG/M metagenome (GOLD analysis project Ga0209062, IMG submission 187158) | Surface soil microbial communities from Centralia Pennsylvania, which are recovering from an underground coalmine fire - Coalmine... | ecosystem: Environmental > Terrestrial > Soil > Unclassified ...
CGTAGCCGGCGCTCCAAAGTTCGCCGGCCGGAATCGTCGCGTGCGCGCCGTTCGATGCGGTCACGGTGTAAGATTCGACCGGCGCCTCGCCCGTCGAAACCGGAGGGGTCCAGGTGACATACGCCGCTCCGTTACCGGCGAGCGCGATGACGTGCTCGGGCGCTTCCGGCGGACCGGGCTGGCCCATGCGCCGGTCCAGAATCCACCGGAACGCCTGCTCGAGACCGGCCGCGTCCAGAATGGATTTGGGCGCCTGCCCCAACTCACGGATCAGCCAATTGCCGGCCGGCGGCGCGCCCTGCTCCCAATAGTTCCCGAACACCGGGGGCGGAGCGCCCGCCGCACGCGGCATGCCCCAGGCGGCGAAGTTGATCCGCAGCGCAATGTTATCGGCCACCGTGAGGTTTCCGGCGGTCAGGAGGGCATAACCGGGGCCGTACTGGTCGTAGAGCAGATTGCCGCGCACGGCGTCGCCGCCCTCCTCCGGCGAGGGCCCGGCGGCGCCCTGCGCCAGAATGCCGCCGCCCGCCTGCCCCGCGAGCATGTATTGGAAAACGCGGTTGGCGTAGATGAGATTGTGGCGCGGGACAATCGGCGCGGAGCCGCCCCAGGACAGCGTAATGGCGGCATCGGGGACGTGGTCGATCTGGTTGTGAACGATCCGGATGTCCCGCGCGTAGCCCACGGCGATGGCGGGCGCGCGGCGGTCTTCGGCGCCGATGTTGTAGAGGCGGTTGTTGCGGATCTCGTTGCAGGTGTTCGCAAGCGCGCCCGTGGCTTGCGGATGTGCGAGGCTCCCGAGCCGGATTCCGGAGCCGGAAACATCGGTGAAGACACAGCCTTCGATGACATCGTTCTGCGCGCCGTCCGCAAGATCCAGGGCGGCGCCGCCGAGATCCACGAACGCGTCGTTGCGGAACTGAATGCCGCGGGCGAAACGGAACACGAGGCTGGCCGGCGCCGCGGCGCCGCCCGCGTACTGAAAGCGCAGGCCCTGGAAGACGAGGTTGTGCACCGGCGCGGCGGCGGTGCCGGCCCCTTCGAGGAGCATCGCGAGCGCGGGCCGTTGGACATCGGCGGTGCGCAGATCCTCGGCCGCGCGCGGAATGTAGTACACGCGCGCGGCCGCGCGGTCGAAGGCGAACTGGCCTGCGAGGAAGGGCAGGCCGGCCGGAACGGCGCGGGCGCGCACGCCACCGATGTAGAGCTGCGGCAGTTCGCGCAAGGAGGCGGGGACGGGCGCGGTCCACAGGTTCTTTGCGGCATCCGCCAGAGTCCAGCCGGTGACCGGAACACCCCCGCTGATGACGGGGGACAGGCCCTGCACCGCGGTGGTGTAAATCACGTTATGGCCGTTGGCGCCGGAATCGCGGGCGTCGAACACCAGCGGCGCGGTGAGGCAGTAGAGGCCGGGAGCGATGAAGACGGTCAGGTCCGCCGCGAGGTTCTGGTTGCGGGTGCGGACGATATCGCGCGCGCGTTCGAGGGTGCGGACGGGCGAGTCCTCGTTGCCGCGGTTCGCGTCATTGCCGGAAGGAGAAACGTAAATCTGTGCACTGGCAGCGGCCGCGCAGAGCAGCAGAGCGAGGCTACTTCGACCAGGGCGGCACGATGCCATTCATGCGCGCGTATGCAATCAACTGGCCTTCGTGCTCGGCGATGTGTGCGTCCAGGCTCGCGAGAACGCCGCGGCGCGTCGTGGGCGTGCCCCAGAAGTCGATATCGCGGCTGAGCGAGCCGCCCGTCGCGGTCTCGAGCGCGGTGCGCACGGCCGCAAAGCCGGTTTCGAGGGCGCCGAGGACCTGGGCTTTGGACAACGGCTCCTTTTCGCGGCGGAACTGGTCCTGGACCTGGCGGTTGAGCTCGTCCTTTTCGACACCGTCCGCCATGTGGAGCATCAATTGATTGCCGTAGGCGATATGGAGCAGCACTTCGCGGATGGACCGCACGCCTTCGGCCGGACGCCAGCCGTATTTTTCCTCCGGGATGGCGCGGGCGAGCGCCATCACGTGCTGCTCGAGCTCGCCGAAGGGGAGGAGCAGGTCGGCGGCGGGTCCGCCGGTGGCAGGCGCATCTTTAACTTCCAGCAGTTCGACATCGAAGATCAGGTCGGCTTTGGGCGGGATGGGGCCGCGGCCCGGCTCGCCGTAAGCCAGTTGCCAGGGGATGAAGATGCGGCGCTTGCCGCCCGCGCGCATGCCGATGAAGCCGGCATCGAAGCCGGGGATGACCTGGCGGCGGCCCTGCACAAACGTGAGCGGCTTTTTGCCCACGGACGAATCGAACTGCTTGCCATCGGTGAGCCAGCCGGTGTAGTGCGCGGTGAACTGCTTGCCGGCAGCGGCGGGCGCGCCATCGCCGGTCTTGATGTCGAGATAGCGGAGCGTGGCGGCGGCAACCGGCGTGCCGGCGACTTTGGGCATGGATTGGGCCGCCAGGGCAGTCGCCGCAGCGAACGCGAGGGCAAACGCGCGAGTCATCATGCCCCCAGCTTCTTGCGCGCGAAGGGCACGGCGAAGGCGGCGGGCGGATTGTGGCCGCGCGCGGCCGCGGCCTTCTCGTAGGCCTCGCGGGCCTTGGCCTGGTCGCCGAGCTTTTCGTACGTCATGCCGATCATGCACGTGATGAAGGGATCGTTGCGGGTGTCCTTCTGGAAATCGGCGAGCGCCGTCCGGTAATCGCCGGTGTAGAACGCGACGTAGCCGGTGAGGTAGGGAAAGAAGCCGATTTGCTGACGGTAAAGGTTGGGATCGTCGGTCTGCATCTTGTCGAGCGTGGCTTTGGCCTGCTCGATGTAGCGCTGCGCCTCGGCCTTGTTGCCCCGGCGGGCGGCGAGCCGGGCGAGCGCGTGCTGGTAGCGGTATTCCCAGAGATCCTTGCGGCCGGAGGGGATGTTAGGCTCTTTGAGGCCGAGGTCGTGGCCCTTCTTGTATTCGGCGGCCGCGGTATCGAGATCGCCGGCGTCGATGCAGACGCGCGCGGCTTCATCGGCCATTTCACCTTCCTGATAGAAGGCGTTGCCGGGCTGCGCCGCTTCCTGCGTCTTCCAGTATTCGATGACCTTATCCTCGTATTCGGCGGTCTTCTTGCAATTGCCTTCGAAGGCCCAGGACATCGCCATATTGCGCTCGGCCTGTGCTTTGGCGGCGGGGGTTGCGGCCTCGTCGATCGCTTTCTGGAACGCCTGGCGGGCTTCGGCGTATTTGCCTTCGAGATCGAGCTGGGCGCCGGGGCCGCCGAAACCGCCGGGGCCGCGCTGGGCCATCAGGCAGATCGGCAGGCACCAGGGGAGCAGGAGCAGGATCGTACGCGGAGCTCGGTTCATGCGGCGTATTATCGCACGCGATTGCCGGTGCTCGCGCAATCGTGTTACCGTGCGGTTTCCGCAAGCCCCGTCCGCTCATCGGATTCAAGGAGAATTCACAATATGCCACTCGTGTCCATGCGCCAGTTGCTCGACGAGGCCGCCAAGGGCGGCTATGGCGTCGGCGCGTTCAACGTGAATAATATGGAGCAGATCCAGGCGATCATGGAGGCGGCGCGCGAAACGCAGTCGCCGGTGATCATCCAGGCCAGCCGCGGCGCGCGCTCCTATTCGCAGGACCGCTTTCTGTATCACCTGATGCTCGCCGCCACGGAGCTCTATCCGGAGATTCCGACGGTGCTGCACCTCGATCACGGCAACAGCCCCGAGACCTGCAAGAGCGCCATCGAGATGGGCTTCACCAGCGTGATGATGGACGGCTCGCTGATGCCGGACGGCAAGACGCCTTCCACGTTCGAATACAACGTGCAGGTGACGCGCGAAGTGGTCGAAATGGCGCACGCCAAGGGCGTCACGGTGGAAGGCGAGATCGGCTGCCTGGGCGGCATCGAAGACGGCCACGGCATGGGCGGCGACGGCCTGAGCCATCTCACCGACCCGGCGCAGGCCGAGGAGTTCGTCAAGCTGACCGGCGTGGATGCGCTGGCCATCGCGATCGGCACCAGCCACGGCGCCTACAAGTTCAACAAGAAGCCCACCGGCGAGACGCTCAAGATGGAGCGGCTCATCGAGATCCACAAGCGGCTGCCCAATGTTCACCTGGTGATGCACGGTTCTTCGAGCGTGCCCAAGGAACTGCAGGACATCATCAACCAGTACGGCGGCAAGCTGAAGCCGACCTGGGGCGTGCCGGTCGAGGAGATCCAGCTCGGCATTCGCAACGGCGTGCGCAAGATCAACGTGGACACCGATAATCGCCTGGCGATCACCGGCGCGATCCGCAAGGTGCTGATGGAGTCGCCCGAGAAGTTCGACCCGCGCGACTACATGAAGCCGGCCCGCGACGCGATGAAGAAGGTGGTGGCGCAGCGCATGACCGAGTTCGGCCAGGCCGGCCACGCCCGGGATTATACGCCCCTGCCGCTGAGCGAAATGGCCAGGCGGTATGCCGGCGAAGGGGTCGCGGTTTAGGGGCGGCGCGATACCGGAAAAATGGTTGGGGTGGCATATCATATGCCACCTGGCCATTTTCGCGCCTTGCGTTTCAACGACTTGCAAACGCAGGTGGCATATTAAATGCCACTGGACGTCAGACCTGAGGTCTGCGCCGGGCCGGATTCCAGTGGTCCCGGGCTCACACATTCGGTAAAATAAAGTTTATCCACTCCCCGGGAGGAACAGCCGAACTTGAATACTGCCATTCTCGCCCTGGAAGACGGAACGGTCTTCGAGGGCAGGGGTTTTGGTGCGCCCGCGGAGCGCGCGGGCGAGGTCGTCTTCAATACCGCGCTCACCGGCTACCAGGAGGTTTTCACGGACCCCTCGTATGCCGGACAGATCGTCGTTCTCACCAATCCGCAAATCGGAAATTACGGAACCAGCGCGGCCGATAACGAAGCCGGGCGGCCCTACATCGAAGGGCTCGCCGTGCGCGAGTTCTCATCGATCGCGAGCAACTGGCGGTCGGACGCGGAAGCGGACGAATTTCTCGGCCGCGCGGGCATTCCGGTCATCGACGATCTCGACACCCGCGCGCTGGTGCGCCACCTGCGGACGCGCGGCGTGATGCGCGGCGTGCTTTCCTCGGCGGGTGGCGATGCCGCGGCGCTGGTCGAGAAGGCGCGTTCGATTCCGTCGATGGCCGGGCTGGATCTGGCGAGCCGCGTGACCACGGCCGCGCGCTACGAATGGTCGCGGCCGGTCGAGCCCTGCTCACCCTCCGAGCGGGTCGGCGAAGCGCCCCCGGCGCGGCATCACGTGGTCGCGTACGATTTCGGCATCAAGCACAACATCCTGCGGCGGCTGGTGCAGGCGGGCTGCCGGGTCACGGTGGTGCCGGCACTGACTTCGGCCGAGGATGTCCTGGCCCTGAAGCCCGACGGCATCTTCCTTTCCAATGGCCCTGGCGATCCCGAGCCGCTGACTACGCAGGTAGCCAATATCCGCAAGCTGATCGGCCGCAAGCCGATCTTCGGCATCTGCCTGGGGCATCAGTTGCTAGGGCTCGCGGCGGGCGGCCGGACGTACAAGCTGAAGTTCGGGCACCGCGGAGCCAACCACCCGGTGCGCAACGAGCTGACGCAAAGAGTGGAGATCACGTCGCACAATCACGGTTTCGCCGTGGACCCGGACTCGCTGAACGCGAGCGAGGTGGAGCTGACCCACGTCAACCTGAACGACCAGACGCTCGAAGGCTTCCGCCTGCGCAATCACCCCGTCTTCTGCGTGCAATACCATCCCGAGGCCGCGCCCGGCCCGCACGATTCGCATTACCTCTTCGAGGAGTTCACTCACCTGATGGAGAACGGGCAATGAGCCTACCGCCGAGGCGCCGAGGCGCCGAGGATTTCGTTTGGTTTTCTCTGCGCCTCTGCGTCTCGGCGGTGAACCACTAATATGCCTCGTCGCAACGATCTTCATCGCATCCTCATCGTCGGCTCCGGGCCGATCATCATCGGGCAGGCGTGCGAGTTCGATTACTCCGGCACGCAGGCGGCCAAGGCGCTGCGGGCGGACGGTTACGAAGTCATCCTGGTCAATTCCAATCCGGCGACGATCATGACCGACCCCGAGCTGGCGGATAAGACCTACGTCGAGCCGCTCACCGCGCCGTACGTCGAGGAGATCATCCGGCGCGAACGGCCGGATGCGCTGCTTTCGACGGTGGGCGGTCAGACCGGGCTGAACCTTTCGGTGGAGCTGGCCGAGCGCGGCGTGCTGGATAAGTACGGCGTGGAGCTGATCGGCGCCAAAATCGACGCCATCAAGAAGGCCGAGGACCGGCTGCTGTTCAAGGACGCGATGCGCAAGATCGGCCTCGAAACGCCGCAGTCGCAGCTCGTCAATAGCGTCGCCGGCGGCCTCGAATTCGCGCAGCGCATCGGCTATCCGTGCATCTTGCGGCCGAGCTTCACGCTCGGCGGAACCGGCGGCGGCATCGCCTACAACCAGGAGGAGCTGGAGGAGATCCTGGAGCGCGGCATCGCGCTTTCGCCGGTGCACGAGGTGCTGATCGAAGAGAGCGCGCTTGGCTGGAAGGAGTTCGAGCTGGAGGTGATGCGCGATCTCGCGGATAACTGCATCATCGTCTGCTCGATCGAGAACTTCGACCCGATGGGCGTGCACACCGGCGATTCGATCACGGTGGCGCCGGCGCAGACGCTGACGGACCGCGAATACCAGATGATGCGCGACGGCGCGATCCGCTGCCTGCGCGAGATCGGCGTCGATACCGGCGGCTCGAACGTGCAGTTTGCCATCAATCCGGAGAACGGGCGGATGGTGATCATCGAGATGAACCCGCGCGTTTCGCGCAGCTCGGCGCTCGCGTCGAAGGCCACCGGATTTCCGATCGCCAAGATCGCGGCCAAGCTGGCGGTGGGGTACCGCCTCGACGAGATCCGCAACGACATTACGCGCAAGACGCCGGCCTGCTTCGAGCCGACGATCGATTACGTGGTCGCGAAGATCCCGAAGTGGGCGTTCGAAAAGTTCCCCGGCGCGGATCCGACGCTCGGCACGCAGATGAAATCGGTCGGCGAGGTGATGGCCATCGGGCGCACGTTCAAGGAGGCGCTCTCCAAGGGCATCCGGAGTCTCGAGACCGGCAAGGCGTTCGGCGCCGAGAAGTTCGACCCGGCGCTGATCTCGCAAAAGCTGATCACCCCGACGCCGGACCGCCTGGGCTATATCCGCTTCGCGCTCGAGCAGGGCCATACGGTCGAGGAAATCCACGAGATGACTTCGATCGACCGCTGGTTCCTGGAGCAGATGAAGGAAGTGGCGGATTTGGAGAAGAGCCTTCACGGCGGAAGCGCAGAGAACGCCGGGGAAACGCGGAGCATTCTGCGCAAGGCCAAGCGGTACGGGATTTCCGATATCCAGATTGCAAAGGCGTGGGGCATGGACGAGCTGGCCCTGCGCGCGCGGCGCAAGGAGCTCGGCGTGCGCGCGGTCTTCAGCCGCGTCGATACCTGCGCGGCGGAGTTCGAAAGCTTCACCCCCTATCTTTATTCGAATTACGAAGGCTCGTGCGAGGCCGAGCCGACGGACCGGAAGAAGGTCATGATCCTGGGCAGCGGGCCGAACCGCATCGGACAGGGGATCGAGTTCGATTACTGCTGCTGCCACGCGTCATTCGCGCTGCAGGAAATGGGCGTCGAGTCGATCATGGTCAACTGCAATCCCGAGACCGTCTCGACCGACTACGACACCAGCAATCGCCTCTACTTCGAGCCGCTGACGCTCGAAAACGTCCTGAACATTGTGGACACCGAGAAGCCGGACGGCGTGATCGTGCAGTTCGGCGGGCAGACGCCGCTGAATCTCGCGCTGCCGCTGAAGCGCGCCGGCGTGCCGATCATCGGCACGGACCCCGAAAATATCGACCTGGCGGAAGACCGCAAACTGTTCGGCAAGCTGCTCGACGATCTCGGCATCCCCTCGCCCGCCAACGGCACGGCGACGAACGTGGAGGAAGCCTGCGCCGTGGCGCGGCGCATCGGCTACCCGGTGCTGGTGCGGCCGAGCTACGTGCTGGGCGGGCGCGCCATGGTGATCGCCTACGATGAGGAGATGGTGCGGCAGTATATGCGCGAGGCGGTGACGTTCTCGCAGGAGCGGCCGGTGCTGATCGATCGCTTCCTGATGTCGGCGACGGAAGTCGACGTGGACGCGCTCGCCGATGGCGAGGACGTGCTGATCGCGGGCATCATGGAGCACATCGAAGAGGCCGGTGTGCACTCGGGCGACAGCTCCTGCGTGCTGCCGCCGAAATCGCTGGCCGCGGAGACCATCCGCACGATCGAGGACTACACCATGCGGCTGGCGCGGGCGCTGCACGTGATCGGCCTGATGAATGTGCAGTACGCGGTGCAGAACGGCACGGTGTATGTGCTGGAGGTGAATCCGCGCGCCTCGCGCACGGTGCCGTACGTCAGCAAGGCGACCGGCGTGCCGCTGCCGAAGCTCGCCGTCGGGCTGATGTGGGGGCGCAAACTGCGGGATTACGGCTACGGCTCGACGCGGCTTTCCGTGCCGCAGGATTTCGTGAAGTCGCCGGTGTTTCCATTCAACAAGTTCCCCGGCGTGGACCCGGCGCTCGGGCCGGAGATGCGCTCGACGGGCGAAGTGATGGGCGTCGGCATGAACTTCGGCGAAGCGTTCCTCAAGGCGCAGATCAGCGCCGGGAACCAGATGCCGGAAAAGGGCACGGTGTTTCTGAGCGTCAACGACCACGACAAGCCGGAGGCGGTCGGCGTCGCGCGGCGGTTCCTGGAACTGGGTTTCCAACTCGTCGCGACGCGCGGTACGGCCGCGGTGCTGCGCAGCGCGGGCCTCGCGTGCAAGACGGTATTCAAGGTGAACGAAGGCCGGCCGAACGCGGTCGATCTGCTGAAGGGCGGCGGCGTGCAACTGGCGATCTACACGACCACTGGCGCTCCGGCGTTCCAGGATGAGAAGGCCATCCGGCGCGCGGCGGTGACATATCGCGTCCCATGCATCACGACGATGAGCGGCGCGCACGCGGCGGCCGAGGCCGTGGCGGCCAGGCTGCGGGACCCGATCCGGGTGTGGAACCTGCAGGAGATCCACCAGGCTCAAAAAACCACCGCTTAGTGGCAAACTAAGCTGGTGCGCGGAATCGCAGCTCTGTTCGTAGCCCCCATTCTTGCGGCGCAGCAGCCTGCGGCGCCGCGGTTCGAGGTCGTGTCCATTCGTCCGGTGCCGGCGAACGCGCCACCGGTAATGCGGGACATCGACTTCACGCCTGTGCGCCCTGGCGGACAGTTCATCGACTCCTCGACGAACCTGCTTTGGCTGATCAGCTTCGCGTATCAGGTCCAGGACCCGGCGGTGTGCCTTGTGGGCCTGCCGAAGTGGGCGGAGTCGCAGTCCTTCTCGGTTTCTGCCAAACCGGCGGAGGGCTTTCCCCTGCTTCCGCCGGAAGAGAATCGTGCGCAGGTGCGGGCGATGGTCCGCTCGATGCTGAAGGATCGCTTCCATCTCCGGCTGCACACGGAAGACCGGCAGGAGCACATTCTGAGCCTGGAAAAGGGCGGCCTCAAAATTCACGAGGTCGACGCGCCAGTGCCTCCGGCGAAGGATGGGCCGGTCGGCGCCGCAATGTCGGACGAGGGCGGGCGGCTGATCGGCAGGAAGTCGACCATGGCGGGACTGGCGAGGGCGCTGGTCATCTTCGAGAAGCGCCCGGTCGTGGACAATACGGGTCTGACGGGCTACTACGACTTCGACATCAGATGGAAGGCGCCGGAGCGGACGGCGGAGTCATCAGGGCTTGGCCCTGACGGCATCGCGCTGCTGCACGCCGCTATCGAGGACCAGCTTGGCTTGCGTCTCCGGGCGATCACCGGGACGGTAAGGTACTGGGTCGTGGACCACGTCGAGCAGCCCACGGCGAACTAAGGGCTGACCCAGGCCAGTGGGCCTGCCCTACCAATGAAAAACCCGGCGGGAGCTATGCTCGCCGCCGGGCCGCGTCGTTCCAATTTGACCCTGTATTGGTAACTTCCTGGTCCCCTTCGCATCGGGGCTTTCCTCAATATATCACTGGATCGTCGCTTTCTGAATATAGTCGAGCCGGGGAAAATGGCTGGCGAGGTAGTCATTGCCTTGCAGTTCGATCTGCGTGGGGTCGGGGCCCTGGCCGCGCGGGGGCATGTCGCCGTAGCTGCTGTAGAAGCTGTCGACCGCGTCCATGCCGGAGACGACCTGGCCGAACGGGGCGAAGCCGGTCCGGTCGAGCGCGGCGCTATTGTCTCGGAGGTTGATGAAGACCTGCGTCGAGCGCGTGTTGGGGCCGGCGGTAGCGTACGTCACCGTGCCGCGCGTGTTGTGCTGTTTGACGGGATCGTCCGGCAGGTTGGCGTTGGACCACAGGCGGTTGACCTTGGGATCGCCGTTGATGCCGAACTGCACGACGAAATTGCGGACTACGCGGAAGAAACGGTTGCCATCGTAGAAGCCGGTTTTGACGAGCGAATAGAAGTGGTCCGCGCCGATCGGCGCCCAGTCGCGGTGGACTTCGATGACGACCGGGCCCTTCGAAGTATCGAGCGCGACCCGGAAGACATCCGGCGCGGTTACGTTCTTCGGCGGCGCGGCGGCCTCTTTCTTGGAAGGCTCGGGAGAGGAGCAGGCGCACAGGGCCGCGCAGAGGGCGGTTACGGCGAGGGTACGGACCATCGCCATTCAGTATGGCATGCTGAAATCGAATCGATGGCCGCGTACGACGACTTCGCCTGGTTCTACAACCGCTACTGGAGCGAGGAATTCCACGCCGCGGCCTTTCCCATTCTGGAGCGCATCT
>Ga0209062_1006388_pt1 | contig 10807 bp, 10 predicted proteins | sample Coa_R2_2_FD_187158 | JGI IMG/M metagenome (GOLD analysis project Ga0209062, IMG submission 187158) | Surface soil microbial communities from Centralia Pennsylvania, which are recovering from an underground coalmine fire - Coalmine... | ecosystem: Environmental > Terrestrial > Soil > Unclassified...
CGCCCTTCTCCTTGGCCTGGCGGCCTGCGGCCAGCAGCCTGCCGCGGCGCCTCCGGCGGAACAGCCGCCCGCATCCTCAGCCGCCGCATCGCCAGTCTCCTCCCCCGCCTTAACCGCTCCGGCGAGCGCTCCCTCATCCGCAGCGCCGGCGGCGCCCAGCGCCGCGCCAGCCTCGACTCCTGCTCCGAGTCTCGCCCCCGCGACTCCGGCGCCCCAGCCGCCCGCCATCCCAACCCGCCTGCGCATCCCGGCCATTAACGTCGACGCCGCCGTGGAGCAGCTCGGAGAGGCGCCGGACGGCAGCATGGAAGCCCCCACGAAGTGGGAAGACGTCGGCTGGTTCGACCGCGGCTTCCTGCCGGGCCAGCCCGGCAGTGCGGTGATTGCCGGCCACCTCGATTCGACGACAGATAGGGCAGTTTTCTGGGATCTGGGCAGGCTCAAGCCCAACGACGAGGTCATCGTCGACATGAGCAATCAGACGGAGCTGCACTTCACGGTCCTCTCTCAGGCCACCTACCCCTACGACAAAGCGCCGCTGCAGCAGATCTTCGGGCCGGCTTCCAAGCCGCTGCTCAACCTGGTCACGTGCCACGGCACGTTCGATCGTGCGAGCAGCAACTACGATCAGCGGCTGGTCGTCTATACCCAGGAGACCGGCACGTAAGGAGCGGCGGCGCGCGGGCATTTGCTACGCTCACTCCCGCATGATCGAGGCTCTACTTAGCGACGCGCAGGCCGCCATCCGCGAGCGTCCGAAGACCACGCGAGGCCCGCTGTACGACGCGGCGGACCTGGGTTTCCGGCCCTACTGGTATCCGGCCATGCTGTCGCGGCACCTGGGCAAGAAGCCGGAAGGCATCAAGATGCTTGGCGAGAACCTGGTGTTCATCCGCGCCGGCGGCCGGGCCTACGCCCTGCACGATCTGTGCGCGCACCGCGGCATGCCGCTCTCGGCCGGCACCTGCCTGACCGACGGCACCGTCACCTGCCCGTATCACGGCTGGACGTACGACGTACGGGACGGCCGCTGCGTCGCCGCGCTGACGGACGGGCCCGACTCTCCGCTGCCGGGCAAGAAGAACACCAGCGTCCCAACCTATCCGGTGCAGGAGCGGCACGGGATCATCTTCGTGTACATGGGCTCCGGCACGCCGCCGCCTCTCGAAGAGGACGTGCCCGAGGAGGTGCTGCGCGAGGACTGGACCATCCAGACGGTCGTCTCGGTGTGGCAGGCCAACTGGCGAGCCGCCGTCGAGAACGGCTTTGACGCCGGGCATGCCTCCTACGTCCATCGCAACAGCATGCGCTGGCGAACGAGCATGGCCCTGCAGCCGGCGTGGAGCCAGGTGAAGGAGAGCCAGGTGGTCGGGCCCTACCTGCGCTACGGCGGCGGCAAGCCGGGGGCCGGCGAGGAGATCTATCCGGTGGTGGGCCGCTGGCCGCGGCATAGCTGGCTGCGGCGCAAGCTGGCGGACATCGGCGCGCGGACGTCGCGCGGGCGGCCGTTCGGCAACGAGTTCCGGCTGCCGTGCATCATCCACAACCGTTACGCCTATTACACGCACGTCCGCTGGGCCGTGCCGGTGGACGCCAACACCACGCGCAACTTCCAGGTGTTTGCCGGGCCCTACCAGGGCAGCCGGGCCAAAGCCTTCAAGGCGCAGTACTGGCTGTGGCACCGCTGGGTGTTCCACATGCTGTTCAACAACCAGGACCGCGACATCGTCTCGAAGCTGGACTACTACGCGCCCGAGCGCCTCTACCGGCCGGACCGGTCCATCGTGGACCTAAGGAAGTACATCGAGACGCACGTCCGCCGCGACGACGGCGAGCGCCCGGAGCGTACGCCCGACGACGTAGCGGGCATCCTCGAGTAAGCCTCGTGCTGCGCTGGCTTCTCGCCCTGCTGGCCCTGGCCTCATCCCCGGTCATCGGCTACTTCGGCTTCCAGGCCTATCTCAAGTGGCTCCTGAGCGAACAGAGCCCCCCGGCCAGCCATGAGAAGCTTGGTTAGGCTCCTGGCGCTGGGCGCCGCCATCTTCGGCGCCGCCCAGCTCGTGCGCCGCCTCCGCCAGCTCGCCGACCCCGACGCCAGCGTCTACGGACACCCTTCTCCCTAGTAGCGGGAAGCTGGAGGCTGGTAGCGGGACCGCCCCTCAACAACCCGGGGCGGGGCACTAGCGGAGGCCGGTCCGCAAAGCGGCGCCTCCAGCCGGAGCGCGGCGTCAGCCGCGAGTAGGCGACAGCGCCGCGTGCGGAGCCGGCCGTAGCTGGCGGGGTAGCACGCCAGCTGGAACCCGCTGCGGCAGGGGAGGGTTCAGCCCGGGCCTTGCTTGATTGGCATCAGGACGGGTTCGAGGCCGCGGGAGCGGCACTCCAGATAGAACTCCTCGTGCACGGAGGGGTCCTCCTGGTCGTAGGGCACCAGCTCGGACATGTGCGCTTCGGGGCCGCCGACGCCGGCGCCGTAGAGCGAGAAGCCGCCGCCACGGAAGGCGATCTGCCGCAGCGGCTCGGCGTTCGGGTTGCAGTGCAGGTGGTACTGGCCGGTGCTCGGCGACACGATCGAGCCCGGCTTAAGCTCCATACGGGTGCGCGGGCCGGCCTTGTCGAAGTACATCACCTCGTAACCACTGCCGGACAGGATCAGGATCATTGCGCCCGCCGCATGGCGATGGGCCTGCACGTAGGTCACCGGCGAGAGCTCGTGGATGTGGCAGCCGTACACGCCCTCGGCCATCACGAAGCGCATGTGCCGCGCGCCCTTGCCCTTGGCCTCCCAATCCTCCAGCTTGAAGGCCCGCACGTCGGCCACGAAGTTGGTCTCCCAGCTGCGCGTGCCCCACGAGTGGCCCTCGGCCGTGAAGTAGTCGCTCTGCTCGGGATCGAAGCGGTCCTTGAAGACGAATGAGTTGTCGAAGATGAACTCGCGGTTGTGATACATGTTCAGCGCCTGCGGCGCCGTCGTCGCGGCCATCAGCCGGGCGGGCTGCGTGCCTGAGCCATTGAACAGCCGGTGATGGGCGTTGAGGGGTATCGCGAAGAAGCTGCCGGCCTGCCACTCGAAGGTCAGCGGCTTGCCCTCGCCCTGCCAAACCTCGGTGGCGCCGTTGCCGCTGAGGACGTACATGATCTTCTCGAACAGGTGGTGCTCGGGCTCGAGCTGGCTGCCGGGTGCGATCTCGACCACATAGCCGTTGGTCACCTGCTGGTTGGCCATGGACAGATAGGCGCCGCGGCCGCCCACGCGCTCCCAGTCGCCGAGCTCGAGCGTGTACACGTCCTCGACGTAGTTGCCCCTGTAGACGGGGATGCCTTCTTGTTCCAGGAAGTAGTCCCAGAAGCTCAGCTTGATGCTTCGAGAGCGCCAATCGTTGTCGGTCATGAACTCTCGAATTGAATCACAGGTACCATGGTGCGGCTTGAAATTCGACTACTACGTCTTCAACAGCTACGTGCCCGAGATCGACGGCAGCGGGCCGGAGCTGTACGCCAAGTGGATCGAACAAGTGGAGCTGGCGGACGAGCTTGGTTTCCACTGCGCCTGGTTCACCGAGCACCACTTTGGGCTCCTCGGCGGCATGCTGCCCAACCCGCAGGTGCTGAGCGCCGCGCTGGCCAGCCGGACCAAGCGCATCCGCTTTGGCTCGGCGGTGTCGCTGCTGGTCATCCACAACCCGCTGCGCGTCGCCGAGGACATGGCCATGCTGGACGTGCTGACGGGCGGCCGCGTGGAAGTTGGCGCCGGCCGTGGCATGAACCAGACCAACTACGCCGCGTTCGGCGCCGACCCGGATACGGCGCAGGAGCGCTTCGAGGAGGCGCTGGAGGTGCTGGTCCGCGGCTGGACCGAGGAGCAGTTCACGTTCCAGGGCCGGTTCTTCAGCTGGACGAAGCCCGTCACCGTCCGGCCGAGACCGGTCCAGCGGCCGCACCCGCCGGTGTGGCTGCCGGTCAGCCACGATCCCGAGCACGGCCGCGACATGGGCCGGCACGGCTTCAACCTGCTAACCATCCCCTGGCACGCTGGCTTCGAGCGGTCACGCCACATCATTGACGGCTACCGCACGGGCCTGCGCGACGCCGGCCACGACGCTGCCGACAAGGAGGTGCTGGGCATGTACTACACGCACGTGGCCGAGACGCCCGAGCTGGCCCGCCGCCGAGCCGTGGGCCCGTGGGCCAACCACGCCCGCATCAGCGCCGAGGACCGCGGCTCGCCGGACCGAGCTCCTCGCGACTACGACACCGTCGTCGAGAACATCGGCGCCATCTTCGGCGACCCCGAGATGTGCCGCCGCCACGTCGCGCGCATCCAGTCCGAGCTGGGCCTGGACCGCCTCGCCTGCGTCTTCCACTTCGGCGGCATGCCCCAGGAGCACGTGCTCGACTCAATGCGCCTGTTCGCCACCGACGTCGCGCCCGCGTTTCAGGACTAGGTCCGGTATCCTGGCGGCCTATGGACCTTCGCATTGGCGGCCTCGTCCTTGCAATCGGCCTTGCCCTCGGCGCCTGCGGCGGGGCTGCCGCTCCCGCCTCTTCGCCCGCACCTGCGAGCCCTAGCGGAAAGCCCAGTGCCGCGGCCTCCGCGCCGGCCAGCAAGCCCGCGACGAGCGCGGCGCCATCAGCAGCGGCCTCAGCCGCCAGCGCTAAGCCGGCAGCTTCGGCAGCGGCATCGGCCGCCGGCACCGAGGTCAAGATCGGGCTCTCGACGCCCACGCCGGAGAACCTGCCGTTGTGGACGGCCAAGGAGAAAGGCTTCGACAAGAGCAACGGCCTGAACTTCACCATCGCCTCGTTCGAGGGCGGGTCGAAAGGTCTCGAGGCTTTGCTGGGCGGCAGCATCGACGTCATGGACGTCGGCCTCGCGTCGGTCGTGATCGGCAACTCGCGCGGTGCGAGCTTCCGGTCGATCGCCAGCTCGGGGCTGGCCAGCCCGTTCATCATCACCGGCGCCAAGGGCATCACCGCCGATAACGCCAAGGACAAGCTGAAGGGCGGCAAGGTCGGCATCAGCTCTTTCGGCTCGGAGAGCGACGTGGCCGTGAGCCTGTACCTGAACAAGATTGGCCTGGCGCGCGACAAGGACGTGACCATCGTGCAGGTGGGCGGAACAGCTACGCGGCTCACGGCGCTGCTGAGCGGCGCCATCGGCGCGGGCCCGCTGCTGGGGCCGGATTTCATCGCCGCACAGGATCAGGGGCTCACGAAGCTGTACGACCTCTCGGAGCTGCCGAATTGGGTGTACGACACGCTGGTCGTCACGCAGCCTGAAATCCAGAACAAGAAGCCGATGCTCCTGTCCTTGCTGAAGGCCGTCGAGGAGGGCAACTACTACTCCCGCGCTCATCCCGACGAAGCCAAGAAGGTGCTGGCCGCTCAGTTCAAGCAGACCGACCCCAAGCTGACCAACGCCAGCTACGACGAGTTCATCAAGGTGTCGCGCGTGGACCTGGACTTCACCACGCCCGCCATCGAGTCGGTGCTGCAGGTGCTGCCCACGGTCGTGAAAGATGTGAACCTCAAGAGGACGAATCCCAGCGATTATGTCGACACCGGCCTGATCGACCAGCTCAAATCCAGCGGCGACCTGGACCGGCTCAAGAAGCAGTACGGCATCAGCTGACATGCCCTCCAAGGACTTCCCGGTCTTCGACTGCGACAGCCACATCGTCGAGCCTGCTGAGATCTGGGACGAGTACGTCCCCGCGGCCAAGCGCGAGTTCGTTAAGGAGCACTTCTACAACCCGCTAGTCGCCGGCTACAAGGTCCTCAACGGCCGGCGGTATCCCTACTCGGCCTCACGGTCGATCAGCGCCACGTCATCCTGGGTGCCGGGCCGGAGCAGCGCCGAGAACCGGCGGCTCATCGGCACATACGAGCCGGGCACGCCCGAGTACGACCAGCATCTGGGCAAGGTGGCGGCCACCTGGAACCCTCGTGCGCGGCTGAACGACATGGACGCCATGGGCATCGACCAGGTGATGGTCTTTCCCAGCCACCTCGTGTACCTGCCGCTCGTCCGGAATCCCGAAGCAGCCACGCTGCTGGCGACGGCCTACAACGATTGGGCGTACGACTACTGCCAGGCCAACCCGCGGCGGCTGTTCCCCTGCGGGCTGCTGGCGCTGCAGGATGCGGACGGCGCCATTGCCGAGCTGCGCCGGCTGGCTCAGCGCGGGTTCAAGACGGTGGCCGTCCGGCCGGTGCTGTGGAACGGCCGTTATCCGACCTTTGAGGAGTTCGACCCGCTGTGGCGCGAGCTGGAGGCCTCGGGACTGGTGCTGGGCATGCACACCTTCCCGTCCAGCGAGCCGCTCAGCAGCGAGCTGGCGGCCATGATGCAGGCCGGCTCGAAGCAGCCCGATGCCGGGGCCGCGGATGCGCCATTCCAGAGCGGGGCCGGCCTATGGCGGGAAGTGGCGGTCTACTCGCCGGGACAGCTGGTGCAGAACATCGTCAACGTCATGGGCGTACCGGTCAACGCCAGCGAAAACGTCGGCTTCATGTTCGAGGCCATGACCTGGCTGACCATCGTGCTCATGACTGGCTGGCTGGAGAAGTTCCCACGCCTGATGGCGGCGGTGTTGGAATCGAACGCCAGCTGGCTGCCGCTCATCCTGGAGAAGGCTGAGACCTTCCTGGAGGTCCACGCCTACCACCGCCCGGTGCAGGTGGGCGATCCGGAGAAGACGTTCGCTCGGCAGTGCTTCATCGCCTTCGAGACCGACGAAGACCCCGTCTACCGCATGTGGGACGTGTACGAGGACGTGGGCATATGGTCGTCCGACTATCCGCACCACGATGGCGCCGACGCCTGGGAGGCCATCGAGCGGATGAACCGCTGGAACGTGCCGCCGCACGTCCAAGCCAAGCTGCTGGGCGGCAACGCCCGCCGGATGTACGGCATCGAGCCCGAGCTGGCGGTAAGCGAACCGCCCGCCGACTACGCTCCTTTGTTGGAGCCGACGGTCGGGCTTCTGTCACCCTGAGCGTCGAGCGAAGGGTCCCTCGTCGAGCGTGTGAGGGATGCTTCGCTCGACGCTCAGCATGACATGGCCTTAGCGTGCTGGACGGATCGGTAGCCGAAGGTCATCGCGCCGGTGAGGGTGAAGCCGGCCTGGTAGCCGGTGCCGACGTGGAGCTGGGCGGCCAGCTCGCCGCAGGCGTACAGGCCGGGGATGGCGTGGCCGCGGACGTGGATGACCTGCCCGTTGGTGTCCGTCACGAGACCCACGGAGCGTGTGTGTGAAGGGAAGACGTGCAGCCCGTGGAAGGGCGGGCGGCGGACCGGCCCGAGGTTCTGGTTCTTGCGCTTGGTCAGGTCGCCCGCGGCCTGCGCCACCCAGGCGATCGACTCGCCACGATGGAAGTCCTCGTCCCGGCCAGCGTCGGCGAAGCGGTTGAAGCGGTCGACGGTCCGCTCCAACTGCTCGGCATCGATCCCGAGCTGGCTGGCCACCTCGGCTGGCGTGTCTCCGGAGGCGATCCAGTCCGGCACGGGGCCGCCCGGCTCACACGGTTCGATGGCGTAGGCATCCCAGAAATCGTGGTCAAAGATGATGAAGCACGGCAGGTTGATATGCCGGTGCCGCCACAGGTCGAACTCACGCAGCCGGATGTCCACGCCCTGGAAGAAGGACTCGTCGCAGAAGCGGTTGCCGTCGAGGTTCACCAGGATGCTGTGCGGCGAAGCGAGCTCGCGGATGCTCACCTCGCGGGCCGACGGCACGCCCTCGATGGTCTCGCCCGGCACCTGGTAGGCCAGGTGGATGGCGAGCGTGCCGTGCTGCACTTGAATTCCGGCGCCGTGCTCCATCGCGACGATGAGCCCGTCTCCGCCGCTGGTGCTCGGCTCCCGATAGGTCGGCATGGGCGGAAACTCGTCGAACCAGCTCACCAAGCGTTCGTTCGCGCCGTACAGCCCGGTGCCCAGGATGACGCCGTGGCGCGCCCGGATAGCCTTGCCAGCGCCTACAACGCCGAGCACGGCGCCGTCCTCGACCACCAAGCGTTCCACGCCTGAGCCGGTGCGAATGCGGACGCCCTTGGCCAGCGCGGCGCGGACGAAATGGCCGATCAAGCCGGCGCCGAAGGTCCGCACGTCGGCCGCGTCACGCTGGGCGATGAGGGTGTGATCCCAGCCGCGCTCGTTGGCCCGGCCGCCCCAGGCCTTCATCTCCTCCCAGGTGATGCGCTCGACGTACTTGGAGTGGCGCAGCTTCGGCTGCCATTCGCCGAGCGAGTGCGCTTCGAACGGCTCAACCTGGATGCTGCGGCCGAACTCCGTGCTGCCCTCACCAACCGGGTAGTAGTGGTCGCTGAGGGCTATGGGGTAGAAGGGGATGTCGCCAGTCCGCTGGAAGTACTCCAGCACCCTGGGCGCATCCTCCACGTACGTTTCGACGTGCTCGGCCGACTGCCGCTCGCCGCCCAGCCAGCGCATGTAGCGCCGCGATGTGCCGGCATCGTCGGCCACGCCCTGGGCCTTCTCGAGGTGGTTGTTCGGCACCCACAGGATGCCGTAGGAATGCGCCGTCGAGCCGCCCAGCTGGTCCGACTTCTCCAGCAGCAGCGCGTCCATGCCCGCGTCCGCCGCCGCCAGCGCCGCGGCCACGCCGGCGAGCCCCGAGCCAACGCAGATGAGATCGGCGGTCTCGTCCCAGCTTGGCGCCATCAGCGCCTCATGTTAGCCCTTCGGGGCCTCGTTGTAGACGCGCTGGAACGGCGCCTGGCGCGGCATCTCGACGTGGAAGATCGCGCCGCGCTCGCCGGCGGGCTCGACCCAGATGCGTCCGCCGTGCGCCTCGACGATCGCCTGGCAGATGTACAGGTCCACTCCCGAATCGCGCTCGCCCTGCGGCCGCGCGGGATACAGGACCGAGAAGGGCTGGAACATCGCAGGCAAGCGCTCGGACGGGATGCCGGGGCTCTGGTCGGCGATCGTCACGTGCACCTCGCCGTCGCTGCTGGTCAGTTCTACGCGGATATGGCTGCCGCGCGGCGAGTGCCTGACCGCGTTCTGCACCAGCTTGGTCAACAGCTGCTCAGACCGGCGCCGGTCCCACCAAACCGCCAGCGCCCTTTCGGCCTGCAGCTCGATCTGCGAAGCCCCGGACGAGCCGGCGAAGCCCTGCACCACCCTTTCCGCAAGCTCGGTGGCGTTGAACGGGCTGGGCTCGATCCGCAGCCGGCCGGCGCCGATGGCCGCCGCGTCGGTCATGTCCTCGGCGAAGCGGCGCAGGCTTTCGACGGCCTGGTCGATGGCCCGCAGATTGTCCTGATGCTCCGGAGCGTCGCTGGCCACCAGGTGCGAGCGGGCCGAGACCACCAGCAGCGGATCGCACATGCTGTGGCTGATCGCTTCAGTGAACTGCTGCAGCTGGTTGCGCGCCAGCTCCGCCTCATTGGTACGGGCAGCCGCGCGCAACCGTTCGCGTGAGACGGTCACGCTTAGCAGCCCCACCAGCACCAGGGCCATCAGCGAGAAGCTCCACACCTGCGCCGGCACGTCGTCGACCAGCGCCGCTGCGACTGACAGCGCGGCCGAGATGCCCGACACGGCTCCGGCCACAGGCGGCGCCGCCTGATAGGCAACGAGGAGCATGGGCACGGCAAACAGGCCCGCCACGACGTAATGGTGCGGGGTGAGGTACAGGCTGGCGATGAGGCCGACGGCCCACAGGGCCGGCACCATCGCAAGCCAGCTGCGCTCGCGCCAACCTGCCGGCAGGTACGGTGTGCGAACGCTCAGAATGGTGGCCAGCGGGCGGATCCCTACGCGGAAATGTTAGGCGAAGCCCGCGCTGCTCCAGGACCCCGGCGCGTTGGGCGCCCAAATGTCCCCCTCGGGACAGAGCCAGCGCTGCAGCGGCCCATAGCCGTGATCGTTCAGCCAGCGGGTGGTGTCCCAGATCTTGGCGGTATTACCGCCGCGCGCATCCTGCTGGGCCAGGAAGATGGCGAGCGGTTGGACGTGATCGGGGTGGAACGGCACCGGTCCGGCGGCGCTGCCCGCGCGAGCGCGCGCCTCGTTCTGCTCCTCGAACCCTGACGTCCGGGTATGGCCGGGGAAGAAGGCGTTGACGGCGACGTTGACCTCGCGCAGCTCGTCGCCCAGGTAGGCCATCACGTTCGCCACCGCCGCTTTGGCCGAGGTGTAGGGCTGCTCGCGGCTGCTGGGCCGCAGGTAGGCGTGTGCCGCCCCCTCCTCGTGCATGATGATGCCGCTGGTCACCGTGGCCATGATGCTGCCACTGCCCTGGGCCACCATCGGCCTCGCGAAAGCCCGCGTGACGGTGAGGGTGCCCAGCAGGCTGACGCCGTAGCTCTTCAGGAAGTCCTCGTTCGTGGTCTCCAGCACGGTCATGCGGCCGCTGGGCGGGAACAGCACCCGCTGGCGCATGGCGGCGTTGTTGCACAGCACGTCCACCCGGCCGAAGCGCTGCAGCGTGGCGTCGCAGGCGGCCTGCACCTCGGCCTCATCGGTGATGTCGGCCGTGAGGCACAGCACGCCTTCGCGGCGCTGCTGCGCCTCCATCCACTCGCCGTCGCGGTCGTTCGAGACGCCACTGGGCTGCCAGGAGCGGTCCAGCGCCGCGACTTGCGCGCCCTCGCGCAGGAAGCCCTCGACCAGCGACCTGCCGATGCCTCGCGCCGCCCCAGTGACGACGGCGATTTTGCCTTCCAGCTTCATGCTCTGTCCTTTCTCCTCTCAGCCGCCCTGTTTCAGTGGCTCGAGCTGCAGGTCGATGCCTTTGGCCCGCAGCTCGGCGTAGTACTCCTCGCGGATCGCCGGGTCCTC
>Ga0209062_1006393_pt1 | contig 10798 bp, 11 predicted proteins | sample Coa_R2_2_FD_187158 | JGI IMG/M metagenome (GOLD analysis project Ga0209062, IMG submission 187158) | Surface soil microbial communities from Centralia Pennsylvania, which are recovering from an underground coalmine fire - Coalmine... | ecosystem: Environmental > Terrestrial > Soil > Unclassified...
GGTTTTATACTTAATTTATCTCCGCACCTAAATTTCGATTGATGATATATCAAAAAAATGCCTCACATCAGGTCATGTAAATTGATTTTTTACTGCTTGTGAGAAATCCGGGTAATGCAGTAAAAAATTATGGTAGCCCTAAGACAGTAAGGATACAGTTCATGAGACTTAATGAATGGATTCATAAAGAGGTTGCTCAAGTTCTCTCAGATTTCTTAGCAAAGGAAACACAGGACTCTGTACAAAATCAGCAGCTTATTAAATTATCTGTAATCACTCAGTTTTTTCCTCCAGACTATGCTGCTACAGGACAATTGATTGAAGAACTCATGAGACACTTAGGGTCTCTAGGGGTAGAGATTGAGGTTTTTACTAGTCAACCAGGGTATGCATTTCAATCTTCATCAGCTCCAGCCGTAGAACAATTAGGTAAAGTTCGAATTCAGCGATCGCGCACTGCCCGACTATGGCCAACTCAAATTCGTGGCAAAGCCATTAATGGTCTTCTATACACCTTCCGTGCTGCACTCCATCTGCTTAGAGCTAGAGGCCGCTTCAATGTCTTATTGGTGACTACAGCACCTCCATTTTTGCCACTCCTGGGGTATCTGGCTCATCTGGTTTTTAGCACTCCTTATGTCTGTATTCTTTACGACCTTTACCCAGAAGTTGCGATCGCTCTTGGAGTCATCCCAAAACGGCACTGGTTAGTAAAATTTTGGCAGCACCTCAATAACCAGATTTGGCAAAGTGCTCAGGGAATTGTGGTTCTAAGCCCTGCTATGAGACAGCGGTTAGTGGAGATTTGCCCACAGATAGCTGAGAAGGTTTTTGTCATTCATAGTTGGGCTGATCCCGACTTAATTGTGCCAATTGTCAAGCAAGAGAACTGGTTTGCTTGGAAGTACGACCTAGTGAGTAAATTTACTGTACTCTACTCCGGCAATATGGGTCGTTGTCATGATATGGATACCATTTTAGAAGCTGCACAGCAACTGCAAGATGAGCCAATTCAGTTTGTCTGTATTGGTGGTGGGGCAAAACGTGAAGATTTTATCAAGGAAGTCAACCGCTTAGGTCTGTGCAACTTTACATTTCTACCGTATCAAGACAAGCAGGTACTGCCCTACTCTCTGACAGCTTGTGATCTCTCGCTCGTAAGCGTGGATGCATGTACAGAAAGTTTAGTGGCTCCTAGCAAGCTTTACTCGGCTTTAGCATCTGGACGGCCAATAGCAGTGATTTGTTCTCAGTATTCATACCTGAGACAACTCATTGATGAAGCTAACTGTGGCGCAACATTTGACAACGGAGATAGTCATGGTTTAGCACAATTTATTCGCTTGCTCAGTCACGATCCCCAACTCGGGGAAAATATGGGTAAAGCAGGTCGTCACTATTTACGTTCGCATTTTACGCTTAAAGTGATATCTCAACAATATCTTGATGTTTTGCAGCAGGCAGTATTATATAACAATGCAAAAATACATTTCTTAAAACCATAAACACTTTTAGTTGGATACATGAGTAACAATTTTTTTGCTACCAATATTATTGTCAATTAATTAACAATAATAAACACTACATTTGAGATTATTCTCATTGCTGCAATTGAATATTTTAATTGTTTGATCTAGGAGTGGGCTTTGATGGTCTTTATGATCTCAGTCTCTCCAAACGTAACCTTCCACTGTTTTGTTTTGTAGATATCATGCGGGAGGTCGAATTGCAGAGAAGGTGTGACAAAAATCGGAAACGCTCAAAACGAAGGACTATCTACTGTCCTATGCATCAATGCTATCTTGAAAGCGTGAGTCAGAAATATCAGCTATTTGCTGACCAACCAGGACAATTGCAACAACGAGGGATGAGTCGGCAAAGTGCATTAATGTTGATATCTAACCACAGGGCCGTTCCTTTAGAGGGAGAATGGGTAGAAGCTTTTTGGTGTGAACAGTGTCAGCAGGTCAAGTGGTACCACGTCCGTAAGTCTGATAACTGCACCTATAAACTTTCATCAGTTCCACAGGGGCTTTGGCAACAGGTAGCAGGGGTAATTCATCCAGATGGGAACCCCTCTGTTGGCGAATTTACTCGTAGACAAGCACGGTTACTTAGTTATAACGGCATTAAGGATTTCAAGCTTGTCAATTAAGAGTGCAGATTTATTATGAGAAGAACCTTTAATTCTAAAATCAATAATGATTTACTGTGGAAAGTAAGGGAAAAAAAGGACGTTTGCTAACTTAGCTAAGAGAGATTCTGGGCAGATGTCTAATACTGTAATTCGGGCAGAAAATCTAAGTAAAAAATATATCATCAGTCATCAATTAGAAAACTCTAGTCGCTATCGCTACAAAGCTTTGCGTGATGTAATTGCTGACGGAGTTAAGTCTTTGACGAAAAGATTTATCCAACGTTCTGATGTAGAAATATCTAATCTATCTCGTGAAGAATTTTGGGCTTTGCAAGATGTTTCTTTCGAAATCAAGCAGGGTGAAGCTATCGGTGTTATTGGACGCAATGGTGCCGGGAAATCAACGCTTTTAAAAGTTTTGAGCCGAATTACTGAACCGACAGATGGACGGGTTACGATCAAAGGGCGTGTGGCAAGTCTCTTAGAAGTAGGCACAGGATTTCATCCGGAACTAACGGGACGGGAGAACATCTACCTCAATGGTTCTGTTTTGGGGATGACCCGCGTCGAGATTAAGAAGAAATTTGATGAAATTGTCGCTTTTGCTGAAGTGGAGAAGTTTTTAGACACACCAGTCAAACGCTATTCATCTGGAATGTATGTGCGCCTTGCTTTTTCTGTTGCTGCCTATTTAGAGCCAGAAATTTTGGTTGTGGATGAAGTACTGGCGGTGGGTGACTCTGCATTTCAAAAGAAGTGCTTAGGGAAAATGGAGGATGTATCAACCAAGGAAGGACGAACAGTATTGTTTGTTAGTCATAGTATGCAAGCTATCGCTCAATTGACTAAACGTTGCATACTACTTTCTAAGGGTAATATTCAGTTTGATGGGAATACTGACAAAGCAGTGAGATTATATATTGCCGGAAGCAAAGCCTCTAATAAGCAACCTGCCTACTACCAAGCCCCTTTGAACAAAACTGGTAATCACATAGCTTGGGCACGCGTACATTGCTCTGAAGGAGAAGGTATCCATTGTTGGGGAGAACCGATTACATTTGAGTTTGCTCTCGACATACCTGACCCTAGAGATAGTTTGTCTTTCTCGTTTCAGGTCATAAATGAGTTAGAACAACCAATTTGTATTTTTTGGCTTTTTGATCCCAAAGTACCCTATCGACGAGAGGCTGGCTTGTTTATTTTACAATGTCAGGTACCAAAATTTAGACTATACATGGGGTCATACACTTTAAGAACTTGGTTTTCTGAACGTCGCAGTAGCACTTTGCTAGAAAGCCTTACTAATATTTGCCCATTTGAAGTTACTATGCACGGTACTGAGCGGGAGGATTATGAGTGGCAATCTAATGAGTGTGCTTATTTAGAGGATTCCGTTTGGAAGATAACCTCACAATAGATATTGGTCAAAATATTGATTTATAGGATGAGATAGTAGCTCAATTATGCCAATAAACGACGACGTACAGTTGGGTAGTAGTGTGAAAATTTTTCACCCAGATCTCGTTAACCTCTATGGTTGTGTGATTGGGGATGACACGAGAATTGGTGCTTTCGTGGAGATTCAAAAAAATGTCATTGTAGGGAGTAAGTGTAAGATATCATCACATAGCTTTCTCTGCGAGGGAGTTTTTATTGATGATGAAGTGTTTATCGGTCATGGAGTCATGTTTACGAATGACCTTTATCCGCGTGCCACTAATGAAGATAGCAGCCTGAAAACCGATGCAGACTGGGATGTAGTCAAGACACGAGTAAAACGCTGTGCCTCTATTGGCAGCAATGCTACCATCTTACCAGGTGTGACAATTGGCGAAAAAGCCATTGTCGGGGCTGGGGCAGTCGTGACTCGCAATGTTCCGGACTATGCAATTGTTGTGGGAGTTCCAGCTTGTGTAGTCGGCGATGTACGCGATCGCACTTTATCCTCAGAAATGGCAACTCACAGTTTGAGTTCATAGGAAGATTACCAGTTAGTAGTTCATAAATAATACATTTTGAAATTAAGAAATTAATAAGAGACGATGACAAGTATCAATATAGGTGTCATTGGGTATGGTTACTGGGGTCCTAATCTAGTTAGAAATTTTGCTGAAATACCAGAAGCCCAGGTAAAAACTATTAGTGATTTTAAACCAGAATTATTGGCAAAGGCACAGGCTCGATATCCAACTGTTCAAGTGACGACAAATTGCCGAGACATATTTACAGATCCTAAAATTGACGCTGTGGCGATCGCCACACCAGTTTCTACACACTTCGACTTAGCTTTGGCTGCATTGCAAGCTGGCAAACATGTCATGGTAGAGAAGCCTATGACTGTTTCCTCAGAACAAGCTATGCGGTTAATTGAAGAGGCAGAAAGACGGAATTTAGTATTGATGGTAGATCACACATTTGTTTACACAGGTGCTGTACGGAAAATACGAGATCTAGTGGCCACCAATGTCATTGGTGATATTTATTACTATGATTCTGTGCGTGTTAACTTGGGACTCTTTCAACATGATGTGAATGTGATTTGGGATTTGGCAGTCCATGATCTTTCAATTATGAACTATGTATTGCCATTTCAACCTTGTGCCGTTTCAGCGACAGGAATGAGCCACATTCCTGGACAACCTGAAAATATTGCCTATTTGACACTGTTTTTTGAAGGTAACTTAATTGCTCACATTCATGTCAACTGGTTAGCACCAGTAAAAGTACGTCGCACATTGATTGGTGGCAGTCAACGTATGATTGTTTACAACGACTTAGAACCTAGTGAAAAAGTCAAAATCTACGACAAGGGCATAACAATCAATGGCAATCATTCTGCTGAAAAGGTGTATCAAATGTTGATTGGTTATCGGGCAGGCGACATGTGGTCACCCCATTTGAATATGACAGAAGCATTGCGGACAGAAGGATTACACTTCATTGATTGTGTTAAAAAAGGCGATCGTCCCATTACCGATGGAGAAGCCGGATTGCGAGTAGTGAGAATTTTGGAAGCTGCGACCGAGTCAATTAGAAAACAGGGACGACTAATTGAACTAGATAAAATAAGGGTAGCAGCATGATTCCATTTGTAGATCTCAAAGCTCAATATTTGAGCATTAGAGAGGAAATTGACTCTGCTGTCCTTAAAGTTTTGGAAAGTACTCAATTCATTTTGGGGAGTGAGGTAGCAGCTTTTGAGCAAGAATTTGCCGAATATTGCCATGTCGATTACAGTATAGCCTTAAATACAGGAACGAGTGCACTACACTTAGCCCTACTGGCAGCTGGCATTGGTCCTGGTGACGAAGTCATCACGACACCTTTTACTTTTATTGCTACTGTTGCAGCTATTGTTTATACTGGTGCGACACCTGTATTTGTGGATATTGACCCGGTTTCCTACACAATTGATGTCACCAAAATTGAACAAGCCATTACCACAAAAACTAAAGCAATTCTGCCAGTACATTTGTATGGTCAACCCGCAGACATGAACCCGATTATCGAACTTGCTCGGCGTCATGGTTTAACTGTGATTGAAGATGCTGCTCAAGCTCATCGTGCTGAGTACAAAGGGCAAAGAGTCGGTAGTATTGGGGATATAGGCTGTTTTAGTTTTTATCCTGGCAAAAATTTAGGTGCTTACGGTGAAGGTGGCGCAGTAGTCACTAATAATCCCGAGTATGCTCGAACCATTAAGATGTTGCGGGACTGGGGACAAGAACAACGATATCACCATCTTCTTAAGGGTTATAACTATCGTATGGATGGTATCCAAGGTGCAATTTTGCGAGTAAAATTGGGATACTTAGATACTTGGACAGAAGCACGTAGGGCACATGCAGCACTGTATGAAGAACACTTAGCCAACTCAAATGTCATCACACCTACAGTAATGCCCTACAGTTATCATGTTTATCATGTTTATGTGGTACGTACTACCCGACGGAATGCACTACAACACAAATTACAGGAGCAGGGAATTCAGACAGGGATTCATTATCCTATTCCTGTACACTTGCAGCAGGCTTATGCAGATTTAGGATATAAAGTTGGTGATTTTCCTTGTGCCGAATTGGCTGCCAAGGAAGTCCTTTCGCTGCCCATGTATGCAGAACTTTCTTCAAAAGAGATAGAAATTGTCAGTACTGTGGTGTGTGAGAGTGTATAAATGTCTAAGCTAGTTAGAAGTAGGATAGTCAAAGCTGTTCATGGCTCGCAGGAATTGAAGCTAGACCCAGATTATGAAGTGGGACTGGCGGAGTGCTTACGTCATCAATATGGTAATCAGGGATTAATCGAATTGTATGCTCGCTTTGCTATAGGTGAGGGAGAGTTTGATGCGCTCATGCGGCGAGTTATTTGGCGTGCAGTAGCACGTAGATTTGGACACGGTGTTCGTATTGGTAGTGGTGTAGGTTTTAAGCATTTAGAAACATTTGAGATCGGTAAGCAAGTTTTTATTGGTTCACAAAGCTATCTCCAGGGACGGTTTGATGGTAAGTGCAGCATTGGTAACCATGTTTGGATTGGACCACACAGTTACTTTGATGCCCGTGATTTGATTCTGGAAGACTATGTGGGATGGGGACCTGGAGCAAAAGTGTTGGGTTCAAGCCATACAGGATTACCAACTGATATTCCTATTATCCAAACGGATTTGGAAATCAAATCCGTAAAAGTGGAAGCAGGAGCCGATATTGGAATGAATGCAGTTATCCTTCCTGGAGTGACAATTGGTAAACACAGTATTGTAGGTGCTGGAGCAGTTGTCACTCAGGATGTGCCGCCGTTTGCTATTGTCGCTGGAGTTCCAGCTCGGTTTTTACGCTGGCGAGAAGGATATGAACCATTGGAGAACACAGAAAATGCAAAATAAGCGGGTATTAATTACAGGCGGTGCAGGTCTAGTTGGCTCCCATATTGCCGATTTGCTGGTCCCTGAAGGTGTCTCTGAAATTATTGTTCTGGACCTGGCGGGGAGACAAAAGTGCTAGGACGCAGATAGGATAAGCTTCATAGCCCTTTGCCCTCGTTGATAAAAGGGAAGCTTGTTGCGATTTAATTTCATTAATTGAGCGACTAAATCTTGGTATGGCTCCACAAAGTTCACCCAATTTTGTCCGTATAATCCGATATAAAAACTGCTGTGACGTCTTTGAGTCCGCCCAACTTCTTTAACACGCCCAACATAATTCTGTATTCCTTTACGTTTAATTTCTTGAAAGCGCGATTGTTGCAGATGTATAAGCGATAGATATCAATAAAATTAGAGATATTAGCCTATCTCCATCAACATTTGTATCCTCCAAATTATAACCACCCTTCTTAAAATCACGGAACATTTCTTCAATATTGAATCTTTTTTTATAAGCACCAATTGCTAACTCAAGAGTTTCGAAGTTTGTTAAAATAAACCAACCTTCTTTAGGGGCAACGCCTAATATTTTACGTTTCCACTTACAAGCAACATTAAAGCTAAAAAAACCTTGAGTTTTGGTAACTTTGACTCCTTGAAAAAATAATGAAACACCCGGTGATAGTCCCACTGCTTGTAGTTCTAACCAAATGTCTTTTTCTACTTCCATGAAATGATTCTTTTTTAGTCGTAAACAAAAGTACACTCTTCTTTCCCTGAGGAAGTTTGCGAGCTTTACAGAACAAAATTCTCTATCTCCTAATACACATATTTTATAATTCTCAAAAAGTGGTAACACCTTTGAAAGTATCTTTGTTTGCTCGTCAAAATTGCTATTCCCTAACTTGGTTAATAATGAAAAATATACAGGAATTGCTCTTTTGTCCCAAACCACACTTACCATAAACAGATTTATGCGACTCCAAGAAGTCCTATCCATCACCACATAAATGATTTTTTCTCTTTCACAATATGTTGATAACCAATTTATAACAATTGGAAACCAAATTTTTTCTATGGAAAAGTTCGGTAATGATAAAAATCTTTGTATTTTCTTCCTTCTACTTTCAAATAAAATCGGAATCGGCATTGATGTCGCTAGGGTTTCTAAACTAACTTTTTTAATCGATTGCAGAAGATTAATGAGAATTTGGAGCAACAAATATTCTTTAGCACTCAGATTATTTTGCAGGTGTGTTTGGTAAAATGTTAGCAACATTTTCAATAAGTGGGTCTTGTTGACAAAGCTAGACCTACTTTTTTTACCATAAATTGCTACACTCTTTGCATTTCAAGCCTTTCAGCATCCTTGGTCACCCCGTCAGGTCTGAACACGAACGGGTTAACTGAGGAAGGCTGCTCTTTTTCTTGCGGCAAATTCGATACCAACTGATCAACCACAGAAGGCGTGGGAGCCGATATCAGGGGAAAGGGCAGGCTCTTGCAAACTAATCAATCAGAGCACTAAACAAACTAACAGTCCAAGCCTGCCCTTTCCCCAAAGGCAAAATTCCAAGCCCAATTTCAAGTGGCAAAATGAAGAGAGCGCAGTAGGTTATTCGTGGTAATAAGGCGCTTTCATTTTATTACTAGCAAGTGCCTTTAAGGGTGGCTCTTGATTTATTTTTATGGATCTCCCCAAGATATTGTTGATGAGAGTAAGGTCACAAAAGAAGCAAGAGTAATTGCGCTTGTTGGCAGCACCGGAAACATTGATTGCCTTTAGCAGTGAGATCTTTGTGCAATCGCCTCTAGACAGCTGCCATCACTATAGGGAAAGAAAAATCGGAGAATGTTATGGAGAGGTAGTCAAGCACAGACGCTGTTTTTTCTGTTGCATTTCCTATTGAGTGTCAACTCCAAATGTATAGATAAATACATGATTACTAAATTTTGCTAAAATGTCTTCTACTAGAAGATGTCATAATTAATCTAACTATTAAGCGATTTCATTTCAAAAAAACTTTGTAATATTTGTAATAACTATTGATGAATGAGTTTTGTTGGTGGAGGCTTGATGTTGAAAGCAACTAACCAAAAAGCTCAAGCTAGTGTGTGGTGTGCTTGTAAAACACCAATGTTTGTCCTCCTGGGGTCGATTATTCTTGGCAAGATATCTGATTTTGGACTTTCCGATGTGTTGTCTATTTTGGAATAGAAAACATGAGTGAGGATAAAATTATGCTAAATGAGATTCAACAAACCCAGTTTTTGAGCGATCTGTCTGAACAACAACAGGAGACGGTTGAAGGCGGCTATGGCCTGGGCTATGATGGTTTCGGCTATGATGGTGGCCTTGGGTATGGAGGCCTGGGCTATGATGGTTTCGGCTATGGTAGCCATGGTTATGGAGGCCATGGTTATGGAGGTCTTGGCTACTATTGGTAGGGATAGAATTCCAAGTTCTTTTCCCTGGTAATTCATCTGAACTGCCTCAGCAAATATAATGACACAGCCTCAGGAGAAGTTGAGAGTAATTATGCAATGTTTTCTACGGTTGCCTACCATAGCGTAACCGCCCAGGGATACCTGTCAGCATTGCTGAGTAAGTGGTGGCTTAGCTATGGGTTGAGCCTATAGCCTTGTAAGGGAACTCCAAAAAATAACAACAGGTGATTTTTGTTCATGAGTAGATGCTCCGAATGGCCTGAAAATTTGAGGATAGGATAGTTGCAGCTCGTGATTTTTACTAGCTAGTAAATTCCCCTGGTTATGCAGGTAGTAGTTTTGAGCATGTAATCCTCAGAATTTCCTCGGTATTAAGGAATAGGAGCACGAGAAATTTACCAAAAATAAACGACTTATTAACTAGCAAACCACCCTTTTCAAGCTGCAGGGTGGTTTTCATTGGTGAGATAGCAAAGGATGGAATAAATCAGTAATTCACAGTGCTCGCTACTTCCTTAAGGATGTTTTTATTAGTAGAACAAACATCTGCGTAAGATGAAGTTCACAACTACCAGGACTTTAATTGGTAACCACCCTAAGAGGTGATTCGTAAAGAAAATCTAAAGAGCTTTTGAGTGAGAGCAACTAGTGTCGAATAACAAGGTAAATTGGGCTCATGTGCAGTTTTGGTGAATAAGGTGGAGAGGGTGGCAGCAATGATTGTTTGGAGATCCCGGTTGCGTGATTGGCGAGAGCCAGTGGTCTTTGGCCAATCGGCGTTCGCTGTCTCCGAGTTTTTCACAATTGAGGAGTAGCATAGAACCTAATGCTTTCATTGCTGACAGATCTTGGTCAAGCAAAAACCTCACCTGACATCGTGAGGTTTTTGTATAAGGGAGAGCCAAAGTGAAATGAGAAAATTCCGTTCCATCTGGGGAGCTAACGGGTAAATATCATCAAGTTATTGTTATCATATTGGGCATTTTATATTTATTGCCTTTGTGGCTATTTGAATTATGAAATTGTCACCCATGATGCGATAACGAAGAGCCTTTTGTGCCCTTTGAGCAACTACTTTGGCTTTTCATTTATTTTTTGGCTCTCCCTAAAAACAAAAACTCCAGTCATTAGTTGGAGTTCATTTAAAGGTGTCAGGTGTTATGTATTTAAAAGGTACTACAAAAGCTTTCCTTCGTCGGTTATTGATTGTCCCTGGTGTGGAGCATCTACTTAGAGTCAGAGATTTTAATTGCTTTAGATGGGACAGAATATTTTTCATCAAAGAAAATTAATTGCCCTCATTGTAACTATCGTAATCATCGAAATGGAACGACAACTTATTTTCATGGTTG
>Ga0209062_1006394_pt1 | contig 10796 bp, 9 predicted proteins | sample Coa_R2_2_FD_187158 | JGI IMG/M metagenome (GOLD analysis project Ga0209062, IMG submission 187158) | Surface soil microbial communities from Centralia Pennsylvania, which are recovering from an underground coalmine fire - Coalmine... | ecosystem: Environmental > Terrestrial > Soil > Unclassified ...
AGATAAGGTGGGTCCCGCGCTGTCACCGTGGATTGGGGTGCTGGTAGCCGGAATTGCTGGCATGGGACTGGGGTTTATTCACGCTTGGTTGTCGCAGCAGCCCAAGGTGAATGACATTGCTGTTGGCATTGCCATGATCATCTTTGGCAGTGGCATTGCTTTCTTTCTCGGGAAGCCGTTTATTCAGCCTAAAGCACCGCCGCTGCCCACGATCGACCTGGGTAACTGGAGTTCGATTCCCGCAGTGCAGTCGGCGCTGAAGATCAGCCCACTGTTTGTTTTGGGTGTGGCGATCGCGCCCTTGATGTTCTGGTTCTTTAAGTCCACCCGCTGGGGGCTGTTCATTCGTGCCGTTGGCGATAGCCCTGATGCGGCGCTGGCGATGGGCATGTCCATTTCTAAAGTACGAATGCTCTGCATCATTGCAGGCAGCTTTCTGGCAGGCATCGGCGGTGCATCACTATCGCTCTACTACCCTGGCATCTGGTCAGAGAGCATCTCTAGCGGTCAGGGCTTAATGGCCGTAGCGCTCGTCATCTTTGCCCGGTGGAACCCCATTCAGTGCCTGTGGGCATCCCTCTTTTTTGGCGGGGCGCAGGCGATCGGACCGGCCCTACAATCCGTGGGGATTGAGCAGGGGCGCTACCTGTTCAATGCCGCTCCCTACGTGCTCACCTTGCTCATCATGGTCATCACGTGCTCACCCAAAAAGACGCTGTCTGGTGCACCCGGGGCGTTGGGCACGATTAGCGGCTAGTGGTGATTTTAGACCATCCCCTATCGACAACGCCCATCGGCAGTCTTCACGCAAAAATCCAACCGCTCCTTAGGAGGCAGCATGACAGAAGTTGTAGACTCATTAACCCATAGCTCGACGAACAACGCTCACCCGTTAATGGGGCCACCCGACCTGGAAGTGGTCAGCATGACCAAGCGATTTGGTGCGTTTACAGCCCTGGAAGATGTCTCTATGAGACTTAAACCTGGCACCTTCCATGCGCTACTGGGGGAGAATGGTGCTGGCAAGAGCACACTCGTAAAGTGCATCATGGGTTTTTACACGCCAACCTCTGGAGAAGTGCGGATTGATGGCAAGGCACGCACGATCGGTAGCCCTCGTGATGCCCACAGCTACGGCATTGGTATGGTCTATCAGCACTTTACGTCTGTCCCCGCGATGACGGTTGCAGAGAACCTGGTGCTGTCTCGTTTCGACAATACCAACGTCATCAATTGGAAGAAGGAATTTGAAGACCTGTCAGCGTTTATGGAGACAGCTCCCTTTAAGGTGCCTCTGGATATGCTGATTGCACAGCTTGCAGCAGGGCAAAAGCAAAAGCTCGAAATTCTCAAGCAACTGTACCTCCAGAGCAAGATTCTCATTCTGGATGAACCAACCTCGGTGCTGACCCCTGCCGAAGCGGATGAAGTCCTGGGTCTGATTCGAGAGCAAGTGACGGATGGCAAGCTCAGCGTGCTCATGATCAGCCACAAGTTTCGCGAAATCACCGCCTTTGCTGACGAGATCACGGTGCTCCGCAAAGGTAAGTTCGCGGGCAGCGGCAAGATCAAGGATCTGGGCGTGGCCGAGATGGCAGAAATGATGATGGGTGAGAAGCGCGACCCCCAAAAGGTTGAGAAAACCACTCACGGCGACCCCACTGCTGTGCTCCAGATCAAAGATCTCCATGCGAACAAAGATAATGGCCTGGAGGCCGTGGGTGGCGTGAATTTAACTGTTCATAGTGGTGAGGTGGTGGGGATTGCCGGGATCTCTGGTAACGGCCAGCGTGAACTGGTAGAAGTGCTGGCAGGACAACGTCCCGCTACGGCGGGTCAGGTACTTGTAAATGGCGAAGTCTACAAGATGACACGCGCCGAGATGTACAGGCATCGGGTGTTTGTGTTACCCGAAGAACCGCTGCGGAATGCGTGTGTGGCGCACATGAGCGTTGCTGAGAACCTGGCGCTGCGTACCTTCGATCGCCCACCCCAGGCAAAAGGCATTCTGCTGATCTTCAAGGCGATCCGCGAGATGGCAGTGGGTTTGATCAGTTCCTTCAAGATCAAAACCCCATCGCCTGACACCCCCGTTGGCAATCTCTCTGGTGGCAACGTCCAGCGCACGGTTTTGGCACGGGAACTTTCGGAAGACCACATCAAATTGCTCATCGCCGCTAACCCCTGCTTCGGTCTGGACTTCGCGATGGTGGACTACATCCACGGGCAAATTCTGGAAGCTCGAAACCGAGGCGTTGCTGTACTGCTGGTGAGTGAAGATTTGGATGAGCTATTGAAACTCTCCGATCGCATCTTCGTTATTAGCGGCGGCGAGTTTGCCTACGAAAGCAAAACCGAAACCGCCGACTTTGCCTCGATCGGTCGGAGCATGGCGGGACATTAAGGGGATGAGGGATGAGGGATGAGGGATGAGGGGCGCTTTCGTGAGAAGTGCTTTCATCCTCAAACCTTGTATGACATTCTCATCTTTCATGCTTCGCTTTCATTTGGTTCTTTGCTGTTGAATTCTTTGTGTTTTTAACGCAAGTAACAAAAATAGCAATTAATTCGTTTGCTTCTGCGAGCAGCCCACCAAGCTGAGTAACTCGAACAATCCCAGCTTCAACTAAAAGTTCTAACCAGTAAATAGTTTCTTCAAGTTCCTGAAGTCCACCTTCGATTTTGCTAATAAATTCAGCATTCGATCGACTTCGGAAAGCTTCGTGATAATGGGCACCTACTGATGTTCCAGAACGTAAGACCTGTTTTCCTAGTACTTGCGCTTCTGGTGTTTTCGGCAACGCCACGTATAGTTTGATGATTCTTAATGCAAGCTCTTTAGTCTTTTTCTTCAAATCTGTCTTCATCTCTCATTCCTAATTCTCCTCTTACTTTTCCCCCTTTCATCCCTCATCCCCCATCCCTCCTCCCTATGGTCACTATTTCCGCCCAACCTTACGATTACGAACTACCCACTAATAGCAACGTCGCTTTAATCGTGATTGATATGCAACGAGACTTTATGGAATTGGGTGGTTTTGGCGATATTTTGGGGAATGATGTTGGTTTGCTGCGGGCGATCGTCCCCACGCTCAAACAATTAATTGACGGGTTTCGTGCCTTAGAACTGCCGATCTTTCACACCATTGAATGCCATCAGCCGGATCTTTCTGATTGTCCTCCTTCCAAAATTAAGCGGGGCAAGGGCGAGTTGACGATCGGCAGCGAAGGCCCAATGGGACGTATTCTCATTAAGGGCGAACCCGGCAATGGCATCATTCCTGAATTGGCTCCTCTGCCCAATGAAACGGTCATTTATAAGCCCGGAAAAGGTGCTTTTTATGCGACTGAATTGGAAACAATGCTGAAAGCCAAAAACATCACGCACCTGTTTATTACCGGCGTGACTACAGAAGTGTGTGTGCAAACCACCATGCGCGAAGCCAACGATCGCGGCTACGAATGCGTCATGGTCGAAGACTGCACCGAAAGCTACTTTCCAGAATTCAAACAATCCACGCTAGAAATGGTGCGTGCTCAGGGGGGCATTGTCGGTTGGACAGCAACTGCGGCTGACGTGCTCAAAGGCCTGGAAGCATGGAAACCTGCGGAGGCGTTGGTCTAGGGGATAAAGGCTAAAGGTTAAAGGCTAAAAAGCTGACTGCTGAAAGCTACTTAACTCAAAACTCTTTCCGATTCCCTTTATGATGGGCTAGACCTGCTTATCGCTAGCTGCTTACGTTGCAATGCCCAAATGGATGCTAAAGGATCGGAGGCTACTCTTACAGCGCCTCACGCCTTACCTGTTTTTGATGCCTGCGCTGGTTGTCCTTGGTCTGACGGTGTTCTACCCGGCACTGCAAGCGTTCTACCTCAGTTTTACGCACTACGACGATCTGACCCAGCCACCAGTATGGGTTGGGCTGAAGAATTTTCGTCGGCTATGGGGCGATGGTGTCTTCTGGCAAACCTTCCGCAACACAATTTTGTACCTGATTTGTGTTGTGCCCACGCTGGTCACGTTGCCGCTCGGACTGGCAATTCTTGTGAACCAAAAGCTGCGCGGCATCCGCTGGTTTCGGGTGGCATATTACACCCCGGTCGTCATTTCGATGGTAGTCGCTGGCATTGCCTGGAAATGGCTCTACGCCGAAAATGGTCTTCTGAATCAACTGTTGAAACTTTTGGGCGTCCCAGCAGATGGCATCCCCTGGCTGACCAGCCCTAGCCTGGCGATCTTCAGCGTCATGGCTGTCACCGTTTGGAAAGGTTTAGGCTACTACATGGTGATTTACCTTGCAGGCTTGCAGGCGATCCCCGAAGATTTGTACGAAGCAGCCGCGATCGACGGCTCTGACGGCATTAAAAAGCATTGGGATATCACAGTCCCCCTCATGCGGCCCTATATCCTGCTGGTCGCAGTCATTTCTGCCATCTCAGCCACGAAAGTGTTTGAGGAGGTCTATATCATGACCCAGGGCGGCCCGCGCAATAGTTCAAAGACGATCGTGTACTACATCTACGAAGAGTTCTATGAAGACCTAAGCTACGCCTGCACGATCGGACTTGTGATGTTCCTAATTATTCTGGGTCTGTCTATACTACGGCTCAGCGTTGAACGGCTCACCGTTAAAGAGAACATATGAACCGAGGCTTCTACTAATCGGTCGGCTCATGGTTTAGGTGTTCATCCAGGTTGCTATCTTGCTTCTGGAAGAACCACCGCTTGGCAGGTTTAGGAATCGGCAGTCCGTGCGTTTTGTGAAAGTCTTCTAGCACCTTGCGGGTCAGGCGGTTCGATACCTGGCGTACAATTTGGCGGAGGAGTCGATCGCCCGTACTTTGTACCAGTGATTTGGGTAGGGCGTGGATAAACCGGGGAAACTGAATCGATACCGTGAGATCCAACTGCCATTCCACGCGGGTAACTTGATGAGAAGGCTTACCCGCACGCTCGCCGTGGGCATTCATTTCATCGGCACTGGCATCGATTAGCTCCATTGCCGCCCGAAAATCGACATCATAGCCGGGAGTCACATAGCCGGGAATAGCGATCGTTTCAATCCGATAGACCCCGTGATCTTGAGGCAGCAGGTGCAGCCCAATCTTGGGCTCAATTTGATAGCCATGCGAACCAAAGCGGCCAATTACCAGCGCATAGCCATTGTCTCCCAGCGGTTCCGCCGTCATCGGTTGCGCACAGTTACGAAACCACACCGAATGAGCATCAAGGTAGGCCGCAACCGTCTGCACATCTGCCGACATCTCCATACAGTCTACGAAGTGACTGCGAAACTGGGTTGGTTCAATCAAAGCCTGGGTTGAATCCTCTGTCGTCAGGTAGTTCATATCTGGGATGACCGACGTGGTGTGTAGCAAGCCATTTGGTATCTCAGCAGATTGGAATTCAGTGGAGTGTGACTGCATGATAAGCGGCTCGGCGATCGTTGCTGTGTGCTTGAGTCTATGGTGCCTCTTTACTTCTTCACGCTCTCACCGGGGTTTCACGGATTTCTCGGAAGTTCGTTTTGCTAAACCTGCGTACATCGCGATCTTCATAGACGCACAGAATGCCAGCACTCCGAGCTATATGCCTTGTCCCTGCAAGTACGAGGACGCACTAATGCCGGGATAACCTGCACTTAACATTCATTAACATAACATTACTATACGACTAGATTGCATATCAATCCAGGGAGTAAGCCCTTCCACACGGTAGGTTTGATTGACGAAAGAATTCGATAAAGTTTAGATGAAGGGTTCTGGTTGCAGTCGGTTGAGGCTGTATTGATTGCGCCACCAGTCGCCGATTAAACGATTGCGCGAGCTTCCTTGTGCCGATCGTCAGTCCAGAGTCTATTGTCCAGGTTGAAATGCTCAAGGTCGATCGTTCACGCGTACAGCCAGTCTCACTACGGTAGGACAGATCAACGCGACGGGCGGCAAGGCATCAATTTGGAATTGTTATATCCATTACAGGCATTGATTAGAAAGGAGAGATTAATGAAAGCATTTGTCGCTGGAGCCACCGGTCAAACGGGACGACGCATTGTGCAGGAACTCGTCGCACGCGGGATTCCTGTCCGTGCCTTAGTCCGTGATGTGGCTAGTGCTCAGGCTATTTTGCCGCTAGAAACAGAGTTGGTTGCTGGTGATGTGCTCGATCCCAAAAGCCTTGTGGACGCCCTGGCCGACAGTACGGTTCTGCTATCGGCAACCGGAGCCAAGCCCGGTTTCGACCCAACCGCCCCTTATAAAGTGGACTACGAAGGCACGAAAAATTTGGTGGAAGCGGCCAAGACAAAAGGTATCGAGCACTTTGTAATGGTGTCGTCTCTCTGCACGTCGCAATTGTTCCATCCGCTCAATCTTTTCTTTTTGATCCTGGTCTGGAAGAAGCAAGCCGAAGAGTACCTTCAGAAGAGTGGACTGACCTATACGATCGTCCGTCCCGGTGGACTGAAGAACGAAGACAATGCCGATGCGGTGGTCATGTCATCTGCTGATACCCTGTTTGAGGGCAGCATTCCCCGCACCAAAGTGGCTAAAACCTGTGTCGAAGCACTCTTCTTACCCAGTGCACGTAACAAAATTGTCGAAATTGTGGCGAAACCCGATGCTCCCGCCAAGAGCTTTGAGGATTTGTTTGTGGGTGTGCGTTAATTAAGGCGAACAACCATTGTGCAAAACTCGCTTCTGGGAGGGAGTCGATCGGCCTCACCAGTTACCCATACCAAAAGACTCCTGATGCTTGGGGAAATCTGACCGCTTGCAATCACAGTAAGAAGCGATCGAGGGCGGCTTTGAGTTCTTCAATCTCGGTTTCAATATTGCCTTCTTTCGCGGCGCGACCAATACACTCGGTTAAGTGTTCATCGAGAATCATGCGAGCCACGCGATCGAGGGCACCGCGCACCGCCGCCACCTGCACCAGTACGTCCGGGCAGGAGCGACTTTCCTGAACCATTGTTTTGATGCCGCGGATGTGACCTTCAATTCGCGAGAGGCGATTCACAACGCGCCGCAAAGATTCTTCAGAATGGGTGTGAGTATGGGCAGCAGCACCGTGCTCGTGGGTGTGATCTTGAGTGTGAAAATGATCATCCTCTAGGCGATCAACTTCTCCGCTCCGGGGACGTTCAGAAGTGGCCATTTAGATTTGGCTATACGCGTGTGTACTCAAGATTTTAGCCCAGGTCAAAGTCAGATTGGCGCTAGGCCACACAGTTTGTCTTACAGCCTGCCAAAATAGGTGTGGAGATATCATCTCGCCAACCTTTGGCGGCGAAACTGTGCGTCAGAACGTTTGCCTGCCTCGGCTGGTGAGTCGTCGGCTCTATCCTGAGCTTTCTGAGCGCAGCGATATTTCAGCAACGTTTGATACCTGTAGGTCAATGCTATGCAGTTTTCAACCCTTTCTCACTCTCTACGTCAGCGATTAGTTGGAGCCTTTACAGGGCTACTGGCGGTTGTTTTGATGTGGTCTGCGTTGCCAGCTATGCCTGCACTAGCAGCCATTAACCCAGCCCAGATACCGGATGCGGGTGGACAAGGTAGCTTTGTGGCCAAGGCTGTAAATCAGGTGGGTCCTGCCGTGGTTCGTATCGATACGGAACGGACAGTGACGCGCCGTAGCAGCCCCGATCCGATGTTGGAAGATCCCTTCTTTCGTCGCTTTTTTGGCGAAGATCTCTATCCACAGACACCTCATGAAGAGCATTTGAGAGGGCAAGGTTCGGGCTTTATCGTGGACCGTAGCGGCGTGATCTTGACGAATTCACACGTCGTTAACGGTGCCGACAAAGTTACCGTGACCTTAAAAGATGGACGGATTTTTGAGGGTAAGGTACGCGGTGCCGATGAGGTGACCGATCTGGCCGTGGTCAAGATCGGTGGGAATAACTTGCCTGTAGCGACACTGGGAGACTCGGATGCGATTCAGGTGGGCGATTGGGCGATCGCGGTGGGTAACCCATTGGGGCTGGATAATACCGTGACCCTGGGCATTGTGAGCACCTTAAAACGATCCAGCGCCCAGGTTGGCATTCCTGATAAGCGACTGGACTTTATCCAGACCGACGCGGCCATTAATCCCGGCAACTCTGGTGGCCCCTTAGTGGACGATCGGGGCGAAGTGATTGGCATCAATACCGCGATTCGGGCAGATGCGATGGGCATTGGGTTTGCCATTCCAATCAACAAAGCAAAGGTGATCAAAGATCAGTTGGCTAAGGGTGAGCGCATTGTCCATCCCTACCTGGGCGTACAAATGACCCTACTGACGCCAGAGTTGGCCAGACAAAACAACAGCGATCCGAACTCGGCGTTTACAGTTCCCGAAATTACGGGTGTCGTTGTCGTCCGGGTACTGCCAAACACACCGGCAGCAAAAGCTGGTTTGCGCCGCGGTGATGTGATTACACAGGTGGACGATCAGCCCATTAAAACCGCTGAGCAACTACAGATGATCGTGGAAAACAGTCGTCTGGGTCAAACGCTGCAGGTAAAAGTGCGACGGGGTGATCTGACAAAGCAGTTGCCTGTGCAAACAGCGGAACTACAAAACGCGGCCTAGATCACAGGGCAGGCCATCGACACACAGGGGATCGCATGGCCCGCCTACGGTCTGGAGCCAGAGCAACGTGCGTCTAAGCCGTCAATCAATCATTCTTGTGCATCGTCAATTGACCAGGATCGCCCAGACAGCACATTTTATGTTGTCTGGGTTCCGTCATTAATCGTGATCCAGTCGAGCCTGACAGTCCGATCCCGTTCTGCACAAATTGATGCGCCAGAGGGACACAGGAATGGTAGATTTAGCGGAGTATCTGCAAGCAGGTTAGATTTGCAAGATGAAAGTCCTAGTTATTGGCGGTGACGGCTACTGTGGTTGGGCAACGGCGCTCTATCTTTCCAACCAAGGCTATGAGGTTGGGATTTTGGATAGCTTGGTGCGGCGGCATTGGGATTTAGAGCTATGCGTCGAGACGTTAACGCCGATCGCGCCAATTCAGCAGCGACTACAGCGCTGGCATGATTTAACTGGGAAATCGATCGACCTGTTTGTAGGCGACATTACCAATTACGGATTTTTGCACAAAGTTTTGCATCAGTTTGAACCAGATGCACTGGTACATTTTGGTGAACAGCGATCAGCACCTTTCTCGATGATTGACCGTGAGCACGCCGTTCTCACGCAGGTCAACAATGTGGTGGGCACGCTTAACCTGCTGTACGTGATGAAGGAAAGCTTCCCCAATTGTCATCTTGTGAAGTTAGGGACAATGGGCGAGTACGGCACGCCCAATATTGATATTGAAGAGGGCTACATCACGATCGAGCATAACGGTCGTAAAGACACGCTGCCCTATCCCAAACAGCCGGGCAGTATGTATCACCTGAGCAAGGTGCACGATTCCCATAACATTCACTTTGCCTGTCGGATCTGGGGGCTGCGCGCCACGGATTTAAACCAGGGCGTTGTCTACGGTGTCTTGACGGATGAGACGGGCATGGACGAGCTGCTGATTAATCGGCTCGACTACGATGGGGTCTTTGGGACAGCGCTTAACCGCTTCTGCGTCCAGGCGGCTGTCGGTCATCCCCTGACGGTCTATGGCAAAGGGGGACAGACGCGGGGATTTCTCGACATCCGGGACACGGTACGCTGCGTCGAACTCGCGATCGCTAACCCCGCTGCCGCTGGCGAATTTCGCGTCTTTAACCAGTTCACTGAAATGTTTAGCGTCGGTGACCTAGCTCACATGGTCGAAAAGGCAGGCTCCGCTTTAGGATTGGCCATTGAAGTAAACCATCTAGAAAATCCCAGAATCGAAAAAGAAGAACACTACTTCAACGCTAAAAACACGAATTTGCTTGATCTGGGATTGCAGCCGCACTACCTTTCGGATTCGCTACTCGATTCATTGCTCAACTTCGCGCTGAAGTACAAACAGCGGGTAGATGAAAATCAAATTCTGCCCAAGGTAAACTGGCGACGGTAGTCTGCGTATGCACACTTGTCTATTCGCACTCTGGGAGGAGTCTTATTTCCGGGTGTTGCGTTGATCGGCGTCAGTATTTCCTACTTGGTTCTCAAATGGGCCGTTTTGGGAAACCGCGACCAGGGCGACCAGGGATTGGTTCCGTCATTGCTGCATTGCTCTGTAACCTGCGTATTGACCAGTTGGCAGCAACACCGCATTGGCGGAATGGCTTCGCTAAAGATGTTGACGTATTGCTGGGCCGGATCATCACGGCGATCGAGGTTCATGGCCTGTGCCTGTTTACTCAACAGTGCTTCTAACCAGTCGATCGCACTTCTTCGATTTGTTTTTCCCTGTTCACCCGATTGGTTGGTCACCCTATGCGAATCGCCCTATTCACCGAAACCTTTCTGCCCAAAGTAGATGGGATCGTGACCCGGCTGCGCTATACGGTGGAACATCTACAGCGACTGGGCGACCAGGTACTGGTGATTGCGCCCGATGGTGGGCTGACGGAGTACAAAGGGGCACAGATCCATGGCGTATCTGGGTTTCCTCTCCCCCTCTACCCAGAGTTAAAGCTGGCGTTGCCCCGCCCATCGGTGGGATACGCCGTCGAGCGGTTCCAGCCAGATCTGATTCATGTGGTCAATCCTGCCGTTTTAGGGCTGGCTGGATTGTTCTACAGCAAAACGCTAAATATCCCACTACTGGCGTCGTACCACACCCATCTGCCCGAATACCTCCAGCACTACGGGTTGGGGATGCTGGAAGGTCTGATGTGGGAATTGCTCAAGGCCGGACACAATC
>Ga0209062_1006400_pt1 | contig 10785 bp, 8 predicted proteins | sample Coa_R2_2_FD_187158 | JGI IMG/M metagenome (GOLD analysis project Ga0209062, IMG submission 187158) | Surface soil microbial communities from Centralia Pennsylvania, which are recovering from an underground coalmine fire - Coalmine... | ecosystem: Environmental > Terrestrial > Soil > Unclassified ...
AGCCGCTGAGTTACCGCGATATGGCCGTCAAGCTGGTGCATTACGCCGTGCAGATGGGCTATACCCACGTCGAGCTGCTGCCGCCCATGGAGCATCCGTTCTCCGGCTCCTGGGGATACCAGGTGATCGGCTACTACGCTCCCACGTCCCGGTTCGGCACGCCGGACGATTTCAAGTTTTTCGTCGATTCCTGCCACCAGGCCGGGCTCGGCGTGATCGTCGACTGGGTCCCCGCCCATTTCCCGAAGGACGCCCACGGCCTCGTCTTCTTCGATGGCACCGCGCTCTACGAGCACGCCGATCCGCGCAAGGGCGAGCATCGCGACTGGGGCACTCTCATCTTCAACTACGGCCGCAACGAGGTCCGCTGCTTCCTGATCTCGAACGCGCTTTTCTGGCTAAAGGAATACCACATCGACGGTCTCCGCGTGGATGCCGTCGCGTCGATGCTCTATCTCGATTACTCCCGCAAGCCCGGCGAGTGGATCCCCAACCAGTACGGCGGCAACGAGAACCTCGAAGCCATCGACTTTCTGCGCCGCTTCAACGAACTCGCCCATACCGTTCCCGGCGCATTCACGCTGGCCGAGGAGTCAACCGCATTCCCCGGCGTCTCGAAGCCCGTTTATCTGAACGGACTCGGCTTTACCTTCAAGTGGAACATGGGCTGGATGCACGACATGCTGGGCTACTTCAGCCAGGACCCTATTTTCCGCAAGTTCCATCACAATGCCATCACCTTCAGCCTGCTCTACGCCTTCACGGAAAATTTCGTGCTGCCGATCTCGCATGATGAGGTGGTGCACGGCAAGGGATCGCTGATGGGCCGCATGCCCGGCGATGAATGGCGCCAGTTCGCCAACGCGCGGGCGTTTCTGACTTATATGTGGGCGCATCCGGGCAAGAAACTGCTATTTATGGGACAGGAGATCGGCCAGCGCGACGAATGGAACTCCGCCGGCAGCGTCCCGTGGCATCTGCTGGAATTTCCGGTTCACCGCAAGCTGCAGGACATGGTCCGCGCACTCAACCACTTTTACCGCGCCAACCCGGCGTTGTATCAGGTGGATTTCCACTGGAGCGGCTTCGAATGGGTCGACTTCCACGACAGCGAAAGTTCCGTCATCGCCTTCATCCGCCGCGCCGAGGACCCGAAGGACTTCCTGCTCTTCTGCTGCAACTTCACGCCGGTCCCGCGCACCGGATATGAATTCGGTGTGCCGGAGGAAGGCTTTTACGAAGAGGTATTCAACACGGATAGCGAGCTGTACGGCGGCTCCAACGTGGGCAATGGCGGCATGGTGTCGAGCCGCCCGGTGCCGCGGCATAACCGCCAGCACAGCATCGCGGTGACGCTGCCGCCGCTGGCGGTGGTCGCGTTCCGGAAGAGATAATGCTCCGGCCGAGACGCGCGCGGAAATCCCGCCCTGCAAGGCCGCTCGATATCGACATCCGGCCGCGAGGGCCCTTATTGGTTGCAGTCCCGCTTGAGGCCGTACCGCCGCTGAAGTCCGAAACCGTTGAGGAAACCCGGCGGCGCGTGCGCCGCGAACGGGCGGGCGGGTGAGAATGGATGATCGCGGCGACCCGATAGCGCCGGAGCGGCGCAATCGTGCGCGCCGCCAGGGTGGGTTGCTATAGGCGCATGCTCAGATCTGGCCAGTTGGCGACCGCTTCTTGCCCCAACAGGCATCGGCAAATGATGAGAGCGTGCTCCAGGCATTGTTCCGCCTGATGCTGTTCGACCCGGGTGTATCCATGTTCCAGATATGTGCTGTTTCGCATCGGGCCCAGGGCATTCACGTTCATAGAGATGCCCTCGTAAGTGATCTCCCCGATCTGGCACAGCAAGTCCAGGCCGGCGCGAAAAGCCAGGTTCTTTTCCCCATCTATGATTCCGCTAACTCGCTCAAATGCCGTTCTGGAGGCGGCCGGCTTGCTCGGATGTATCCCGATCTCGTATAAACGCACCTGCGTAGCACATTCCGCGGCCCGGTAAGACCGCAGCACCGAATCCGTGTAGCGCCCTTCCTGAAGGCGGCGTTTCGCGTTTGCCAGCGCGTCCGCCACCAGCAATCCGCCGCACTCGCGGGCCCTGGACGGCCAGTCAGAGGCCGCAGCCAGCTTTTCGAAGCGCCCAACCTCACGGAACTCCTTTGTGATGTTTACCATCCGGTCTGCCACCGCAGCCAGCCGCTCAACCGCGTCGGCAAGGCCGGAGAACATAGGGTGAGATTGGTGCGCGGCGCAATGCCGCATCTGACGCCTGAGGATGTCACGCGCCTTCGCGTAGTCGAAATCATCCCAAGCGCCGAGGGCTGCAAGAGACTCGCGGGCAAATGACCATTCGCCGGTGTCCGGAAGACGAGCGGCGAGTTGCGCCGCCACGCGCATCTGACCGGAACGGGCGGTATTCACCGCTTCTTCAGCGAGCATCTCCAGCCGTATGTCGGGCGCGACGAACGTCCGCTCTGTTTGTGTGCCTTGTCCCTGCGCGTAAATTGGCACCACCTCCGTCGCGAGATACGTCATTGCAGTGTGAAAAACCGAAGCCACGAGCGGATTGGCACCACCGGTGATTCCCACATACACACGGCTGTAATGTTCAGAGGCCATCCTGCGAACAGTGGCGCGCGCCGTCCTGTACGCGGAGGAGAGGTCAAACGTTTGTATCGGTTCGATCGATCGAAAAGCAGCGCGGCCACCGAAATCACTAGTAGCCGCGATGTCTACGGCTATGTCGGCCGGGTCCGGAGCCTGCTGACCATCGGCCAGAATGCCATGTAACAAATAGACATCGACCGATTCTTCGCGGGCGAGTATCTCGCGAATGGCGGCGATGCACCCCCCGCTGCTCGTGCCGACTGGAAACAGCGCGGCTACTTTCATCCCGCAGCCCCGTTCCAAATCACCGGAGCCGGGAAACACAACGCGTAATGGATCGCCCGCGGCATCTCGGCACACGGCATCGGGACCACAGACCCGTACCAGGATTGGGGAGGGCCGCTGATCCGGAATACGGAACCTGGCGTCAGCATCAACATAGTCCCTTTGAATACGTTGCCTACAGAGCCGGAGTGGAACTTGGGAAACGTGACGTGTGTGCGCCAAAGGCCTTCAAGCGGGTCTGCCGCAGCCGGTATGAAGTGGTTCAAGGCTACGAAGGCGTTCGCGCCCGGAACCGCGTCGAGCCATCCGCAGTGTTCCGGTTCCCCAAGCAGATCGAACGCTCCCAGGCCGCTACTGCACTTCTTGCCGTACCCCGTCAACGAGAGCGCGCGGAAGCACGCGGCCAGCATCTCGATATGCCTGCCGGTCCGGACATAGACCGCCAACGAATCCTGTCCGGCTCCGAGAAACTGGCAGTCGGTTTCGAATAATTGGCCGGCGGCGGCCGTTCCGGTCTCGCGGTCGATTGCAGTCTGAACTCGTGCCAGGCGCATGACGGCGGCCGAGGTCACATCATTAGCGGACCGATCCTGACCGGCGGCGATACGCCGAAAGGACGGCTCGGGAACGTACAGCGGAGGCTTCCATTTCTTGCGTGCTGCGCTTGGTTCGGGTATTGGCCGCACATGGGCCGGCAGCGGCAGTAAATCGCCGGGCCAAGCGTCCGACACGAGAAACGGGGGCTCGCCTCCGGCTTGAAACTCCTCGATGATGCTTTCGAAGCCCGGCGGATCCAGTTCCCTCCACCGCCAGCAAATCGAGCCGAATATCGTGTCCGACCGCCAGGGCGATGCCCACGGCGACCGGGGGCGAATCCGGATTCGCCACGTGTTCGTAGGGTCAGACCGGCCAGCGCGATCTTCTGGGATCGGAAATTGCGTATGCGAATGCGCCCGGAGCCGCGGCTGCCGCCCGCGCCGAGCGAATCAAAGCGAATCAAAGCGCTCGATGATGGCGAGGGCGTTCTTGATGTTCCCGAGCATCTTGCCATCGTCGTCGCCCTCGAACACCTTCAGCACCATCTCGCCTGCGAACACCGCGCCCGCGGGTACGCGTTCTTGCCATCGAGGGTTGCTGCCGACGCCATATTGACGATCAGCGGTTACTTCGGCTTTCGTTTCCCACTGTGGAAGCCCCTTTTCGCCCCTCGAATTCCAGAACGCCCGATACTCATCGGTGAACCGCGCATCCCGCACCGTCAGCCGCGAGGCTCCGCACGGGGGTTTGGTTTTCTTGTGCGCGCCGAAGATGGGGCAAACCGGGCAACTCATCTCACCACAGACGCAAGGCTCCGAACCATTTGTGCGGCCCTGCTGCTTTTCGAGGGTACTCCGCAATTTGCCCTTGAGGCTCGACCCCGGAATGTAGGGCTCCCCAGTGATTGGATCCTTCAAGGGCAGGAGGTCGACTCCACCGATTTCCAGGCTGCCGCCGGCCCCGCCGATGCGCATTCCGTCCAGGATCTCAACCTCAAACTTCATCTCGACTACGTGTGTCCATTTGTTGGGCATAGTTACTCATTCCTTTATGCGGGCACAGTAACCCACCACGGCCTCGAAGTGCGGCATGAAACCCTTCTCGAAGCTCTTTCTATCCGAAGCCGCCTTCACGTTACGATCAATAAATTCTTTGAACGACGCCGGCAATTTGCCCACCGCTCTTTGGGCGCGGTCAGCCGCGACCACGCTTAACTTCGCTATATCCGCATGCACGTCGGCAAAAGGCGCGCCATACTGAAGTCGCTGAAGCTGCCTCTTGGCGTGATCGTAGAAGGCCCTTAATTGACTCCGCCTCAAGCCGTCGCGATCGAAACGTGCGGCCAAATCCTCCGCTTCTTTCAGGAGCAGTTCCGGCCGGGTGTATCCGTCGGTCCCGAAATAGCTGGGGTAGCCTGGCGGGAACGGGTTGTCGCCGCTTCCCTCCCTATCCGGCATCGCTCAATCTCCTTAATGCTCCGCGCCAGCCGCCAGCATTGCGTACCGCACAGCAAAGTCGGCCTGAGGCCACATGCCGCCGGGCTTCAGAAAAGCCTGCTGCACGAAACGGCGGGACTCATCATCCTTCAGGTTGCGCTGGGCCTGATAGTAGAGAAGGGAATGCCAGCGCGCATCCCCGCCTTTCCAACGCCCGTGAAGGTCCAGGATGTTCTGTAGGATGGCGCTACGAATCTGGCCGCGCGCATGGAACCCGGCCAGCTTCTGTCCGATGTCGAGCGCCTTATCAAACTCGGACCAGCGCATCGTGGCGCCAAGGGCGTGAATGCTGTCCCGCTCCTTCTTTGCATGCTCGTTCAGCGCATCCTGGGCCTCGTCCGACTTGGTCAGGATGTGCTGTTTCCTTTTCGCCAGCGCCATGCCGGCCGAAAACGTCAGTTGGTCCCCCGTGAGCGCACGGAACTTCTGGCGGAACGCCGACGCGAACGCCAGCACGTCCTGCCACGGGCCGATCACGAACAAATCGTCGCCCCCGCCATAGACGGGGTACACATTCGGGAACCGGTCCGAGAGCAACTCATCGACCCCCGCCGAGAAACCAGCGTCCAGCAAGCGGCTCAGCCCCCAAATTCTCAAAGGATTATTTTCGAGTCGTTCAAACGCTGCGCCGATCCGGTCGGCATCAATCCTGAGATAACCGAGATAGGGCCGCCCGTGGGATCTGGACGCCAATTGCTCGAAAGTGGCCAGCTGTCCGTTCTGCATCGGGGCGTGAGTGACAGAGGAGATTTCCAGCGCCCCTTTCGCCGAAACCGACCAGCGCTTGCCAATCAAACAGAGCGGGCCGTCATCAGCCTCGGCCAGGCGGTGGGGGCCGCTTCCAAGCAGGCGCGCGCCGAGATCCCGGTCGGCAATGCAAGAGCGGCAGAGCTGCTCGTCACCCGCCATGGACACCATTTCGGTTCCCGCGCAACCATCGCAACGTCCTGCGCCCTCCAGCCGGGAAACGAAGCGGTCCGTCAACCATCCTGATTGCGCCCGAAGGGCTCCCCCAATGGCGTATGCTTCCGCCGGGACATCGACTCGATTAGCGCCGCCCAAGGCACGCGCCCGTCATCAAAATCAGCGCCCGACAGGTGGAAAGCAAGCTCACCCCGGTGCTCGCGCAGCAAATCGTCGTCGAGTGCGCGTTGCAGGGCGGCGAGCCGGGACGGGCCGTCGGAGCACGGTCGCGCTACGACGAGAAATCGACCCCCCGCGGCGTAGAAGAGTCGTGCGCCAGCATCGCGGAATGCCTGCTCGACGCAATCAGCTACCAGCCTCGTCATCGCAAGGACCCGGAACGAGCGGGCGCGCAGCCGCCTGGCCGCCCCACCGGCGCCGGGCACAGGCCTCAACACGAACCTCTGAATTCCGGAGAAGTCGCCTTCGATTGCGAATCCCGCTTGGGGCCATTCGGGAGCCTTGGCCTCGGCGGCATTCACACTGCCCTCCCATGTCCGCCACAGCAATGCGAAATCTGGCATCGGATGTTCGAAAAGAAACAAATAACAGATATCCACACTCCTCGCAAGCCGTTCGGAATGGCAGGATCGGTCCTGTGGTCGCTGAAGGAAACATTTCAAGCCGAATCAATTGCTTACGTCCTCCCCGCCGCTCCAGAGCCCAGCTGCGTGTGCTATCACAGTAATGCCGGTCCGCCTACCCGGATGAGGAGAACACCCGAAATTGGCTTCGTTCCGCAAATTCCGCCGCGCCTTGGCCCATGGCACCTGCTCAGGTAAATCCCCGATGCTGGCTTCGTTCTTGGGTTCGTTTTTTTAGCGCCGATATGCTCTGGTTTCAATTGCTTACCGGTAATCTTGGCTTCGTTTTGTAAAAATGCCCCAATACCACGCCATCATCGTCGGAGGCGGCCATAACGGCCTCATCGCCGCCGCCTACCTCGCCCGCGCCGGCCGCCGCGTCCTCGTTCTGGAGCGCCGCGAGCTCGTCGGCGGGTGCGCGGTCACGGAGGAAATCTGGCCGGGCTACCGCGTCTCCACCGCCGCGTATCTCACCAGCCTGATGCAGGAGCGCATCATCCGCGAACTCGAGCTCCCGCGCTACGGCTACAAGGTCGACGCCAAGGACCCCGCCTTCTTCTCCGTTTTCCCGGACGGCCGCCACTTCTTCATGTGGCAGGACCGCGCCCGCACCCTCGCGGAAATCGCCAAATTCTCCCAGCGCGATGCCGAAGCTTACCCCTCCTACGAAGAGCAGCTCGAGCGCATCGCGCAGGTCGTCGAGGACCTGCTCCTCACCACGCCGCCGCAGTTTCCGCCGCGCGGCCTCCCCGATTTCGTCGATTATCTCCGCCTCGCCGCCCGCCTCCGCGGCCTCAGCGCGCGCGATGCCGTGGCGCTCGTCAAAATCTTCACCCAATCCGCCGCCGACTACCTCGACGAATGGTTCGAATCCGAGCAGGTCAAGGTCACGCTGGCGACCGATGGCGTCATCGGCGCCAACGGCGGCCCGCGCTCGCCCGGCACGGCTTACATCCTCCTGCACCACTGCATGGGCGGCGTCGCCGGCCACCGCGGTCTCTGGGGATTCGTGCGCGGCGGCATGGGCGCGGTCTCGGAAGCCATCGCCGCCTCCGCCCGCGCCAAAGGCGCCGAGATCCGCACCGGCGCGCCCGTCGCCCGCGTGCTCGTGTGCGGCGGACGCGCCTCGGGCGTCGTGCTCGAAAGCGGGGAGGAGATCGAAGCCGCGATGGTAGCCTCGAACCTCGACCCCAAGGTCACGTTCCTGAAGCTGGTCGAGCCCGCCCACCTGCCGCCCGAATTTCTCGATGCGATCCGCCATTTCCGCATCGAGGGCACAAGCTGCAAGATCAACCTGGCCCTCTCCGGCCTCCCCGAATTCACCGCTTATCCAGGCACGCCCGGCCCGCACCACGGCGCCACCATGCACATCTGCCCGTCGATCGAATACGTCGAGCGCGCCTGGGATGACGCCAAGTACGGCCGCCCCTCCGAGCGGCCGCTGCTCGAACTTACGATCCCCACCATCTACGACCCGTCGCTCGCCCCGCCCGGCAAGCACATCATGGGGATCTTCCTGCAGTACGCGCCGTACACGCTCCGCAACGCCACCTGGGACGAGCTTCGCGAGCCCTTCGCCGACCGCGTCATCGATCTGATCGCCGAATATGCGCCCAACATCCGCTCCATCGTCGAGCACCGCCAGGTGCTCACGCCGCTCGATCTCGAGCGCCGGTTCGGCATCACCGGCGGCAACATTTTCCACGGCGAAATGAGCCTCGACCAGATGTTCACGATGCGGCCGGTCGCGGGGTGGGCGCGCTACCGCACGCCGCTCCCCGGCCTGTATCTCTGCGGCTCCGGCGCGCACCCCGGCGGCGGAGTCATGGGCGCCCCCGGCTACAACTGCGCGCGGGAGATGCTCCGGGCATGACGGTGCCGTCGCCGCTTGCATTCCGCGCGGCCATTTGCCACGGTGAGGCTATGCATCGAGCTATCCTGCTGCTGACCGCGCTGGCCTGGGCCGCCCTGGTCTTCGCGCAGACGCCCGGCCTTGCCGGCGATTGGGAAGGCACACTCGATACCGGCGCGGGCAAACTGCGCCTCGCCCTCCACATCACCCGGACCACCGACGGCATCTATCTCGGCAAGGTCGTCAGCCTCGATCAGGGCAACGCCGAAATCCCGCTGGGCAAGGCCGCCGTCGACGGCCGCAAGGTCCAACTGGAATTCCCCCTGGTCAACGGCGCCTTCACCGGCGAGCTGAGCGCGGATGGCTCCGCCATCGCCGGCACATGGTCGCAGGGCACACCGCTGGCGCTGACGTTCAGACGCTCCAGCGCAGCCCCCGCCGGCGCCAAATCCACTCCGCCCGCGCTTGCCGCCAGCCCGCTCGGCCCGCCGGTCGACGTGCGCGTGCCCATGCCGCCCACCGCCTTCCGCGGCGCGGACGGCCAGTCGCGCCTCATCTACGAACTCCACCTCACCAACTTCTCCGCAGCGGACCAGACCCTCGCCCGGCTCGAAGTGCTGGGCGATTCCGGCCCGCTCGCGTCCTATGAAGGCGCCGAGCTCGCCGGCTTGCTTGCGCGTCCGGGTGTGAAGACGGACGATCCGCGCACGATCGGCGCCGGCCTCCACGCGGTCGTTTACCTCGACGTGCCGGTGCCGGTCTCCGGAGCCCCGCGCGTGCTGCGGCACAAGCTCACGGTCAGCGGCGCCACCGTCGAGACCGCGCCCGTCCCGCTGCGCGCCGCTGCCCCGATCGCGATCGGCCCGCCGCTGCGCGGTGAAAGCTGGCTCGCCGCCAATGGGCCCGGAAACCGCTCGCCCCACCGCCGCGCGCTGATCCCCATCGCCGGCCGCGCCGTCATCGCGCAGCGCTTCGCCATCGACTGGGTGCAAATGAAGACCCCCGGCGCGACATTTGCCGGCGATGCGAAGGACAACCGCAACTACAAAGCGTACGGCTCCGAAGTGCTGGCCGTCGCCGACGCTACCGTCGCGGCGATCCAAGACGGCATCCCCGAGAACATTCCCGGCCTGAACTCCCGCGCCGTGCCCATCACCCTCGAAACCATCGCCGGCAACCACATCATTCTCGATCTCGGCGGCGGCAATTACTGCATGTACGCCCATCTGCAGCCGGGCAGCCTTCGAGTGAAGCCCGGCGACCGCGTGAAGCGCGGCCAAGTCATCGGTCTGGTCGGCAACACCGGCAACTCGACCGAGCCGCACCTCCACTTCCAGGTCATGGACGGACCCACACCGCTCGGCAACGAAGGCCTGCCGTACTACATCGATTCGTTCGAGGTGCTCGGCGGACCGAACGCCGGCAAAAAGGAGAACGCCCTTCCCATGCAGAACATACTGGTGAAGTTTTGAGCCAAACCCCCAACAAGCACCGCTCCGCGCTCACCGTCCTCTTCCTGGTCAACGTCCTCAACATCTATGACCGCCAGGCGCTGGGCGCGCTGATCGAGCCGCTGCGCCGCGCGTTCCACCTCACCGATGCGCAGCTCGGCGCGATCCCGACGTCGTTCATCGTGGTCTACGCACTGGCCGGTATCCCGCTCGGCCGCCTCGCCGATCGCGGAAGCCGCAAGCGCCTGCTGGCCCTCGGCGTGGCGGTCTGGGGCGGCCTGACGGCGCTCGGCGGCCTGGCCGCGGGCTACGCGACGCTGCTGGCCACGCGCCTCGGTGTAGGCATCGGGGAGGCCGTGTGCGCGCCCGCGGCGACGAGTTGGATCGGCGATCTGGTCCCGCCCGCCCGCCGCGCCCGCGCGATGGCCTTCTTCATGATGGCGGTGCCCATCGGCGTGATGCTCAGCTTCGCGGCCAGCGGTCCGGCGGCGCAGGCCTTCGGATGGCGCATCGCGCTCGCGCTGGCGGGCGCGCCCGCGCTGCTGCTGGTCCCCGCTCTTTCGCGGCTGCCCGAGCCCGTGCGCGCGTCTGCCGCCGCGCCGCCGCCCGCCGCGGACGTGCTGCGCATTCCCGCGCTGTGGTGGATCGCGGTGTCCGGCGCGGTGGTGAACTTCGTGCTCTACGCCTTCTCGTACTTCGTTTCCGCGTTCCTCACGCGCTTTCACGGCCTTTCCGTGGCACAGGCCGGAGTGTGGGCCGGGCTCGGTTCGGGCGGCGCGGGAATCGCCGCGGCGTGCACCGTGGCCGCGTTCGGCGACCGCGCTCGCGATGCCGGCCGCCTGCGACTGGCCGCCTGGGCCGCGCTCCTCGCCGCGCCCCTGGCCTGGTGGGCCATCCGCCTGCCGCGCGGCCAGGCGGCAGCAGCCATTCTGCTGCTGATGGCGGCCTACGGCCTCTGGCAGATGTACTACGGCCTGGTCTACGCAGCCATCCAGGACCTCGTCGGCCCGTCG
>Ga0209062_1006403_pt1 | contig 10781 bp, 11 predicted proteins | sample Coa_R2_2_FD_187158 | JGI IMG/M metagenome (GOLD analysis project Ga0209062, IMG submission 187158) | Surface soil microbial communities from Centralia Pennsylvania, which are recovering from an underground coalmine fire - Coalmine... | ecosystem: Environmental > Terrestrial > Soil > Unclassified...
TTCCAGTCGAGCGTGTTGTCGGCCGCCGTGAGCCAATTGACCGCCTCGATGGACGTTCCGCCGGCTCCGCCGGGCTCATTGGGAATTGTCGTAGCCGAACCGGGTCCGGGGGTCGGGCTTGGGGCCGATCTCGTTCTGTGGTCCGGCGCGCATTGGTTCCGGAGGTCGCAGGCGATCCTTACGAACGACGCCTGGCTCGACCTGCCCTGGATCATGATCCGGCCGCGAGAGACTTATCCCTGGACCTATTCCAATGATGTGCGGCAGATCCCCTACCGGCTCCAGGCGGGCCTGGACCAGGCTGGCGCCTTGCGCATGGCCGTGCGGGTACACGAACGGGGGCCGCTGACCGAGGGGCTGCTCCAAGGCCTGGGTTTCCGCGCCGTAACGAGCGCGCCGGAGATTGCGTTCTACTCGCGGCCGTGAGACCGGGCGGTATCGGGCCAGGGTTCAGGGGCGCCGGTACAACCACCACCAGGCGGACTCGGCGGCCAGGTGGAAACGGCGCTGCACCTCCGGCAAATAGCACCGGTTTAAGCCATCGATCCGCTCCTGCAACTCCGCGGGGTGTTTGGGAACCATGACCACGGTCGCATCGCCGAAAAACTCGTCCGCGGCCGGCCGGTAGCGGTCGCTCATGGTGACGCCGAAGGAGTTCGAGGCGGTTCCTCCGCGCGGCGGCGGCCAGCCGAGCGCGTACGGAAACGGGTTCTGCATGTCCATCGTCATCACCCGATCTGTCGGACGGCAGTGGCTTCGCAGGAGTCTGGCTCCGTCGTTCACGTAAGTCGTGTAAGCGAGACCGTTGCACCGCGGCTGGAGCTCTTCCGGCCGGTCGCAAAGGAGCAATCCCGCCAGGCGAGGCTCCGCGAAACCCAGGCACGACGGCGGAGGGTGGATCTTGTGAACCGCGGCAGCCGTGAGCCCCCACGCGTCCACCGCGCAAGGCGGTACGAACAGGAGGGCGCAGCCCAGCAGCGCGGCCCCGTTTCGATACGACTTGGCGCCCGCTGGCCCGAACTCCGGCGGCTGATGGGCGGCCGCCAGCCGGCTGGCCACGATCAGCGCGAATACCGCTGAGAGCGGGAGCCCGCCATCCTGCTGGTTGGTGGCCAAGAGGGCAATGCCCGCCGCGAAAACGATGATCGCGAGGAGGAGAACCTGAAAGCGCCCGAAGCGTTCTTCGTTCCGCGGTTTCAGCCCCAAAGCGGCCAGCCCGACTGCCAGCAGAATCGCGAGCGTCACATCGTTTTCCGGCACCTTTTCGAGCAGGGCTCGAAACGGGAGGCTCTGCGCGCGTGCGCCGGCTGCCATGCGCAGCGCGCGCCACACGCCTGCGGCATCGAAGCGCAGGTACGACAGAACCGCCAGTGACACCGCACCGCTTCCCGCTGCAAATCCGATGATCCTGCGCCGGCCGCGCAGCGAGAACAGAGAGACGATAAAGAGTCCCACGGCCACCAGGGAAAAACTGGCCTTCAGAAAAAGCGCCAACGCCGCGGCGGCGCCGGTTGAGAAACCGCCCCACCATTCCTCCCGGCCTCTTGGACCGCCAGACGCCGGCGGCGCGAAGCACTCGACCATCACCGGAACCAGCAGCGCGAAGCCCAGCCGGTTGTAAAACATGGCGTGGGAAGACACCCACGGAAGATCGCCGAGCGGACAAGGAGTGCAGGCCAGCAGCGCGGTATAGACTGCCGCCAGCGAGCCGGGAACCGCCTCCAGCCGTCTTCGCCCGATGCCATACACCCACACGGCGATCGAAAGGGCGGCAATTGCGTTCGCGACCCCGAGCGCATCCGGGGCGCCGTGGGCGAGTCGCAATCCGAGGGCTGCCAGCAGAAACGGAACCTGCCCCCACGGACTCCAGAAATCGAGCTGCGGCCGCAAGCCGTGGAGAACGCGCCAGCCATTCTCCAGGAACAGGAAGTCGTCGTGGCCGTAACGGAAGGTGGGAACCGCTCCGATCCGCGCGGCAACCGCACAGACCAGGGCCAGCGCCGCCAGACAAGACCATCGGAACCGCGCGGCCGTGCGGCCCCTGGCCGCCACTCGGTCCAGAAATCGCTCGAGCATCCCGTCCGCGGTCCCCTCCGGAAGGCTCATTAGAGCACACGGCGTCGTCCGGCCGCCACGCGCATTCAGGCGTAGTACGAGTTCCAGATCACCGATAGCGACAGCAGATCGAACACCAGCGCGGCGTAAACCACGATCCGGAGCGCGCGCCCTGCCTCGATCGTCCGCCGGTTTCGCTGCAATGCCAGGAAGCCCGCCAGGCAGAACGGAATGAAGTAGCGCCCCTGCACGCCCGCCGAGTACGGAAACGCGATCCCGCGCGCCGTCACCACGCCGTCGCTTGCGAACATCACGATGTACGTCGCGGCGAGCGTCGCCAGGAAGAGCGCCGCGAATCCAAGTCTCTCCGCAGCCGTCACGATCCGGCCCGGTGAGTCGAATATCGCTGCGAAGAGGATCAGGCCGAGATAGAGAACGCGCGCGCCGGTCGAAAGCGTCAGCTTCATCCAGCCGAACGCACCGATGAACTGCCCCGTGTGTTCCCCGGAATGCGTGGCCATGTACGCGAGCAGCATCCGTGCGAACGGAACCGGATGGGCCCTCAGGAAGGCAAGATTTCCCGACGTGTCCATTCCGCGGGCAAGCCGGTCGGCGCGGAACAGCGCGAGATTTCCGTGGATCGCATGCTGCCAGAGGGCCAGCGCGGCGAACGCGGCGAACGCCACGCCGGCAATATACAGGGCGCGCCGCCCTCGATTGGCAAAGCGATGCGAAGGGAGGAACAGTAACAGCGGCAGCGCCCAGACCGACGTCTTGCAAAGAACCCAAACCGGCATCAAGCACGCGAGGGCGATCAGCAGCCGCGAATCGCCTTTCCCGGCCCGAACCCGAAGAATCAGCGCGAAGCCTGCCAACGAAATCGCGATCGTCAGCAGGTCGGCCGAGACTCCGCCTGCCTGGTGCAGCGTCATCGGCATCAGCGCGACCGCCGCGATCAGCGCGCGCGAGCCCGGCGCCAACCGTAAGGCGATCCACAGCGCGATCGCGAACGAGAGGACGTTGCAGAGCCGCGCCGCGTACAGCATTCCCAACGGTGCGAGGCCGGCCGCGCGCGCCGCCGCGATTCCCGCCGCCGACGGCAGATAGACCACCGGGCAGTAAAGGCTCGAGGCGAGAATCGACCACGTGATGAAACGGTGCGAGGCATCGTCGTGCACGCGCACCGGGGCGCCAAGCGCGTCCCCGCCTCGCGAAAACGCATTCCGGATGTCCGGCGCGGCAAACTTCCGCTCGCTATCGAATCTCTCCGGATAGCGCATGAGAAAATCGACCACGGCCTGGGGCAGCGCGGGCGCGGGGTCGCCCTTCCATTCGCCGCGCGAGACCTGGTACGCCCTCACGAAATGCCCATGTTCGTCGTTCACTTGCAGCGGTGGCATCACGAACGCGAACGCCGCCGCCAGGAGAGCGGCGGAGGCAATCACCAGTCTGACCGGCGGTGAGGAACCCACGGCGAATCGGTTACCGGAAAATGCTCTTGGGGATCAGTCCGTGGACGCCCTTGGTGCCGTCGACCGCCTGCGTCACGTTGAAATCCACGGCGACGCTGCAAAGGGCGTAGGCGTCCTCGCGGGAGAGGTGCTTTTCCGTTACCAGGAAGTCGATGGCGTCGCGCACCGCGTTGATCATCGCCTGGTCGAGGCTGGGGTCGAGGCCCATGGCGATCCAATGCGCCGGCGTCTCGCCGCGTGGTCCTTTCAGGTGCATGTCCTTGCGCACGATGAACTCGAAGGTTCCCGTGAGCGAGGTTTCCATCGCGGTGATGTCCGCCTCGCCATTGCCCTGTCCGGCGTGGCCGTCGCCGGCCTCGAAGAGCGCGCCTTTCACGTGTACCGGAATGTAGAGGGTGGTGCCCTCGACGAGGTCTTTGTTATCCAGATTGCCGGCGTGGATGCCGGGAGGGCCGCTGTTGATGCGGCCGGCGATCTCCGGCGGCGCCACCCCCATGCTGCCGAAGAACGGATGGAGCGGGATTGTGATGCCGGGGCCGAAATGGGCGACCATGCGCTCGCGGTCGAGCGGGATGATCTTGCTGCGGCCTCGCTCGAAATCCCACGGCGGCAGCACGCCGCGGTTCGGGCTGAAGCCGTTCGAGGCATACGCGGTGTTGAGCCGGATCTTGCGGATGCGGACCTCCAGCGTGTCGCCGGGCTCGGCGCCTTCGATATAAACCGGCCCCGTCAGAATGTGGCCGCCCGGGCCCCTGTCCTTGACTTCGGCGTAGATGGTCTTCAGTTCGGGCTCGATGTCCTCCTCCTTGACTCCGCCGTTGCGCAGGGTCGTCGGGTTGTAGGTGCCGAGGGTCTGGATCTCGACGGTGTCGCCGGAGTGAACGGTGAGCACCGGCTTCGCCTGCGACCAGTAATAGCCCCAGACCACCGTCTGCGGCGTGGCCTTGAGCTGGTAATCGGCCGCGAAGGCGCCGGCGAGGGGCAGGAGGAGGAGCAGCATCTTCATAATGAGCGCGATTGTACCGCAGCCGCCCCGTGACCCAGCGGACGGCTTGCGTCCGGGCCGCCGAAGCGCCACAATCGCAACCATGAAGCTCGCCGTAGCCGTCACCGCGGCGCTGCTCCCGCTGGCCGCCCTGGCCGCGGACGCGCCGCCTTCAGCGGCCACCCTGCTGGAGAACGCCCGCGCCGAGGCCGCGCGCGGCCATCGCGCCATCTGGGTGCTCTTCGACGCTTCCTGGTGAGGCTGGTGCAGGAAACTCGATAGTTTCATCGAGTCCGCCGACATCGAGCCGATCGTGGACAAGTATTTCGTCGTGGTCCGCGTGGATGTGGAGGAGCAGGGGGCCAAGCAGTCGCTCAACACGCCCGGCGGCGAGGAACTTTACCAGCGCCTCGGCGGTGGTAAGGGCGGCGTGCCGTTTTTCGCGTTTCTTTCGGCCGCCGGGGACCTCATTGTCAACACGAACGAGCCACCGGGCGAGGGCCGCAAGGGCGGCAACATCGGCCACCCGTTCGAGCCGCACGAGGTGGACTGGTTCATGACGATGCTCTCGAAAGCCGTGCCGGCGATGACCGCGGATGAGCGGGGCGCGATGGAGAAGTATCTGCGGTCGCAGAAGAAGTAGCCACCACCGTTACTGCGATAGCAGCGCGTTCAGGTAGCCCTTCAGCAGATCGTAATTCGACGCCGCGAAGACCTGCCGCTTCCCTTGGAAGACGACCAGCAGGCTCGGTGTGCCGCGGATGGCATCGGCCGCGCCCAGGGCAAGGTCGGCATCGACGCTTTCATCCAGAGAGGCGTCCTGCTCCACCATCTGGCGCACCTGCTGCAGCACGCCTGGCGGCAGGATCGCCGTCAATTGCGCGGCGATGTCGCCGTTTTCCCGCCACGCCGCCTGCGTTTCGAAAATGCGGCGCACAGCGGCGTCGTAGTAGCCGAGGCGTCCTGCGGCATTTGCGAACCGCGCGGCCAGGCGCGCGTAGCGGTGCCGCGGCAGGGGAAAATCGCGGTGCACCAGGCGGACCTTTCCGGTGTTTACGAAATCGTCCGCCAGTCGCGCCTGGGTGTCGCGGTAGAAAACCGCGCAATAGGGACATTGGTAATCGGAATAGATTTCGACCGAAATGGGCGCGGATGGCGAACCGGACTCCCGGAAATTCGCCGGCGCGGTGGGCTGCGGCGGTGGCGTGGCGTTGGGAGCGGACGGCCGCGGTGCCGGTGATGCGGCCGCGCTTTGCGAGGCCGGGGCGATCCGCGCGGGCGCGCGGAGCGGCGCCGGTCTCGCTGCTGCGGCGGGCGCTGGCGATGCGGCCTGGCCCGCCATGGGCGGCTGCGGGGCGCGGTTGGGGAATACCTCATCCCAGAAATGCACGGCGCAGCTCGCCGGTGTGGCGCAGGCTTGCGGCGCCGAAAGCGCCATCAATGCCAGGCAGGCGGCGATGACCCCGGCCGCTCCGCAGCACGCGCCGATCGCGCGCCGCCGCCAGGCCCGGCGGGCGCGCAGCCTCAACAACGCGCGCGGTCCGTCGGGCTCCCATGCCGCCGGAGGGTCGAGCGACCCAAGGCGCTCTTCCGTCCAGCGGATCTCTTCGCGGTTATCGTTCTCCATATTGCCGGATGTACTCCTTTCGGAACGCCTGCTGGGCGCGGGCGATCAGGGTTCCCACGGAAGCGGGATTCAACTCCAGCGCCGCCGCGACTTCGTTGTAGCTCAGGCCGCTCGAGCGCAGCAGCAGCAGCTCGGCCTGGCGCGGGTCGAGCCCGGCCAGGACGCGCCGCACCTGTTCGCGCTCCTCGCTCGCGGCGTGCGCCTGTTCGGGCGTGGGCTCGCCGGGCGGCGGATCGGTGAGGCTTTCGTAGCGGGCGCGGCGGGTGGCGGCGCGCAAATCGTTAAGCGAAGTCCGCACGGCGGTGCGGTACAGCCAGCCATCCGCCTGCGCGCCATGCGCCCGCGGCGTGCGCCAGAATTTCCAGAAGACCTCCGCCGCCAGGTCCTCGGCGCGCGCCGTATCACGCACCAGCCGGGCGATGAGGCGCGCGATGCGGCCGTAGTGCGCGTGGAATACGGATTCGAAGTCGAGCGGCTCGGCGGCTGGCACGATCACGGCAATGGGCTGCGGCGCGTCCACAAATGTATCAACACCGGCCGGCCCGCCGTTGTGACAGACGTTGTGACAGATAATGGGTCCGATGGCCCTCTGGCTGAACGAAGCGGATGTGCGCGCGGTGCTCGATCCCGGCGAGCTGATCGGCGCGATGGAGTCGGCGCTGGCGGCATTTTCGGCGCAGGCCGTGGTGCAGCCGGTGCGGACGGCGCTGGAGATCGCGGACCGGTCATTCTTTGCGGTGATGCCGGCGCTCTACCCGGAGCGCCGCGCGCTCGGGGCCAAGCTGGTCACGGTGGTGCCGGCGAATGCCGCGCGCGCGCTGCACACGCATCTCGCGGCCATCGCGCTGTTCGATGCGGAAACCGGCGAGTTTCTGGCGATGCTCGACGGCCGCTACATTACCGAAGTGCGGACGGCCGCCGCCTCCGCGGTTTCCGCGCGGCATCTGGCGCGGCCGGAGGCGCGCGTGCTCGGGATTCTCGGCTCGGGCGTGCAGGCGGCCAGCCACCTGGCGGCGCTGCGGCGCGTTCTCGCGCTCCAGGAAGTGCGCGCCTGGAGCCCGACGCGCGAAAACCTGCTGCGCTTCGCGGCGGCGCATCCGGGCGTCTGCGCGGCCCCTTCCGCGGAGGCAGCCGTGCGCGGCGCGGACGTGGTGGTGGTCGCAACCACCGCGGTGACGCCGGCGGTCCGCAGCGAATGGGTGAGCGACGGAGCGCACGTCATCGCGCTCGGCGCCTGCCGTCCCACGCAGCAGGAACTCGATCCGGAGCTGGTCGCAAGGGCGCGGCTGGTGGTGGATTCGCGCGCCGCGGCGCTCCAGGAGGCCGGCGATATCGTGCAGCCGATCCGGGAAGGATGCTTCAGCGCGGAGCACGTGGCGGCGGAGTTGGGCGAGGTGATCGGCGGGGTGAAAGCCGGCCGGACGTCGGGTGAACAGGTGACGCTGTTCAAGTCGCTGGGCCTTGCGGTGGAGGATGTGACCGCCGCGGCGCTGGCGTACCGGCGCGCGCGGGAGCGCGGCCTGGGGCAGGAACTGGCGGAGTGAAATTCTCTCTTGACCCTGACGTAACGTCAGGCCGGATCATCGGACTGTGAAAGCGCGGGAATTTGCGGAACTGGCGGGCGTGACGGTGCGGACGCTGCACCATTACGACCGCCTCGGGCTGCTGCGGCCGCGCCGCAACGGGTCGGGCTATCGCGTGTATGCGGAGCGCGACCTGGAGCGGCTGGAGCAGATCGTGGCGCTCAAGTTCCTCGGCCTGCCGCTGGGCGAAATCCGCGGCCTGCTGGATGGAGACGCCGGAAGCCTTTCGGATGCGCTGCGCATGCAGCGGGAGGTGCTGGAAGATCGGCGCCGGTTACTCGACCGGGCAATCGGCGCCATCGCCGAGGCCGAGCGCAATCCGCAACCCGCGCTTTTGCGAAGAATCATCGAGGTGATCGGCATGCAAGAGAATACGAATTGGACGGAGAAGTATTACAGCCCGGAAGCCCGGGCGAAGATCGCGGAGCGGGGCAAGGATTGGACTCCAGAAAAACAGGAGGAGTCCTCGCGCGCGTGGCTGGAGCTGTTCCGCGATGTCGAGGCGGCGATCGGCGCGGGCGAAGATCCGGCTGGCTCGCGCGCGCAGGCGCTGGCGGCGCGGTGGCGCAAGCTGGTGGAGGGCTTCACCGGCGGCGACGCGGAAATCTCGGCGGGCCTGCGCAAACTCTACGCGGATCAGGCCGCCTGGCCGGCCGAGGCGCAGGAGCAGATGAAGCCTTTCCGCAACCCCAAGGTCTGGGCATTTATGAATCAGGCAATGGGCTGCGGGAAGTAAACTGGAACGGTGATCTCGACTCAGAGCCGCAGAGGCACAGAGATAGTACAGACTCTGCGTCTCTGTGTCTCTGCGTCAATGGGGATCGCCGTCCTGTGCCCGCTCTCCGCCCAGCCGGTGGTTCCCGCCAAGGCCGGGCTGATCTCGTACACGCGCGGCACGGTCTATCTCGACAATCAGCGGATCGCAGCCTCTACGACGCGGTTCATCCCGGTTCAGGAAAACGCCGTGGTGCGCACGGAACGCGGCCGCGCGGAGGTGCTGCTGGGGCCCTGCGCGGTGCTGCGGATGGATGAAGACAGCTCGCTCCGCCTGGTCTCGAACCGCCTCACCGAGCCGCGCGTCGATCTGCTGGCCGGCGCGGCCGTGGTGGAGATCGCGGCGCTGGGCAAAGGCGCATCGGTGACGCTCGGGGTGAGCGCCGTTCCGGTGGCAATGGCCCGCGCCGGCCTGTACCGCTTCGATTTCGCGCCGCCGGAGGTCAAAGTCTTCCAGGGCCGCGCGACGGTGGAGCGGACCGGCGGCAGGATCGGGGTTTCCACCGGCCGCATGCTGGCCTGGGATGCGCAAACGCCCGAGAAATTCGATATCCGCGAGGGCGACGCGCTCGATCTCTGGAGCCGCCGCCGGAGCCTGGCGCTGGCGCGGTCGCAGCGTCCGCGGCGCATGGGCGGCATGGCGGGAGGCGGCGGAGGTACGCCGAATCTGTGGCCCGTGCCCGATGCCAGCCAGTCCGGCGGCCGCGGCGGAATGCAGACGGGGCCGCCTCTCTGGGCGCCGCGCGACACCGGCTGCAGGGCTCGCTAACGGCCGCGCCATTCGAGCCGCGCCACCCCTCCCTTCGGCCCCACGGCCCAGCCGCTCCCATCCGGCGCGAAGGCCACGGAGTTGTACGGGGCGGTGTCGAATGGCTTCCAGGATTGTCCGCCGTCGTAAGAAACATCGGAGCCCGAACTGCCAACGGCGATCCACGCCTTTCGCGCCGCAACATACGCCACGGCGGAACGGAACCCCGCCGGAGGCGTGCCCGCCGGTTCCACCCACGTGCGTCCGCCGTCGCTCGTGATGGCGATGTTGTGCTCCGCCGATTCGGGCCGGGTGTAATCGCCGCCCACCGCGACGCCGTGGCGCGCATCCGAAAAGGCCAATGAGAAGATGCCGGCGCCGGGACCGTCGTGGCGGACCGGCGTCTGCACCGCGGTCCAGGTGCGGCCGCCGTCCACGGAATGGAAGATCCGAGCGCCGCTGGTCCCGAACCACGCGTCCTGTTCGCCCGTCACGATCAGGCACGTGCCGCTGGCCGCGAACGCGCCCTCACCGGGCAGCGCCTCGGGTCCGGGCTGGGGCGACCAGCGCTCGCCATCCGCGGTGACCAGGATCGCGAGGCGCCCCTTGACCGGGTCGCCGAGCGCAATGCCGCGCCGTCCGTTCCAGAATGCGAAGGCATCGAAGAAGCCGGCGGCATCCGGATTGGTGTAGCGCAGCGTCCAGTGCGCGCCGCCGTCATCGGTGCGGAAGATACGGGATTTCTCGCCGGATCCGCTGCTGAGCAGCATCACCGTGCCCGCGCCGAATGCCTCGATATCGCGAAAGTCGAGCGACTCCGCGCCGGGGACCTGAGCGGCGGCCCAGGTTGCGCCGCCGTCGATGGTGTGGAGGTACGTTCCGCCGGTCCCGCTCGCCCACGCTTCGCGGCTGTTCCGCACGCTCAATCCCCGCAACCCGGCGCTGGTTCCGCTCTTCTGCGGCACCCAGGCCGGCTGCGCGCACGCGAGCAGCGGGACCAGAGCCAGCGCCAGTCTCATTTCACCGGATTCGCCGGGTGCAGATACCCGGCCAGAAACAGATAGATTTCGCGCCGCGAGTCCTTCGCCAGCTTGGTATCCAGACGGTTGAAGTAGTGCCCGCCGGGCGCGTTGTCATAGACCTTGTATTCGAATTTCTTGCCCTCGGCCTTCAGCGCCTGAATGAGGTGCTCGACCTCGAGGTAATTGACATCCTCATCGTTCGTGGTGGTGTGGATGAGCAGCGGCGTTTGCAGCTCTTTGGCGTGCGTCACGGGCGACCGCTTGCGGTATTCGGCGATGTCCTCCCGCACGGTGCGGCCGATGTGGTACGGCGCCGAATAGAGCGCGGCGTAGCTGGGCGGCTCGTAGCCCATGCGCGCCACCAGGTCGCTCGCGGGAACGCCGGCATAGGCGACGGCGTAAGCCTCCGGGTGCTGGAAAATGTTCATGAGCGTGATCAGCCCGCCGTGGCTCCAGCCGATGATGCCGACGCGCTTCGGGTCGAGGAAGCTGTAGGTTTCGAGCATCCACTTCAT
>Ga0209062_1006406_pt1 | contig 10778 bp, 9 predicted proteins | sample Coa_R2_2_FD_187158 | JGI IMG/M metagenome (GOLD analysis project Ga0209062, IMG submission 187158) | Surface soil microbial communities from Centralia Pennsylvania, which are recovering from an underground coalmine fire - Coalmine... | ecosystem: Environmental > Terrestrial > Soil > Unclassified ...
GCGTCGCGATTGCCCTGCTTTGCCAGCCGCAGCATGCTGCCGCGCGAGGCGCCGGTGAGCGCAGTCTCGCTGGCTGCGAAAAAGGCGGAGATCGCCAGCAGCACGATCACGATCGAGATTGTCAGCCAGCCCATCATGCCTGCGAAACTGTTGCTTGCCTGCCGCTTACGACTTGCTCGCGAGCTTTAGCACTAGAAAGTCACGAACGAGCGAAGGCTCGACATCCTTTGCGATCACCGCGCGCCCGATCGCTTCCAGGAGGATGAACGTCAATTTGCCGCGCCTCACCTTCTTGTCCTGGGCCATCAGCGCCATCAGCGTGTCGGCGTCGGCGAGCCCTTCCTGGGCAAATCCCGCGATATCCTCGACATGGGTGGGCAGCCCCGCTTCGGCAAGGTGACGCTCGATCCTGATCGCATCCGATTGCGGAATCATGCCCAGCGAAGCGGAGAATTCGGCAGCCAGCACCATGCCGATCGCAACGCCCTCGCCATGGAACAGCCGATCGGAGAAGCCGGTCACGGCCTCCAGCGCATGACCGAACGTATGGCCGAGATTGAGCAGCGCGCGGTCGCCGGTCTCGCGCTCGTCGCGCGCGACGATCGCGGCCTTGGCGCGGCAGGAGGTCGCGATCGCATGCTCGCGCGCCGCGCCGCCTTTGACGATGTCGGCATGATTGGCCTCCAACCAGCCGAAGAAGGCCGCATCGCCCAGCACACCGTATTTTGCGACCTCCGCGTAGCCGGCGCGAAACTGCCGCGGCGGCAGGGTGTCGAGCACCGCTGTATCGGCGATCACCAGCACCGGCTGGTGGAAGGCACCGACCAGGTTCTTGCCCTGCGGCGAGTTGATCCCGGTCTTGCCGCCGACCGATGAATCGACCTGGGCGAGCAGCGTGGTCGGCACCTGCACGAAATCGACGCCGCGGCGCAGGATCGCGGCCGCAAAGCCCGCGAGATCGCCGACCACGCCGCCGCCGAGCGCGATGACGAGATCGTTGCGCTCGATTTTCGCCGCGATCAGCGCCTCGCTGACCTTCTCCAGCGTGGCGTAGCTCTTGGAGCCCTCGCCCTCCTCGACGATGATGCGCGAGCTTGCAATGCCGGCCTGCGCCAGCGCGGCCTCGGTCTTCTCCAGCCAATGTCTGGCAACGCCGCGATCAGTCACGATGGCCGTGCGCGCGCCCGGCCGCAGGCTGGCGATGCGGCTGCCGAGCGAACCCAGCACGTCGCGGCCGATCACAATGTCATAGGCGCGCTCGGCGAGTGCGACGTCGACGATCACGGGATCTGAATGTTTCAGCGGCGCGGTCATCCCATGGCTCCAGCAACTCCGGGCGCGCCGCCGCACAGATAGGCGTGCAGCGCCTCGACGCATTCGTCGACGATCTTGTCATGCGGCACCTCGCGCGAGGCGATCGTCAGATTGGCAAATTGATAGACCGGCTCGCGCTCGCTGATCAGGCGCGTCACCGTCGCCTCGGGATCGGCGGTCTGCAGCAGCGGACGATCGGCGCGGCGCCGGACACGGCGCATGATGATGTCGACATCGGCCTTGAGCCAGACCGACACCGCCTTGTCGGCGATCCGGCGCCGGGTCTCCTCGCGCATGAAGGCGCCGCCTCCGGTTGCCAGCACCGCCGGTCCTGCCTCGAGCAGGCGGGCGATCACCCGCGCTTCGCCGTCGCGGAAATAGGCCTCGCCATAGGTCTCGAAGATGTCGGGGATCGGCATGCGGTGGGCCAGCTCGATCTCGGTATCGGCGTCGACAAAGGGCACGCCGAGCCGCGCCGCCAGTCGCCGCCCGATGGTCGATTTCCCCGCCCCCATCATGCCGACGAGCACGATCAGCCGCTTGCCGAGGGCACCGACAATGTCGGTCTCGGGCGTCGGATCCGTACTGGCAAGCGGCGTGATCTCGGACATTCGGTTCAGTTTTGGGCTCGGCGGCTCGCGGGGCGTGGCCCCGCTTAAGGCCTCCTATACTACCCGGGCATAAGGGGTTGCCAGAGCCACTTGCCAGGGGGAAGCGAACATGTTGGATGATTTCAATGGTTAATATGCCTTTCCAAGGCTCCTCCGATGCCTAGCCTGTTCCGTTTCCTCACGGTCGTCGCCATCATCGCCGGCGTCGTCTATGGTGCCATCTACGCGCTGGCTAATTTCGTCAATCCGAAGCCGCGGGAGATGACGGTCACTATTCCGCCGGACAAATTCCTGAAGAGATGAGCCGGCACACGAGAATACCGGATGCGCAGCAAGCCCTCCGATGCGAAGCTGATCGGCCTCTTCCTCGACATGCTCGCGGCGGAACAGGGGGCCGGCGAGAACACGCTTGACGCCTACCGGCGCGATCTGACGGATTTGTCTGAATTCCTCGGCAAGACGGGCCAGACGTTCGGCAGCGCCACGACCGAGGGCTTGCGGGCTTATCTTGCCGATCTCGATAGCCGCGGCTTCAAGTCCTCCAGTGTGGCGCGGCGGCTGTCGGCCCTGCGACATCTGTTCCGTTTCCTGCTCAACGAGCGCATCCGCAGCGACGATCCTGCGGCCATCCTGTCCGGGCCGAAGCGCGGTCGCAGCCTGCCCAAGGTGCTGTCGATCGCGGATGTGGACCGCATGCTCACCCGCGCCAGGCAGGCCACCGAGGCTGCCGAGGCCTCGCCATCGCAGCGGCTGCGCGCCATGCGGCTCTATTGCCTGCTCGAGGTGCTCTACGCCACCGGTTTGCGCGTCTCGGAGCTGGTGACGCTGCCGCGCTCGGCCGCGACCCGCGACGCGCGCATGATCGTGGTGCGCGGCAAGGGAGCCAAGGAGCGGCTGGTGCCGCTGAACGACGCCTCGCGACAGGCGATGGCGGATTATCTTGCCGCGATGGAGGCGGCCAAGGGCGCGAAGGGCAAGGCAGCCGCGGCCTCCAAGTGGCTGTTTCCGTCCTTTGGCGAGAGCGGGCATCTGACCCGGCAGCATTTTGCCCGCGACCTGAAGGATCTCGCTGTTGCTGCGGGGCTGGCGGCGCGGCAGGTCTCCCCCCACGTGCTGCGCCACGCCTTTGCCAGCCACCTGCTCCACAACGGCGCCGATTTGCGCATCGTGCAGACCCTGCTCGGCCACACCGACATCTCGACCACCCAGATCTACACGCATGTCGTCGAGGAGCGGCTCAAGGCGATGGTCCGCGACCTGCATCCGCTGGCCGAGAAGTAACAAGTCTTGAACCAGCGGGCCTTGCCGCGCTTGACTTCCGCCTTCACACACAGGAAAGAGCTTTCCGCTTGGCTCCTCCCGTCGCACCATCCTGACGGCAGCGGCAGGCCGCCCGAACCACGCAACCAACCGATTGAAATACAGCGCTTTTTGGGCGCGCTCCGATCTTCCCTCGCCCGCAAGGCCAGCCACCCTTTATAGTGATCTGATGCCGGACCAGATGCGCTCCTATCTCGATTTCGAAAAGCCTGTCGCCGAGCTCGATTCCAAGGTGGACGAGCTGCGCGCGCTGGCGGCCTCCGGCACTGACATCAGCGAGGAGGTGACGCGGATCGAGGAGAAGGCGGCGCAGGCGCTGGCCGACCTCTATGCCAACCTCTCGCCCTGGCAGAAGACGCTGGTGGCGCGGCATCCGCAGCGGCCGCATTTCACCGATTTCGTCGCCGGGCTGATCACCGATTTCACCCCGCTCGCCGGCGACCGCAAGTTCGGTGAGGACCAGTCGCTGATGGGCGGCTTCGGCCGCTTCCGGGGCGAGAGCATCTGCGTGATGGGCCAGGAGAAGGGCAACTCCACCGACTCCCGCATCAAGCACAATTTCGGCATGGCCCGCCCGGAAGGCTACCGCAAGGCGGTCAGGCTGATGGAGATGGCCGAGCGCTTCGGGATTCCCGTGCTCTCGATTGTGGATTCCGCCGGCGCCTATCCCGGGATCGGCGCCGAAGAGCGGGGACAGGCTGAAGCCATCGCCCGCTCCACCGATGCCTGCCTCTCGCTCTCGGTGCCCAATGTCGCGGTCATTACCGGCGAGGGCATGTCGGGCGGGGCGATTGCGATCACTACCGCGAATCGCGTGCTGATGCTGGAGCACGCGATCTACAGCGTGATCTCGCCGGAAGCGGCCTCCTCCATCCTCTGGCGCGACGGCACCAAGGCCCAGGAAGCCGCCAACAGCATGAAGATCACCGCCCAGGACATGCTCCGCTTTGGCGTCATTGACGCGATCTTGAAGGAGCCGGTCGGGGGCGCCCATCGCGACCCCGCCGCCATGATTCACGAGACCGGTGAAGCCATCGGCCGCGCTTTCGACGAGCTGCGGGGGCTGGATGGCGAGGCCATCCGCAAGCAGCGGCGGCAGAAATTCCTCGATATCGGGCGCAAACTCCCCTGATTGGGTTCCCTCGCGGCATTCCATCCGTTCCGACGCCATCATCGGGATTGGGTCCTTCTTGTGGGGAAGGCCCGATTTGGCCCTAATTAGGCCGAAGAGGCATGTTCATACTTCATTGACCATGGAGGTATGGATACCCCTCGCACGGGCCGTTCAGGTTGCGGCGCAGGGGGCCAAAGGTTAGTATTTTAATCAATGGCTTCGGGTCTGACGATCTGGAGCTGACTTGGATTGGTCGACTTGGATTAGTGGACTTGGATCTGACGGCTTCAGGGTGTCGTGCCTCTAATTGGGGTTGGCACGGTGTCCAGGTGGGTGTGGAGCTTCTGCATTGATTAACCGCTCGCTGGTCCGCGCGCTCATCGTCTCGGCTGCGCTCGCAACTGCTGGCTTCTCGCTCGCCGGCTGCGACACCGACGAGGTTTCGCTCGCAGCCAATGCCAAGGCCAATCAGCCCGTCCCGCCCAAGCTGCTCGCGGCCATGGTCGAGAAGGACATGGATCTGCAGTCGCCGATCCTGATCCGCCTGTTCAAGGAGGAGGCCGAGCTCGAGGTCTGGAAGCAGAACCGCTCTGGCAAGTTCGCGCTCCTGAAGACTTATCCGATCTGCCGCTGGTCGGGCGATCTCGGCCCCAAGGTGCGCGAGGGCGACCGCCAGGCGCCGGAAGGCTTCTATGAGATCACGCCGGCGCAGATGAATCCGCGCTCGGCCTATTACCTGTCCTTCAACACCGGCTTTCCCAATGCCTATGACCGCGCGCTCGGCCGCACCGGCTCGGAGCTGATGGTGCATGGCGACTGCTCCTCGCGCGGCTGCTACGCCATGACCGACGAGCAGATCGCCGAGATTTACGCACTCGGCCGCGAGTCCTTCTTCGGCGGCCAGAAGGGCTTTCAGTTCGAGGCCTTCCCGTTCCATATGACGCCGGTCAACATGGCGAGGCACCGCAACAACCCGAACATGGCCTTCTGGAAGATGATCAAGGAAGGCTATGATCATTTCGAGGTGACGCACCAGGAGCCGAAGGTCGATTTCTGCGAGAAGCACTACGTGTTCGACGCTGCGAAGGCGCCCGATGCCACCCGCGATCCGGTGTTCCAGGCCGCAGCGAAATGCCCGCCCTATGTGATCCCGGACGAGCTTGCGAGCCTGGTCAAGGAGAAGCAGGCGCAGGACCAGGCGGAATATGAGAAGCTCGTCGCCAAGGGCACGCCGGTCGCAAAGCTCAACACCGGCATCGACGGCGGCATGAACAAGATCTTCGCCTCGCATGTGCCGGGCGCCTCGACCGGCCTGTCGGATGGCGGCGAGGACCAGGGACTGTCGCTGGTTGCGAACTCGCGGCTGCCGGGCACCATCCCCGGGACTGTCAACCCGCCACATGCGCCTGACGCGAACGATCAGCCGGCTGTCGCGGTCGCCGCCGCACCCGCAGCTTCGGCACCTGCCGCGACACCCGCGCCGACGCGCGTGGCTACCGCAAGCGCGGCGCCGTCTGACGGCTTCTTCTCCAGCCTCGCCCACAAGATGGGCCTCGGCGGCGCCACCGCCGACACCGCAGCAACGACGTCTTCTGCGCCGGCCGCTGCGAGCGCCAAGCCGAAAGCGGCTGAGGCCAAGCCGAAGGCGAAGCCCGCCGAGACCCGGCAGGCGGCGAACCCGCCGGCGCGAAAGCCATCGGGCCAGGAGAGCGAGCCCGCCTCCGACATCTCCCCTGCGTCCGCAAAGGACGCCATTGTCGCCGGCGCCCAACCGATCATCTCCCCCAACTCCTTCGACAGCCGCTTCTCCGCGACGAAGTAGCGGCGGAACGGCCTGGCCAAGCGTTAGGTCTTTCCGTCGTCCCGGCGAAGGCCATTGCTCCGCTGTCGGGACCCATAACCCAGTCAGCGTTGTGGTGCGCTGCTCTCTCCACGCCGTCATGCCCGGGCTTGTCCCAGGCATCCACGTCGTCGACAAGGACGCGCGGCTCGACGTGGATGGCCGGGTCCAACGATCTTCGCAACAATTGCGTCCTGGGGTTATAGGTCCCGGCCTTCGCCGCGACGACGCTGAGGATGTAGTCCGCTCCACAACAGAACGCGTAGACGATGCGAGTTTTTTGCCGCGCGCCCTACACCGCGTCCTCTTCAACACCCGCTTCATGCGGCGTGAACTGGTACACCGAGCTGCAGAACTCGCAGGTGACGACGACCTTGCCGTCCTGCACCATCTCGGCGCGGTCCTTGGCTTCGAAGCTCTTCAGCATCGACGCGACGGCGTCGCGCGAGCAGGAACATTTGGCCTGCAGCTTCTGCGGCGAGAACACGCGCACGCCGCGTTCGTGGAACAGGCGGTACAAGAGCCGCTCGCCGGAGAGATCGGGATCGATCAGTTCGACGTCCTCGACGGTCGCCATCAGCGACTGACCCTCGACCCAGGCGTCGTCTTCCTTGATCTCATGCACCGCCGTGCCCTCGGGCGCATCACCCGGATGCAAGTCGGCCTGCCGCGCGCGCTCGGGCGCCTTGGGCAGGAACTGCATCAGCAAGCCGCCGGCGCGCCAGCGATGGGTCGCCTTGCCCTCACCGCCGCGCCACTCCTCGCCGACGGCGAGACGCACGCGGGTCGGGATCTGCTCGGAGCGCAGGAAATATTCATGCGCGGCCTCTTCGAGCCCGCCGCCATGCAGCGCAACCAGGCCCTGATAGCGACTCATATCCGGCCCCTGGTCGATGGTCATGGCGAGATGGCCCTTGCCGAGCAGCGCAGCGGAATCCGCGCCCGGCGTGAGCCGGCCCGCATCGAAACGCGCATAGGCACGCAGGCGGTCCGGCGCCTGGAAGTCGACCACCATGAACGACACGGGACCGTCGGTCTGGGTCTGCAGGATGAAGCGGCCATCGAATTTCAGCGACGAGCCGAGCAGCGTCGTCAGCACGATGGCTTCACCGAGCAGCTTGCCTACGGCTGCGGGATAATCGTGCTTGGTAAGAATGTCATCGAGCGCGGGCCCAAGGCGCGTCAGCCGTCCGCGCAGGTCGAGCGCGTCCACCTCGAAGGGGAGGACAGCGTCATCGACCGGAACGGACGACGGCGCCCGGATCGGGCTTGCGGTGCTTTTGATGTCGGGGGGTGGTGCGGTCATAGCGGCTTAGATGGGGTCGGAACGGGTGAAGGGGAAGGGGGCTGCGGTTGTAGGGAAAACCACAGCAGACTGTTGTTTCAAAACGATCGATCCGCGAACTCCACCCTTCTCCCCTTGTGGGAGAAGGTGGCGCGGACGCTAGTCCGCGACGGATGAGGGATCTCTCTCCGCGGATTCAAGCGAGCGAAATTCAGACGAATTCATGCGCGGAGACAGACCCCTCACCCGAGTTCATCCGTGTCTACCGGCGGAGCTGCCCTCTCCCACAAGGGGCGAGGGCACCAAAACTCGCACCGCGTATTCTTGCCTCTTCCACAACGGAAGAGAGAAAAGTCATACCGCGTCAAAGCACCACGCGAGTATGCCCTTTTGCGCGTGGAGGCGGTTCTCGGCTTCGTCGAACACGACCGATTGCGGGCCGTCGATCACCTCGTCGGTGACTTCCTCGCCGCGATGGGCGGGCAGGCAGTGCATGAAGATCGCGTCGGGCTTCGCCAGCGACATCAGCTGCGCATTGACCTGGTAGGGCTTGAGCAGATTGTGACGGTGCTCGCCGTCCTTGTCGCCCATCGACACCCAGGTGTCGGTGACGACGCAATCGGCGCCCTTCACCGCGGCCTCCGGATCGTTGCCGAGCATGATCGGCGCATTGTTCTGCTTGATCCAGTCGCGCATCGCCTTGTTCGGCGCGAGCTCCGGCGGGGTCGCGACATTGAGATTGAACTTGAAGCGCTCGGCGGCGTGGGCCCAGGAGGCCAACACATTGTTGTCGTCGCCGGTCCAGGCCACCGTCTTCCCCGTGATCGGGCCACGATGCTCCTCGAAGGTCATGAGGTCCGCCATCACCTGGCAGGGATGCGAGCGCCGCGTCAGCCCGTTGATGACGGGCACGGTCGCGTGCGCGGCAAGCTCCAGCAGCGCATCATGGTTGAGGATGCGGATCATGATGGCGTCGACATAGCGCGAGAGCACGCGCGCAGTGTCGGCGATGGTCTCGCCGCGGCCGAGCTGCATCTCCGCGCCGGTCAGCATGATGGATTCGCCGCCGAGCTGGCGCATGCCGACATCGAAGGAGACGCGGGTGCGGGTCGAGGGCCGCTCGAAGATCATGGCGAGCGTCTTGCCTTCGAGCGGCTTCTTCGATTGTTCATGCGCCTTCAGCTGCGCCTTCATGGCGCTGCTGGCGGCCAGCATGCTCTGGAGGTCCGCAAGCGGGGTGCTGTTGATATCCAGGAAGTGCCGCGGCTTGCTCATAGGTTTGCCGCCCGCTTGGCTGAACCGGCCTCGATCGCGGCGCAGGCGCGTTCGAGCATGGCGACCGCCTGCTCGATCTCGGCTTCGCTGACGATCAACGGCGCGAGGAAGCGCACCACATTGTCGCCGGCCCCGACCGTGAGTAGCTTCTCCGCCCGCAAGGCGGCCACCAGATCCGTCGAGGGCACCACGGCCTTGACGCCGATCAGAAGCCCTTCGCCGCGCACTTCGGAGACGACGTTCGGATGGCGGTCGATCACCGAGGCGAGCTTCTGCTTGAGCAGCAGTGACATCTTCTGCACATGATCAAAAAAGCCGGGCTTGAGCATGACATCGAGCACCGCGCTCGCAGCCGCGACCGCAAGCGGATTGCCGCCGAAGGTCGAGCCATGCGTGCCTGGCGTCATGCCAGCCGCGGCATCGGCTGTTGCGAGCACAGCACCAATCGGAAATCCGCCGCCGAGCGCCTTGGCAAGCGACATCACATCGGGCGTGACGCCGAGGCGCTTGTAGGCAAACAGCTCGCCGGTGCGGCCCATGCCGGTCTGCACCTCGTCGAAGGCGAGCAGAAGGCCGTGCTCGTCGCAGAGTTCGCGCAACGCCCTGAAGAACGCTGGCGGCGCGCTACGTACACCGCCTTCGCCCTGGATCGGCTCGATCAAGATGCCCGCGGTGTGCGGACCGATCGCCTTCTTCACCGCCTCGATGTCGCCATGCGGGACCTGGTCGAAGCCGTCCATGGGCGGACCGAAGCCATCGAGATATTTGGCCGAGCCGGTCGCGGCGAGCGTCGCCAGCGTGCGGCCGTGGAAGGCGCCTTCAAAGGTGATGATGCGATAGCGCTCGGGATGGCCCTTGGCGGCGTGATGCTTGCGCGTCACCTTGATCACGCCTTCCATCGCCTCCGCGCCGGAATTGCAGAAGAAGACGTAATCGGCAAAGCTCTGCTCGCACAGCCGCGCGGCGAGCTTCTCGCCGTCGGGGCTCCTGAACAGGTTCGACATGTGCCAGAGCTTGGTCGCCTGCTCCTGCAGCGCCTTGACGAGGTGCGGATGGGCATGGCCCAGCGCGTTCACCGCGACGCCCGAGGTGAAATCGAGATAGCGCTCGCCATTGGCCGCGATCAGCCAGGCGCCCTCGCCGCGCTCGAAGGCGAGATCGGCCCTGGCGAAAACGGGAAGCAGGTGCGACGCGGCGCTGTTGGTCATGACGGTCACTCTGACGATTGGGCAAGCGTTCGGCTGGCGTTCGCTTGGCTTGATATGTTTGGACCGGCCGCGATGCGCGCTTGAACAATGGTCGCACCAACGACCCGAACCGGAAAACAAACGTGCCGCCTTTTCAGGGCGGCACGTACTTGGGTATTTTAAGCGCGCGGCAAGGCCTGTCAACATGCCCCGAAGCGCCGAAAGCAAGCCAAAACCGGCCCGTACGATACCGGTGGGACGCAACGGGAATCCCGCATGGCACAAGGGTTTCTGAAGATCGTGCGCCGTGCGGAACATGTGGAATGCGGCTGCGGACTCTTGCGCGGGAGTCACGGCATATTGTAGCGTCCTTTTCGTCGGATACGACATCTCGTGTGGCAGTTTTGATCCCTTAAGTCTTGTTGTCGGGCGTACACGTCCGGGCGCGCTTATCGCTCCCGGCGAGCCTTAAGGGATTCTGACCGCAAGGGTTTTTGGGATTTGGCATCGCAGCGCAGCCTGAACGGCGGGCCGGCGCGAGGCGGAGGGTTACGATCGATGACGGTATTGACTTGGTCAGACGAGCGCGTCGAGCAGTTGAAAAAGCTCTGGGAGTCCGGCCTTTCGGCCAGCCAGATTGCTGCAGAGCTGGGAAATGTGACGCGCAACGCCGTGATCGGGAAGGTGCATCGGTTGGGCCTGTCGGGCCGCGCCAAGAGCCCGGCCGCGGCCGCGCCGCGCCAGCGCAAGCCGCGGCCCGCACAGCACATGATGCGGGTGTCGCGCCCGGTGTCGCGCGGCAACACCGCGCTCGCGCATGCATTCGAGGTCG
>Ga0209062_1006410_pt1 | contig 10775 bp, 8 predicted proteins | sample Coa_R2_2_FD_187158 | JGI IMG/M metagenome (GOLD analysis project Ga0209062, IMG submission 187158) | Surface soil microbial communities from Centralia Pennsylvania, which are recovering from an underground coalmine fire - Coalmine... | ecosystem: Environmental > Terrestrial > Soil > Unclassified ...
TAGTGGGTTACATGCACCAGCAGCAGGTCGTCGTCATGGGCGTCAGCGACGGGATGGCGCGTATCCACCGCGTTCGGCTTCGGCGTGTTGTGTTCCAGGTAGATTTTCGGCAGGCGGCGCTGCTGCGGGCTGAGAATCTCGTATTGATCTTCAAAGTAGTTTTTCGGCGTTTGATAGATGATCAGATCGAGTTGCAGGCCGCGCACCTCTTCGGCAGGCACCTCGCGCACGTAGTCGGGCAGGTCGAAGGTAGGGCCGCGCCCGCCATAGCCCTCCGGCTTGCCGGGTTTCGTGGGCAGAAACCAGTTGTGTTCGATGCGCGCCAGCGCATTGAGGTAGCTACCATGAATATGCCAGATCAGAATATTTAAGCGTCGCACGTGACAGTTCCTTTCAGCAGCAGAGCCTCGGCCTGGGCAATGGCCCTGTCAGGGGTGAGCCAGCGCAGGCAGCGATGGTCAATGGGGCATTCGCGATAGGCGCAGGGGCTGCAACTGACCGGCTGCCGCAGGATGGGATGGCGCGCGCGGTCGCCTGCGGCCCAGCGCACAGGGTCAACGGGGCCAAACAGCGTAATGCTGGGCGTATCGACAGCATTGGCGATATGGGCAGGGCCGGTATCGTTGGTGATGAAGAGGTCAAGCTGGCTGATGAGCGCAGCCAGCCCACCCAGCGACGTTTTGCCGACCACGTTCATCGCCCGTACAGTCATATGTTTCTCTACCTCTCGCACGGTCATAAGCTCATCATTACTACCGGTCAAGATGATTTGCGCGTTGAAACGCCGGGCGAGTGCATCGGCGACGGCGGCGAAGTATTCGGCTGGCCAGCGCCGGGCAGGGGCGCGCGCGCCGCTATGCAGCCCGATCCACGGACGATGCGCACGCGGCAGGCTCCGCAGTAACGCGGCGGCCTCATGCCGGTCTTCCGCGGACAGCGGAAATTCCAGCGCGGGATAGCCATTGGGGCAGCCGAGCAGGTAGGCCAGCCCCAGATTGCGAAAGACCTCCGGCCAGCCGTTCGGGTATGGCTGGCCGAGGGTCAGGCCAGCCGGTTGTTTGCCCTCGTAGTAGCCGACGGTCACACGACCGCCCAGCGCAATCGCCAGCGCATCGCTGGTTCTGCCGCTGCCATGCATCTGGATCACCAGATCATAGTCATAGGCGCGCTGCTCCACCAGGAAATGCAGCGTCTGCTCCGGCACAAAGGCCACTTCCTGAATGCCGGGATAACCGACAAACTCCACGAAGCGATCAATATAGTGGCGGAAACGCTGCGCAAACGACGCCGCCCAGGGCAGGCCGATCAATGTGATCTCGGCATCGGGAAAACCGGCTCGCAGCGCGCGCAGCGCCGGAACCGCCAGCAAGAGATCGCCCAGATAGAGCGCGCGAAAAACGGCGATCCGGCGCACAGGGAACGAAGGCCGCTGCCAGGGCCTAACCTTCACCGGCTCGGCTTGCGGCGCCAGCTTGCGCCACGCGAGGGCGCGTTCGCGGTCAATCATAGCTTGCCTCCCTCTGCTTCACATTCAGACCAGCCAGCATTGTCTCGACTGCCGCGACCACGTCCTCAGGCGAGATGTCGAGGCAGGGCAGGCCGATGGGACATTCGAAGAGGTAGCAGGGGCTGCACGAGGTCGGGCAGCGCAGGAGCCGGGCCTGCGTTGTGCGCGGCTGCCATTGCTGCTCGTATTCGGTGCCGGAGAAAAGCACGATTTCGGGCGTTCTCACAGCATCGGCGAGATGCATGAGCAGCGTATTGTTGCAGATCGCCAGAGCAGCGCGTTCCGTGATGGCGGCGTACTCGGCCATCGTGGTCTGGCCAACGAGGGTGTGCCTGCTTTCCTCAGGCAGCCGTTGCAGCACTTCCTCCACCAGCGCGGCCTCGCGCTCGACGCCGGTAATGAGAACCTGCCAGCCGCGCCGCGCGAGCATGCGGGCAACGGTGCCGAAATGGCGCGCAGGATAGCGTCGAGCCTGCGCGCTCGCGCCGGGATGAAGCAGGATAAACGGTTCCTGCTCATCTATGCCTGCCTGGCGCAGCAGTTCCGGCACCCGTTCGCGTGCCGCAGCGGGGATGGCAATGGTCAGGCGACGGTCGCGGGCGCGGAAACCGAGATTTTCGACCAGGCGCAGGTTGCGTTCCACCTGGTGCGCCTCCTCCGGCGTCCCGCGTAGTTCCGTCGTCAGCGTGCTGCCGCCAAACTCTTTTGATTCCCCCGCGCGCAGGGGAATGCCCGCCAGGTAACAGACATAGCCGGGCGTGTGCGGCGTCTGGCTGAACGAGGTGAAGATGATGGCGGCGTCAAAGCCGCGCTCGGCCAGCAGGGAGATCAATGCTTGCTCGCGCTTCGGCTCAAAGGGCATACGCCCGCCCACATCCTGCCAGATGGGACGCCAGGCAATCACATCGTCAATCCAGGGCAGCAGAGGAGCGGCCAGCGCACCGCCAGGGCTGGCCAGCAGCGTCAGCCGCGCGACCGGGCTGCTCTCTTTGATGGCGCGCAGGGCCGGGCCAAGCATCAGCACATCCCCGATATTGTCCATGCGCACCGCCAGAATATTGCGCGCCGCAAGCCACTCATTCATCTTCCGATCTCCTTTCTCATCTGCTTTCCCATATAACACGGATTGCTTGCTGGAATCGTATTCACCTCGCGTAGCAAATCGCTGGCGGCATCCACTACCATCTGCGGCGTGACGAGGCGCAGGCATTCGTGGCCGTAGGGGCAGACGCGACTGTAGCAGAGGCGGCAGGCAACATCATGGTAGAGCTGGCGGTGCGGCACGCGCCAGGGTCCCCATTGTTCCGGCGGGTTGGTGAGCGCAAAGAGCGCCACCACCGGCGTCTTGACGGCAGCCGCAATATGCATCGGCCCCGTGTTATTGGTAATTGTCAGGTCGGCAGCTTCGATGAGCGCGCAGAACTCAGGGAAGGACAGCGTCCCGGCCAGAGGGATCACCTGAGAGCGATGTTCAGGCGCGAGCCGTTCGACAATGCGCCCCACCAGATCGCGTTCATCCTCCGCCCCGGTCAGAAACACTGTCGCGTCAGATCGCTGCACGAGCAGGTCGCACACCTCAGCATACATCTCCCAGGGATAGGTGCGCGCAGGCATGCTGCAACCGGGATGGACAACCAGCAGTGGCTGACCGGCTCCAACACGGTACGTCGCCAGCAGGTCGGCAATAGCGCGCCTGGCCTCTGATGGCACCTTGAGGACAAGATCGCGTTCTTCCGTATCAATGCCCAGCGCGGCGGTGAGGTCAAGCCCGCGCTCCACCTCGTGCATCATGCGCTCCGGGTGTTTGTGGCGCGTGGTCAGCAGCGAGCCGGGACCATCAATAGAGGCGGCTGCGCGCAGGGGGATGTCCGCCAGATAGCAGAGGTAGGCGGCAGGCAGCGCGCTCTGACGAAACGAGGTAAAGATGATGGCCGCGTCAAAGCGGCGCGCCCGCAGCGTTTCGATCATCTGCTGCTCGCGTCGGCTGTCCTGCGGCAATGTATGCCAGGGGTCCATCCAGGGAGCCTGATAGACGATCACATCATCGAGGTCGGGATTGAGGCGAGCCACCTGCGCCCCCACCGGGCTGGCGAGCAGGGTTAAAGTTGCACGCGGCAGCGATTGCCTGATGGCGTGCAGCGCCGGAGTCGTGACCAGCACATCACCGAGGTTATCGAGCCGGATAGCCAGAATGCGACGAGCGCGAGACCAGAGAGCGTCAATCATGATTCGGTTGCCTCCCCGCTACGTCCGGCCAGCGCAACTATGCGGTCGATCATACGGCTGGTGCTGAAGTTGCCGGCCAGAGGCAGAATGACGAGGCGACCGCCAACCTCGTGGACAGCCTCCTCCTCCGGCAGCGATTCGTCGGCGTAGTCGCCGCCTTTGACGTGAACATGCGGGCGCAGAGCGCGAATCAGCGCGGTGGGTGTGTCGTCGTCGAAGAGCAGCACATAGTCCACCGGATCAAGGGCCGCAACGAGGGCGAGTCGGTCGCGCTCGCTATTGATCGGGCGATTCTTGCCCTTGAGCCGCCGCGTGCTGCTATCGCTATTGACGGCCACGACCAGTACGTCGCCCAGTTGCTTCGCCGCTTTGAGAAACTGCACGTGACCGGCATGCAGGATATCGAAGACGCCGTTGGTAAAGACAATGGTCTTGCCGACGGCGCGCTCCTGCTCAAGCCGATCGCTCAGTTGCGAGAGCGCCAGCAGCGATTCTATTTCGCTGGCGGGAATCTGGCCGCGCGAGTTGAGGGCGTGGTCGTGCAGGCTGACGCGCTGGAGCAATTCCTGGTATTGCACAACGGCGGTGCCGCGTCTGGTGATGGCAATGCCGGCGGCATCGATGCCGATACGGGCAGCATCCTCGATAGCGGCCCCGGCCCCCAGCGTGAGGGCCATCGCGGCGGCAAACGAATCGCCCGCGCCGATATCGTTGGCGTGCTGCACCGGGTGCGCGGGCAGGTGTAGCGCGCGCTGCCGACGACCAACCAGCAACACGCCATCCCCGGCCATCGTAATGGCCGCGTACTCTGTATCAATGAGGGAGAGCAGTTGCCGACCAATATGCTCCATCTCCGCCAGGTCTGGCCGCGTCTCGTTCGCCCCGGCGCCTGAAGGGCGAGCGGCGGAATGGCCCGGACAGAGCAGGCGCGCCTCCAGATGGTTGGGGGTGATGACCGTCGCGCCCGCCTCGCGGAAACGATACAGGTCTTTCGAGTCGATCAGCAGCGGGCAGGGATGAGCGGCGCGCAGGACTTTGAGCCGCGACAGTAGTTCGTCGGTCAGCACACCATAGCAGTAATCGGAGATCACCACGACATCACAGGAAGGCAGGGCGGCTTCCAGGCGCGCCAGCAGCAGCCTGTGACTTTCGGGGGAGAAGGCATGGCTTTCCTCGTCATCGAAGCGCACAACATATTGCCCGTCGGCCAGAATGCGCATCTTATGCAGCGTACTGGCCCGCTCATCCTCGACCAGCCATTCGTCGCTCACGCCGCGTTCCCGCAGGGCGGAGCGCAGCAGCGAGCCGGCGAAATCGCGCCCGATGATGCTCAAGAAGATGACATCGGCCTCCAGCGAGGCCAGATTGGCGGCGGTGTTGGCCGCGCCTCCGGGGTTGCGCTGCTCTGAGGTTTTGCGCACCACCGGCACCGGCCCCTCGCTGCACAGGCGCGCTGCCGAGCCTTCCAGGTAGGTGTCGAGCATGGCATCACCGATCACCAGCGCGCGCAACCGGCGAAAGCGTCGCACCAGATCAACGGCGGTCGTCATATGCTTCCTCCATCCCTTCTCCCACCGGGAACAGCCAGAGCGGAAACGCCAGAAGCCTGCACGGTCTCCCACGTCGGCGGACGATAGGTGAGATCGGCAGCCAGCCCGAGATGCTCAACCGTACCGATGATGCGCAGGGCATGGGCCGTATCACGGGCAACGAAATCGGGGCGGCGCAGGCGGCGCGTGGGATATGCCTCGGTACCAAGATCGACCAGAATACTGCGGCACCCGGCTCGCTTGCCGGCCTCAACATCATTGAGGATGTCGCCCACCAGCCAGGAACGAGCAAGATCAATATCCAGATCCGCAGCGGCGGCAAGCAACATACCGGGCGCGGGCTTGCGACACCGACAGCGAAACGCCAGCTCTGGCACCACGCCATCCGGGTGATGTGGGCAGTAATAGATGCCATCGAGCCGCACGCCCAGCCGCGCCAGTTCATCAGAGAGATACTCGTGCATGAGGCGCAGGTCATCTTCCGTAAAGTAGCCACGCGCAATCCCCGCCTGATTCGTGATAACTACCAGCCGGAAACCTGCCTTTTGCAGCCTCCTCAGCCCTGGCCCGATATGTTCGTAGAGACAGAGTTCCTCCGGGTGAGATGGATAGTGGCGCGGGTAGACCAGCGTGCCATCTCTGTCGAGAAAGACGGCGCGCCGCTTCATTGCTCTTCACTCCCTTCCCATGCCAGCCGGGGGCAACCCGCCAGCTTGCTCTCGACCAGATCGCAGAGAATATGTAAAACGGCGAGGTGTAATTCCTGCACAATATCGCTTGCCACCGCCGGCACGCGCACCGCCACGTCGGCCAGACGCGCCATGCGGTTTGGCCGGTCGCCCGTGATCGCTACCGTCGTCAGCAACGATCGCCGCCCGGCGGCCAGCGCGCGTACAAGATTCTCAGATTCGCCGCTGGTGCTGAAGGCGATGAACAGATCACCGGGCTGGCCCAGCGCAGAGACCTGACGAGCAAAGACATCATGATAGCCGTAATCATTGGCAACGGCGGTCAGGATTGAGGTGTCGGTGGTCAGGGAAAGCACGGCGTAGGGAACGCGCTCGCGCTTGAAGCGGCCAACCAGTTCGGCGGCAAAGTGCTGCGCCTCCGCCGCGCTCCCCCCGTTTCCCGCGATCAACACCTTATGTCCTGTCTGTAATGTCTCAACGAGCCGCACCGCAGCCTCCGCCAACCCATCAACCCGCCCCATCAACTGCAAAAGCGCGGCATCCAGTATCGCTCGACGGTCGGCCAGGGCGCTCGCAATGCAATCCCGATACTCCAGGCACGGCGAGTATGCCGTCTCCGGCGCAGCCGCCGGAGATGTCAAAACAACACGCTTCTCTTGACCGAACATCTTTTCCGTTTCTTTCTATCCCTGATAACTTGAACTGTGTACCGGGAGCAAAATCAGAACAATATCCATGCTCAACAGTACACAAACAATACTCATCTATGCTCTATATAGCAGAACGATACGTCTATCTTTGCTATTTATACAATAATCAGAAGTGCGTAGATAATACAAGTCAGCAATGCCTGTCTAAGCATATTCTAAACCTGGCTGCCTCTTGCGCTTCTCCATTTTTGGTTCACAACCCGCTTTTACAGAGAAGAAGCGGAAAAGCATGTACCGGTGAAATTTTTCCGGGCATAGTTGGCTTAGAAAAACCCCCTGAATATGCCATGAGAAGCGTCCTCTGGCATGCCTGAAAAACGCCTCTTCGCGTGTCATGCGGAGCGGCAGCGAAGCATCCGCGTCGACCAGACTCAGCAATTGGTCGCCCCGGACGCTTCGCTGCCGCTCCGCATGACACGTTCACGATGATTTGTAATGGCACGCATACTCTTCGTGAAACTCTCAAGCCAGAAAAAACGAGCTAATAATTGGAGAAGACAAAGACGCGCTTGCTCTGCTTTAGAGACAGATACCGCTGAGAAGCTAAGGATAATCCCATGCAGAAGCTTTTATTCGTGGAGTTGCTGGGAGGGCATGGCGACCTGCTGATTGCCCTGCCAGCCATCCAGGCGCTGGGCCACGCCCGCCCCGAAGCTGAACTCACCGTCCTGACATACGCTCCCGGTGGCGAATTGCTCACCCACGACCCGCTGGTGAGTCGTGTCGCCTATGCACGTAAGAATACGCCCGCGTGCAAACAACTCGTGCGCGAGTCGGTAGCCGCCCTGCTCGCGCACGAGTCATTCGACCTGATTGTCTCCGATAGTAATTTTGATGGCATCGATACACTTATTCGTGAGAGCGGTGTGCCGCGCACCGTCACCAACCTCTGGCGCAAGCCGCCGCGTGACATGCGCGTGGGGGATCGCTTTCTGCACATTCTGCTGGATGAAGGATTGATTTCTCCTCTTGATATCGCCGCGCCAGAGCTGCACCTGACGCTGGGCGAGTACAATGAGGCCTCACAGCACCTGGGAACATTCCACAACCCGCTCGTTCTGCTCTTTCTCGACACAGGCATGCCGATCAAACGGTGGCCGCTCGAACGCTTCATTGAGACTGGCCGGGCGCTGCAAGATCAGTACGGGGCGCAGGTGATGGTGCTTTCCGGGGCCGGAAAGCCGACAGAGGACGAAGCTTCTGCCGTTGCCGCGTCCATCGGCGGAGAGGCGCGGGCGCTGGAGCGCATGGGCCTGCGCGAACTGGCAGCGGTCATCAACTATGCCGACCTGTACATCGGCGTCGATACCGGGCCATCTCACCTGGCTGCCTGCATGGGCGTGCCAACCATCACGCTTTTCGGCCCCTCGTGGCACCAACGCTACGGCCAGCGCGCGCCACATGTGAACCTGCAAGGCTACCCGTCCTGCCCCGAACGCATCATCTCAGATTTCACGCTGCAACCCTGCTGGTATAGCGGCCAGTGTCCGCTCGGCCTCTGGCAAACCTGCCTCGAAGATATCTCCGTGGAGCAGGTACTGGCCGCCGCGAAACCATTGCTATCAGGTTATGCTCAGTCAGAAAACCGCAGGCAAGTGAGTTGCAAGAAAGCCATAATAACCTCGTAGGCGTCGATTGGTCGCGCGCCTGCGGGAGTACATAATCTCTGGGAAGGTGGATGATTGTGAGGATTGCCTTTATTGCCGGTACGTATCAACCGGAACTCTGCGGGGTTGTTCACTACACGATGCGATTGCGCACGTTGCTGAAGGAGCAGGGTATCGAATCGCTGGTACTGACGACGCGCTGCGCCGCAAAGGGGCAAAACAATGAGGTCGCAGGCGTCACCGATGGCTTTGGTATGCGAGACCTGCCCGCCCTTGTACGCGCTCTCCATGAGGGCGAGGCGGATATCCTGCACATCCAGCACGCGGCAGGCAGCTACGGCTTCAAACGCGCCCTCTTCCTGCTGCCCCTGCTGCTGCGCCTGACAGGCTACCGGCGGCCCATTGTGACGACCGTCCACGAATATGGCTGGTGGCAGTGGGAGCCGCCCGGCATCCCGCCGCGCCTGCTGAAAACGCTCAAAAGCTGGGGGCAGCGACACGAGTGGTGGGACGAGGAAGATGGCTTCCTGCTCACACTGAGCGACGCCATCATCGCCGCTAACCCCGATGTCGCCGCCGCCATTGCGCAGCGCCTGCCGCGAGCGCGCAAACGCCTCTCCACCATTCCCATCGCGGCGAATATCGAGGCCGCGCCGTTAGCATATTCAGTAGCGCGCCGCATGCTGTGCCAGCGCCTGGGCTGGCCAGACGACGCAGTCGTGCTGGCCTTCTTCGGCTTCCTGCACCCTGTGAAGGGGCTGGAGACGCTGCTGGCCGCTTTTCAAGAACTGCGACAACGTTACCCGCGAGCGCGCCTGCTGCTCATCGGCGGCGTTGAAAGCCTGGCCCTGCGCGGCGAACACGCGCAGCACTATCGCCAACAGTTAGAGACGCTGATCGCCGAGGCGGGGCTGTGCAATGCCGTCCACATCACTGGCTACCTGCCCGACGCGGAGGTTTCGCGCTGGCTCAGCGCGAGCAACATCGGCGTCCTGCCCTTCAATCACGGCATCTCGCTCAAAAGCGGCTCGCTGCTCACCTTGCTCGAACACGGTCTGCCGGTCGTGGCAACGCACCACAACCCGCCCGAACCGCTGCTCGAACACACGCCCGCCGTCCGCCTGGTGGCACCTCACGACAGCGCCAGCCTGACTCGCGCGCTGGAAACGCTGCTGAACGAGCCAGAAGCATGGCCGCGCCTCGGCGCGCTGGCACGCACGTTCGCGCAGGATTTTAGCTGGCAATCCATCATCCAGCGCCATATTGACATCTACCATGCCGTGCTGGCCTGCCAGGCTTTCCCTAATCCTTTGCCCCCACGCCGACCTCGATATATTCTCTATCAGGATCGACCTCGATGACATGCGCGACGACCCGGTCGCCAACTTTGAAGTAACGGTGCATGTTCTCGACGCGCACATCGTAAACTCTTGGCCTGACATACGGCACTTTCGGGTGAATATCCAGCAGAATATACTTCGGCCCGACCCGCACGACGATAGCCGGATAGTAGCCGCCGCGCTTGAAGCGGCGCAGCGGGTTTGTTTCGGGCAGACGCGCGCTCAGACCGGCATGCTTCTTTTTCCTGTCGAGTTGCTTGATACGCACGCGAATCGCCTTCCCCTCGCGCATGCTCTCATCCTGGCGTATATCCTTTTCCTTCATCCTCTGCCATCCCCAGATGTCGGCCAGATGCAGATCCCCGTAAAGACCGCCCTCGAAGTGGATAAGCGCGTAGTTGAGCGGGGGCGGAAAGATGCGATTGACAACCCCCTCGTATATCTGGCCTACCTCATATTGAAATGCATCGTCGGCAGGCGGATCGATGCCGCAGATGCCGCCCGGCCCGTAGTAGGAAGCAAGCCTCACTTCCTCGCGCCACCTGTTTTGTCGGTCAAGGGTAGCGAAGGGCTTGAAGAGCGAGGCAAGGTCCTGATCCAGAAAGGTTCCTTTGCGTTCCGCCTCGACACGCACTTCGATCCTGTCTTCATAGCGCGTCTCCCTGGCGATAAAGGCCGCGAGATCATAGCAGTCACGTTCCTCCTGCCGCAGCCAGTTGAGCCAGGCCGACGGGATATCGATCACCTGCAACGCCTGCCGCGCGCCACGCTCCTGCGGCTGATCGGCCAGCGAGTCGGCAAAAAAGTAGAGGAAGGTCTGTTTCGTGCGCCCGTGACAGACCGAATCTTGATGGATAGAGACCGCCTGCCGCCCTGCGTAAATGCCGCCCCTGAGCATCTGATCGCCTCCCTGGGTCGCGCCCTGACGCTCAAGCGAGACCAGATGATGCGCCATCAGCAGGCGCACCTTCGGCATCAGGCGCAAATCGACCGGACGCACATATTCGTCGTCGCTCTTCTTAAAGAAAAGTGCTTTGAGCATCTGGTCGCGTTTGCGCTCAACCGAATTGATGAGTTCTTTATGATTGATCTGCCAGTTACGCGCCCAATGCTCACGTTCCTGGTCGGTCGAACCGGACTGGAACC
>Ga0209062_1006414_pt1 | contig 10769 bp, 7 predicted proteins | sample Coa_R2_2_FD_187158 | JGI IMG/M metagenome (GOLD analysis project Ga0209062, IMG submission 187158) | Surface soil microbial communities from Centralia Pennsylvania, which are recovering from an underground coalmine fire - Coalmine... | ecosystem: Environmental > Terrestrial > Soil > Unclassified ...
CAGGATGAGCAAGGGCGCTTGCAGCAGATTGGTTACGAGGGCGGCCAGGTGGTCGTTATCGCCGAAGCGAATCTCGGCGACGCTGACGGTATCGTTCTCGTTGATGATCGGGAGGCAGCCGTACTCGAAAAGCGTCAGAATCGTGTTGCGGGCGTTCAGATAGCGGCCGCGACTGTCGAAATCGCCTGCGGTCAGAAGAATTTGAGCCGTGGGGATGCCGTGGCGGGCGAGGCAGTCCTCATAAGCGCGCATGAGCAAAGCTTGGCCGACGGCGGCGCAGGCTTGCAATTGGCGGAGATCGGTCGGCCGGCGCGATAAGTCGAGCCGGCCCATCCCAGCGCCGATGGCTCCGGAGCTGACCAAGGCGACCTTTCGGCCTCCGGCGCGCAAGCGCTGAAGCTGATCGGCCAGTGCTTGCAGACGCCGCGGATCGAGCGTGCCATCCTCGTGAGTGAGCACATTGGTGCCCACCTTCACCACCACCGTGCCGGCCAAGGCGATGACTTCTTGCCGAACCGCGTCAAGCATGCGTGAGACTCTCCGGGCCAAACCCAACGGATCGTGGGTCAACCTTGTTATAGCAGTTGGAGGCGATTTCCCCACTCGCCTGGAGCGCGGGCGACGGGCGAGCGGGGTTGCGTTAGCGCCCCGAGGAAATCTCTCGGGGCGCTAACGCAACCCCGCTCGCCTCGCGCTCCTGGCTAGTTAGAAAAAATAGCCTTTTCGCGCGCCCAAACAGGCGAAACGAGCCTCTATCTAGTTAGTGATGCTTCGCGGAAGCATTGCCGCGCCGATCCACACAGGGATGAAAAACAGATAACCGAGTGTTTGACGCGGCAGGTGAGGTCATTTATACTCGGACAAGTGAATGGAAATCCCAGACAAATCGTCCAGATGACGACGAGCCGAAAGGAATCCTGCGATGAGGTGCCCCTTGGCAACAGCAACCCTGCGATGCTCGTGGAACCGAACGGGCGTCGGCATCGGAATCCTGGTCCTTCTTTTGGGACTGTTCGCTTGGCCCGCCTCCGTTTCCGCCCAGGCCGTCAACACCGACGACCTTCTGCGGCAGGCCGCCGAGCGCGAGAAGCAGCACGATTGGCTCGAAGCCTGCCACATCTACCTTGAACTGCTCCCTCGCCACCGCGAGGACGCACGCCTCCGCCAGGCTTATCAGCGCTGTTTGCGCCGCTATCACATTGTTCAACGCCATCAGGACAAGCTGTATCGCGCGGCCCTGGAGTGCCTGACGCCGGCGCAGGCATTGGAGATGTACGGCCACGTTGTGGACACGATTGGCCGGGTTTATGCCGATCGCCAAAAGAGCAGCCCGGCCGCGCTGTTCGCCCAGGGACTAGAGGAATTGAACCTCGCTTTCGAGGAGCCGATTTTTACCCGCGAATACTTCGCCGGCATCTCGCGGGAAAAACTGGACGCCTTCCGGAAAAAGCTGAGCGAGTGGCAAAAGCGCAAGATCGCCAATCGTGCCGAGGCGCGCGATCAGGTAGCAGCAGTCAGCCGCACCGTGCAGCAAATCGGCGCCGAAACGCGACCGATCCTCTTCACCGTCATCGTCCTGGAATTTCTCAACGGCGCTTGCAACGCCCTTGATGAATATACCTACTTCCTGACGCCGGGGCCTTACCGCGACGTGCAAGGCGTCCTGCGCGGCCGGCTCATCTCGATCGGCGTGGACCTGGACATCATCGGCGATGAGTTGGAGATTCGCCGCGTCTACCCGCGCAGCCCGGCTTACGATGCCGGGTTGCTGCCGCACGACCGCATCGTGCGCATCGATGGCCAATCCACCCGCGAGCTGACGATCGAGAAGGCGGCCGAGCTGCTGCGCGGCAAATCGGGCACCCTCGTGAGACTGGAGATTGTGCGCATCGACCCGATGAACCCGGACGTAACATTCGTGGACATTAAAGATGTCAAACGTGCCCCGGTGAATGTGCCCAGCGTCGAGTATGAAATGTTGGAGAAACCCCTGGAGTTCGATGTGGACGGGGGGATGAAAGTCTACTTCCCCATCGGCAGGATCATCATCAGCTATTTCCAGGAAACGACGCTTCAAGAGGTCAAGGACGCCTTGACCGCGCTTCAGGATCTCGGCATGAAAGTGCTGATTCTCGATCTGCGCGGTAACCCCGGCGGCTTGTTCAAATCGGCGGTCGAGGTGGCCGAGCTGTTCTTGCCCGAAGGCATCATCGTTGTTTCGCAAACGCACCTTCCGTTTCGAGATCCGCTGCGGGACCGCAAGCTGAACGGGACGATCCGGGCCGAGCAGCCCGACGCGCTCTTGATGCCGATGGTGGTGCTCATCGATGGCGAGACGGCCAGCTCCGCCGAAGTGTTGGCCGGAGCGCTCAAGGACAACAACCGGGCCAAGCTCGTCGGCCGGACCACCTTCGGCAAGGGATCGATTCAGTGCATCATTAAGCTGGGCGAACGGCATTTCGAGCGCATGCCGGCCGGCATACGGATCACGGTGGCCAAGTTGCTGTCACCCAATTGGCAGCCGTACAGCGGCAGGGGCATTGAACCCAACTTCCGCGCCTTCATGGTCGAGGGCAATGCGATACTGATCGAGGCCCGGCAGTTTCTGTTCCAGGAGCTGCAAAAAAGCCTACAATCCATGTCCCAATAAGGGATGATGTCCACCGTGTTTCGTGATGGGTGGCCAATGTTTGAGGAGACGCCGCCATGCTGACGTGCCCGATGTGCAAGAAGAAGCTGCGCGGCTTGGAAAAAGAGTGCCTCAACTGCCGCACCGACGTTTCGCTCCTGGTCCACTATGTCGAGGATCTGCGCGAAGGCCTGGCGCGGGCGGAGGCACTGACGCGATCCGGCGAGCTGGGCGAGGCGGTGTGGGCGTATTTGGCCGTTCTGGAAGTCGATCCGGACAACGCCACGGCCCGGCATCAGGTCGGGCAGGTGGCCACGGCGGTGCGTCAATTCGATCAAGCGGCGCCGGGCCGCCGCTGGCGCAAGAAACTGCAAAAACAAACCCGCTTCCGCCGCTGGGTGGCCAACTGGGACCCCGATGGGGAAGCAACGACCAATGTGCTCAGCGGGCTGTTATGGTTCGTGCTCATTTTCGGCGCGTTGATTATCGGTTACGTCATCGGCATCCGCAGCACCACGCCGCCGCCCGACAACGCTCCGCCGGATACGAAGATGGAAAAGCCCGAAAAAAACAAGAAAGCGGACGAAGCCGGCAAAACGCACGAGAAGAAGTGAATCGATCTATTCGCCATGATCGAGAAGGATTCGACTCACTCCGCCACTCCGCCACATTCCCACGGCCTCAAGCCCGTGCGATGCGGTGCCAGTCTGTGCCAATTCGTGCCAAGTAACGACGCTGAACTGCTTCCCCACACACGATCTCGATGTGCCAATGAGTGCGAAGACGTGCCAACTCACGACACTACTCCGCCACTCCCTGCACCGCCATGAAGGGTTCCTCATCAACTTGCTCCACGCCGTACCAGGCGAACGGCCGGCGTCAGCCGGCTGGTGGAAGCGTTAACCAGCAGGCATGCCCCGCTCATTTTCTCATCTAGGAACAACAATTCTCCACCGCGATAATGGATGAAGCGGCGCTTTTAGGACGCTCTCCTGGACCGCTCTTTCCTACGATGCAACTCTGCTCGATTGCCGATCTGAAGGAACGGCCAATCTCCTGGCTTTGGCCGGGCCGGTTGGCGTTGGGCAAACTGGCGATCCTCGACGGGGATCCCGGTCTTGGCAAATCGTTGGTCACGCTCGATCTCTGCGCCCGGCTCAGCAGAGGCCGCCCATTTCCCGATGGCTCGACTGAACACAGAAGCGCGGCCGCCCTTGTCCTCAACGGCGAGGACAGCGCCGCGGACACCATCCGCCCGCGCCTGAAAGCATTGAGCGCCGATTTGAAGCGCGTCTTCGTCTTGCATGCCGAGGACGCGCCCGAGGAACCACTGCGATTGCCGGGAAACACCACCTTTCTTGACGATGCCCTCACGCGGACTTGCGCTCGCCTGCTGGTGATCGATCCGATCGTGGCTTTTCTCGATCCACACGTCCAGATCAGCAACGACGCCAGCGTTCGCCACGCCCTGGCCCCGCTTGCTCAACTCGCCGAGCGACACGGTACGGCCGTGTTAATGGTCCGTCATCTCAACAAGTCGCCCGGCCGGTCGCCGATCTATCGCGGCGGCGGCTCGATTGGCTTTCTCGCCGCTTGCCGTTCGGGTTGGCTGATCGCTCGCGATCCCGAGCAGCCAACCCATTGCGTGCTGGCGCAAGTCAAAAACAACCTCGCTCCGCCACAGCCGAGCCTGGCATATCAGGTGGAAGAGGACGGTTCGGGCGATCTATCGCTGACATGGCTCGGCCCCACCGACTGGACCGCCGGCCAGTTGTTGGCGGGCGTTCCGCGAAATCCCCCCAGGCGCTTGACTCCGCGTGAGGCCACCCGCGAGTTCTTGAACGAGTTTCTGCGCGAAGGCCCGCGCACCTCGCGCGACATCTGGAATGCCGCCCTATCCCTGGGACTGCACGAGCGCACGATCGAGCGTGCCAAGCAAGAGTTGGCAATTCGTTCCGTCCGAGTCTGGGCCGACGGCCAGCGCCTTAGTTACTGGCTACTCCCCGGCCAGGAGTTGCCAGAATCCGTCAAGCGTTTCGTGATGGATATCAACTATTGGGCAGTCGAACCGCTTCCCGGTCCCACTCCTCTCGATGAGATGTAGCGCGATCTAGGTTTTGTCCCGTCTTTACTTTTGATCCAGCCGAGAGAGCCTTCTTGACGGAGGCTTTATCTCGTATCTCGTTCCCAAACTCCGTTTGGGAACGCCGTCCGCGAAACTCTGTTTCGCATCGCCCTAGCAGGCGTCGGATGCTTCAGGCGAAACAGAGTTTCGCGAAATCAGTTCCCAAACGGAGTTTGGGAACCAGAAAAAACGGAGTTTGGGAACCAGAAAAACGGTTTCCGAGCCTGAAGCGTTAGCGAAGGCGATGTTACTTCGCTGGCGCTTCAGACTCGGAAAAGAATCTGCTATTTCCCCTGCTCCGCAGCCAGTGACACGCAAAGCAGCTCTTTATCGTTGCGTACATAAATGCACCGGTGAGCGAAAGCGGGAGGCGACCACAGCACATCCCGGCCGAAAGCGGCGCTCGTCGGGTCGAGCAGGTGCGTTCGGCTGAGCTGTTCGTAGCCCTTCGGCGTCAATCGGGCCACAAGGAGATCGCCTTTCTCGTTGAACACGAAGAAACGATCGCCGTTCTTGATCAGAAAGCACTCGGCGGAGCCGAGACGCTTGCCGGCCACTGGCTCGGTCGTCTCCCACAAACGCTCGCCGGTCTCGGCCTTGATACAGCAGAGCGTGCCCATTGTGTGGACGCCGTAGAGGTAGCCGTCCTCCGCGAATGGTGTGCTGAAGACACTGGCGAAGCCTGTTTTTTTGTTGTCTCCGCGCCAGACGACGGCGGGAGCCTCGCCGTCGCCCTTGGGACGCAGCAGCAGTGCCGTCTTTGGGTGCCCGGTGACGAACACGGCATCATCCACGCGGCGTGGCGTGGCGATGGACATGCCCATGTACGTCTGGGCCGGCTGCGTCCAGTAGACTTTGCCCGTCTCCGGATCGAGCCCATTGACCGCCTCGGAATGCCAGATGATCAATTGGCGCTTGCCGCCCAATTCGTAGATCATGGGCGGTGCATAGCCCGGCTCTTTGGCCTTCAAGGCGCGCCACAATTCCTTGCCACTGTTCTTGTCGAAGGCGACCGCCGTGGTCCCGTCGCCGCCCACCAGACAGATCAGCTTGTCGCCGTCGAGCAACGGATGGGCCGCGAAGCCCCACAGGGGAGCCTGGATGTTGTAATCCTTCTTCAAGTCTCGGCCCCAGGCGACCTTGCCCGTGGCGGCATCGAGGCAGAAGAGGTTTCCTTCCGCGCCGAGCGTGTAGACTTTGCCATCGTGGACGAGAGGGGTAGCGCGCGGGCCAAGCGGATAGGAGATGTAGTAGGGACAATCATATTCGTGTTTCCACAATACCGAGCCGTCTTTATCGTTCAGACACAGGACGCGCTCCTTGCCGGGGACGCCCTGCTTGGGCCGCTGCGGAATACCCTCGGCGGGGTTCTTCGCCCCTTCGGCGAGGACGCGGTCCAGAACGAAGACTTGGCCGCCGACAACCGCCGGCCCCGCATAGCCGGCGCCGACCTTGGCTCGCCACCGGACCTGCGGGCCTCCTTCGGGAAATCGGTCGAGAATGCCGGTTTCGCGCCAAACGCCATCTCGCTGCGGCCCGAGCCACTGGGGCCAGTCATCGGCGCGAACCACGCTCAGGTCGGCCGATAACAGCAAGGCCCCGAGGACCAGGCAGAGCCATCCCATCTCTCGCCCCAAACCGCGCCAAGCAATTTTGGCCAAGCCGGGGTGATGGAACCGTTTCTCTTTGCTATCCATGTGCATGACGTCAATCGTTCCTTGCTCTGTCGTTACAATGCTCATTGGACTACTCCTTCCGCTTGACGTTTGGTGATCCAGCTCCAGTATGTAGACACGTTGCCTCACGGAATCAACCAATCATCAAGGCGCAGCGCGGGTATGTTTCGATAATCCGCCGTGTTGTGCGTGACCAGCATGAGGTTGTGGGCTAAGGCCGTTGACGCGATCATGAGGTCGGCGGTCGCCACCTGGATTCCCTGCTGGAGCAATTCGCCGCGTACCTTGCCGAATTGTTCCGCGCAGGTCGAGTCGAAATCGAGAACGGCAACGTCTTGAAGCAAGTCTCCGATGAGGGCAAGCAACCGGGCTGGTTGAGGGAGCTTGTACGCTCCCGAATACAGCTCGGCCAACGTCACGCTCGAAATCGCTAATCCGCCGGCATACTGAAAGAAGCGGTGGGCCAGGCCGGCGGGACGACGCATGTGGGCCGAACAGGTGTCCGTATCCAGTAGATGCGTCATTCATCCTCCGGCAGAGCGTGGCGTTCTAGCTTTCTTTGCCGGTGGATTTCTTCCATCACAGCGTCCCACTCGGGATCGTCCGCCAAGGCACCGGCGGTGCGGCGAATGCCTTCGCCCCACTTCCGCGCTGGTGGAACAATCTTTACCTGAACTTCAACATCCTGGCCTTCGGCCAGGCCCAGATCTTCGGTCAATTCGATCGTTCGGCCGTGGATTTTGCCCTGGATGATTCTCGTCATCTTTCGCTCCTCGTATTCTCGACGGCTCAATTTATCCATTATAGGCGAGAGAAAGTCGAGCCGCAGAGCGGCTGGGCGTGCGTTCGCACGCGGAGCGTGGGAACAAGAGAACGCAAGAAGCGGAATTGAAACGATTCAACCGCCCGCGGAAAGAGCATTCAACTTCGCCTCCACCGCGTTCCACGTATCGTTGACCACCTTTTGCGCCGCGCCGCGGACCAGGCCGGATGGTACCATTTTCAGTAAGCCGCCCAGCGCCTTGATCTCCGCCGTCCAACGGACGCGCGTGCCCGTGTCCTGCGGTGCGAGCGCGATCGTCGCTTCCACGTCGGCGGAGCTGCCGATGCCCTTGTTGGCGATCGTGTAACGCGCCGTCGTCGGCGCCACGGCATCGACGATGCTCAGTGTCGCCTCCAAGGTGCCGCGCACAAACGAGAACCCGGGACGCAACACCATCTTCGCATGATCTGGTTCTGCCTCCGTGATCGACTCCACGTCCGGCATGCACTGCACCAGGAAACGCGCATCGCTCAGCTTCGTCCACAACTCGGTGGGCGGCTGTGGAAAATCCTTCTCTCCCTCGAAACGTACCATGAGGACCATCCTTTCGCTTGGTGGTTCCTTATATTCTACGGAGAGGACGGGAGAAGATTTTGCTTGCCAGCCCGCGGCGCAAGTAAGGGTTGGACCTCCCTTGCTTGCGCCGCGGGCTGGCAAGGCTTTGCTTATGAGGGATGATGACCATGAAACGTTACTTCGTTGCCTTTTTGTTCGTCACTTTGTTGCTTCTCGGCGCATTCATTCCCTCGGTCCATTCCGGCGATCAAAAATCTTCGCAAGCTCCGCAATGTCACGATTCGCGTTTGCGAGTCGATCTTTTCGCCGCCGCGCCGGACATCGTTCATCCCATCGGCGTCGCTTTCGATCCGCGCGGCCGGCTCTTGGTTATCGAAAGCCATACGCACTTTCGTCCGCCGAACTATCAGGGTCCGAAGCATGATCGCGTCCGCATCGCCCTAGACACCGACGGAGACGGCAAAGCGGATCGCTTTACTACCTTTTTCGAGGGTACACAGGCGACCATGGACATCGCCGTCCATCCCGACGGCTCGGTCTATCTGGCCACGCGCAACGAGATTCTGCGCTTGCGCGATACCGACGGCGATGGCAAGGCGGACGAGAAGCGCCGCATCGTTTTTCTCGATACGAAGGGCGATTATCCGCACAACGGTCTTTCCGGCCTCGCTTTCGACTCCAAGGGCGATCTGTATTTCGGACTCGGCGAGAACCTGGGCGCCGCGTACAAGCTGATCGCCGCCGATGGGACCACGTTGACGGGCGGCGGCGAGGGCGGCAGCGTGTTTTGGTGTACGGCCGATGGCCGAAAGCTGCGGCGCGTGGCGACGGGATTCTGGAACCCGTTCGGCGTTTGCCGTGACATTTTCGGCCGCGTTTTCGCCGTGGACAACGACCCCGATGCCATGCCGCCGTGCCGGCTCGTTCACGTTGTCGAAGGCGGCGATTATGGCTTCCAATTCCGCTATGGCCGATCGGGACGGCATCCCTTCCAGGCGTGGGACGGCCAGCTGCCGGGCACGCTGCCGATGGTATGCGGCACCGGCGAAGCGCCATGCGAGGTACTCAGCTACGAATCCGATGGTCTGCCGCGCGAGTACGTCGGCGATTTGTTGGTCACGTCGTGGGCGGATCATCGCGTGGAGCGCTACCACATGAAGGAGCGCGGAGCGTCGCTGACGGCGGAGCGCAAACCGTTCGTGCAAGGAGGCGAGAATTTTCGGCCGGTCGGTTTGGCCGTGGCGCCCGACGGCTCGCTGTTCGTCAGCGACTGGGTGCGCAGCGATTACAATCTGCACGGCAAGGGAGCAATCTGGCATATTCATCGGCGAGACGCGAGCAAAGCCGAGCGGCCCCACGAACCGCATCACGCTCTGGCGAGCGCTCATTGGCCGATCCGCGAGGCGGCCGCGCGCCGGCTCGCCGCGGACAACGCCGGGCGCGATTTCCTGAGCGACCAGCTTGCGAGCAAGGATACTCGCATCCGCGCCGCAGCCCTAACCGCCCTCATCGATGCGGGCAATCAAAAGCTCGATCTCGGTGACTTTGCCGATAAGGAATCGCAAACGCCGCTACGCGCCTTGGCCGTGCGCGCCCTCGCGCAGCGCGGCGGGGAGGCGATTCGCTTCCTCGATGCGAAATATCCACTTGCCGTGCAGCTGGAGGCCGTCGCCGCTCTCAAAGGCGAATCGGCCATGCCGCGCCTCGTGAATCTGCTTACTAATCCCGATCCCTTCCTGCGCAGTGCCGCCATCAGGCAACTGAGCCTTCACCCCGAATGCCTCGCCGCCCTCGATGCACGCTCGCTCAAGGAGCCGTTGCAGCGCATGGGACTGCTGTTGGCGTGGCGGGCATCTGGCGAGCGAGCCGGAAGCGTGAGCGACCGGAGGGATCGCCTCCGCGAGTTCCTGCACGATGCCGATGAAGACGTGCGGTTCCTGGCCATCAAATGGATCGCCGATCACAAGCTCGACGAGTTTCGCCCCGCCCTTGCCGAGATGTTGAAGGACCGCGCTTTGAATGTGCGTTTGTTCTTCGCCTGCTCGGCGGCGCTGGCGCGGCTGGACGATCGCGATGTTAGCGAAGCGAAGATGGCGGATTATTTTCTCGATCGTCTCAAGGACAAGCAAACTCCACTCGCCCTGCGCGTGCTGGCACTGCAAGTAGTCCCCCCCTCGCATCCGAAATTAACGCTTGATTTGCTGGGGACTTTCCTGGCACACGGAGAGCCGGCGTTGCGGTTGGAGGCGGTTCGCTCGCTGAGCGAGCATCCGAGCGCCGGCCGGGAGCGATTGCTGCTTGATGCCGTCGGCAATGCACATCTCGCGGATGCCGTGCGAGCGCAAGCGATCCTCGGACTGTCCAACCAGGCCGCGAAGCATCTCGACACGCTGCTTCGGCTCGCTCAGGATGATAACGCGATTCTCCGCCAGGAAGCGCTGCGTGCCTTGAAGGATACAGCGCTCAGACCCGAGCAGCGCGCGCGCCTGGAAATGACAACCCGTCGTCACTCCGAGGATGCCGCTCTGGTCGCGCGCGTGCTCGGTCAACCGTTCGTCAAGGACCGGCCGCGCCCCGACGATCTCGACGACTGGTTGAAGCGGCTGGAAGGACCGGCGGACAGCGAGGCGGGACGGCGCGTTTTCTTTCATTCCAAGCTGGCCGCCTGTAATCGTTGCCATCGCGTCGAAGGACGCGGAGCCGTGGTCGGACCCGACCTCAGCATCATTGGCCGGACCGATCGCCGCCATATCCTGGAATCGATCCTCCGCCCCAGCAACACGGTCGCGCCGCACTATCAAACCTGGCAGATCGAAACCGACGACGGCAAAGTCCGTGTCGGCATGCTCATCGGAACCAACCTGGACGATTACACCTATCTCGATGCCAAGGGCGATTCGTTCAAGGTGAACACCCGCGCGATCGTGGAAAATCGCGCGCTGCCGGTGTCGATCATGCCGGATGGTTTGCCCGATCTGCTGACGGACCAGGAGCTGCGCG
>Ga0209062_1006416_pt1 | contig 10767 bp, 10 predicted proteins | sample Coa_R2_2_FD_187158 | JGI IMG/M metagenome (GOLD analysis project Ga0209062, IMG submission 187158) | Surface soil microbial communities from Centralia Pennsylvania, which are recovering from an underground coalmine fire - Coalmine... | ecosystem: Environmental > Terrestrial > Soil > Unclassified...
CTCGGTGTCGGGGGCTTCGCCGACAAGCTGATCGAGATCGACCGCGCCTTCCTGCGGGCCGCCGATCGAAAGCCACAGCTTGATGCCGGGCAGCCGCGCGCGAACCTTCGCGATCGTCGCGGCATTGGCGCGGTCGAAGACGAACGCGTCGAGCTTGGAAAGCTCCGTCGTGCGGACGACCTGCTCCTCATCCCAATAGGGATTATAGGCCGCGATCACCGCGCCCAGCTTGGCCTCCGCCGGATAGAGCCGCGCGATCGAGATTGCCTCCGACAGCAGCGATCCGACGCGCTGCCCCGGCTTGACGCCGGCCGCGGCGAGCGCGTTGGCGAGCTTGTTCACCGATCGATTGAGTGCGTCGAACGTATAAGAGCGACCGCGATAGACGAGCGCCGCCTTCTGCGGCGTCCGCAGCGCGTTCGCCGTCAGCATCGCATGACCGTAATTGTCGTAGGGCGACCGGTAGCTCATCCTCTCCCCTGATCGGCTTTTCTGAAATTCGGCATCGCGGCGCCGTCGCGCGTTTCGAAAAAGACTTCGACCGGCATGCCGATCGCGACTTCGTCCGGCGCGCAGCCCGCGACGTTGCCGAAGGCGCGCAAGCCCGGCTGCTCTTCGAGCGCGATCCAGGCGATGACATAGGGCACGCGATCCGCGAAGGACTCGACGAAGCTCTTATGGATGACGGAGAAGGTTTCGACCTTGCCCTTGCCCGACACCGGTTCGAAATCGAGATCGGCCGAGCCGCAATTGGGACATGACGGCTCCGGGAAATGAATCCAACGGCGGCAGGACCGGCAGCGCTGGATCGCGAGCACGCCCCGCGCGGCCGCCTCCCAATAAGGCTGCGTGAGCGGCGTGATCGGGATCGTGGGCGTGCTCATAGCACCGCCAGGGGATTGACCGGGCTGCCGGTGCCGCCGACGATTTTCAACGGCGCTACCATGAGGAGGAAAGTGGGCTGCGCCGCCTTCGCCAGCTCCTCCAGCCACAGCATCTCCATCAGATAGATGCCGTGCCGCCACAGGAAGATCATGTGGATGTCGTCCTCCACCGTCTCGTCCGCGAGGCCTTCCTTGTTCAGACCCGAGATCGCGGAATTGTCGGAAGCGACAAGCGATACGTCCCGCGCCGCGAGCCACTTCGCGGCATCCGACGATAGGCCCGGCTCGCCAGCCCAATAGCGCTGCGGGTCATGCGCATAGACCGTCGGCCAGCCGGTGCGGATGACGACCGCGTCGCCCTGCCCGACCGTGACGCCCATCGCCTCCGACATCGCTTCGAGGTCGAGCGCGCTGATCCGGTCCGTCGGATCCATCACGTCCATGCCGCGATAGGCGGCGATATCGAACAGCACGCCGCGCGTCACCATGCCGTCGACCTTCTCCATGCCGCAGCGCGTGGCGCCGTAGGATCGGATGCGCGAGGACGGATGGCCGTTATAGATTTGCTTCCCTGTCCACATATGGCAGAGCGCGTCCATATGCGTCGTGGTGCCGTGCGGCGAGAGCAGCAGCGCGTCGTCGGCGATGCCGCGCCCGCCGGCGGGCAGCTTCACGCCGGCCTCATAGTCCGCGCCGTCGACCGACATGAAATGCTGCGGCAGCGGCCGGCCTTTGAGATGCGGCACGGTGCTGGGCGCGCTGCTGGAGGTCGAGCCCTTGATCGGCAGGCTGAGGCTCAGGATCCGCCCCTGCCGCACCGACGCGAGGGCGCTCCGCACCACCGCGCCCGTCAGCAGATTGAGCGCGCCCAGCTCATCCTCCGGGCCCCAGCGGTGCCAATTATGCGGTTCCGGCGGGCCGTCCGTCATGCCGCGCCGTCCAGCATCAGGATCACGGCCGAACCGAAGCTGCCGCCGAAGCCGGTGCAGAGCGCGGTTGTGGCGCCCGCGACCTGCCGCTCGCCGCATTTCCCCTGCAATTGCTCCACCGCCTCCACCACGTTGTTCAGCCCATGGACATAGCCTTCGGACAGAAGGCCGCCATTGACGTTGGTCGGCAGGTCTCCATCGATGTCCAGCCGGTCGCTACGGATCATCTCGCGGACCTCCCCCGGCGCGCAATAGCCGAAATCCTCGAGCTGGGCCGGCAGCAGGAACGAATAGCCGTCATAGAGCTGCAAAAGGTCGATATCGGCAGGCTTCATGCCGGCCGCTTCGAAGATGCGCGGCGCCACATAATGCGAGAAGATCCGGGTCGGATGGTCTCCCGCCTTGTCCATCGCCCCGGCTCCGGCGCCGCCGGCGCGCACGGCGGCGCGGATGAAGACCGGCCGCTTCGCGATTTGGCGCGCCCGCTCGGGCGAAGTCACGACCAGTGCGCAAGCGCCGTCGGTCTCCAAGCAGCAATCGAGCCGCCGCAGCGGGCTCGCGATCATCGGCGAGGCCAAGTAGTCGGCGACCGAGATCGGCTCGCGCAGCAGCGCCTTCGGGTTCCCGGCGGCCTTGGCGCGTTGGCGAACCACGAGCTCCGCCATGTCGGGTCCGCCGATGCCGCGGTCGTGAAGCCAGCGCTGGGCGGCGAGCGCGAACAGATTGACCGGCCCGCGAAAGCCGTAGGGCGCCAGGAACTGCTCTTCGCCATCATCGCCGGCGCCGAGCGCGATCCGCCCCATCCGCTTGCCGGTGCGGCCGTTGAGCGCGCGGTAGATCACAACCGTGTGCGCGAGCCCGGCAGCCATCGCCATCGCCGCATCGCCCAGAATCGAAGCGCACTGGCTGCCGCCGCCGGCGAAATCGTTGTTCCAGCCATATTCGTCGAGGCCCAGCGCACGCGCGACGGTCGTCACCGGTACGGAATCACCAAGACTGTAGGAAAGCAGCCCGTCGACGTCGCGCCGCGCGAGACCCGCATCCGCCAGCGCCGCATCGATGGCCTGCATCGCAAGCTGCAGCACGGTGCGTTTCGAATCGCGGCTGAAATCCGTGTAGCCGACGCCGACGATCGCGGCGCGCATCGAAAGGCGCTGCGTCACTGCGGCACCACCCCCTCAGTCCATGATTCGTCATCCCCGAGCTCGTCGACGTCATGGTTGCCGAGGCCGCGCCGCGATGCGATGAATTCGCGATGCGGGGTGGATGGGTCTACATCGTAACGAACCGGCCAAACGGCACGCTCTATGTCGGCGTGACCAGCAATCTTGCGCGTCGTTCGTGGGAGCATCATGACGGAGTCGTCGAAGGATTCACGACGCGGTATGGGCTGAAGCGGCTGGTCTATGCCGAGCAGCACGATGACATCAGGACCGCGATCCAAAGGGAAAAGAACCTGAAACATTGGCCGCGTGCTTGGAAAGTAAAGCTTATCCTTGCGGACAATCCTAATTGGGAGGATCTGTACGAGCGGCTGGTTTGAAGGCCCCGGCCCTCCACATTTCGCGATCGTCATGGCCGGGTCAAGCTCGGGCATGACGAACCAGGGGGGAAGTAGCGGCGGCCAGACGGTTCATGATACGCCTACCGGAACGCCGGCATAACCTCTTCGGCGAAGAGCTTGATGATCTTCCTCATGTCGGAGAGCGGCATCGGGCGGGTGCTGCCGAAATCGCACATGATATTGGTGTAGCCGAGCTCTTGCAGGGTCTGGATCTGGCTTACCACCCGCGCGGGATCGCCGATCACCTCAAGCTGGTCCCAGCGGAAATCATCCGTGAGCGTGCCGCCCTTGAGATAGCGGTTCTCCCAGAATTCGTAACCTTTTGCGATCTGGCCGGTCTTCGGGTCGATCGGTGCGTTCTGCGCGTTGACGATTCGGCTGCGGTCGAATTTCGATTCGAAATCGTGGAGATCGGCGCGCGCCTTCTCGTTCGTCTCGGCGACATAGACCGTCCGCATGCAGCACAGATCGATGCCGTCCTTCGAGAATCCGTTCGCATCCATCTCCGTGCGCCAGGTCTCGGCCGCGCGGCCGAGATTGCGGAAGGTCGCGACAGGGTCGCCCAAGATGGGCAGGCCGCGAACGGCCACGCGCTTCACCGTGTCCGGGCTGATCGCGGCGACATAGGTCGGCGGACGCGGGCGCTGAACCGGTTTCGGTTTCAGGCTGGCGTCGTGACACTGATAAAATTTGCCGTCGAAATTCACGACGTCGTCGCGCCACAGCTTCAGGATCAGATCGACCGCCTCGTCGAACCGGTCGCGCGCCTCGCTGATGTCGACACCGAATTTGCCGAACTCGCCGGCCTGATAGCCGCGGCCGATGCCGAAATCGACCCGGCCATCCGACAGCAGGTCCAGCTGCGCGATCTCTTCCGCAACGAGCACCGGATTGTGCAGCGGCAGCACGATCACGCCGGTGCCGAGCCTGAGCTTGCTCGTTCGCGCCGCCATGAACGAAAGCAGCGCCGGGATGTTGTTGCAAAGGCCGTAATCGCGGAAATGATGCTCTGCGACCCAGACGCCGTCGAAGCCCATCTCCTCGAGATATTCGATCAGCGCGACATTGTAGGCGAACACCTCCCGCTCGCTCCATCCGGCATGCTGGTGGAACAGATGGAAGGACGAGAATTTGAGCTTGCTCACGGCTTTGCTCCTTTTAGCCGGAGAGGCGATCATCGACGGCGTCTCGACGGAGTACATCTTTCATCACCTTTCCGTTTCCATTGAGCGGCAGCGCCTCGCGCAGATAGACCCGGCGCGGGACCTTGTAGCTGGCTAGATTGGCCCTGGCCCAACCGATCACACGGTCAGGATCGACGCCTGAACCGGCGGCCGGGACGACATAGGCCACGGGCACTTCGCCACGCTCGGCATCGGGCACGCCGACGACCGACACGGCGGAGATTCCGCCCATGCGCAGCAGCAGATCCTCGATCTCGGCCGGATAGGCATTGAAGCCGCCGCAGATGAACATGTCCTTCTTGCGGTCGACGATCCGGATGTTGCCGCGATCGTCGCGCACGCCGATATCGCCGGTGCGGAAGAAGCCGTCGGCTGTCATCGACTCGCGCGTCTGGCGCTCGTCCTGCCAATAGCCCTTCATGATGCCGTAGCCGCGCACCAGGATTTCGCCGGCCTGCCCGTCGCGCACATCCTGTCCGGCATCGTCGACGATGCGCACCTCGACATCGGGAAGCGCGCGCCCGGTCGTCGTCGAGATCACCTCCTGGTCGTCATCCGCCCGCGTCTGCGAGACCACGCAGGCCTCCATCAGCCCATAGGCGTTGATCACGCGATGAATGCCGAGCACGGACTGGACGCGCTTCAGGATCTCGACCGGCACGGTGGCGGCGCCGATGAAGGCGACACGCGGCGATCTCGGCGGATTCTCTACGACGCCGGGCAGATCCATGATGCGCGCGAAGAGATTGGGCGGACCGGCGACAACCGTCACCCCGTGCCGCCGAATTAGGTCGAGCGCCCGCGTCGGGTCGAATATATCGAGCAACACCATGCACATGCAGCGCAGCGCGCTCGCGATCACGCCGGCATTGAGGCCGAAGCCATGCGAGAAAGGCGTGATGACGAGATAATTGTCGCTGGGTTCGAGCCCGCCCAACCCTGTCCAGGCCCAATAGGCGCGCATGAGCTGCGCATGATCGAGCTGCACCCCCTTCGGCACGCCGGTCGTGCCGGAGGTGAACATCACCTCGCAAACGTCACCCGGCTGGATCAGCCGCTCGCGCGCATCGAGATCCGCATCCGAAACACCGAGACCGTGATCGCCGAAATCGGCGAATCCCTCGCCCTCGCCGCCCACCGTGTAGTCCACATCCAGCCGCACGAGATGGCGGAGCGACGGCAGCTTCGCGAAGGGTGTATCGCCTGCCGCCGGACCATAAGCTCTCTCGAGCTCGTCGATGAAATGCTGACCCGCGCACTCGCCGACGGTAAAGAGGAATTTCGCTTGCGTCTTTTCCAGCAGCGGGCCGGCCTCGAAAAGCTTCAGGCGGCTGGAGATCGGGACCATGATCCCGCCCGCGCGCCACACCGCATGGGCCAGCACGACCCAGCGCCAGCTATTGGGCGCCCAGCAGGTAACGAGATCGTCCTTCTCCAGCCCCGCGGCGATCAAGGCCCCGGCGAGGGCCCGCACCTTCTGATGCAGGTCGCCATAGGTCAATGAACGATCGCCATCGATCACCGCAACCCGGTCCGGATGCCGCCCGGCGATGTCGGAAAGCATCCGGCCTAGCGTCTCCCAGTGCGGCATCGGCGCGAATTCCATGACCCGCCCCTAATCCACCATCGTCAGCCCGCCGCTGACGCTCAAAATCTGGCCGGTGATGTAATCGGCCTCCGGCGACAGCAGGAAGGCCACGGCGCGCGCCACGTCGTCCGGATATCCGACGCGCTTCATCGGAATCTTCTTCACGAGCCTGGTCATCAGCTCGGCGTTCGGCGCCGACATCGGCGTCTCGATCGCGCCCGGCGATACGCAATTGACCGTCACCTTGAACCGCCCGACTTCCTGCGCGAGGCTCTTCGAGAAGGCCGCGAGACCGCCCTTGGTGCCGGAATAGACCGCCTCGCCCGCCGCGCCGGCGCGGCTGGAATCGGAGGTGATGTTGACGATCGCGCCGCCGCCATTGTCGATCATTGCCGGGATCAAAGCGTGGCAGGCGACGAGCGGCGCCATGAAATTGATCTCGACGAGCTTGCGCCACCACGCCTCGTCTTCTTCGACGAACCTTCCCACCCGCGAGATACCGGCGCAATTGACGAGTCCCGTGACTTTGCGCTCGCCCGCGATCTTCATGAGCGCTGCGCGAAGGCCGGCGCCGTCGGTGATATCCTGCGAGACGGCGTCCGCAAGATGGGGATGATCGTCCGCGAATCGGAGATCGATCCCGACGACTTCGCGTCCATCGCGAGCCAGGCGCTCGGCGATCGCGCGGCCGATGCCGCCGCCGGCTCCGGTGAGGACGACCGCGCTCACGACGACGCCGGACGGGCGCGATCGACGCCCAGATGATGACCACGCAGATCGCTCACCGTCTCTTTCGGCTTGGGCGATTCCGGATCAGCCAGTTCGGTCGTGACATCGACATGGACGGGCGTCGCGGCGGCAACCGCCTGCTGAATGCGCCCCTTCCACATCGGATTCTGCACGAGCGTCTCGCGTTCGAACCGGATCTTCAGCACCGCGCTGTCGAGGCTGCGGTCGCCGCGATCGATCTCGAGCTCCCAGCCTGCGATGCCGTCGATCAGCGCCAATTGCCTGCGCAGCAGCGGCAGCGAAACCCATTGCCCGCGCACGAGCACATGTTCGCCCACGGTATGATTGAACAGCCCGGCGTCGCCCGGATCGCCCGCAATTATCTCCCCGGTGCGAATCGCCGTATCGGCAAGCGCGGCGGACCAGGACGGCCGCAGCACGAGCTCGAGCGGTCTCGATGCGCCGCCGGAAATCCGCTCGGCGCGAATCTCGTCGTCGGCGGGATCAGCCAACCCCAGCGATCCCGGCTCGGCGGCTTCCCAATTTCCGCCTTTGCGCCAGGCGAGCGCGGCGCCGAAGATCGGATCGCAATAGATCTCCGAAAGATCGGCCTCGAACTCCTTCGCAACGCGCTTCGCGACTCCCCGCGACGCGATCTCGCCGACCAGCACGATCTTGCGCAGGTCGAGCTCGACCGGATCGACGTTGAATTCCATATAGAGCCGCGCCAGGAAGTCCGCCGCGCCGCAAGGCGTCGTGACCAGCATCGTCGGCTTCAGATTGCGGATGGTGGTGAGAAGCCTGAGCCTGCCCTTCGGACCCGTGATCGCAACGCCGGACGCGATCGGCGCCACCGACTGAGCCAGAAGCTCGACCGCGGGCGAGCCCGGCCGCGAAACGGCCAACAGCACCCGATCATTCTTCGCGACGCCCGCCCTCTCGAATGTCTTCCGCGACAGCGCCTGCATCGCCTCGATTTCGGATCCGAGCAGCGGCAAGGCCGCGTCGGCCGGTTCTCCAGCGAAAAGCAATGCGCCCTGCGTCGGCGGAGCCGCCTTGGCCAGCCGCGCGCGATCGAGCCATTTCATTTTGCGAATCCTGCGACGTCGCGCGCGAAGGATTGCATCGCCCAGAGTGTGCGCTCATGCGGGATGCCGCCGACTTCGAACTGGCCGATCAGATCGGTCGCGCCGGCCGCGAAGAAATCCTCGAGCGCCTTCCTGGACCCCTCGACGCCGTCCAGCACGATCATGCGATTGGCGGTCAGCTCCTGCAACGCCTTCTCTTCCGACATGCCCGCGGCGAGCTGGCCGAACACCTTGTAGGTGGCATGGCGCGCGTCGCGATAATCGGGGGGCGCCACGAGATTCACTTGGCGGCGGATGTACCACATGAAGGCGCTGACCACGTCTTCGATTTCGGTTTCGCCCTCTTTCATGACGTACCAAGGCACCATCATCGCGACGCGCCGCGTCGTGGGATCGAAGCCATTCTCGGCGAGCTTCGCTTTGTATTTGGCGACATCCTCGGCGAGCCCGTCGAGGCCCTTCAGGATCGGCATGCAGAGCAGGTGATAGCCGCGCTCGGCGGCGGCCATGAAGCCGTCCAGGCTGGTCGATGCGACCCAGACCTCCGGGTAAGGCTTCTGAATCGGCCGCGGCAGCACCGAGACGCCGGGTATCTGATAATAAGTTCCTTCGCGCGTGACTTCCTGGCCGTCGGCCGAGAAGATTTCCAGCACCGCGTCGAGATGATCTTCCCAGATATGCCGGCTCTGCTCGAAGGGCCGCCGGAAGGCCTGGTACTCGATGGGGGATGCGCCGCGCCCGGTGCCGAACAGGACCCGTCCGTTCGAAATGATGTCGAGCGTCGACACGCGCTCCGCCACTCTAATCGGCGACAAGAAGGGCAGCAGCACGACGCCCAGGCCCAGCTTGATGTTTTTGGTGGTGCGCGCAGCCGCCGCCAGCATCAGGTCGGGGGCCGAGGAATGCGAGAAGCCGCGGGTGAAATGATGCTCGACGAACCAGGCCGCGTCATAACCCAGCGAATCGGCGAAATCGATCTGTTTCAACACATTGTGAAACATCCGGCTCTCGATCTCGGAGGTTCGTCCACGGACCGCAACCTCATAGAAAATCCCGAAATTTCGCTTCGCCATCGACCTGCCGTCCCTGTTTCGATCCGCTCGCCTACCAAGCAAGCGCTTGGGCAGAATTGTCCGGCGGCGGAGCTAAGTCAAGGGTGGATTCCCTCTCCGGCGCCTTCCTTGGGGGCGTGGGAGGGTCGGGATGAGGTTGGGGCGGCGCGGCTTGCGCGGTGCCGGCGAGAAGGCGGCGGCGCCCACCTCACCCTGCGCTCTCCCCCTGAAGCGCGGGAGGGCTGTCGGCCTTCTTACTCCAACCGTCCCAGCATCGCTTTTTCAAAAGCCACGCGTGGCCCGTCGTCGCGCAGATGCCGGACCCAGGCCGGGTCGGCCAAGATCGCGCGGCCGACGGCGACGAGATCGAAATCGCCGCGGTTGAACCGCTCCATCAGCATCGGGATATTGTCGAGGATCTTCGCCTCGCCGCTTGCAAACGATTCTTCGAGGCTTGCGCCGAGACCGACGCTGCCCACCGCCATCGCGATCTTTCCCGTCAGCTTCTTGGCCCAGCCCGCGAGGTTGAGATCCGATCCTTCGAAGGCGGGAATCCAGAAGCGCCGCGCGCTCGCATCGAATATGTCGACGCCGGCATCGGCGATTGGCGCCAGGATCTCGCCCAGCTGCTGCGGCGTCTCGGCGAGACGCGCGAGATAATCCTGCTGCTTGTGCTGTGAGAAGCGCAGCAGGATCGGCCGATCGGGACCGATAACGGCGCGGATCGCCCTCACCAACTCGACCACGAACCGGGTGCGGCCGACATGGTCGCCGCCATAGCGGTCCGTTCGCCGGTTTGTTCCGCCCCAGAGAAAGCTGTCGATCAGATAGCCGTGACCGCCATGCAGCGCGATTCCATCGAAGCCTGCCTCCATCGCAAATCCGGCCGACCGTGCGAAGGCGGCGACGAGATCGGCCACCTGCTCTTCCGTCAAGGCGGCAATCGGCGCCCGAATGGTTTCGAGAAATTCGGGAGTCAGCGAGGTCTGCCCGATCGGGCCGGAAATACCGGAGGGACTCCGATTGGACAGCGCGGGGTTGGCTGCGATGCGCGCGTCGCGCAACACGCCTTGGTGCCACAGCTGCGGAAAGATGAGCCCGCCAGCGGCATGCACGCGCTCGGTGACGCGCCTCCAACCTGCAAGCGCCGCCTCGCCATGCATCACCGGGATTCGCGGGTTGTCGAGCGCAGCCGCATCATCGACGCCGACGCCTTCGGTCAAAATGAGGCCAACCTCATTCGCGGCCCGACGCCCGTAATACGTCGCAACGTCGTCGCCCGGCACGCCGCCCGGCGAGAAGCTGCGAGTCATCGCCGACATCACGATCCGATTACGAAGCGTAAGGCTTCTCACTGAGAGCGGCTGAAAGAGCGGCGTGACGGCGCTGTTCATTGGGGTCCTGGAAGGCGTGATGAGACTGAGTACCGAAACCACAGATTACACAGATTTGCATAGATGCGAGCCGACGGCATCGACATGCCGTGGCGGCCTGTCCTTTTGAACCGCCAAGCCGCCAAGCCCGCCAAGAATTGATCGAGTCTGCTTGGCGCCCTTGGCGTCTTGGCGGTTCCTCTTGACTTTTTGTTCTATTTATGTTCTTGTCTGGCCATGAACCCGCTCGCCCAAGACCCCAGCCCCGACGGACCTGCCCGGGAGGATCGGCCTCTCGACAAGCCCGCCGGCGAAGCTGCGCCCGCACGGGAACGCAAGGGCCCGCTCGACGGCATCGAGGAGGGCATGCGGGCCG
>Ga0209062_1006419_pt1 | contig 10764 bp, 9 predicted proteins | sample Coa_R2_2_FD_187158 | JGI IMG/M metagenome (GOLD analysis project Ga0209062, IMG submission 187158) | Surface soil microbial communities from Centralia Pennsylvania, which are recovering from an underground coalmine fire - Coalmine... | ecosystem: Environmental > Terrestrial > Soil > Unclassified ...
CCACAGGACGCTGATACTGACCGGTAAGCTCTTTGATCGTAGCGGTCTCCTCGATCGTGACCTCCTGTACAAGACCAAAGTTAACTGGCGTTGCGTTGGCAATATCTGTCCGTGTTCCGAGCAATACCCCAGAGCCGAAACTATACATGGTTTACCTCTTTCGTTCGACAAATACCTGGCACCTGATGGAACTGCCACGGCAACATAATCATTAGAATGGCGTATCTATATACGTTCATCATACTGGGCGCCTGCTTCTAGCTCAATCCAAGCGGATAAACGCATGCCAGATTGATCACCGGACGATGAGGATACCAGGAATAAAAGCTGGAAATTGGTTCTTGGGAACTGCCGGTGCCGCAATCCCCATATCGAGCAGATCCTGATTTGTGGCCGGTCTCGTGTCATCTCCTCCTCTTAGGCTCCGCATTTCACATCCTTGGATAATCACCCGGGCGTTCGCGCGCTCCGTTGCTATCGTCAACATCTGATAATCCTTCAAATACTGTTATCCGCACGCCGCAATGGCTGCAAACAGAACATCTCTCAATCTTCTGGTTTCCATGGCGGAAACGATTTGAGTGGCCAAGCTTAAGATGAGGTCTGCAACCTATGGCAAGATAATTCTAATAGGGACAATCAAAAGCCCATCACCGTCAACATCACCCGGATCTTTCAACACCTTTCCATCAATGCGGCAGTTATAAACTGCACCGCCGAGTGTGTTCCGTCCACTCGCCGTATCTGCTCCAGAAAGCGCGAACGCGTTATCGATGGCGTCCATCACTTCGTTGATGAGCATCGCACCTATTGTCGCTGGATCCTTGGCATTCAGGTAGACGAACACCTTGGCTTCGATGACGCGTTTGGGAACAGCGCCCTCCGTCCAAGAATAGGTTTCTTGGCCGCCCTCGAAAAGGAAGCAAGCTGGCCGGCTTGCCGCGGGCACATCGGTCCAAAGCCTAAGCCGCCTTGCCGGTCCAAGTTTCCATGGGTATGCGTTTGCGATGATATTCATGAGCGCCGCAATGGCGTTCTCTCGTACCGTCATACCGTCCAGCTCCCTACAATTGCTTAAAGCAGGCTCTTGCTAACCATTCATTCGCTTCTATGTACTTCGGTTCACATCCCTATCGCAGCGCATCAACAATAGCCTGCTTAAGATTGACCTTTATATCATCGCGCATTTCCTTAAGTGAGCTCGTAAGGTAAGAGCGTGCTTGGATTAGCGAACCTGGGTGATGGACGTGTTTCGCGAAAACCTCATGCCCATTCAAGGCAAAAGCCAGCACCTTGGCATTCACTGCAATGATCTCATGAGCTGCGGTTTTTCCGCCGAATTCCTGAATCGCGGCATAGGGCACGCCGACGCTGGAAACAGTGACCGATAAGTCACTCTCCTCATTATCTACTGACGATACGATGGACTGCGCGAGAGCGCCTGAACGGGGCTGAAGTACTGCGCCAGAAAGCTTTTGCTGTATCCGGGTCTCGAGAGCATTACGAAGAGCCTCCGCCTGATCCGATAGTGCATTTCGTACTGCCTCCACATCGAAGATCACCTCGATCATGGCGTAATTAGCCTCCGGTAAGGCCCAAGGGTACTCGCAACGTAATCTGGAATATCCTTAACGATGAAACCAATGCTCTCTTGCCCGCCGAGCGACTTCGAGCGCTGTCCTATACGTGAGCGATAGGCATATCGTTCTGCCACCCAATCCGTACAGCAAGACGCGAGATCGGCTGGCACATAGCCATAACTAATGAGAACGGTTGCTCCTGCATCAGCTTGAGAAAAATTATAAATACCATTTGTTACCGCGTATTGCCCGGCCGCGGGAACGCCTGCAACCATTTCTAGCGCAACTTCGTTTGAGTAAGTGACGCCAGCATCACTGCCCCAATCACCGTAAGGAGCCTCCACGGGAACGCTGTAAGGAGGGTTCAAAGGGATCACTGCACTTTCGTTCGCAATCTGGTATCCGGCCCGATAGGAAATCGTGACGTTCTGCACACCGCATGCAAATAGATAGCGGCGTAAAGACAGTCTCTGCATGGCTCCAGGCGGGGTACCGCCAGATGTCTCTAGAACATAACCGGCCTGAGCGCTCGCACCCACGGTTAGAGAAGGTGAAGGCGGGATGGAGATACCGTTTATTACGCAAGAGGAGATCTCAATGACCGGCCATTGTTTAAGTACAATTGAAAAATCATTTCCACCATCACGTACTTCGACATAGTCCGCCGGCAAGATCGCTGGCCTATCAATAAAACTTAGTATTGCCCGGCTAATTTGCGTGATCATCTGAGCAAGAAGAACATCATCATCGGTGCCCGAAATATCGAGCCAGGACTTCACATCAGAGAGGCTAATGAGATCAAAGGGAGAGGCCATTTTATTGAAATCCTGCTGTCAGGCGTTGCGTTCATGCAACAGCCCATTGTCACGAAGTTAGCCGCATTCTTTCTCAGACGCAGGCTTTCCTGGGTATCCGCGGACCTAACTGTTTGAGAGCCCTTAACCTCCAGCCGCGCTCCGTATAGCAGCGCGCAGTTCATCATTGGTCACGGGAAGGGATACCCGAATCCCCTTTGCCCTCAGCAAGGTAAACAGCTCCCGGCGTTTCATCTCCGATATGTCATTAATTCCGGCGCTGGGCTCTGTGATACCGGCTCCGGCGCCCACACAGGTATCCAATGACCTCGATGGCTTTCCTGTCCCGGGCTGATCTGGTTGCCTCACAGATTGAGCAACCGCCATATGGCCGCCGCCGCCGCTCTCCCTTTGTTTATCGTCCAGCGGAGTTAACCCGTGCGAGATGAGACTCATCACGCTGCTCTTCTTGACTTCGATGGATCCATCTTCGGCTATTTCAAGGATTTTTCCTTCATGGGAGACTGCACAGCAGCCTGTTGGAACCCGTAGCTTCATCCTGATGATTCCTCATTAGGTACCGTAATCGGTCTTCTCCGGCGAACTCATGAGTTCGCCGGAATCCCGACAAAAGACGTCGTGTAGCTGGTATCTTCTAGCTGCAACTCACGTCTAAGAAACACAAGAAGCACCGATGAGCAGAATGGTTAGCCGTTACCAATATTTGTGATTAATGCCAAAGATGGCGGGAAGTAGTTTTGCAGAACTTCATCCGCATAGACCCCATACTCATATCTGCGGCTGCGAAGGGGCCATTCAATCTGGTAATAATCTTGCCGCGTGCGAATTTGCATGATGTTGCCAACGCCTGCAAGCGGATATGGCAGCGTCTTTGTTGTCATGAGAATTGTTCCAGAGGGCATGTTTGGATGTACCCTTATGTCTATGACGCTACCACCCTGCATCGAAAACCGGTTTAAATAAGTACGAACCATTATGCCGCCGCCAACTAGATCTTGCGGAGATTCGAAAACGAAACGCTGTGCAGCGGTTTGTGATCCAGATAGGATCTTTCTTGAGATATTTAAGGCCTCCTGCGAATTTACCCACATTGTATCTGGAGAAAGCCGGTAGCTATCCCACATATGTTTCAAGACAGTGTCAATCTCTATGATACCACCAGAACTATCTGATGTGAGTGGTGTTCCAACGCCAGGTGTCCCAGAAGCCATCGTATAGATGTACGATCCGGAACCCGGAATGAGTGCCTGATAAATGAGACCGTCAAATGCAAGTGCATTCGTAGAATTGTCAATGTATGAGCCATTGACCTGCAGAGAAGCCACCTTTTGCGTTCCAGTTGCCGATGCGGTAATCACCACCGAATTTATCGTTGTAATCGCGCCAAGCGTTTCATTACCAACAGATCCCCAAAACCAGGCATATCCTAGAGCCCCAGTGACCGGAACGACGCTTGCACTAATTGAGCTCGTTGTGCCTGTCGTTGCCACAGTCGCATTTGCGCTGGGTATGGCCACGCCACCCCCAAAAATGTCGTTCGAACCATCGGCGTTGATGCGCGTGATTTGCCCTTGGATACCACCTGCGATGCTCCCATTCATAAGTCCATCGAGAGTCAAAGCAACGCAAATGACAGACCAGGTCTGAGTAGTGAGCGTTCCTCCGGTGGTCAATGCCGTTAGTGTCGGTGTGGGGGTTGTGCCGAGAGGCACCGAAGTGCAGCCTCCAAGGATCATCGCTTCTTCGCCAAGCATCAGAGCTTCAAGGCCCGTCTTAGCTGCAATCGCACGGATGTCGTCGAACCCCTGACCTGCATACTGGGCCTCGAAATCGACACTCGTTTCAATCCCGATTCCCTTGTAAGTTGCGGTGTAGGACTGTGTGTTTACAGCCATGACGCCGCCTCGATTTGCTGACGAAACACCAAAACGCAAACCGCTTGTATTGATTGCAGTCACCGCGCGCCACGCAGCCTGGATGCCGCCCTTTCCGGAAACGCGGGGAATCATGTTGCGTAAGGGCGTCAATACCGGATATAGAAACTTCGCGCCAAGCTCCAAGTCGTAGAATGTCAGCCCCGATGTGGCACTCGCGCTTTCTGAGAATGTGGACTTTTCGAGTCCGCTGAGGCCTTTGAATCGCGGATCACCAAGCGGCCTTTGCTGCGCTGCCTTAAGCCTGTCCAGAACATCCTGAACATTGGTCTGCGTCATCATATCTAGCTCCTAGCCGGTGGAATTTCTAGAGTGTTTTCGGAAGTCAGTCTTAACTGATGAGGTCAGGCTGTCTGCACATGCCTATTGCGGGACTGGAGGGCTCGCGAAAGGCCCCGTCAGCTAAGGCGACTTGAGCGCTCAGGCGTCATGCAGGAAAAAGATGCTTAGCGTAGCGGCGGCCGACCGTTCCGCTGCGCCAATTTGATGGCGAGAACCGAAAGAGCATCCGGGTTCGAAAGCAGTGTCTCGGCATCGCCGGAAACTTCATCCATCCGGTCCTCGCTTTTTGAAATGACCCGCGAGTGGCCCACGAGTGGTAAAGGTAAGGGCTGATCCTCTATATTCTTAACCCGGCGCAAGACATCGGCGAGCGTTTCAGCAAGGACGTTGAAGCTTTTTTCCAGATTCCCCTGCGACATTTTCTGCGGCGTGCACACAGCACCAAGTTCCACTGCAGTGTCATGCATGTGCTGGATTCTCGTTTGATCCGCCTCGTTGTTGCGGGCGCCAATCTTCAGAAGATTGCTGCTTTTTAGACCGGCGGTCTTAAGAGGTGCTGAAGCCGGCGATGCTTGCGAAACGTCAGTGTGTGCGAGTTCACCAGTTTCTTCACTTACCATGCTGCGCAGAATAGAAGAGGCACGCGCGACAAGATCGCGCAACTCACCTGGCACATTGGAATCGTCCTGCTCGGACATCTCCTCTAATTCCGCTGCATTTTGCAGCCAGTTCAATTCATCAATGATATGCGCAAGCCGTGCTACAGTGTCCATTTCTTTGCTGAAGTGTCTCTGTTCACGTGTTCCATCAGCCTTGATCAGTTCGAACGTCGCTTCCGGCAGGCATGGCAGATCAACGAGAGAGATTTCACTTGGAGCCGCAGTGTAACGTGTACGCCCTTCGGTATCTGTCCACCGGCGTTCGTAGGTCCCTCCCTGCGAGAAGCCGGTATACACGCCTTCTAACACTTTTGCCCATTCGGCATCATCGACGACCTTGGCACAGATCTCGATCTGCTTTGCATCATCATTAAAAGTGATCTTGGTCACCTTTCCGGCCGCGACATTTCCATGCATTGCACGCAGGTTGCCAAGAGATTTGCCACGGGTTGACTTGGCAATCTCTGCCGACCATTTTTCGTAGAGCGGCTTGGTGGAGGCATAATCGCAGATCTCGCCAGCGCGATCTTCCTTTTCTGCAGTTGCGATGCCATAGACGCAGCGGTGCGCTGCGTCGACCTTTGTGATCGGAATGAACATACGCAGCACGGACATGAATACTCCTTGCTTTACGAATAACGAATGAGGGACGAGATGGCTTCTCTCTAGAGAAGCTGAAAACGGTGTGGTTTTGTTTCTGCAGACTATCTAAAAAAGTGGCACGCGAACTGCCAGGCACCTCGGGTGAAAGCCGCTGCCGGTCCTTCGGTGTCTTCTCGACAAACCTTCAAGCGGTAGTAAACTCTCCCGGGTCCAGCGGCAGTGCCGATTACGTAGTCTGATGCCTGCCTGGTAATTCTGAGGTCGCGCGCCCACACATCCTGGCATCCAAACAGATGAAAGTAGTGAAAGCCGAGGTGCGCTTCTTTATTCCGGCAGCGGAACAAAACCCGCATTGGTGAGGGTCATCGGCTTGCCCGCCGACGCCTGCGCCAGCGGAGGCCGGCCAAGCGCCGCCCGCGCCTCATTGATGGTCAGGATACCCTTGGAGGTATAGCCGGAAAGGATTGCCTCTTGCGCCACGGGATCAGTTTCGTGACCCGCACTCCAAATGAATTCGAGATCAGCTGCTTCAAATTCGCTCGCAAGAATATCATCAATGAGCGCCTTCACCCAGGCAAGGATCGGCGCAAGACCTTCCTCCTCGGCAATCTCCTTTTGAGTCTCGGCCGTGGCACGATTGATAGGCTGAATGAGGGCTTGTGGGGATATCGAGAAAGCAAAGCAGACGATGCGTGCGAGCCATTCATCGAATGCTCCCTTGAGCTCGGGCTCCTTCGTCTGGATGAAAGTCTTCGCGACGCCGCCAGGCACGAATTTGGCCCTTCTGCGCCGGCTGAGATCGCCATCGAAATAGGCATCCCAATATTTCTGATAGGAGGCGATCTGATCAGGCGTCCAGCTTTCTGGAACACCGATGAGGCTATCGGGGATATTCCCTTCTGAGAAATAATCGAGAAGGTAGGATTGCCGGCGCAGGGCGATGTTCACTGTCGTGATCACCTGCTCCACAGGGCTCATGCCATAAATGTGATTGACGCGCAGATTACGCGGCCTGTATATCAAGTCCCGTACAGAATAATTGACCGCAGGATAACCTTTCAGGATCTGCTGATATGCAGCAGGATAGACAAGCTTGCCGTCCTCGTAGTACGGTTGCGGCGGACGGCCCCATGGGTCGATCACGGGCTTGATTGTTGCACCGTCGAGCGGCATAAGCGCTTTCAGCCGGCCGCCCCGGTCACGGCTCATGTAGAGTGCCGGAGCGTCGGTGACAAATACCTCTTCGAGCAAAATGCGCAGCCAATCGGCAAATCCATGAATGCCATCCGGGCGAGCGAAAAAACTCTTTAATACTGCGATACGTTCCGTGTCCCTTACTGAATGTGCCGTCTTGTCCCGCGTAGTGATGATCCATGATTGACGTGCTGCCTGATCTTTACGCGTCTCGATAATAAGACGTAAAAGATCATAGCCGTCCGCAAGCGCGCGCAGCGTTCCGAAGGTCAGCGGCTCGTAGGGGCGCGGGAGCGTCGAAAGATTATAGCCGGCCGGATAGTCCCATTGGCGTCCGGCAACCTCGGGCGGCGCGAGCGGCGTGATGGGATCGAGAGGGCCGAACCAATCCGCTGCCTCTTCCGCATTTTTGATCCCAGCAAAACTGACACTGACCTCATAGGGGCTAAGCGGCCAGCTTCTTTGCCCCGCACCGCGCTCGGCCATGCTGATTCCTTCGTGCTTGAGGTGATTTCCTTTAGCCGTTCCTTAGGAAGGCAACGCCCCGCCCTATGCTTACGGCGTCATATGCGGCTCGAGCCTTCCGCCTGACGGCGGTAGAATTCGATGATGCCTGTATGATCGCCGCTCCCGAAGAGATACGTCAGAGCCCAGATGGCGGCGTCGGCATGATCGGGACTCCCGCCTCCCATGTAACCCGCCACCGAAAACGCGCAAAGCTGATCTTCTAGTTTTCCAAATCGTCCGGCATGATGGACTTGGCCCTGTGCGTAGCGCACGGAGACTGGCTCAGCACGGACTGCCTTGCCTCGGCTCGCGCTCACGAGGCGTACAGGCACATTCGGGTCCGCCGCCTGGAGTGTCGCGCGAACCATCTCACCGCCAAAGTTGCTTTCGGCCACGATGCAATCGGCACGGAATTCATGAAAGGCGTTGACCGCCCGCCTGCCCCAGACCGCCGGAGCCTCGCGGCAGGAAAGGTCCTCGAGGATGTAGCAATCCCCATCAAATCCTCTCGCCGCGACGATGATACCTATCTCATCTGCGCCAAGATCATCTCGTCCCGCCGCCCCTGAAGGATCAACGGCCACGACAACCGCAGCGCGCTTATCATCTGAAATATCCTCAGGTGCACATCGGTTTGCGTCTATTGTCTCAAAGGTCCATAGTGCACCGTCGATTTCATCAACATAAACACCTTCATAAAAACGTTTGCGCTGCCTCTGCGGAAGATTATCGAGACTTGCCAGGAATTCCCCGGAAAGATTCGCCGCATTGTCAGGAGGGTTTAAGAAAGCGCGCTGGTAATTCTCGGGATCTTTGAGTAGCTGTTTTGAAATAGGATCACGTTTGTCGCCAAAAAGAATATTCGTCCAATGTGACTTGCCAACCGGATTGAGATCTACAAACGCATGCTGGCGAATTCCATTCGTTACTTGGGCAAGCCGCGTGAAAGCAACCAATGCGGAGGAATAAGGTATCTGAGAGGCTTCGTTCAGGAAGATGGTGGCATATTCGAGGCCGAGGATTTTCTCAACGCGGTCTTTATCATCGAGTCCGCCAATCCAAATGCGCGAGCCATTCGGCAGGGCAAAATAGCCATCCTGCCTGTGCTCCTTGAGCGTCACGCCAGGGAAACAAAGATCGACCACTTGAGGCAGCGTCCCGAGTGCGATGGAAGCCCGCGCAGCATTGGCCCTAAAACGCAATATGGCATGACGTGAACCTTTCTCTTGAAGTGCTCGTATCAGAATGGCACGTACGATAAGGAAAGTCTTACCCGAGCGTGTACCGCCTGCTAGACAAGTATAGCGCTGCGGCCCATCCAAGAGGCGGCGAGCCGCTTCCTGGCCTGCACTGAATGATACCATGCCTGTCCTAATTGCTGTTTTGATGTGATAAGACACATAAGATCCTTGACCAGCTACGGAGTTCACGCCTGATCAATAGCTGGATGGAAAAATACGCTTCCGGCTGGCGGCGCCTCATTCATTAGAACGGCGGGGCCCTTCCATGTATTAGTTCATCAAGGAAAAGGGCAAATGCGTCACCGCTTGAAATCCTTGAAATGGACGCAATGCATGCACGGCACGCGCATATATAGCGCTTACAATCACTGGCATGTCAACGCACCAGCGATCCATCTTCTTGCGCGTTCTTACATAATCAGGACGTGCTCTACACAATACACATGACAGTGTGACCGCCGCCGGACGGAAGTCTCTGCACAGGCCGAGATAGATGAAAATGCTGAAATAGAGTGAGGTCAAGCGCTGCCGCAGACGCGCAGCTTAACGCTTGAATACCAAATCGAACCGGAGGCGAAAGGGAAAGGTGCGCAATTCGTGCACGGCACGCGCGTATATAGCCCTCACAATCGCTGGCATGTCAACATCTCACCAACGCATTTTATTGCGCATTCGTACATGATGAGGCAATCGCCTGCATCTCACAGTACCTGCATATTTACGAAGAACGGAAGCCGCAGCTTCCGCCCAGGCATCTCAAAAAGACAGCAAAAATTGCTCCTTCAAATTTAACTATATGCAGAATATGATTTTTCCTCAACAATGGCAGAACCAAAGAGTTCATTAATCTTCTTCTTTACCTGCGCACGCTTATCGTTAGTCATGTAAACTTGACGTGCTAGGGAAATGAACGCATCACCAAAGTCGCCTCTCATCTCATGTTCCCGGAGCGCCTCCTCGACGTTCCAAAGCAAACTGTTGGCGGCTTTGAGCTCAGCCTCTAGCTTTGCCAATTGTTCTCCTGTGTAGGCGCTCTCTGCCCTGAGCTGCCGCAGCAACGCGAGCTCAAACCGGATATTGCCGAGTTTTGCTTGTTCTTTAATATGGTATTCTTTGATCTCCAGGATTGTAATCTTGTCGATTAACTCTCCAACCGCGCCAGGTATTGGCAGCACACCCTGATATACTTTCTTCTTTGATGCACGTTCTTTTTCAGCAGTACAGGCACGAATCTCATTCCCAATCCTCTCAAAAACCGGCTTCCAATCGCCCTTTTCTGGTTGCCGGAAAAGCTTCATGGTTGGATACCAAGGACAGTCATCCCGGCCCATCAACCAGCGCCAATCTGCTACATGCTTCAGCGCGAGAAAAACCCGCTTTCCCAGCGCTCCTGCAAGATGTGCGATGGCAGTGTCTGAAGTGACGACGAGGTCAACGTTCTCCATCACTGCGGCACAATCGACGAATGAGTCTGGCCCCGAGTCAAAATCATCGCCCAAGCCCTCTATCGTGAAGCGGCCATCTTTTCCCTCTACCTCGATCGAGGCCTGATCCTTCATGAGACTGATCAGCCGGACGCCATCGATTGCAGCGAGCGGCGCAAAGCATGGCAGTGGTATCGATCTTTGGAGGTTGATGAACTTATTCCCATGCCAGCCAATGCCTATCCTAAAACCCTCGCTTCCGATTCGCTCGGCCCATTTCACAACAAGGCCAGGTTCCGGATGAAGGTATGGCACGGGTGCTGGAATGGTTTCCAAAGAAGTCTTAAAACCGAAAGGAAGACTCATCAGCGCACTTTGAAATGCAAACCTGTCTTGTGTATCTAGCGTATCAATAAGATGGACAGGTTTAGGTAATGTGCACAAGAGCCGATGCATGTTCCTGCGGCAGAACAAGGTAACATCTGCGCCTGCCTCGACAAGACATAGCACGTAACGCGAAAACTG
>Ga0209062_1006420_pt1 | contig 10764 bp, 9 predicted proteins | sample Coa_R2_2_FD_187158 | JGI IMG/M metagenome (GOLD analysis project Ga0209062, IMG submission 187158) | Surface soil microbial communities from Centralia Pennsylvania, which are recovering from an underground coalmine fire - Coalmine... | ecosystem: Environmental > Terrestrial > Soil > Unclassified ...
CGCGCCGTGTCGGGCGTGAACCAGGTGCTGGTCCAGGTTTGCTCGCGCAGCTCCAGAATCAGCCAGGCGATCTCGCGCGGGGTCAACTGCTTGAGCCACTCGTCTTCGCTTCTTAGGCCCATCATGGTCCTCACCCTAGGACGAATGGGGCGGCGCCACAATGGCGCTCCACACACGGAGTGTTAAGCAGCTTACATTCGCTGTCCTGAGCCAGTGCCGTGGCATGGCTGATGCGCCCCGGTTGGGCATGGAGACACAGCGCGAAGCCGTCCACGTGCGGGCTGAAGACAAGGAGCGCCAAGAGGACACCGTGCCGCTCGAGGAAGCGACCGAGTCGGCGGTGATGAATGAAGTCCTGCCCGAAGGGCTCAAGGAGCGAACGAAGGAGCCGATGCCCGACGTCGAGAACGGGATGACGTAGAGCCACGCCGGCGCCGCGTGGCCAGTGGAGCCGCGGTCCCGCTCAGCCGAACCGGCGCGCGCCGAAGTGACCTAAGCTGCCGAGCCCAATATGGCGGGTCCTTGTCTCGGCGGGACTGGTAAGAACGCGTGCCAGCCGGTGATCTGGAAACACCCATCGTCGTCCGGTTCGAAGACGTCGATACGGGTGCTCAGGTCGCCGGCATACAGGTCGTTGCAGGCGACGAAACCCACGCCCTCGATCAGCACCTCGGGTGCCGGCGAGCCGTTCCCTGAACCCTGCCGCTCATGCACAAGCTGACGGCTGGCCGCACCCTCCAAATGGGTGACTCAAAGGCGGGTTAGGTGGAGGTGCGCGGGAGTATGAACGGGTGGATGGCGGGGCAGCGCAACCCGGGAGTCCTAGTCCGTTAGCCCGCCGCTTCACAGGCTGGTAGCCTAAGGCCACTATGCCCCGGGACCTGCCCATCGGCAACGGGCGGCTGCTGATCAACTTCGACAGCAACTACTACATCCGCGACCTCTATTTCCCGCACGTCGGCATGGAGAACCAGACGCTGGGCCATGCCAGCCATTTCGGCGTGTGGGCGGCCGGCCAGTTCGCCTGGATCGACAACTCCGAGTGGCAGCGCGAGCTGGCCTATGAAGAGGACACGCTCGTCACCGATGTGAAGCTGCTGAACGAGCGCCTTCAGCTTCGAATGCGCTGTCACGACACGGTGGACTTCGACCGCGACGTCTACCTGCGCCGGGTGGACGTGGAGAACTGCTCGGCCAGTGAGCGCGAAGTGCGCCTGTTCTTCCACCACAACTTCCACATCATGGGCACCGAAGTGGGAGACACCGCCTACTTCGACCCGCGCCATCGCTCGCTGATGCACTACAAGGGCAAGCGCTGGTTCCTGTGCAACGTGGCCCGGCAGGACCTCTCGACCGACGGGTTCGAGGCCTATGCCACCGGCACCAAGGAGATCGACGGCAAGGAGGGCACCTGGCGCGACGCCGAGGACGGCCGCCTCGAGGGCAACCCCATCGCCCAGGGCTCGGTCGACAGCACCGGCGCGATCTCCATCAAGCTCAAGGCCAACGAGGTGGGGACCGTCTACTACTGGCTATGCGCCGGCGAGTCGTACAACGACGTGGAGCGGCTCAACGCGCTGGTCCTGGAGCGCGGCCCGGAGCACTTCATCCAGCGCACGCGCGACTACTGGAAGGCCTGGATCCACGAGAAGATGATGGCCTTCGCCGACCTGCCCGACGAGATCTGCCGCATGTACCGCCGCAGCCTGCTGATCCTGCGGACGCAGGTTGACCACGCGGGCGGGATCGTGGCCGCCAACGACAGCGACATCTCCCAGTTCGCGCGCGACACCTACAGCTACGTCTGGCCGCGCGACGGCGCCCTGGTGGCCAATGCCCTGGTTCTGGCCGGCCACGTCGATACCACCCGGCGCTTCTTCCTGTTCTGCCGCGACATCATCACGCGCGATGGCTACATGCTGCACAAGTACAACCCGGATGGCTCGCTGGGCAGCAGCTGGCACCCCTGGGTGACGCGCGATGGCTGGGAGCAGCTGCCGGTTCAGGAGGACGAGACGGCGCTGGTGATCTGGTCGCTGTGGGAGCGCTACAAGCGGCACCACGACGTGGAGTTCGTCGCCGAGCTGTACCTGCGGCTGATCAAGGATGCCGCGGACTGGATGGTGGCCTACCGCGACCCGCGCAGCAACCTGCCGAAACATTCCTGGGACCTGTGGGAGGAGCGGCGCGGCGTGCTGGCCTTCACGGTGGCCGCGGTATGGGCCGGGCTTCAGGCCGCGGCGCACTTCACCGACACCTTCGGCGAGCTGGACATCTCGGCCAAGTACCGCCAGGCGGCCGACGAGATCAAGCAGGCCACCATCCAGCACATGTACGATCCCGAGCTGAAGCGCTTCCTGCGGATGATCCAGTTCCACGAGGACGGCACCTGCACCAAGGACACGACGCTCGACAGCAGCATGTGGGCGCTGTTCCGGTTCGGCATGTTCGCGCCCGATGACCCGATGATCGTCTCGACCATGCAGGCCATCGAGGACCGGCTGACGGTCAAGACGTCAGTCGGCGGCGTGGCCCGCTACGACAACGACTACTACCACCAGGTGTCGCAGGATATCGACAAGGTGCCGGGCAACCCGTGGTTCATCTGCACGCTGTGGCTGGCCCAGTGGCACATCGCGCGGGCGAAGTCCCTGCGCGAGCTGCAGTCCGCCGTCGCCACCCTGCAGTGGGTCGAGCAGCACGGCCTGCGCAGCGGTGTCCTGGCCGAGCAGGTCGACCCCTACACCGACGCTCCGCTCAGCGTCTCACCCCTCACCTGGAGTCACGCCGAGGTGCTCATCACCATCCACGACTACGTGGAGAAGTACAAAGAGCTCGTCGGCGACAGCCTCACGCCCCACCAGCTCCTCGCGGGGCAATAGCCTTCTACCGCGAAGGCTGCTCTTCGCGCGCTCGGCTGACGAGGTAGCGCAGGGCCAGCTCGTAACCTCGCCAGCCGAGGCCGGCGATGGTGCCCACGGCGGCGGCCGAGATCACGGAGTGGTGGCGCCACTCCTCCCGCGCCTGGATATTGGTGAGGTGGACCTCCACGAAGGGGTAGTCCACCGACTTGATGCAGTCGTGCAGGGGCACACTGTAGTGCGTCAGCCCGCCGGGGTTGATGACGCAGCCGGCTAGACCCTGGCCGCGCCGCTCCTGCAGCCAATCCAGGATGGCGCCCTCCCAGTTGCTGTGGAAGAACTCCAGCTCCACGTCGCCGAGCTCTCGCGCGACCCTCTCCAGGTGGGACTGAATGTCTGCCAGCGTGACGGAGCCATAGATCTGCGGCTCCCGCACTCCCAGCAGGTTGACGTTGGGACCGTTGACGACCAGGATTTTCACGCCGTGGCCAGGCGTGGGGCTGCCCGGCGCTGCTGTCGCTTGGACTGGTCCCAGTTCTCCCACACGACCAGCAGGGCGCTGGCGTTGAAGATCGAGGAGTAGGTCCCGCTGGCGATACCGATCAGCAGCACCAGCACGAACGTCCGGATGGTCACCCCGCCGAACAGCGCCAGCGCCAGAAGCGTGAACAGCACGGTGAGTGACGTGTTCAGCGAGCGTGCCAGTGTTTGGACGAGACTGTTGTTCACCGTCGTCTCGAACGTCGCCCCGGCGCGCTTGATCAGGTTCTCGCGGATGCGGTCGAACACCACCACCGTGTCGTGGACCGAGAAGCCCACCACCGTCAGCACGCCGGTCACGAACAGCGCGTCGACCTGGAAGCCGAACACCTCGCCGAAGATGGACCACAGCCCAACCACCACCAGCACGTCGTGCAGCAGCGCGACGATGGCGCACGTCCCATAGCGCCAGGGCTTGTCCAGCCGGCGGAAGGCCCACCAGATGTACAGCAGGATGATGGCCGAGGCGGCGAGCACGGCGATGATGGCGTAGCGGGTCGTCTGCTGGCCGATCAGCGGGCCGACCGTGTCGGCCGATTCACGGGTGACGTTGCCGAACTTGGCCTTGAGGCCCGTCTCCACCTGCTCGATCTGGTTGACGTCCAGCAGCGGCGCGCGGACGATGGCCGACTGCGAGCCCTGCTGGCCCACGGTCGTCTGGACCTCCACGTCCGGGAAGCCGGCCGTGGCGAAAACCTGCTGGATTTCGGCGGGCTGCACCTGCTGCGTGAAGCCGTACTGCAGGAGCGAGCCGCCGGTGAAGTCGATGCCCAGCTTGAGGTGGAAGATGCACAGCGAGATCACGCCGGGGATGATGATCAGCGCGCTGAGCGCGAAGAACCAGTTGCGTTTGGCCATGAGGTTAGCCATTGGCGCGACCTCCCTCCGCGGCGCCCGCCATTGCCGGCAGAGGCGCGGGCGTGAGCTTCTGGCTCTCCAGGCCGAAGGCCCAGCGGAGGCGGCTGCCGGCCAGGTTGTGGTGCACGCGCGGAATAAACGCCAGCATGGTCCTCAGGAAGACCCGCGCGCAGAAGTAGGCGGTGCAGAAGCTGACGATCACGCCGATCAGCAGCGTGATGGCGAAGCCCTGGATGATGCTCGCGCCGAAGTTGCTGCCGAAGAAGTAGAGCACGATGCAGATGATGACCGTGCACATATTCGAGTCGCGGATCGACGGCAATGCCCGCGAGAAGCCGGCTTCCAGGGCCGCGCCGAGTGTCTTGCCCGAGCGCAGCTCTTCCTTCATACGCTCGAAGATGAGGACGTTGGCGTCCACGGCCATACCGATGCTCAGGATGAAGCCGGCAATACCCGGCAGGGTCAGCACCACCGGCCACAGCCGGAAGATGGCGTACGTCCAGATGCCGTACGCGCCCAGGCCGATGCCGGCAATAACGCCCGGCAGGCGGTAGTACAGCAGCATGAAGCCGAGCACGATCCCAAGGCCGATCTCTCCGGCGAGGTAGCTGCGCTGCACGGAGTCCTGGCCGAGCGTTGGCCCAACCGAGCGGGTGGCCTCGATCGACAGCGGCACCGGCAGGGCGCCGTACTTCAACTGGATGACGATGCTCTTGGCCTCGTCCAGCGTAAAGCGGCCGGTGATGCGGCCGCTGTTGGAAATCTGCGCCTGGATGGTCGCCACCTCGATCAGCTGCTTGTCGAGGGCGATGCCTAGCGGCTGGCCAATGTGCGATCCGGTGAAGCCCGCGAACTTCTTGGCGCCCTCGTCGTTGAACTGGAAGTCGATCTCAGGCGTATTGGTTTGCTGATCGATGCCGACATTGGCGTTGGTCAGGTCCTTGCCCGTGACGACCACAGGAGCGTTGTCGGGCACCTTGTCCCCGATTTTGGCGTTGGGATTGCCACTGAGGTCGATCCACTCCAGCAGGCCGGTGTTGCCGATGGTCTTGACCGCCAGGTCCTGGTCCTGGATGCCAGGCAGCTCGACCAGGATGTGGTCGGAGCCCTGCTGCTGAATCTGCGGCTCGGACACGCCAAAGGCGTTGACGCGCTGCGTCACGATGGTCTGGACGGCCGCCATCTGATCGGCGTCGATCGAGCTCTGGCCGGGCGGCGGCGAGGCCTTCAGCAGGATGGAGATGCCGCCCTGCAGGTCGAGCCCCTTATGGGTGAACACCTGCTTGCCGAAGATGTTGCGCTGGCCCGGAAGATCGATCCAGGTGCCGAAGCCCACCAGCGCCAGAATGACGAGCAGGCCAATCAAGTTCCGCCGGTTCACGGGGGCAACTATAGCGACTGGGCCCTGCGCCTCAGTCGAGCGTCTGTTGGACGAGCTCGGGCGTAGGATCGGGCACCGCCAGGTCGATCAACGGAGGATAGCGACGCTCCAGCTCCCGAACCACTCGCGCGGGCGCGGCGACGATGAGCTTCGCCCGAGGGTGCAGCTTGCGCAGCTCCAGCGCGGCTGGTACCAGCGCTTCCAGGGTTGGGCTGCCTACCAGATGCACCTTCAGGTCTTTCCGGGCGGGGAACGGCATGGTGGTGAGGAGGATCGCCTGAGGCGGCCCGCTCATGCGACGCTGCGCCCCTTTACTCGTCTTCGAGCACGTCCACGTCGTGGTTGACGAGCACCTCACGGGTGCGGGAATTGCCCTCGGGCGGGCCAACCACGCCTTCTTCTTCGAGCAGGTCCATGAGGCGGGCGGCGCGGTTGTAGCCGATGCGCAGCTTGCGCTGCAGCAGCGACGTGGAGGCGCGCTCGGTGGACATCACCACCTCGCGGGCGTCGTCCAGCAGCTCGTCGGCGTCGTCTTCCTCGGCGGCGACTTCCTCCAGCTCCTCGAGGCTGACCGCCTCCTTGATGCCGGCGGGGACCTGGTGTCGCCAGAAGCCGACCACGTTCGAGATCTCCTTGTCCGACACGAAGGTGCCCTGCAGGCGGATCTGCTTGGCCGAGTCCGACGGCGCGTACAGCGCGTCGCCCTTACCCAGCAGCTTCTCCGCGCCCACGCCGTCCAGGATGGTGCGCGAGTCCACCTGCGACGACACCGCGAAGGCGATCCGCGCCGGCAGGTTGGCCTTGATCAGGCCGGTCACGACGTCCACCGATGGGCGCTGCGTGGCCACGACCAGGTGGATGCCGGTCGCCCGGGCGAGCTGGGCCAGGCGGCAGATGATGCGCTCCACTTCGTCGGGCGCAGTCATCATCAGGTCGGCGAGCTCGTCGATCACCACGACCATGTAGGGCATCTGCTCGCGGGCTTTGGCGTTGTGGCCCTCGATGTTGCGCACGCCCTCTTCCGCGAACAGCTCATAGCGGCGCTCCATCTCGCGGGTCAGCCACTTGAGGGCGTTGAGCACCATGTCGACCTTGGTCACCACCGGCATCTGCAGGTGCGGGATGCCGCGGTAGGCGGTCATTTCGACCATCTTGGGGTCGATGAGGATGAGCTTCAGGTCCTCGGGGGTCGCCTGGAACAGCAGGCTGGCGATGAGGGTGTTGATGCACACGCTCTTGCCCGAGCCGGTCGAGCCGGCGATGAGCAGGTGCGGCATCTTGTTCAGCTCGGCGACGATCGGCTTGCCGGCCACGTCGCGGCCGAGGGCGACCCGCAGCTTGCCCTTGGCCTTCGTCCAGTCGTCCGACTTGAGGATCGACCGCAGGTTCACCACGGAGGTGGTGTCGTTGGGAATCTCGATGCCCACCATGCCGTAGCCGGGCACAGGCGCCTGCACGCGGATGCTGGCGGCAGCCAGGCGGAGGGCGATGTCGTCGGCCAGGCCGGTAATGCGCGAGACCTTCACGCCCTCAGCCGGCAGCAGGCCGAAGCGGGTGATGGCCGGGCCAGACTTGATCTCCTTTACCACGGCGTCCACGCCAAACGACGCCAGCGTATCGATGATGATCTGGCCCTTGCGCTCCAGGTCGTCCGGCGTGGCCGAGTACTGGGTACTGCCCTCGAGCAGATCGAGCGGCGGCAGCTCCCAATCGAAGTCCGGCTTGGTGACGATGGTCGGCACGGCGGGTTCCTCGTCGCCGTCGTCGGCCATCTGGACGTCGATAGGCGTCGCCTCGGGCTCCGGCTTGGCGGGCGCGGGTCGCTGCACGGGGGCTTTCGGGAACTTGATGATTTTGGCCGCCGCCGGGCCGTCGTCATGGCCGGTGTTGATCTCGATGACCGGCTTGGGACCGGCCGGGCGCTTCTCGCGCGCCTCCCTGGCCTTGGCTTCTACACCGGCCCGCGCGCGGCCGGCCACGAACAGCACGTGTCCGTACAGCCAGGCCAGCGAAATCTGGAAGGTCATGATGATCGCGATGCCCAGCAGGCCAATCAGTACCAGCACGGCGCCGAGCTGGCCCACGATGTAGCGCATACCATCCAGCACGCCACGGCCGAACAGCCCGCCCAGACTCTTCATGAGCTGGCTCATGGCGCAGCACACGCTCAGCAGCAGGAGGAACCCGACGATGCGCTGCCAGCTGACGTGCGGCTCCTCGGACATGCCCTGCCAGAAGAAGGCGATGCCCAGCGCGCCCAGCCCGAACGACAGCAGCACGCCGCCCGGGGCGCCAAAGGCCTGCAGGATGGCCGGGCCCATGGCGCGCGACAGCAGCGAATCGGCTGGGAAGATGCTCAGCAGGCAAAGCGCGGCGACGATCAGGATGCCAATGCCCGCGATCTCCTGAGCGAGGGGCTCAGCCAGCCGCAGCTCGGGCTTGGGCTCAGGCTCGGGGCGGCGCCTGGATCGGGGTGGAACGGCTTTCAACTGTGCTTGGGGCATGGGCGATGTGCATAACGAGCGGGGCACGCCAAGCGTGCGCTGACAGTGTGGTTAGACCTCAACCACCACTGACAGGATCATCGGCCGGCGCTTGGTCTGCTCGTAGAGGTACTTCGACAGCGCGTCGCGCACCTTGTTCTTGATGAAGCCGAAGTCGGCGGTGTGGTCCTTCTGATGGTCCAGCGCGTCCAGCGCGACGCGGCGGGCCTGCTCCAGCAGCTCCTCCGATTCGCGCTGGTACACAAAGCCGCGGCTGATCACGTCCGGCAAGCCCGTAAGGCGGCCGGTCTGCCGGTCCACGGTGAGGACCGTCACCAGGATGCCGTCCTGCGCCAGGTGCTTGCGATCGCGCAGCACGACCGAGCCGATGTCGCCCACACCCAGCCCATCCACGAAGACGTAGCCGCACTGGACCTTGCCGTTGATCCGGCCGCTGTCCGCCGTGAACTCGAGGATGTCGCCGTCCTCGGCGATGAGCACGTGGTCCTGCGACCAGCCAAGCGACTCGGCCAGCTTGCCGTGCAGCACCAGGTGGTGGTACTCGCCGTGGATGGGCACGAAGTAGCGCGGCTTCACCAGGTTGATCATGAGCTTCTGCTCTTCCTGGCTCGCATGGCCGGACACGTGCACCGGCAGCAGGCGGTGGTACAGCACCGTCGCGCCCCGCTTGTAGAGGTTGTCGATGTTACGGGCCACCGCCTCCTCGTTCCCGGGGATGGGCGAGGAGGACAGGATGACGGTGTCGCCTTCGATGATGTTGATCTGGCGGTGGTCGCCGTTGGCCATGCGCGTCAGAGCCGAAGTTGGCTCACCCTGGGCGCCGGTGGTGATGATGACGATCTTCTCGTAGGGCAGCTTGGCCAGCTCGTCGATGGGCTGCAGCAGGCCATCCGGCACACGCAGGTAGCCCAGCTCGCGCGCCATGGCCACGTTGTTCTCCATGCTGCGGCCAATGACGCCGACCTTGCGCTCGTACTTGACGGCCATATCGACCACCTGCTGCACGCGCGAGATGAGCGAGGCGAAGGTGGCGATGATGAGGCGGCCGTTGCTGTTGCTGAAGACGCTATCGAAGGCGTCGCTGATGGTCTTCTCGGAAGGCGTGTAGCCCGGCACCTCGACCCGTGTGCTGTCCGAGAACAGCGCCAACACGCCCTGGGCGCTGAGCTGCGCCAGCTTGGCGAAGTCCGTGAGCTTGCCGTCCACCGGCGTGTGGTCCAGCTTGTAGTCGCCGGTGTGGACGATGGTGCCCACCGGGCTGTGGACGGCTACGCCCACCGAATCGGGGATGCTGTGGCACACCTGGAAGAACTCCACCCGAAAGCAGCCCAGGTTGATGCTGTCGCCGGCGGAGATCGTGTTGATCCGCGTCGCCTCGAGGAGGTGGTGCTCGTCCAGCTTGACCTTGACCAGGCCCATCGTCAGCTTGGTGCCGTACAGTGCCGGGAAGTCGAGCTGCGGCAGCAGGTAGGGCAGACCTCCCACGTGGTCCTCGTGGCCGTGGGTGAACAGCCAGCCCCGAATCCGGCTGGTCTTGTCCAGCAGGTAGCTCACGTCCGGGATGACGAGGTCGATGCCGAGCATCTCGTCTTCCGGGAACATGAGCCCGCCGTCGATGAGGATGATGTCCTCGCCGAACTCGACGGCCATCATGTTCTTGCCGATTTCGCCCAGGCCGCCGAGTGGGATGACTTTCAGGACGGGCTTAGCCACTATCCGTCAGAATAGCGCCAGCTGCTGCGGCGGCTCCTCGATTGGCAGGGGTTCCTCGGCCGGCGCGATGCTCGCCAGCAGGGCGGGGATCTTCAGGAAGTCGGCCTCGATCAGCGAGCGGAACTTCTCCTGGTGCAGCGCGGCGGCCGGATGGAAGCAGGGGAACACCCACTGCCCGCCGAAGTTCTTCGGCTGGCCGTGGATGCGGCTGATGGACTCGCCCTGGAACCAGCGCGCCATCGAGAACCGTCCGAGCGTGACGATGACCTTGGGTCGAACGATCGCGATCTGCTCGTCGAGGAAGGTGGCGCAGGCAGCGATCTCTTCCGGCAGCGGATCGCGGTTGCCGGGCGGGCGGCACTTGACCACGTTGGCGATGAACACCTGCTGGCGCGTGAGGCCGATGCTGGCCAGCAACTGCTGCAGGAACTTGCCGGCCGGCCCCACGAACGGCCGCCCCTGCTCGTTCTCGTGAAAGCCGGGCCCCTCGCCGATGAACATCAGTTCCGAGGGCGCCGGCCCTTCGCCCGGCACCGCCAGCTTGCGGCCTTTGCACAGGCCGCAGCGGGTGCAGCCCCGCACGTCGGCCGCAACATCCGCCAAGGATCGCGAGATCGTGATCATAGGACGAATGTACGACGGCTGGGTCGCCGCTGGCTACGTCCGCAGCGTACGAAACAGGACTGGCGGGCTTGTCCTTCCGGTTTGGGGCAGGCGTACCATTGCGGCCATGGTTATCGACTGGCACGCTCACCACACCTCGCCGGAGGCGAGCGCGGTCTTGGCGCGGCATGGCGGCATGGAGCCCAAGGCGGACCCGTTCGACTCCACCGACTTCGGCAAGCGCATCCGCGAGATGGACGCTGTGGGCATCGATCTGCAGCTCGTCTCACAGGGCGCGGGGCTG
>Ga0209062_1006427_pt1 | contig 10755 bp, 13 predicted proteins | sample Coa_R2_2_FD_187158 | JGI IMG/M metagenome (GOLD analysis project Ga0209062, IMG submission 187158) | Surface soil microbial communities from Centralia Pennsylvania, which are recovering from an underground coalmine fire - Coalmine... | ecosystem: Environmental > Terrestrial > Soil > Unclassified...
TCCTCGAATTTTACAACCGCTTTGGTCCCCGGACGCGTTCCGGCCATGATCGCTTGAGCGCTATACAGCATCCGGGCCGAGAGGTGGATGCCGTCAGCATATTCGTCCCGCTCGATGAGCGGCCGGTGGCGCACATTTGCCTACGATGCCTATGGAAACCTTTGGGTGACGGGCAATGGCGGGGTGCCGCTGGCGGGCAACACGCCGACCGCGGACGTCTACAACGGCAATAATCAGATCAACGGAAGATCCGTCGGGGAATATGAGCCGGTTCCAAACGACCTGAACTCCATCCTGCGCGTAGGTGAGGCGCGAATCGTAGCGCCCAATCAGCCTTGATCAACTCAAGCACGAAATGCGGCCTGCCTTTCAGGACGGGCGGCTCCTAATCCTCTCAGCCATTAAGCCGGAGCGGCGAAGGATAACCGCCGAACTTGCTACAAAGCGTAATCTGACTCTCGCCACCATCGCAGACCTAGTGTTTGTCGCTCATGCTGCACCCAGCAGCAGGACGCTGCAGCTATGCAAGAATCTTGTGCAACAAAACAAATCTTTGCTGACGATCGATGATCCCGCAAATCGACCGCTGCTTGACATGGGAGCCAAACCCGTCATTCTGCACCGATCGGTGGTATCGAACGCTCCTGAAGCTCTTTGAGCGTCCGCCCTTGCTCATCCTTCCAATCGATTCTCCCGTTGGCTGTCCGGCCCTGAATGACTTGTGCTGCGGCAGATGGCGAATCAAACGTATAGTCCTGCGAAAACACGTAACGATCATTGCTTTTCACAAGCACGCCTCGCTCAATCAGGCTGTCCCTCAGTGCAAGCGCGTATTTGTGGGCTGAAGGAACCCAGTCCACGACCGCCTCAGAACCACGCGTAACCACGAATCCGGCCGGAGTGTCGTAGCCCGTGGCGGTAATCCCTTTCGCCCTGATGATCAGACGCTGAATCGCCGGACTCTCGATTTTAGCGGCTTCAAATGCACTGACACCGACAATCGGGTAAACGAGAAGCATGTCATCCAAGAACGACTCCATTTCCGCCTGGTCCGCTTCCGTTAAATTCGGCCGTTGCGGAACGTTGCCGTTTTCGAGAGCGCACCTTTTGGCCGCCCGCGCCAGCTCAATCAAGCGCGATTCCAAGTATTGGACATGCGCCTTATTGAGGGTCTCGGCGTTGCTGGTGAAAAGGACAAGTGTCGTCCAGAAATCTTTATCGCGATGGTGCTGTTCCAAACGGGGCCGAACAGGATCGCCCTCCCCTATGTAGATCGTTGGAACCTCTGCCGTCGCTGGAGGACCCATAAGGATGTACACGCCAGGCCGGTTGAACTCTCGGCGCGACTTCACCTCTGCGAATCGCGGGCGTGGACAAACAACAGCGTGGCCGGTCCAATTTGATTTTTCCACTAACCGGAGACCCTCAGCCGTGCCATCGGCTAGAAAGATCCGAATTGTAGCGCCGCGTTTCATTGAGTATGCTCGCTACCGTCGTTGTGCTTTCCAAGTTCGTCTTCGAGTTCCTCGATAGTGGGTAAACTTCCTTTCAAATCTGCCGGCAGCGATTCCGCCAATCTGTACTCCGAAATACCGATGGGCGTCGTCAAATTTCTGAGAGCGTATTCCGCCACGATCTGGTCCTTCGTCTTGCAGATAATTAAACCGATACTCGGCCGGTCGTCCGGATGGCGTAGTAGATCGTCCACCGCCGCGAGATAAAAATTCATCTTGCCCACAAATTCTGGCTCGAAGGCTTTTGCTTTCAGATCAATAACCACAAAGCACCGAAGCTTCAGATGATAAAAGAGGAGGTCGATAAAGAAGTCATTTCCGCCTACTTCGAGCCGGTACTGGCTGGCGACAAATGCGAAGCCAATACCCAACTCCAGCAGGAAGTCTCTCAAGTGCGTAAGCAAACCTTGCTCCAGCTCTCGTTCTCGAGCATCGTCCCCGATCATCAGGAAGTCGAAGGTGTAAGGGTCCTTGGTGATCTGCTGGGCAAGATCGGATTGGGGCGATGGAAGCGTTCGCTCAAAATTGGTGACGGCCGCACCGGCGCGCTTATGCAGTCTCGTCTCAATCTGGTGCACTAGCACATTGCGGCTCCAGCCGTACTGTACACTGGCTTTGGCGTACCAGATACGGTCTTCCTGTCGCTGCAATTTATCCAGCAGCACGCAATTATGGAACCACGGAATTTGTGCAGCAACCTGCTGCACAAATTCCTCGTCCGGCCAAGCCTCCGCAAAAGCCCGCATGTATTTGAGATTTCTGGGAGAAAAACCCTTCATGTCCGGGAAAGCTTTCTTCAGGTCCTCTGCCAATCGGTCGATCACTTTGGCGCCCCAGTTTTCCCTTTCTTGGCGAACCAGGATATCCCGTCCAATCCGCCAGTACAGCAGAACCAACTCGCGATTTACTGAGAGCGATGCTCGTAAATGCGATTCGCGGATGCGCTGCTTTAACTCCTGCAAGAATGCCGAATAAGTATCCGGCAATGTCACTCGATTTGCTATCTGATTCGCTTCCTTCCTGGATCGCGTCAATTCGACTCTCCGTTCGCCAGACGTTTTGAATCCTCGATGCTAGGCAATGGCCTCCCTAAAATCTCGACTCCATTCAACAGCCGCACTAGGCGAGACACAATTCGCTCTGCGAGCCTGTCCAGCAAGATCTCGTCCCTCAACTTGTCCAGCTTAATTGACGGCGCTCTCTCAGTTGGCGGAACATGATCCAAGGGGCTTTGGGGTGCTTGCAATTGCGCTTCAAGAGCACTTAGCAGCTTGTCAAATTCCTGATTGGTTTCCCGCAGATCCTTGATCCGCTGAATGCCATGGCAAACTGTCGAGTGATCGCGGCCATTATAGAACCTGCCGATCACAGTTGTGCTCCAGCCGCCCACGTGCTTTGCCAGATACATCGCCACTTGCCGGTTGAAACAGGCGGGCTGGGATTTGCCAAGTCCGCGCGTAGCGCCCAGTTGCCGCGTCACGGCAGCATCAATTTCCGCAAGCGAAGTGCGGTGAGGCACCGCACTATGGGGTGCAAATGCGTGGGATGCCATATTACGCTCCCTTCTCCACCAGCGCTGACGCCGGGCCGATTATCAGGTGGTTGCCAGACGAGCTGATATCCACGGGGCAGCTCGGCCAAAGAGCGCAAATTGTCTTCAGCCATTCCTCGAGCTTTAGTCGGAATCGCCGCGGGCGCGAATATTCCGCCGACCCTAGCTGCTGAATCAACCCATAGGGACCGAAGATTGGGATGCATTCTTCGTTTTTCGCGGTGTGACACCGATAGGACAGCCACATGAAGAGATCGAGCACTGCCGGCGCTCCCGCCAACACCCTGATCGCTTCCAAATCGGTTGGAATCGGATGAGAAATGACTTCATGATAGAACTCCTCGCTCAACCCGACCACGTTTTCAAACTCTCCTGACAACGCGCCTTGGTCCGCATCGCGGTTGTACCAAATCCGCGCCTCTTGAAGGAAATTGAATCTGGAACGCTGGACCATCCTTGCCTTCCCCGCGATTTGGTCTGTGCCAAAGAAAATCGTCGCCCCGAAGATGCGTTCAAATGCCTGTACCAGGCGGCGGTATTCCTTGCCGCCTTTGCTCATGCCGAACGTATCCAACATTTCGGCACCGGAACGAAAATGGATGGTTTGGCTCTTCTGCCGAATCGCCAGTGTCGCCAAGTAAATGGGCACGAGGCGATCCTGCCCGTAAGGCAGCCCGAATTCCGGATGACCAGTGATTTGCAGAAGAAAACTTCCATTTCGTCTTTCAAAAAGAAGCTGCCCTTTAGGTGGTTTCCTTACCGGGAGCCCACACATGACGAATGGTCGCGAACTGAACGCCAGAGTCTGCCTCCCCTCCTCGCGATGATTCCGAACGAGCGAAATGCCCTCCGCCTGCCGGAGTTTTTGTTTCGATACGATCAAGTCGGGCAGCATGCGCTTAAGCGCCACACCTGCCGATTCCATCCGCTTCTGCCGGACGATTTCGACGGACGGCACACGTCGAGTATTACTGTTTTGCACCCTTCACCTCGCGCCAGCGCCGAAGCTCATTCGGCGCGTGTTGGGCAAAGGAATCTACGATTTGCTGGCTTGGTTTTCGGAAGCTAAAACACGAACTGCCCGGTTTAGTTCGATTAGTTCGTTAAGCCGGGTCTGCGACCAAAACCTGTGACGTTCGTGGGTACAAGTGATCAGGAAGGTCGTCCATGGGCGCATAAGTTGAGTATTTGCAAACGATGACAACATTCCCAAGCTGGACGTCGCGGGTTCGATCCCCGTCTCCCGCTCCATGTTTTCAATAGCTTGGGAGTTTTCGAATTTCATCGTTTACTCCGTTTACTCCAAATCCCGTTTTCGCGGTTTTTGAGGCCGTGGCCACAGGGTCCCCATTCACTTCCGAATCGCGGGGTTAACATTCTACCGGATCACCTCGGATTCCAGTTTTGCGACGGCCGCGAGCTTTTGCTCCAGGTCGCTGATTGAATACACTTCGAGGCTGACGCCAAGAGTATGACCGCGCTGGTCTGCGGCCACCTTGTCGTCCACCTTTGCTTTGCGGGCCAGGCTTGCATTGGTCCGGCGCAAAACCTGAAACGTGGCCCAGCCAAGCCCGACAGTATCGAGCTTCGGTTTCAGCCGGCGATACCAAACGTTATCGCGCCAGAGTGGTGTCCCATTTTCAGAGGGAAACAGCCACGAATCGGGATCGTTATCCGGCAGGAGGGCGCGCCAAAGTAGAAGATCGGCCCTCGTGCCCGGCGACAGTGCCACGATTCGCGCATTGCTCTTGCCCTTCCGTCCCTTGGGCGAATCCAGGTTTCCCTTGTATACTCTTCGGTCAACCAGAATTGAGTTCTCCGAGATCTTGCCTAGCCGAACAGCAAGAATTTCCCCAGGCCGCATCCCATCGAAGACGGCCATGCGGAACATGAGACGTTCAGGTACCTCCAGAACCGAGAGAGCCAGGCGGATTTCTTCCGATGTCATAACCCGCCTCTCCCTCTCCTCGCCGGCCGCTGACGCGAATAGCGCATCCGCCGGATTGAATTCCACAATTCCCTCGCTCGCAGCCATCCTAAAGATCGCGTTCAGGAGCCAGCGAAGGTGTTCGACAACGCTGCGCGAGCGCTTCTCGGCCGTTTTGTCCAGGAAAGCTTGCAATTGATCCCGAGTGATGCTGCGAATCAGCAGGGACCCAAATGCGGGACGAAGATGAGTGTTAATTGTCGCTTCCGTGGTCATGCGGGTCGACTCCTTCCACTTCCGCCGATACGACGGGAGGTAGGCTTTGTCCAGATAGTCTCCGAACGTATAAGCTGGAACCTGCCGCTGTCCGGCGCCTTCGTTCAATGGCTGAAGAATAGAAGCCATGAGCGCATCGGCCTGGCTTTTTGTAATTTCCGAGCAGTGTCCGAGGACCTTCGAACGCCGTACGCCGTGCTCCCACCATTGCGCCACCCATACCTTGCGGCGGCCGTGTTTGCGCTCTTGTACGCTGCCCTTTTGATAACGTTTTCGACGCATAGAATCCTCCTATTCCTGCGTCCAAAGCGCTCCATTCTGACATGGCTGTGAGCTTAACATTGTGTCTTGCGCGCCTCCATCCATTCACTGAGCCAGTCCTTATGAACCACCTTGCGGCGACCCAGTGCAACATGCGTTAACTTCGGCACGCCCGGAACCTTGCCGTTCAAGAGATGAGAAACGTGAGTCTTCGAGCAGCGTAGGATGGCGGCAACTTCCGTAATGGTCAACACATTACGATCGGGAACGATTTCCGGCATGGCGGGCCACCTCAGGCGGCCGATGACGTGATCTTTGTGCGACTAGCCGCCTCTTGCTGCAACCGGCCCGCATAGATACATAGCAGCTTGTACGAAATGGGAATTCCGGCTTCATTCAACCGTTGATGGATCACTTTTAACGCGACGTGACGCTGTAGAGCGGCTTGGATCTGCGGCCAAGCCATTCGAACACAGCCGAAGAGCGTGGTGGGTGGCTCCTGCGCCAAACTGGACAAACGGGAAAAATCGATTTGCGAGTTCATAGCCTTCACCTATAAAGCCGCGAAGCGGCTAGAGTCGGACAGCCAAAATCGAATTTTTTTCTGCGTAACTTTTCTAAGATCCGCAAATCTCTATTTGTTTTACCGGCAATGCGGAAGATTGCACTGCTTTTCTCTTTTCCCCTTCTTTTGCCGAACCCGGGGCAACCTCAAACGCCAGATCCGCAAGCGCTTCTGAACCAGGCCTGCCACTTTGCGGATTTCTACAACTGGTCCGATGCCGGCCCCCTGTTTGCCCAAGCTGAACAATTTTTCAAGGCACAAGGAGATAAGCGGGATGCTCTTTATGCCCGGCTGGGTCATATTCGCGCCACGATGGAAGAACTCTCGCTTCCGCAAACATCGCAAGAGCTCGCAACGGAATTGGAGACAAATTCACTTTTGCAGTCCGACCAGCGGCTTCGGGCATTTGTTCTGAGCGTCAAAGGTGATATTGATGGCGAACTGGACGCGGCGCCGATGCGCCGGGATTGGGAGGAGGTCTATCAGCTTGCGAAAGATCTGAACGATCCGAAGCTGGAGAACCGAGCAAACGGCGAAATTGGGTTTGCAGCCTTTCTGGAAGGGGAAATGGGTGAGGCCCGCCATCGCGTAGCCGGTGCTCTGCTGAAAGCGCAAGCAAGCGGCGATGTCGGAGCGCAAATACGTTATCTTGCCGCGATTGGAACCGCTCAGGTGCTCGCCGGAAATAGCGACGACGCTCTTGCGTATTTCGATAAGGCACTAAAGGTTGCGAACGCGAATCCAGATAGCGGTTACCAGTTTCTGATCCAAGAGGGCCGAGTCCAAGCGTTCATCGCCGCCAAGAGATTCGACGCGGCATCGCAGCTTGTTCAGCAAGTGATCGCGGAAGCGAAAAGCCGCGGGAAGCGGGTCAAACAGACTCAAGCGTTGATCACTGCGTCCCGTATTGCAGTCGCACAGCACTCTGATGATCGGGCGATCGATGAGCTGGAGAGCGCGATTGTGCTGGCGGAAACCGGCGGGTTCCGACGGCTGCTTGCCGATGCGGAATTCGACTTGGCTGACATATATCGCCATCATGGCAATCTACAGGATGCCGAGTTAGTTGCTGAGCGGGGACTCGCAGCTACTCAGAGCGACGGCGAACTATATCTCATGCCCGAACGACTCGAAACGTTAGCGCAACTAAAGGCAAGCCAGGGGCGGTTTACAGAGGCTGATGACCACTATAAACGGGCTTCGGACGTCATCGATTCCGTGCTTGGGAACGTTTCGAGCACAAGCGCGAAGAGCAACATAATCCGCGCTATGAGCAACATTTACACAGAGCATTTCTCGCTCGTGGCTGATCGCCTTCGAAATAGCGATGAAGCTTACGATCTTTTGGAACGAGCACGCGGTCGTGTGACTGCCGAGTTGCTCATGAGCGGCAAACATGCGAATGCGGCTGGACAGCTCCAAATTGAAAGCGAGATCTCACGAGTTCAGCTCCAGCTAGCGCGGGCCAAGTCCGCAGGTGAAATCCGGCACCTTCGTGACCGCATCTTTCTGGTTGAGCAGAAACGATGGCTTGATTCATCAGGCGTGAATGAATCGAGTTCGCGGCCCTGGGAGCCAGTGCCGCTGGCGGGCGTTCAATCAAGCCTTTTCCCGGACACTGCCATTCTGGAATACGTCGTAACTGATCCCAAATCTTATTGCCTTGTGATTACGCACGATCGTGTGCGGATCGTGTCTTTGGCAGGGGGCAATGCGATAGAAGGTCGAGTGAAGAACTACCTGCAGTTGGTGAAGTCGCATAAAGACGCGCATGAAGAAGCAGAATCGCTAGAACGAATTTTATTGCAACCGATTAATGAAGCTCGTGCAGCATCCAACCTCATCATCGTCCGTGACGGCATCCTGTATCTTCTACCGTTCGAAGCGCTCATACAGCCCGATGGCAAGTATCTGCTCGAATCGCATACGATCTCGTACGCGCCATCCGCGAGCACGCTCTATATGCTCGAAAGAACGGCAATTCGCCGGAGGCCTTCACACACGCTTTTGGCCGTCGGCGGTGTCCCGTATGGTGAGGATGCGGCTCTAAACAGACTCGCTTCTCTCGAGGGCCTCGTGAACGGCCCGCTCAGCGACTTGCCGGGATCGAAAGACGAGATTGATGCGGCGACCAAGGCCATACCCGGCTTTCACGCTGTAGTTCTGACCGATAAGAATGCCACGGAAGAGGCATTTAAGTCGGCAGACCTCGCAAATTCGGAAATCATCCATCTGGCTGTGCATGGTTTCGCAAACGTCCGTCATCCAGATCGGGCAGCTCTTTTGCTCTTGAGCGATGCGAAAGCACAAGAAGATGGAATTCTGCAAGCGAGCGAAATTGCCCACCTTCGCCTTTCGGCAACTCTTGTGGTGCTTTCTGCTTGCGATACTGCCGTTGGACGACTTCAGGGAGAAGAAGGGATAGCGAATCTCTCCAGAGCATTTATACTGGCCGGGGCGCGGGCAGTTGTTTCAACACTGTGGTCGGTGGACGACACATTTTCGCTCTTTGTCATGAAACGCTTCTACGCCGGGCTCAGCACCGGTGAGACGGTGAGCCTTGCGCTTCGAAATGCCAAGTTGGAGGTGCTACACACTTTCGGCGAACGCGCCGCACCTTATGCCTGGGCAAGTTACATTGTTGAGGGTTCACCGAAGGAACGTATATCAGCTCCCGTGCAGAATCAGAAGTATGCTGCCAGCGCAATAAGGTAACTCGAACAATACTGCCAGAGGCGAACGAGGCTGATGCCCTTATCCAAAAATTCAAGACCATACCGCAATGAGTAAGTCTGAAAATACCTACGAAAGCATTTGCACGAAAACCGCCAGTTTGATTCGGCACAAGCTGTTTCACCCAAAGTTGAAAAACCATGAAATCAACGCGTTGGCCGATGAGTTTGCCGACCTATGGCCCACATGGATAAACAGCGGCAATCTCGAAGGCGAGGTCAATACATGGCTTCGCAGGCTCAACGTCAGCCACACCGGTTTTTGGCACGGGCCGGGATCGGGTATCCCTCCATACTTTGCCATTAACGCAGTTTTGAAGCGCATCGACGATGGACAGCTGGTTTTTTGGGACGTTCTTCCGGGCGGAATCGCCGAACACGCAGGCATTGTTCCAGGTGACATTCTATTGGCCGTTGATGGTCAGGAGATCGTCACCGCTGAACCGCGGTTTCGCCTCGGGTGTGAGTACAACATGACGATTTCTCGCCATGGCACGGAGAAAGTGGTCAAGATTGCGCTCCCAGCCGCCGGACCGAAGGATCGGCCGCCCATGACCCAAGCAAAGCCGTTGATCGCTTCGACAAAGAGACGAATCGCGGTTCTAAAGGTTACTTCCTTTCCCGGCACGGTCGGGTTCGATTTGCTTCGCGATCTAAAGACCGCTCTAGCGCATTTCGCTGAGAACAAATGTGACCGGCTGATTCTAGACCTCAGATCGAACTGCGGCGGAGGACTCTCCTCCGTGCGGTTGATGAGTTTGCTGGTTCCAGACCGCAGGCTCATCGGTTATAGTCTCACCCGCATGGGCCGCGACCGAAACGGGAAGCCGGACCAGCTCCCGGCAATCCGCCGCCTGCCGACCGGAAAACTAAGCTTGATTCCGCTTGCGATCCGGTTCAAGTTGATCAATCGAGATCGTTCGTTTCGGCTTTTTACGGAGGGCCTAGGGCCAATGCCGTTCCATGGCCGCATAGTGGTCCTCGTAAATGAGTACACCAGGAGCGCCGCCGAAATGATTGCCGCCTTCGCCCGTAACGAAAATGCCGCACATGTGATCGGAACGCGAACGCCCGGTGAGGTGCTGGGCGCTGCGAATTTTCATGTTGGCGGCGGCTATCGCCTCAGGATGCCGGTGACGGCGTGGTATACGGCGAAGGATGAGCTAGTGGAAGGCATGGGCGTGCCAGTAGAATACGAGCGTTTGAATACGATTGACACCCTGCTAGAGGCGCGGGACTTACAAATGGAAGCGGCCGTGGAGGCGCTCAATTGATGTCGATTTTCCAGCTACGTACAGAGAGAGGGAACGGCTCGGGGTTCGGCAACCCGAGTTCCAAGCGGGTGAACCGGAGCCAGCAAAGTAAATACTGGGCCGTAACTTATGATTTGCGAAGCGAGTGAGTTGAGTTTCTGCCTTGACTAGCGCGCGAGCCAAGGTAGCCCGAGTTCACTTTTTCGATAAATGGTATTTCGGCGACTGTCGATGACCGGCGCTGCAAAGACCGCGGCGATATCGGCTCTGTTGTTTACGGCCATCATGCCCGCTGTTGGGGCCGCAGGGAAAACAGAGATACGGCTTCGATTGCTCAATGCTCTGACTGGGAAACCATACGCAGGCAGACACGCGGGGCTATTCGGTACCAACACTCGATCGGGTCTACCGGACGGGGACATTCTCTTTCATCTCCAAACAAAAACCGGACCGGATGGCATAGCGCATTTCCTGATCGCCGCGCCTCTGCCTTACCGTTTGATTCCGGATGTCCGACAGAACGGCGGCTGCGCCTGGCACGGTGCGCCGCCAATTATCACCAGCGAGGTTTTGCGTTCCGGGTATGTGGGGCCGAATGAGTGTGCGCATAAGAATTAGAGCTTTCATTGGCAGGATGTGAAAGCCGAGCCGGGCGAAATTATCCTGTTCGTGGTC
>Ga0209062_1006429_pt1 | contig 10747 bp, 5 predicted proteins | sample Coa_R2_2_FD_187158 | JGI IMG/M metagenome (GOLD analysis project Ga0209062, IMG submission 187158) | Surface soil microbial communities from Centralia Pennsylvania, which are recovering from an underground coalmine fire - Coalmine... | ecosystem: Environmental > Terrestrial > Soil > Unclassified ...
GCATCCTGGCGCCCTAAGGCAAAATTGGCGATGTTAATGCCATTGCGGCCGAGTACGGTGCCCAGATAGCCGATCACTCCGGGAACATCCTCATTTTTTGAGTACAAGAGATTGCCATCGAGTGTCGCCTCGCACGCGATGCCTTCCACCTGCAGCAAACGAGGCTTATCCAACACAATGCCGCCCGTAGCTGAGACCGAACCTGCATCGGTTTCTAACTCCAGGCGGACCGAATCCATGTAGGTAGTTGCGGGCTCGCGCTGTTCAACCACACGGAAGCCGCGCTGGGTTGCAATCTGCATCGCGTTCACCAGATTGGCGCGATGCTCGAGCGAGCGGCTGAGGATGCCGGCCAAGCCTGCGTTTCGCAGGATCTGAGTATTGCCATCAGCCAGCCGGCCGAAATAGATGAAGCGAATCGTGTGGGGATTCCCCGCGGCGATATGGCTGAGAAAGATGCCCAGACGTTCTGTTAAGGCGAGATAAGGACCCAGGGCGCGGTATTGCTCTGCGGTGAGCGCCGGCATATTCACGGCGTTCAAAGCCACGCCACCACGCAAATAGTCGATCATCTGCTCCACGATGCGCATGCCGACGATTTCCTGGGCCTCTTCTGTTGAACCCGCAATATGAGGCGTGGCCACCAGGGACTCTAACTCAAAGAGAGGGTCAGCGCCAGGAGGTTCTTTTTCGAAGACATCCAAGGCCGCACCCGCTACGTGGCCGCTTTCGATCGCCTGACGCAAGGCAGCCGGGTCGATGAGCTCGCCACGAGCGCAGTTCACAATCCGGACGCCCTTTTTCATCTGTGAAAACGCTTGGGCATTCAGCATGCGATTCGTCTCCGGCGTCAGAGCCACATGCAGCGTGATGTAGTCGCTGTCTCGATAGAGTTCGGCGAGCGGCACCAGTTGGACGCCGAGATCCGCGGCGCTTTGTGAACTCACATACGGATCATGCGCAACGATTTTCATCTCAAACGCCTTTGCGCGTTTGACCACCTCTCGTCCCGTGCTGCCCAGTCCGATGATGCCGAGTGTTTTGCCGCGCAGTTCGTTACCAAGGAACTTCTTTTTTTCCCATTTGCCGCTCTTGGTGGAAGCACTCGCTTGCGGCACGGAACGGGCCATAGACAGCATGAGAGCCAGGGTATGCTCGGCGACGGATACGGCGTTCCCGCCGGGCGTGTTCATGACCAGGACGCCCGCCTCCGTGGCAGCCGGCAGATCGACGTTGTCGACGCCGACGCCGGCGCGGCCGATGACACGCAGCTTTGGCGCTTTGGCCAGAACCTCTCTGGTGACCTTAACCGCACTACGCACGAGAAGCGCGTCCGCATCGGCCAGATGCGTTTCGTAAGTCTTGGGATCGGCGACAATGATCTCCCAAGGCTGGGCCCGCAGGAGATCCACTGCAGCCGGGGCAAGTGGTTCAGCGATTACGACCTTCATCGTCTCCGGCAATCAGCTCACGGCTACCGTTTCAGGCTTCGGCAGCGCGGCTTCCGCGTACACGTTTTGCACAGCGGCGACGGCCGATCCGAAGCGCACGGGATGGCCATGCGCAGCAAGGATCAGTTCCAATTCGGCGGCGATGGCGAACAGATCATGGAAATCGAAATAGCCAAGATGAGCAAGGCGGAAGATCTGGCCCTTCATGGAACCTTGGCCATTCGAAATAATGGCGTTGAACCGGTTGCGGAATTCCTTTACGATGACGCCCGAATCCATTCCAGCGGGAGCTCTTACGGCCGTGACCGAAGATGCGGGAGAGCTGGAGAACAACGCAAGCCCCAGGGTTTTGACCGCTTCGCGTGCAGCGCGGGCGAGCAATTGCGCGTTCTCGACCAGCTTGTCCATGCCAAGCCTCTTGATATATTGCAGAGCTTCGGAGAACGCAAGCAGCAGCGCGATGTTAGGAGTCCAGGCAGACTCGCCGTTTGCTGCGCTTTTCTTTTCCCGTTTCAGATCGAAGTAATAACGCGGTCCGGTGGCGGTCTCAGCCGCTGCCCAAGCTTTAGGACTGATCGAAAGAAACGCGAGTCCCGGGGGTATCATGAACGCTTTCTGCGAGCCGCCGATCACGACATCCAGGCCCCAACCGTCGATGTCGAGGGGCATCGTTCCGATACCGGTAATGGCATCCACGATAAAGAGAGCATCCGTGCGCTGGATCGCCAGCCCCATGGACTTGACGTCGTGTTCCGTGCCGGTTGAGGTCTCGGAAGCCTGTACGAAAACCCCTTTAATGTTTTTGTTTTGCGCCAGTGCGTTTTCGACAGCCTCAGGCGGCACAGCGTCGCCATAAGGAGCTGTCAGCACGGTGGCCTTTAAGCCCCAGGCGCGTGTGAGCTCGACCCAGCGTTCTCCAAATTTTCCAGCAGAGCAGACGACAACTTCATCTCCTGGCGAGAAAAAATTCTGAGTAGCTGCCTCAAGCCCGCCGGATCCTGAGGCAACCAGCACGAGCACGTCATGCGAAGTGTTTAAGACTTGCCGCAAGTCCTCGAGTACTTGCTTATACAATTTGCGGAAGTCATCGGTGCGATGATGGATGTCCGCGCCCATCATGGCCTGCAAAGCCGCAGGCAAAAGAGGCGTTGGACCAGGCGTGAGGAGACGCTGTTTTTTGATATGCATTTCGGGAAGCTTCAGCCGCGCTCACATGAGTCTAACCTTTAGATGAGGCGAGAGCTCACGTTCCAAGCAGCGATGGAAATTTCAGCATAACAGAGGGCGCTGCTGGAGCTTTGCGCCTACTGAGCGCCCACTGTAACGGTCGCCAGCGTGTTTGCCGGCGAGGTTGAGATGCCGCTTGAAGCATCCTGCAGATAGAACACCGTTCCGTCACTGATCCAGGGACCGGTGGTGGTGCTGCCGCTCGGGCCGCTCACGGCCACCAGCGGACCATCGGGCGCGCCTACGTGTAACTCGAGCGCGGTAGATTTTGGCGCCCACCAACTGAGCGTCGTTTGCGCATAGCCCGAAGCTTGTCTGGGAGCAGGATTGGGGGAAGCGGTCAGCGTGGGTTGCGTATTGCCAGCTAGCTGCACGGTGGCCGTAGCGAGCGTGTTGGTGTAGCTAGTCGTATTCCCCGTACTGGCATTCTGCAAGAAAAACGTCATGCCGTTGGTGACCCAGGTGCCGGTGGTGGCGCTCCCGGTGTTGTCGCCAGCGGTAAACAGAGGGCCGTTCGGACTGCCCACATGGATCTCGACTTTACTCGCTGTTGGCGCATTCCAGCTAAGGGTTGTCTGGCCATAGGGAATCGATGCGTTGGCGGAAATTGGGATGGGATTGGGATTAGCCGTTAACGTGCCGCTGATGGTTTGCACGTTGACGGTCACGGAAGCCAGTGGCGAAGACGGATTCGCTGGATCGACCAAGACATAGGTCGTGCCATCGGTCACATTGGCGGGCGTGGTGAAGGAGCCGTAAGGCGAGGTCGATGTGGTCACCAACGGCCCGCTGGTGCTGCCCTGGAAGATGCTGATGCTGTTGTGACCAGGCGCCATCCAGGAAAGGGTTGTCTGGCCCGCCGGGGTGCCGGTCGGGATCAGGATGGGATTGGGATTGGCGCTCAATGACGCACCGCCGAGATTCACGGTAAGAGTCGCCATGGTGTTCGCCGCACTCGTGGATGTGCCTTGAGAAGCGTCTTGCAAGTAAAACGTCATGCCATTGGTCACCCACGGTCCGGTCGTGGCGCTTCCTGTAGCACCCCCGGCGGCAAACAGCGGCCCGCCGGGACTGTTTACATGAATTTCGACCGAATTTGAAGTGCTGGTCCAGCTCAAGGTGGTTTTGCCTAGCCCACTCGGTCCGGGAGGCACTGGATTCGGACTTGCCGTTAGTGTTCCCGTATTGGTCACCGGAGAAGGTGAGCCTGGCGAGGTCGATACTGGAATGGTGACCGTATTGCTAATAAATGCATTTTGCGCGATGTAAACCGGCGTGGTGGGATTGTTGGGAAGATCCCCTGGCATGATGATCTCAATCTGATAAACACCGATCGAATCCCGTGGAATGCCCGCGTTTACTACCTGCCCGGTTTCGCCGTTTACTGTGGCATTTACAGAATTCACGACGGTGTTCGGCACCACATCCCAATACGGCACGCCAGCAGAAGCGAAACCGTTCGCCAAAACACCCAGGCCCGTTCCAAGGAAGATGACCGTCTCATTGGGGACCGCGGGATTGGAAGGAGTTACAAGACCCGTGCCGGCGTTCGCACAGCAAGTGGCATTTTGATAAGCCGTGAGCGTAATTGCCGCACCGGACTTGCCCGGCGCTGCGGCGGTAGCAGTGGAAATGGGAACGGAAGCGGTGGGCTGTTTAGCCGTGAGCACAACACGATTAAACAGGCCACCTACCGAGGCGGTGACATTCGGATCATTGGCCGAATTGATAGCATTCACAAGGCCAGTCACGATGCTCGCTAGAGTGTCGCTGGCCTGCACAGTGTAGGAGTGAGGAGTTCCGTTCACGGAGATTGTCGCGACATCACCGGCCTGAACCGTTCCTTCCAGGTCAACCGTGGCGCTTGCCGCAGCAGCATGCATCGCGGCAAAAGCGGGCCGCGGCTCAGGCAGATTCGGCTGTCCGAACAGACCGGGGCTGGCAGAAGCCATATTGATGGGGCTGGCGTTCGTTACCGTGATGCTTCCGTCAGCATGTACCGTGCGCACAAACACGCTGCTACTGTCGCGATCGGTAAACGAAAACGGCACCTCCGTGATGATCTGCGAGGGTGAAACCTTCATTAACGGCGTGTTGACTCCGTCAATTGAAACTTCAGCGCCGCCCAGAGATAAAGGCAGCCACGCGGTCGGATTCTGACACGTATCCGTCGCAGTGTTGAAATTGCACGGATCGTACGTGTTGTCGGCAAGATTTGTGCCGTCAATCTCGACCAGAGCGCCAGGCGCCAGCATAGCCGCATTGCCGCCCGTGAGATAGGCGCCCGAAACAGTTGTGGTGATATCAGCCGTATTGGAGCTGCTTGCTGCCAGCGAGACTGAGTTCAGCCCAATATTGGTGTTCCGTGCATTCAGGAACACCGTATTTGAAACGGGCCCGGCAAAGGCGATCACGTTCGGATCGCCCCCGTTCGCGTTAATGAGATTAATCAACCCTTGTGCAACCGACTGAAGCGTATCGTTGCTTTTGACCGTATAGGTATAACTTTTGCTTGCGATGGTGATGGTCACCGTATCGTTGGCGACAATCGTTCCGCTGAGCTGGACAAAGCCGGTCTGCCGGATGATACGGCTGGCAGCATTGACGATCGAATGAGGCGCCAGAGTGGTGTCGCCGGGGGAAAACACAAGAACGCGGCGGTTGCTCGGATCGCTCACGTACAAGTTCGTTCCATCCCAGGCCAGCGCCATCGGTGACGGAATCGTATCTACACTGCCCGTAATATCGACGGTTGTGCTGATGATGGTAGCCGCCTGGTTGGTGACCAGATCGCTGTAAAAATCATCCTGCCCGAGCACGATATTTGCGGAGGCGCCATTCGAGGTAGGAATAGTATTAAAAATCAGCACACGATCATTTCCGCCGTCGGCCACGAAGAGCCGGGTTCCATCTGAAAGCGCATATCGCGGGAAATCGAGCGTTGCAGCGCAGCGATCCGGGTATTGTGGATTACCGCTGCTATCCGTGCCGACGGCAGGACACAATTTCGTCTTGTTGTTGGCGGTCGAGCTATTCATATCGGGCTGACCGACCACGACATCCGCGGGCTGACCGTTTGATGTGGGGATATGATTCCAGATCAAGACCCGGTTGAAGCCCAGGTCAGCCACATACAAGCGCGTTCCGTCAGAGGTCACCGAAACGGGCCCAGACATATTATTTGCGGCAGCTTGAGACGGAAGGCCAACCGAAGTGAAATTGGGCTGGCCCAGCACGATATCGGCCGGCTGATTATTCGACGTGGGTATGCTGTTCCAGATGAGCACGCGGTTGTTGGTGGTGTCTGCCACGAAAAGCTTGCCGTTTTGAATCCAGACACCTTGCGGCCCTCGCATGCTGCTTGCGTTTTGGGCCTGGACGTCGGCCGAGCCCAGCGTCGTGAAGTCCGGCTGCCCGAGAACCAAGTCCGGCGGAACGTTCGAGCTTTGCGGCACTGTCTTCCAGAGCAAAACACGGTTGTTATTGGTGTCTGCCACGGCCAGCACCGTACCGTCAGTTGCCACGCCCGTCGGGGTGCTCATATAGCCCTGCGTGCCTGGGCTGCCGTTTACGGTCCCCGGATAGGGCGCTTTATTGCGTCCAGGAGCATTGGAATTGAAATCCGGCTGCCCGAGTTGGAAAGCCGCTAAGTAGCCGCAAAGCGGGCAGGCCGGATTGCTATTGGTGGCCGGGAATAAGGCGACATCATCATGTGGACCAGGGATCTGGTTGGTGTTAAAGACCATAATGCGGTTGTTGTTGGGATTGGCGCCGATGAAGTTGCTGTCGGCGACAAAAAGTTCGGGAGTCCCATTCACGTTGGCCCAAGCCAAACCGCTTACGCCGCCCAGCAACTGCTGGTTAGCTCCGTGAGAGCCTGAGCAGTCCGAGTTTGCGCACTCGCCAAAAGAGAATGCCCGCTGGCCCAGAACCGCTCGGGCCGCCTGCCCGTTGACAAAGCCCTGGGCCTCAATCAGAGAACTGAAGGCTAATACAGAGACAAAAAGACCGATAGGACGCATTAGTTTTTTCAAGGTACCCCAAAAAGCGCCTAGTATAACAAGCGGTTCGGACGCATCCAGACAGGTTTTGGTTACGTCAGATGCCGGCACCCCCTACAATGTTGAGCAATGCCCTTGCTTGAACGAATTCAAAAAGACATGACGGAGGCCATAAAGGCCAAGGACGACGCACGGCTGGCGGCGCTTCGGATGATGAAAGCCGCGCTCCAGAAGCATCAGGTCGACTCCATGAAACCGCTCGACGAACCAGCCGAGCTTCAGGTGATGAATACGCTTTTGAAGCAGCGGCGCGAGGCGGCCGAACTCTATCGGAAAGGAAATCGTGAAGATCTGGCGGCCCGCGAAGAGGCGGAAATTGCACTGATTGAAAGCTATTTGCCCGCAATGGCAAGCGTGGAAGAAATGGAAAAAGCGGTTCAGGCTGCGATTTCGGAAACCGGAGCGACGTCAGCCAAACAGATGGGCGCGGTCATGAAGGCAGCTCAGGCGCGGCTGGCGGGCAAGCGCGTAGATGGCAAGCAATTGAGTGAACTGGTGCGGCGCAAGCTCGCTTGAATTGGCGGTCACAAGCCTGCCAAATGATTTTTAAAGCTCGCTTTGGTTCCCTAGCTTGCACTAAATAAAGAAGTTATCTGCATTCCCGGCGTTCTGCCATCCGCTTAGTCAGCCAAAGAACCCACAGTTTTCCCATTAGAAAGGAACTAGATGGCAGCCAATACTCACAGCTACAGCGGGCGGCATCTAGAAAGGCGATGAGATCCTGACCGTGCCCGCTCGCAAACGTTCCCTCTTGCCGGAAGATCCAGACAGTTTGACGGCTCGTCTCAGCCAGCTATTGGTGGGACAACCCGAGGCGATCGAAACGATCGTCCCCTTTATTCAGATGCAGCAAGCAGGCTTATCACCCGAAGGCCGCCCGATCGGTGTTGTGCTGCTTTTAGGCCCTACCGGAACCGGCAAGACTCGGACTGTAGAAGCCCTGGCTGAGGTTTTACACGGCAATAGCAAGCAGCTTCTGAAAATCGACTGCGGGGAATTTCAGATGGAACACGAAGTTGCCAAGCTCATTGGCGCTCCGCCCGGCTATTTGGGGCACCGGGAGACGCAGCCCCTGCTCACGCAGGCTAAAGTGAACGCTGTATCCAGCGAGCAATGCGAGATCTCCCTCGTGCTCTTCGATGAGATCGAAAAAGCTGCACCGTCGATGGCCCGTCTGCTGCTCGGTATTTTGGACAAGGCTACGCTCCGGCTTGGCGATAATACGACGGTAAACTTCGAGCGCACGCTCATTTTCCTGACAAGCAACCTGGGGGCAAAAGCGATTCAACGGGCAATTCGGCCCGATTTCGGTTTCGAAGCCATGGTGTCGTCTCCCACGGCAGAGAGCATGGAGCGCATGAAGAGTATCGGCATGGCGGCGGTGCGCAGAAAATTTTCACCGGAGTTTGTAAACCGTATCGATTCCGTCATTACATACAGGCCGCTCGATCGAGAAGCGTGCGAGCTGATTCTGGATCAGGTGATCGACGGCTTCCGCCGTTTGATCAAAACGCGGTTGGGCATGCGCGGGTTTGATCTGGATTGCACCCCCGCTGGCAGAAAGCTGCTCCTTGATAAAGGGACGAGCGCTGAGTTCGGGGCAAGGGAACTGAAGCGTACGGTGCAACGCCACTTCATACAACCGCTCGCAGCGTTGGTGGCAAACGGGCGGATACCGCCAGCGAGCACGGTAATTCTGGATGCCCGTGGTGGAGAATTCCACTTTATTTTGCGACAGTAAGGGCAGTCAGGAACGCAGCTTTGATCGCGGCTTTGCACCAGAGCGCTTCAGCCGTTCAGAATGGTCGTCGCTAGCTCGGGCGAGTGCAAGTGAATGATGCCGCGCCGCAGCGCAATCGCTACAGCATGCGTACGGTCTCTTGCGTTGAGCTTGCTTAAGATGCTCTGCACGTGCATCTTGATGGTGCCCGGTGCAGTCCCGAGCCGGTGTCCGATCTCCTTGTTTCCAAAACCGCGCGCGACGAAGCTGAGCACTTCGACTTCGCGAGGTGTGAGCGCCATTTCCGGGAAGAAACCGTTCAACTGCTGCATGACTTCCATGGGGATGAAGCGCTTGCCGGAATGCACCACGTGGATGGCGCGAATAATTTCCGTGTGCACCATCTCCTTTAGCAGATAGCCGCGCACACCTGCTTCGAGAGCGCGATAGATATCTTGATCTCCGTCGTAAGAAGTGAGTGCAAGAAAGCGAGCCTCGGGGAACTCGGCGCGGATCTCGCGGACGGCCTGCACGCCGTCCTTATCGGGCAGCCGCAAATCCATCAGCGTGACATCCGGCCGGTGCTCGCGAAACAGCCGCACTGCTTCCTCGGCGGTCCTTGCTTCTGCAACCAGACGCATGCCCGATTCGTTTGCGAGAATGGCCGCAATTCCTTTTCGAACCAATTCGTGATCGTCAACGGAAAGAACTGTAATCACTTCTCCACCTTCACGAAAACATCACTGGAGGGACGCGACACTGGGACGGCGTGGTTACCCGAGCCGGCGGCGCAGACTTGTAAGGGCAGCTCTAACGATATGCGCGTGCCCCTGCCGGGAAAACTGTCGATCGAAAGCTCCGCCCCGATCTCATCTGCCCGCTCCTGCATGCCAAGCAGGCCAAAATGGCCTAATTGAGTCTGCGCGGCTGAAACGGGGAAACCAACGCCGTTATCTTGGACCATAATCCGCAAAACGTTGCCCATTACCGATGCCGATACGGTTAAGCGGCCGGCGTTAGCGTGACGAATGGCATTTGCGATCGCCTCCTTCACGATGCACAACGTCTGATACTCGGCATCCGGGCTGAGACCGAACGCTAAGGGCTCGATATTCAGATCAAGCCGGAGAGACTTTGCCGAATCCTTTGCTGCTTCACGCACCAGGCCGGCGAGCTTATCGGAAAAATTTACAGTCTTTTCCCGATTCGTGCGCAGGCCCCAGAGCGAGCGGCGAGCCTCTGCGGAACATTTGGCCGCATCTGCAATGATCTCTCCTAATTCGCATTTCTCTTTGGACGCAGGCAGCCTGGTCCAGAGCGCCTGCAATTGCATGGTGATTCCCGACAACCCTTGAAGCAGCGTATCATGCAATTCCCGAGCGATGCGGCTGCGTTCGGCAAGAACGAGATCAAAGCTGCTTCGCAAACGGCGGACGCGCATACGCCAGGCAGCCGCGATCAGCAATCCGATTGCGGCGATCAGTATGGGGAAGAACCAGATGCGCTGATAGAGGCGCGGTTCAATGCGGAAGGAAATCGTTGCCGGTTTCGGACTCCAAATACCCGCCGCGCTTTGCGCCAGCACTTCAAACTGGAAGTTACCCGGCGGCAGATTAGTAAAGAAAGCTTCTCGTCTTGTGCCCGCATTGGTCCAGCCTTTATCGAATCCGTTGAGCCGGTAGCGAAACGCAATTTTCTCAGGCGATATGAAGCTCAGACCAGCATATCGGATCTCCACATTCTTCTCAGATGGTTTCAGGCGCAGGTGATCTTTCGGATCAAAGCGCTGTCCATTGATTACAATCGCGGTGATGGCGACCGGCGGAGGGAGAGCGCGATCCCGCAAATGGCGCGGATCAATCACGACCAAGCCGTTGTTGGTGGCAAACCAAAGGCGGCCATCTTGCGTGCGGACAGCCGCAGGCTGCACTCCGGGCTGGCATTCGAATCGAAGTTGTCCGGTACTAAAGGGAATGCTGGTGATCTCGTGCAATTTGCCTTCGGCAAAATCGTTTAGTTCGCGCTCGCTGACCTGAAAGATACCCTTGCTCGATGCAAACCACAGGTTGTTGTTGTCGTCGGCGAGAATACTGTAGATCCGGTTATCATATAGACCATCTTTGATTCGAATGTGCGTCAACACGCCGTTGCGCCAGCGCAATAACCCGGAACCGAGTGTACCCATCCAAGTGACTTGGTTTGCACGATCGGCGTAATAGCAGTCAACCGGGCGCGAGCTGTCCAGGCGGTACGACCGCCAAGCTTTCTGCTCGAACAGGTAGAAGGCA